>Ga0116219_10000583_pt1 | contig 37833 bp, 23 predicted proteins | sample Sb_taG_4_FD_91019 | JGI IMG/M metagenome (GOLD analysis project Ga0116219, IMG submission 91019) | Peat soil microbial communities from Weissenstadt, Germany - Sb_50d_6_BS metaG | ecosystem: Environmental > Terrestrial > Soil > Wetlands > Peat | place: Germany: Weissenstadt | collected 2010-09-21 | reverse complement strand
GAGAGCATCTAATCATTGGGAGATAATCGAAATGGTGAATCTAACCCCCGTCGCGGTTGAGAAGGTGAAGGAAATTCTCACGCAGCAGAACCCTGTTCCAGCGGGCCTGCGCGTTGCCGTGGTAGGCGGAGGCTGCTCCGGTTTCAGCTATCACATGGCCTTTGAGAGCGCGGCCAACGAGAACAACGACAATATCTACGAATTTGACGGCCTCAAGGTCATGGTCGACCAGATGTCCGAGATGTACCTCGACGGCATCCAGATCGACTATATCGAGTCCATCGAAGGCTCCGGCTTCAAGTTCAACAACCCCAACGTGAAGAGCACCTGCGGCTGCGGCAGCTCCTTCAGCGTCTAAAAGCTGCGGCTCGCGCAGCCTCCAAGGACCTCCAGAACGGTTGAAATCGCCTCTACAGGGGTGCGATTTTGTCTCGGTTAGAAATGACCTCCGTGCTTTATTTTCAATAAGTTACGGCGATTTCTGTTCGTTTCTGTGTATCGATTAGAAAACCTCTGCTCTGGCTGTCGTCTGCCACTCCTTTTTTTCCTGCGTCGGGCGGGTTCATTTACGGTTTCCCAGGTTAGGCTAGCAGAAGATTTCGGCAAAACCCATGGAACTGGTTGCGGAAATACTTGCGGCATTTTGGGGCAGGGAACCCGGCCGAGATTACGGCGGAGACGCTGAGGACGCAGAGATCAGAGGAGTGATGATCATGCCTGCGGCTCGACCTGGATTGACTTGCTTCGGCCCGCGCAATAATATTCACCGCACATGACGGACTCGCAAGGATTCCTCGGGCAAACCATCTCGCACTATCGCATCACCGAGAAAATCGGCGGCGGTGGAATGGGCGTCGTTTTCAAGGCCGAGGACACGCGCCTGCGCCGCTTCGTTGCTCTCAAGTTCCTGCCTGATGAAGTCGCCAAAGACGCGCAAGCGCTGGCGCGCTTCCAGCGTGAAGCGCAGGCCGCCTCAGCCCTGAATCATCCCAACATCTGCACCATCTACGACATCGGCACCGAAAATGGCCGGGCGTTCATCGCCATGGAGTATCTGGACGGCCAGACGCTCAAATACGCCATCGCGGGCCAGCCGATGGACCTAGAGCGTCTCTTCGACCTGGCCATCCAAATCGCTGAGGCGCTCGATGCGGCGCATAGCGAACACATCGTTCACCGCGACATCAAGCCCGCGAATATCTTCGTCACTAAGCGCGGGCATATCAAAATTCTGGACTTCGGGCTGGCGAAAGTTTCGTCCGGAAAGCCGGGTGCCGGCGGGCAGGAAACGATGGCTACGGCTGCGGTGGATTCGGCGCAGCTCACGAGCCCCGGCACCGCTGTCGGCACCGTTGCGTATATGTCGCCGGAGCAAGTTCTAGGGAAGGAACTTGACGCGCGCACGGACCTCTTCTCGTTCGGCGTTGTGCTCTACGAGATGGCAACGGGAATGTTGCCGTTCAAGGGCGACAGTTCCGGAGCGATTTTCGACGAGATTTTGCACAAGAATCCTGTGGCGCCCGTGCGGCTGAACGCCAGCATTCCGCTGGAGTTCGAGCAGCTAATCAACAAGGCGATGGAGAAGGATAAAGACCTTCGCTATCAGGGCGCAGCGGAAATGCGCGCCGATTTGAAGCGCCTGAAACGCGATACGAGTTCGGGACGTAGCGTCGCATCAAGCAGCTCGATTGGGAGCGGCGCAGTATCGAGCGGAGCAGCGGGCAGCGGATCGGCGGTAGTCCCGGCGGCCGGCTCAAGCGCCTACGCAACGGCAGCGGCGTCGCCAAGTTCGACGGTAGTGGCGGCCGTGGCGCCGGCTCCGCGCAAATTTCCACTGGTAGGGGTCGCAGTTGGTGTCGTCGTATTAGCCGCGCTAGCCTTCGGCGCTTACAAATTCCTAAATCGCCCGCGCGCCCTGAATCTGCAAAACATGCAGATCACCAAACTCACCGACAGCGGCAAAGCCGGGCCGGTTGCCATTTCCCCAGACGGCCGCTACATCGTCTACGTCCTAATCGACGGTGAACAGCAAAGCATCTGGGTCCGCAACGTAGCCACCAAGAGCGACGTACAAGTTCTTCCCCCAGACTCACTCGGAATCACAGGCGTCACCTTCTCCCCCGACGGCAATTACGTAGACTTCGTCCGCGCCGACAAAGGCACCGAGCTCTACAACTATCTCTACACCATGCCCGTCCTAGGCGGCGCCCCTCGCCAATTAATCCGCGATATCGATACAATTCCCAGCTTCTCTCCAGACGGCAAGCAATTCGCCTACATGCGCGGCGTCCCCGATCGCGACCAGATCGAAGTCCACATCTCCGACGCGACCGGCTCCAACGATCGCACCTTGGCTGCTCTAAACGCCAAACCGTTACCTTTCTCGATGTTTGGCGTCTCTTGGTCTCCGGATGGAAAAATAATTCTCGCGCCAACTTTGAATACGCAACAGGGCGTCCGCTGGGCAGTCTTGGCCATCAACGTGTCCGACGGCGCCATAAAGGAAATAATTTCGCGTACCGATGGCGTAGGCCTGCCCGCATGGCTCCCCGATGGCAACTCGTTCCTGTTGCCCATGGCCATGCGCAACGAGGATCGCTATCAGTTGTTTGTCGTTTCGTATCCCAGCGGCGAAACCTCGCGAATGACCAACGACCTCTCCGATTACCGCCCGGGAATCTCCATCACCCGCGATGGCCAATATCTTGTAGGCCTCGGTCGCCGCCGCGACGCGCACATCTGGGCAGCCCCGCAAGGCCAAACCGCGCAAGCCCGCCAGCTCACCTCGGGAGATTCTTCCGACGACTCACCCAGACCAGGCCCTTCCGGCAAGATCATCTTCCGCAGTCACGGAAACGATATCTACGCCATGAACGCCGACGGCTCCCAGCGCGCCCCATTGATCACCGACGCGCAAAACAACTTCTCTCTCTCCGCCTGTGGCGACCGATACATTATTTTCGACAGATTCCTCGGCAACAAGATTGAACTCTGGCGCGCCGACGCCGACGGCTCCAATGCCATTAAGCTAGCCGACAATGCGCGCGCATCGGAATGTTCCCCGGACGGCACCTCGGTCCTCTTCTTCAACCCAGACAAACTAGCGCGCATATCCATCGAAGGTGGCACTCCGACCGAGATTCCGAACCTACCTTCGGTCGACATCGGCGACTTTCAGAGTTCTCCTGACGGAAAATCGATCGCTCTGGCCTACGAAGAAGGCCGACCCGTTCCCACCGACAAATTCGCGATCGTCCCAGTTGGCGGCGGAGCGTTCACCAACGCCATGCACGCGCCACGCGACGGCCGCGGCCTGAATTGGGCTCCCGACGGGAAAGCCCTGCAATTCGTACTGATTCGCAACGGCGCCTCAAACATCTGGGAGCAACCGCTAACCGGCGGCCCACTCAAACAAGTAACAAATTTCACCTCAGATCTAATCTTCGGTTTCAAATGGACCCGCGACGGCAAGACGCTGCTAATGTCCAGAGGCAGGGTAGACCGCGACGTAATCCTACTCAGCAATTTCCGGTAGGCGATTCGGATTTACAGGTATGTGTAATTGGCGCGTTAGCTGCGAAGTGCCCAGCGCTAAAGCGCATCGTTAATGGCGCCGCTTCTTTCGGAGCGCTAAAGCGCTCCTCCCCCGCATGAATGCGGGGGCTGCCACCTACGCCGAGGCTACGGAGGGCAGGCCCACCGAAATGCTAAGGCTCTTGCGGCAGAATTTTTAGGCGATGGCCGCTTCCGATTACGAGAGGACCGCGCTTTATTCGTATCGCAGGGCTACCATCGGATCTACCCGTGAGGCGCGGCGGGCCGGCAGATACGTTGCTAGAAGGGCGACGGCGCTCAACACTGTCGCGGCTGAAATCATCACTAGCGGATCCCAGGCCTTCACGCCGTAGAGCAGGCTGGCCATGAAGCGCGTCAATCCGAATGCCGTGCCCGCGCCAATCACTACCCCGATCATCGCCAGCAACATTCCTTGCCTGACTACCATTCCCAGCACATTTCCGCCGCTCGCGCCCAGCGCCATGCGAATGCCGATTTCCTGCGTGCGCTGCTCTACGGAATAGGCCATCAATCCATAAATTCCAATGGCCGCAAGCAGCAGCGCCACGCCGGCGAAGACTGTCAGCAGGGTCATATTGAAATCCGTGCGCGCCGTGGATTCCACCAGCACCTGGTCCATCGAGCGAATATGCGCCACCGGCAAGCCGCCACTGGCCGTGCGCAACTCCCGCTGAATCTCCTCGCTCACCGAAAATGGCTGCACTTCCGTGCGCACCGCCCACTGCATCGGCAGCACGCGATTCTGCAGCGTGGTCAGACCGTCGGTTACTTGCGCGATCGGCACGTACATCGTCGGCGGTGCATCGCGGTTCAGCCCCGTGTCTCGCACGTCGCCCACAATGCCGACGATTGTGCGGGCGGGCTCTTCAAACTCCGGGCCCAGGTCTTTGCCTATGGTGATCTGCGCTCCGATGGCATTTCCGTCAGGCCAATATTGTTTCGACATCGCCTCGTTGATCAGCAAGACATGCGACGCAGAACCGTCGTCGGCGTCGGTGAACAATCTTCCGCGCAGGAGCGGGATCCGGAACACGTCGAAGTATCCGGGCGATACATCGCGCCACTGCTCGTCGCCGTCGTATTTGCCATCCGCCGGTGTGCGTCCCGCGATGTTGAACGGTAAATCGATGGTGCCCTCGAGCGGCAGCGTGCAACTGACGGTCACGGCTTCCACTCCTGGCAGGCCGGCGAAGCGCTGCTCGGCGGCGCGCACGACAGCGGCAGTCGCGGCCGTTTTCTCGAAGCGCGCGCCATTCAGCGACATCTCCATCGTCAACACGTTGTGCGGGCTGAATCCCGGATTCACTGTGCGCATTACCGTGAACGTGCGAATCAGCAGCGCCGCGCCGACTAGGAGCACCAGCGCCAGCGCCATTTCTGTTACCACGAGGATTGACCGCGCTTTGTTCTGGCGCAGGCCTGTGCCGGTTCGCGAGCCGCTTTCCTTGAGCGTCAGGCCCAAATCCGAGCGAGAGGCGCTGAACGCGGGAATCAAGCCAAACAGAATTCCGGTGAGCGCTGACACTAGAAGAGTAAATCCGAGGACGCGCCAGTCGAGGGAGATTGCCGCGGCGTGCTCGCCGATGCGGGGAATGTCGCCGGGATTGATCGCCAGCAGCGCCCGCACTCCCAGATAGCCCAGCACCAATCCGAGCGCGCCTCCGCCGAGCGATAGCAGTACGCTCTCGGTCAGCAACTGCGAAATGATCCGCCGTCGCCCGGCACCCAATGCCGCGCGCAACGCGATCTCGCGCTTGCGCAAGGTAGCGCGCGCCAGCAGCAAATTCGCCACGTTGGCGCAGGCAATCAGCAGCACGCACGCCACCGCGCCCAGCAGGATCAGCAGCGCCAGGCGAACGTCGTGCACCACGGCATCTCGCAGCGGCCGAGCCGCGACGCTTTCGTGCTCGTCCATCCAGCCGGGGAATTTTCGGCGGAATTCTTCCGCGGCAATGCTCAGCGCCGCGTTGGCTTTTTCCAGCGTAACGCCGGGGCTCAGCCGCGCCGCGCAAACCAAATAGTTCGCCTGATCCTGGCTATTCGGATCGGGCTGCAGCGTCAGCCAGATATCCGAGCGCGGATCGGTGGCGAAGCCCGGCCCGAGTACCCCGACGATCGTGTAAGGCTCGTCTGCCAGCAATATCGTCTTTCCCACCGCCCCCGGATCGCCGCCGAATCGGCTCTTCCATAAGCCGTTGCTGATCACCGCCACTTTCGGCCCGCCCGGGCGGTCTTCGTCTGCAGTGAACGTGCGGCCCAGTGCGACCGGTGCGCCAAATACGGCGAAATATCCCGCCGAGGCGCGAATGCCCTTGATCTGCTCCGGCCGGTCGCCTCCTGTGACGTTGATTCCCGGGCCTGCAAAGTCGTACACCGCGCTGGCCTCGAGCACGCTCGTCTGCTCGCGCCACACGTTGAATCTTGGAATAGAGACAGAAGTGCCGTTGCCTCCCGGAAAGTGCCGCATCAACTGCACAATTCGCTCCGGATGCGGATAGGCAAGCGGCTGCAGCAAGACGGTATTGATGACCGTGAAAATGGCAGTATTCGCCCCGATTCCCAGCGCCAGAGCCAGAATCGCCGTAACCGTGAATCCCGGGCTGCGCCGCAAAGTCCGCCCGGCAAATCGCACATCCTGCATCAAATTCTCAAAGAAGTTAGGCCCAATCACGAAGTCACACTCCAATCAGCCCCACCACTATCTACGAGTCTGGCGGCTGATAAGTTCCACCTTCCGGCACTCCTCTTCGGCTCGCACAAATTTGAATTACTCGCTCTCCCACCGTATCCTATGTACATCGAATGAAGATCGCCCTCGCCCAATTCAACCCCACTGTCGGCGATTTTGACGGCAATTCTGCCCGCATCCTCGAACTCGCCCGCGATGCCAAATCGCGCGGCGCCGACGTGGCTGTCTTCACCGAGCTCTGCCTCTGCGGCTATCCTCCGCAAGACCTCGTCGAGCGCCCCGCCTTTCTCGAGCGCAACCAGATCGCCCTGGCCCAGTTAGCCAAGGGCATCGCCTTGCCATCGATAGTCGGCTATGTCGGCCGCGCTCAGGACAACACCGGCAAGCTCGCCGCCAATTCCGCCGCGCTGATCGCTGATGGCCGCATCATTTTTGAGCAGCGCAAAATGCTCCTGCCCACCTACGATGTCTTCGACGAGTCGCGCTACTTCCAGCCCGCCCATACGCAAACAACGATTCCGCTCAATGGCGAGCAGCTCGGCATCACCATCTGCGAAGATTGCTGGAACGACAGAATCTTCTGGCCGCAACGCCTCTACGATCGCGATCCCGTGGCCGAACTCGTAGGGAAGGGAAGTACCGTCCTTCTGAATATCTCCGCCTCTCCCTACACGATGGACAAGCAAGGCTTGCGCCTCGACATGCTGAGTTCCCTGGCCCGGGAGCATCGCGTGCCTGTCGTCTACGTGAATCAGGTGGGCGGCAACGACAGCCTCGTCTTCGACGGCTCGAGCGTCGCCATCATGCCCGACGGCCGAATTGCTGCGCAGGCCAAATCATTCGAAGAAGACCTCGTCCTATTCGACACCGCCACCGGAAAGGGCGATGTCCATTGCCAGCCGACGAACGAGCTTGAGGTCGCCTACCGCGCCCTCGTCTGCGGCACGCGCGATTACGTCCACAAATGCGGCTTCCAGAAGGTCGTGGTGGGCCTCAGCGGCGGCGTTGATTCCGCGCTGGTCGCGGCTATCGCCACCGACGCCCTCGGCCACGCGAATGTGCTCGGCGTAGCCATGCCTGGCCCATACTCCTCGGAGGGCAGCCGCCGCGACGCCAAGCGTCTGGCCGAAAATCTCCAGCTATCGTTTCTGGTGCTTCCAATCGATGAAGCCTTCGCCGCCTATCGCGGTGTCCTCAGCGGCTCGTTTACCGGCCTCCCGGAGGACGCCACGGAGGAGAATCTCCAGGCGAGGATTCGCGGAAATCTGCTAATGGCGCTCTCCAACAAATTCGGTTCTCTCGTGCTCAGCACCGGCAATAAGTCGGAAATGTCGGTGGGCTACTGCACTCTCTATGGCGATATGGCGGGCGGCCTGGCGGTAATCTCGGATGTCCCTAAAGTGATGGTCTACGAGCTCGCGAAGTGGCGAAACCGCGAAAGGGAAGTCATCCCTCAGGAAACCCTCACCAAGCCGCCCTCAGCCGAGCTAAGGCCCAATCAGAAGGATCAGGATACCCTGCCGCCCTACGACGTCCTGGATCGCATCCTGAAGGCCTATGTCGAAGATCTGCAAAGCCCCGAAGAAATCGCTGATCTCCACGAGTTCCCGCTCGAGCTCGTTCGCGACATTGCGCGCCGCGTCGATCGCAACGAATACAAACGCAAGCAAGCCGCTCCGGGCTTGAAGATAACATCCAAGGCATTCAGCGTCGGACGCCGCTTCCCGATCGCCAATCGGTTTATTCCGTGAAGGTACTCGATAGAACTGCAAGGAGATTCGCCGCATGATACTTCGTCCGTTAGTAATTCTCAGCTTAGTTCTAGTTGCGTTCGCCGCTGGCGCCCGCGCGCAGGCTCAGCAGCCTGCCGCGAATACACCCGACCAGGCGCACTTGATTGCAAGCGTCGAGTCCTACCTTCGCAATCTCTTCTCCTGGGGACCTGCGTTTCAACTCAAGCTCGGCCCGCTCAAGGATGCTCAGCTTCCTGGCTTCTACGAAGTCCCCATCGCCGTGACGTTTCAAGAGCAAACTGACACTGGCATCGTGTACGCCAGCAAGGATGGAAAATACATAATCCGCGGTGAGCTCTACAACACGAGCCAGGACCCATTCGCCGAGACGCGCGCGAAGCTGGTGACGAAAGACTCTCCATCGCAAGGCCCCGCCAATGCCAAGGTAACGGTAGTCGAGTTCAGCGACTTCCAATGCCCGCACTGCCGGGTGTTGAGCCAAACTCTGAAGACGCTAGTACCGAAATATCCGCAAGTCCGCTTCGTCTTCAAGAACTTCCCGATAACTCAAATCCACCCCTGGGCCATGACCGCCGCCATAGCGGGCCGCTGCGCATTCCAATCCTCACCCGATGCATTCTGGAAAATGCACGACGCCATCTTCCAGCAACAAGAGCTAATCTCCACGGAGATCGTCTACGACAAACTCACCGACTTCGCCGCGGCAGCCGGCCTGAACCGCGACGACTTCAAAGCCTGCCTGGCCGACCCCGAAGTCCAGAAATCCGTAGAAGCCGACGCAGCTCTAGGCAAAGAGCTAAAGATCTCCAGCACTCCGACCGTCTTCGTAAATGGCCGTGAAAACGTAGGCGGCGACCCAGCAACCCTAGATCAACTAATTGACTTTGAGCTCCATCGCACACAAGCCACCCCGGCAGCCCAGAAATGACCTCCAGGAGCGGATTCTCTCCCACCAAGCACCACCCGTCATGAAGCGCGAATCGACACGTTTAGCAACAGAGAAATCATCAAAAACAACCCTCAATACAGCCCAAAATCGCACACACAATCGCTAAACGCAGCGAGAAACATCTCAGAAATATCAAGCTCTCCTCACCCTACGCGACACCAAACGAGATCCCCAACTTCCGGTCAACCCATAATAACTATTACCGGACGTCGCGTGAAAAGATTGCACGGGTTGGATGGGGTTGGTTAGCGGAGGCCGGTTTAGGGCTGCGCCTGCGGCTAGCCATTTTGCACAGTGTTTTAAGCGGCGCCAGAGACTGAGCGCTAACCAGGCCCTCCCCTGCAACGGCTAGCGCGCGCCGCCCCAGCTGGTCAGCTTTGTGTCAATGGAAGAGAAATAGACTCCGCCTGCCGACGTCGCGTAGGCGGCGTACTGACGCGTGGGCTCGTTCTGGAATGTGATTGTCAGAGTCGCACGGCCGTTTGCATCAAACGCGCTGAGAATGCCGGAAGTGGTTTTCTCCGGTACGCCGACGGGAACAGATCCGTTTGAGGATGCGGTGCTCGTGAGAATTGCGCCGTTGGGCCCGAGAGTAAATTCTCCGAATTCCATTTCACGGGCGGCCACGCTGTCGCCGGGGTGAAGGTGAAACGCCAACGCTCGGCCAGTGAAATTTGCGAGATTTGCGGCGTCGAGATCTTGGCGCTCGATTTCGCCTCGGAAATTCCACCGGCCGGATTGGCCTCGGATATCGCCCAAGGAGAACGCGAGAACGGAAACGCTTGAGATCGAAGCTGCCGGGCTGAAGCCCGACGCTAGACTCGGAGGTGCATTCGACGCGGTGTGCGCGTCGAAAATTACGTCGAAGGATAGATCTGTTATTTCGGCCGGCAGCGCCACGTTGTGCAGCGTGACATGCACCGCTTCGTGCGGGATAAGATGGTGATCGTACGTGCCGGTGATCGGTGAGATTGATTCCGGGCCTGCGATGTTGTTGGTGGAAGCGTCCATCTCACCATTCGTGATATTCCCTACCCCGTCGGCGGTGAGGCTGCCGGCGGCTACTATGGTGTTGCCACTATCGTCATGGCCGCGGATTAGGAACGCGTAGGCGCCTTGGAACGCGGCTTGGGCTGGCTCGATTGTAAATGAGAAGGAATCGCTCTTTGACGGATCGGCTACCGACGTGGCTGTGATCGTCGGCGTATTGTTCGGCGGTTGCGGAGCGGTGTTGGGTGGCGTGTAAATTACGCTTAGCGGTTGCTCAGCGCTCAAGGCGCCGGTCTGCGACGAGGGCTCGAGCGACCAGATTACGCCTTGGCCGGCGACGTCATTGGTTACGTTGGCGTTGATGGTCACGCCGGGGCTGCCTGCATTTATCTGCGCAAAGGGATTGGTGATCGAGACGCTTATAGGTTGCGTCGGAGCTTGAATGCGTAGGTCATCGAAATCGCTCCGCGTGGTGTCGGTGACGGACGTGGCGGTAATCGTCGGCGTATTGTTCGGTGCCGCGGGCAGCGACGCTGGCGGCGTGTAAACGACACTCAGCGGTTGCGGGTTGCTGAGCGTTCCGCAGGCGGGGCTGCAGGCGGCGCCTTGCGCCGTGAGCGTCCAGGTGACGCCGGCGTTGGCGGTGTCGAATTGCACCTGCGCATTCAGCGTGACGGGCGCGGCGCCGGGCTGAATGTTGGTGATCTTGTTGAGGATGCGGACTGTAATTTCGGGAGCGCCGATTGTGAATGTAGAAGTGGTAGTGACGGAAGCGTTCGTGACGGAGGTGGCGGTGAGTATAAGGCTATTCGGAGTCGGCGGCAGGAGAGGAGCAGAGTAGGTCACCGTGGTCGTGGAAGTAAACGTGTCGGGACCGTTGGCGGTCGCGACGTTGGACGGGCCGGAGAGCGCGCCGCAGGCGGCGGTGCAAGGCGTGGTGGTGCTGCCGTTGCTAGGGGTATTGAGCGCCAGAGAAAAATTTACACCGCGGTTCTGCGTATCGTTCTGTGTGGTGACGGAGAAAACGAAATTGGCGCCGCCGGGGACTGTGCCGGGCGTAGTCGTGAATTGAACGGTGACGGCGCCGATACCGTTGCCGCCTCCACCGCACCCGCAGAGTGAAATTAGAAACACACCGGCAAAAATGAAAGCCGAGAACCGCCGCATGAATACCAAAGGAAATAGGCCCCCTAAATAAAATCGCGGTGAGCAGTTTATAGAAGCGTATCGCACCCCGCAAGTTGGACGAGTAGAAGGGGGATGAGGTTGCCCCACTGTGGATATAACTCGAGATCCGTGGCCGGATTAATTGTGCCCTCGAACGACAGCCCAGGGATCTGGCTTGGCCCACAGAGTGTACTTTGTTACCGAGAACCAGTCGGTGGCGCTAGTGGTGCTTAATTGGTATGCGATGCGCTCTCCGAGAATGTTCGTGAAAATTTCCATGTGTTCGCTGGCTGGACTGGCTAGCGACCATGTTCCGATTGGTTGTGTCACGTTGCCCGGTAGCAACGCGGATATTTGCAGAGTGCCGCTGCCTTGGATGTTGGCTGTCGCGTAACCTACCAGGTTGCGGCCACTCAGCGGGAGCCGCGAGAGGAATGCGGTCGTGTAATAAGAATTGATCGCGGCGCCGTCGTCGGTGAATGTGCCCGGGGTTAGGCCGAGGATTTTGCCGCTTCCGGAATTGTTGCCAAGGAAGATCTGATCAGTTCCGTTCGGACGCTCGATCAACGCGCAGGAATTGGCGGCGATCGCCCACTGCGTCCATTTGCGACCGTGGCCTGGGGCGGTGAGCATTGTCGCCAGCGGATCGGAGAAACCTTCTGTGTAATCCAGAACCAGGACTTGCGAGGGTTGTGTGGCGCTGCCCATGGGGACGCCCACCAGGATGCGCTTGTGTTCAGTATCTACCTGCACCCAGAGACGCGAGCCGAATTGCCAGTTGATGGCGTCCCAGGTCGGTTGGATTTCCTGCGAGAGTTTGACGGGATTGCCGCCGTCGAAGAGATAGAGGCCGGCGCGTCCCGCGATCACTGCCCATTCTTCGCCGATGCCTACGCCGTGCGCTGACGGCGTGCCTACCTTGTTTGAGACTTCTTCGATGCTCCAGAGATCGGGCTCGTTGACGCCGTCATTCGTAGTTACGAACAGGCTGCGCTCTTTGACGAAGTAGAGATAGTTGCGCAGTGTGAAAGCCGCGCGAATTCCCTGCCCGTTGTTTTCGGCTACCTCCATCAGGCCGCTGATGCCATCGTAGCTTTCGGCGTTGAGCGCACGAGACGCGCAGACGATGGAGGCGTTTTGCGGCTGGAGCGTGGGGAAAATCTCGATGTTATCTGCGAGGAAAGATTCGCCGCTGGGAGCTGGCACGCCATCGGCGTAAACGCGAAGGACCATGTCGCTCGGTATGGAAATCTGCGGGGGAAATAGCTGGGCAGTGTATTCAACGTAGGAGGTTGTCGCTTGTAGAGCGGTGACCGCTAGCCCTGCGCCGATAGTGCTTGCGGTGGGACTGAAGCAATTGATGCGCAGTGTGCCCTGATTGAGATTGCTGCTGCGCTTGATGCGTGCGCGCACCGAATAGTCGACATTTTGGACTAGGAGCGCGTTGCCCGCGGGATCGTTCACGGCGGATTGCTTAATCATGCCGCGCGCTACGGTGACCCCGTTGCCGGTGATGCGATAGGCGTCTCCCCAAACGGCATCGCTTGATTCGCGGCTGCCACCTGCGCCAGAGGTAGGATCGAGTGTCCAACCGAGCGGACGGCCGCTGCCACTAGCGTCCCAACCACCATCGAAGGTGATGTTTGTCCAGCTGTCCATCTTGGCGCGTTCTCCCCACCAGAAAAGGCGCTCGGAATAATCCACGACGCCGAGTTGGTTAGGGAGCTCGATCTGGGCAAAGAGATAATCCATGCTCACGCCGAAGAGAAGAATCGTGTCGTCAAAGTCTAGCGTGAGCGTGGTTGTCGTGTTGTCGCTGATGGTCATTGTGGCCGGGACTTGAAAGAAGCTCGCCCCGCCTGCGCCCGTGAAGCAGAGCAATCGCTGGACGATGTTTGCCGGGCCCGTGGGAATGTTCGTGAGAACTACCTGCTTGCCGCCTGCGGCGGTCCAGCTTACTAGAGGGGATGGCGCGCTCCAGAAGCCCTGGCGCGTGACGAAGACTACGCTAACTTGATGGACGCCGGCGGAGATGTTGCCTGCGGTCGTGGCGTCGGCGGCTGCGGGGCCTTCGCCGGGGCCGATCTGGCTGACTCGATCGAAGTAGGTGTCGTCGAATTGGCGCGGAAGATCCTGGCCGAGTAGAGAATCGCCAAAAGCCATGTAATCGCGGCCGAAGAGCGTGGTCGAGGCGAGAAAAAGATTTGGCGTGCCGCCTGAGGCTGCGAGGCCTAGCGTGCCTGGACTGATTTCTTTGTACAGATTGCCGAGTGAATCGAAGACGAGCAGCCGATTTACCAGATTGGCGGTGACGTAAGTTTTCAAGCCGCCGATTTTTACCGAGCCGCTGAGCGCCCCGAATTGCGAGACGAGGCCCGGGCGCGTGCGTACGCCGCCGGGGAAAAACTCGACATCGGCGAGATTCGGCGACATGCCAGGCGGAACGTCAGAGGGATCGAGCAGAGTGATCCAGCCGCCGAAGGTGTCGAGGGGGATGGGAGCGAATGATTCAATCGACATGGTTTTGGTATTGTCGCTGGTTTTGTACGGGACGGTCTTCAGAACTTCCCGGCGTACGGCGTACTTTTACAAGTACGCGCGAAGGCCGTTGAGATGGCACCGTGCTATACGAAAAATGAGTAAACCGAAAGGCGGGAGAGTCTGAGGACCCTCCCCTACAATGACGCGTTGGCTGTGCTATCATCGCGCGTTTGCGTTGCGGGCTTCGACGCAACCTGTATGGGGCTTTGCGAATCGAAAGGCTTGGGATGTAGGCTTTAATTCCGGGATGACACGAGGGCTCTGAATGCGGCGATTTTTCTTGGGCGGCGCGCTGGTATCGTTGTGCGCGTTGCCGTTTGCTCTGGGACGTGTAGAAGCACGGGGCGGGGAGTCCGGCGGGGCTGAGACGGCTCGCACCGTAACGACTCTAGCACGCGGCTTTGCGGTCGGCGGATTGGCTACAGACTCTACTGGGCGCCTCTACTTCACGGCTAACGATCGCGTTTATCGCGTTTCCGCGGACTTGCGGATTGCAGCGGATGGGCGGGCCTTGCCTGACGGTGCGCTGGAGATTATTGCCGGAACTGGCGAGCGCGGGTCCTTGGGTGATGGGGGACCGGCGAATTTGGCGCAGCTAGATCTGGCCGCCGCGAATGGAAATCTTGCCGCTGATCTGGCTGGGAATCTTTTCGTTGCAGATAGTTTGAACGATACGGTGCGGCGCGTGGATGCGGAGTCGCAGTTGCTCTCCAGTGTGGCGGGTTGCTGGGCTACCGGAGTTGACGCGGCGGCTAGTTCGCAAGAGGTTGTGCGGCCTAGGTTGGTAGCTGTGGATGCTTCTGGGGATCTTTTCATCGCCGCGAATAACATTTTGTCGCGATTGGACTCGGCTGGCGCGTTTTCGCAGATTGCAACCGTCATTAATCCTGTGGGAATGGCAGTATCTCGCGACGGCGATGCGATTGCAGTCGCTCTCGGCGGCGGTGAGATGCTGGTAGTTTTGCGGCGCTTGGATGGCTCGCATTATGGCGCGGCGTATACTTTGCCGGATGGGAACGAGAATGCGAACCTGCAGGCTCGCCGCGCAATTAGCCTAACGCAAGGGTCGGAAATGCAGGAGGGTCTAAAGACCCTCCCGTACAAATTCTCCGGATTGGCGATCGACGCTATTGGGAATATTTTTGTTGCTGCGACAGACGCCAACATTATTGAGAAGCTAGATGCGAGGACGCAGCGGCTCGAGACTATTGCTGGAGACGGGCACCGTGGTTATTCGGGTGATGGAGGCGCACCTTTGGCCGGGGAATTCAATGCGCCCGGGGCTTTGACGATCGATCGCGATGGGAACCTCTTGGTGGCGGATACCGGGAACCTGGCTATTCGTGAGATCGCTCATGCAGCGGCAGTGGCTGGCGTATCGCTTTCTCCGAACACTTTTACATTTCCGAATGAGCCGACCGGTGGAGCTAGCGCGGCGGAGGTCTTCACGCTGACAAATAATTCTTCGGCGCAGGTCGCCGGAATTGCGATCGATTTCACGGGTGGAGCGACGCCACCGGATTTCACTGAGACGAGCACTTGTGCAACGACACTCGACGCCGACGCGAGCTGCACCATCAGCGTCGTATTTATGCCACAGGCGGCGGGCGAGCGTTCAGCGGCATTGCACGTCACCGACAGCGATCCTTCGAGCCCCCAGACCGCTGCGCTTGCGGGATTCGCGGATGATTACGAGCTCGGTCTGCAATCGGGGAACACGGATACGTTAACGGTGATCCCCGGCGGGACAGCGAATTACAATTTGGCGGTTGTGCCGGACAGTACTTTTTCCGGGACGGTTACCATTGATTGTCCTGTGAATTTGCCGGCGGAGACGACCTGCGGATTGGCGGCGGGCACTTCTTCGAGCTCGTCTGGCGGGTCGAGTGGTGCCATCGGCCCGACTTCCCTGGATTTGAATGTGTCGCCGGGAGCGCCGCAAAATTTTACGATGGCGCTGGTGACGACGGCAAAAGGACCTGCGGGGAAAAGTGTCGCCATGGAACGGAAATGGCCGCAGTTCCCTGCTCCGGGAGCGGGGATAGTGGTGTTGGCGGCGATGATGATGGGATTTGTTGTTTGGCGCTGGGCCAAACACCGGGAGGGTCTAAAGACCCTTCCCTACGGTGGCGCGGTGGGACTTGTTCTTGTTGCGGTCATAATGGCTTTTGCGGCGGCGGGCTGTGGCAGCGGGAGCACGCCTACGTTGAAAAAGAAGCCGGATCCTGGGACGCCAACGGGAACTTACACGTTGAATGTGCGCGGCCTTTCGCAAGGCGCTTCGCGGGCATTTACGGTTACCTTGATCGTGACGCCGTAATCCGCAAATAAAATTCCAAACACAATCTGCGGCGTCGTTCTGAAGGGGAGGCTCTTCAGACCATTCCGGGTTTCGAGCACCGTCCGCGCGCTATCAACGAACGGCCAAAGGCGATAGACACTAGCGGCGAACCCGAAGGTTACGAGCGCCGAAAACCGAGCCTCCGCCCAGGCGGCCCCCGACAAAATCAAAGGCTCGGCCGGAATTTGCGCAAGCGGGCCCAAGATTTTTCGTTCGCAAAAAATCTTGAACGAACCGCGCGATTTTTATTGTCGCTACTGCGCGTTCGCGGTTTTGAACAGCCACCCGACATAGTTCCAGCACCGGCGGGCAGGAACTACATATGTACCGTTTACGGCCACTAGGCCAGTGGCCGCGAAAATGGCCCCAGCGTAGGTTGGAATCCTGTGATACTTTGTGGCAGCACCCGCCGTCCCCGGGCCTGCTACAGGTGGAAATCTGTCGCCCGGAGGGTACATGAAGCGAGTTCTCGGTCAAGTAATCCCCGTGGTGATCCTAGTGCTCTGTGGAGGTGCGCTTCCGGCACATGCGCAGAGCTTCTATCACTGCGGATCGAGCCAGTCGCTGGCTGCAAAGTGCTATGTGAATAACGCGGTGCAATCGGGCACGCTCTCGATTCCGTCGGGAATGTCTATGCAGCAGTTTCAGGCTTACGGAGTGGCGGTGCTGCGAATCCTGCAGTCCGGGCACACCTACTTCATGGTGCTGGGCGCGGGCGCGGCGATTTCCGATGCCATGCCGCCGACGAACGTCGATGGTTCGGCGAACCAGGCAGCTCAAGATGCGGCGGTCAATGCGATTGTCGATTCGGCGTTGACGAACGGGCTAATCACGCTGCCGAATAACGTGAGCGAAGGCCAGGTGCAGCAATTTGCGCGCGACACCACGGGAAAGATGAACTCGAATGATGGGCCATCGTTTTCACCCGGCGGCGTGCTGCGGATGATCGATTCCTACATGATTACGTACACGGATTCGAGCGGGAATGTCAATTGGACTTCGGTGGGCAGCGCGTTGAATACGGCGGTGACGAACATGATCGGCTCAGGGATGATCAAGATTCCATCCGGAATGAGCGCGGGGCAGGTGACGCAGTTCGCGGTGGGCGTAGCGCAGGCCATCGAGACGTATAAGACGGCAACGAATAAGAAGACTTTGTAATCGCGCGGGGGGCTGAACCCGTGTCCGCCCGGGCGGACACGGGGCAGAATGAAGAGAGGGCCGTCGAGGCCCTCTCTTTTTTTTGTGCGCGACAACGGCAATGGTTTTGGATTTGCAGGGAAGGGTCTTAAGACCCTCGCTTATAGGTCCAGACGAGCGCGTGCGGAAAAGTTACCCTCTATAACGTAAGTACTATGGCCGGGTTGGGCGAATCCTTCTATAAATAGAACGAGCGTGACGCACCGGCGGCAGTGCTGTGTGCCAATTTGTTCGCGCTCTTGTTAAATGAAGCTCATGCTCCGATGAATCCGACGAATCCAGCCGACGCCGCGACCCCGCCGTCGAAGCCGATTGTCACCAGTACCGACCGTCGACGGCGGAAGCGCGCGAAGATTACAGCACAGGTGCATGTGCGCGGCGGACTTGGGTCCGTGAATATGTTTGAAGATTTGTGCACTAGCATTGATGTCTCGCGCGATGGTTTGCTCTTCACGACAATGCGCAAGGATTATTGGGTCGGGCAAGTCCTCGATGTGACTTTCCCCTATTCATCGGCTGCGACGGCGATCAATACGGCGCAGCGCGCCAAAATCGTGCGCATGTTCGATGCCAAGGATGGAAAAGCTGCGGTGGCGGTGCATTTCGATGCCGCAGCGAATCGCGATGCAAAAGTGCCCGCAGTCGGTGGGCGCGTAGCGGCGCAAACTTTTGCGCCGCAGACGATGGTGCTGGCCGTTGAATCCGACGAGCGGCTAGCGGAACAGATTCGAGCGTTGCTGCAGCAGGATGGCTATCACGTGGTGATCGTGAAAAATGCCAAGCAAGCGCTGGACGTGTTGAAGACCACTGTTCCCGCGGTGATTTTGGCGGAATTTGAAGGCGAGGAGCTCGGCGGGCAGGATTTGTGTTTGATTGTGAAGAAAGACGAGCGCTTGAAGCACATTCCTGTGATTTTGATTACCCAAGCCGCGCAGCCGGCGGATTATTCGACGAGCCATCAGTATGGCGCGGTAGTCTGCATGGCCAAGCCGTTCAAGCCCGAGCGATTGCAGCACGTGGTGAGATTGGTGGCGCCACCGCCCGCGCAGCGATCGGCGTACGGCGCGAAGCTGGGATACGGCGTAGAGCGAACGTTGTAATTTCCCCAAAAGAAAGATCTGGCCGATTGGGCTTGGCTTCTCGTTTGCAGGGGAGGGCTAACCCGGCCCGCCGCTACATATTCAACACCTATGGCTTTGGTTGCGGTTGGGATTGTTGGTCTTGCGTGTGCGGCGGCCTCAGCGTGAATTTCACGCCTTGCTTGGCGTTTTCGTCCACGGTGTGTTGCGTGTCAAGATCGTCCATGTCCATAGCATTCGCACCGCCGTAAGTGGTTACGTAGTGCAAGCGTCCGCCTTCTAGCCAGTAATCGATTACGCCGAAGCTGGTGCCATCTTTCAGATAGAGCACGGTGACGCCCGGTGCAGGAGCCGGAGCTTCAGCGCCTTGCGGCGCTACGGCTTCGTCCGGAGCCGGCTCTTCACTCGGGGCGCTGGGGCCGGTGAAACCCGGCATCTGATTCTCCGCGCCGACGTAATTGCTGGCTCCGAAATCGTAGCCTGGATACGCGCCGTAGCCCCACGGACCGAGGTAGCCGAATCCGCAGGGGTTGTAGCCGAACACGTATCCGTAATCGAAGCCGAAGTCGAAGCAGTTGTCGAAATAAAAGCCCGGATAGAAGCCGAAAGGATAAAAGCCGCCGAAGAAAAATGGACTATTGAACGGAGATCGTAGCCGCCCGCGAATGTGGCGCGCGGGTTGAGTTCGCGTCGTGATCGTGCCGTTGCCCCGGCGAACGGTGAACGCGTTCGGAGACGTTGTGCTAATTGCACCCGTGCGTGAAATCAAGCCACCGCCAGATGGGGCAGTGGGGCCGAACACCGGCCGGGATTTAAGGCCCGCCCCTACAAGACCTGGGTCCTCCCAGAGGAAACCCCGCTTGCCGAGCGTCTGTGGAGCTTCGGGCCCCACGCGATTCGAGTGATACGGTGACGCTTCCCAAATGTACCCTGGCTCGGCTACGTGGGTTGCCGGCACGGCCGCGCGAGCACCGGCAGCGGGGACCGGATGCCCGGTGCCTACGGCTGTTGAACCAGAGCGAGGAGCTGGCGCGCTTGGCGGATGCGCGGCCGAAGCGTGTTGGCTGCCTCCGGAAGGATGCGCGTTGCTGACGGGATGCCCGCCGCCGACATGACCGCCACCGCCGCCGAAGTGTCCTCCGCCTCCGCCGCTGGAATGGCTACCGCCACCTCCGCCATGTTGAATCGCGAGGGCTGGCGTGGCGCTGAACAGTAACAAAACGACGAGAATCTTGCCTGCATGCCGGAAGGCGTCACAAACGGTGCACTTCGTCGCGGAGGTGATGCCGAGGCCTCTGGAAAGCCCAAAGTTCGCGTAGTGTGTCATGAGCGACTCCTTCGGGGGACGCGCTCCATTCTACTCTATTGGACGCGAAGCGAAGCGACGGAGTTGCGTTAATCGCGATGTATGAGATGAATATGGTTTTTCATTTGAGGAGCGACACTCTGAAGCCGTTCCCACGCGAAACCTTTGTACGAAGCCGCCATAGCAACAAGACCCCAAGGATTACAGAAGCAACGCTGGCCGTTTGGGCGTTTGTCATGCCGAAAAATGAGCGAGGGTTTATGCGGATGAACTCGACCAGAAAACGGGCTACGCCCGTGTAGATCATGTAGCCAGCGAAGACCGTGCCAGCCGGTCTGATCGCGCCCGAGGCTCCGTCAAGGCGGGCAAGTGCTTCGCTGGCGAACCTCCGGGATTTCGCGTCGCCCTTCTCGCCGGGCTGGCGGATAGGGGTCTTGGCTTGGCTTGCGCCCAAGCGCCAGAGCAGCCAGGCGATTAGGGCGGCTGCTAGGAATTCGTAAATGGGCGTTGGGTGGACTCGCTGCGTTGTGGGCACCACGCCGTTCGGAAAGCTCATGGCCCAAGGCAGCGACGACGGGATGCCATAATCGCCGTCGCCGGAGAGCAGACAGCCTATGCGGCCTATGCCGTAACCCAGAGCCGCTGCGGGCGATGCCACGTCAAAGAGGGTAAGAAGCGGGGTGCGGAAGCGATAGCCCAGGTAGATGAACGCAGCGATGCCGGCGATCAGGCCTCCGAACCAGGCGAAACCGTAGCTGGTAAAGAGCTGGCCGACGGGATCGGCAAAGAGCTCGCGCGGCGTTTCAAGAACGTGGTAGAGCTTCGCGCCGATCATGCCGGCCAGTGACGGAACGGCGACGAGTGTTTCAGCTTCGATTTCGATGCCGCGGCGTTTCAGATCCGCGCGCATCACGAAAAAAGCGCAGATCATCGCCGTCGCGACCATTAGGCCGAACGTCGGCAACGTGAGCGGACCTAGATGCAGGAACGGAATCATCGCGCGTTGAGTATACATGACGCGCGGCGACGCTCTTGTAGCAACGCCGGCTTCTCTGGGCGCGGGCCGATCGGCGCTAGGGAACCTATGCCCATTTCTAAGCGTATCTATGACTTGGGGTGTGACACATGAACACGTTTTTACAGGATGCGCGTTATGCCCTGCGCATGCTGCGGAAGGCGCCGGGATTCACTGCTGTGATTGTGCTTACGCTGGGATTGGGCATCGGCGCAAACACAGCAATCTTTTCGGTCATTAATTGCGTCCTGCTGAAGCCGCTTCCCTACTCTTCGCCGGATCAGATTGTCTCGCTGTTCGAGACGGAATCGGCGGAGGGGCAATTCCCTCTTACCGGCCAGGATTTTCTCGACTGGCGACAAGACAATCAGACTTTCGCGGATATGACCATTTATAGCCAGCGACAGCCCGCGAATGCTAGCGGCGCGGGCGAGCCGGAGGAAGTCAATATCGCTGCGACGCAGGCGAATTTCTTCTCGCTTCTCGGTGTGCGTCCGCTACTGGGGCGCGCTTTCGCAGGTGGTGAAGATACGGAAGCGAACCGGCACGTGGCGATTTTGAGCTATGCATTTTGGCAGACCCATTTCGGCGGCGCACGCGACGCGATTAGCAAGAGTGTCGTGCTGAACGGCGAGTCGTTTACAGTGATCGGTGTGATGCCGGCGTGGTACCGCACGCCGGGTGCCGCCGATATCTGGACGCCGATCGACATGGCGCCAAAAAAACTTGGGCCGCGCGGCGAACATTACCTGCGCGCCATCGGGCGATTGAAGCCGGGAGTGACGCTAGCCCAGGCGCGCGCGGACTTGAAAGCCGTATCGGCGCGATACGAGAAGCAATTTCCGGACTCAAATAAAAATGTGTCAGCGATTGTGATTCCATTGCGCGAAGTGTTGGTGGGCGATTCTTCCTCGCAGCTCTGGACCATGTTCGGCGCAGTGGCCCTGGTCCTGTTGATCGCGTGCGCAAACGTGGCAAATTTGATGTTGGCGCGTTCGACGCAGCGGCAGCGCGAAATGGCGCTGCGCGGTGCGATCGGCGCGACGCGCGGGCGACTGGTGCGGCAATTGCTGACCGAAAGCGTGATCGTGTCGCTGGCCGGCGGCGCAGTGGGCGTGGTGCCGGCGTTTATCGGCGTGAGCCTGCTGCGGGACGCACAGGGCTTCGATGTGACGCAGCCGACGCCGATTCGCATCGATGCAACGGCGCTGGCGTTCAGCCTGGCCGTGAGCGTGATAGTTGGGTTGCTATTTGGACTCGCGCCGGCGCCGCAAACTTCTGATCTCAATTTGAGCGACTGGCTGAAATCGAAAGGTACGGGCGCGCTGGGAACCGGTGGACGCGCGCGGTATCTGCGTGACGTCCTCGTGGCCGGTGAGATTGCGCTTTCGCTCGCGCTTCTCATTGGCGCGGGGCTTCTGTTGCGCACCTTTGCGAAATTGCGCGCGGTGGATATGGGCGTTCATGGCGACAACGTGTTGACAGCCGAGGTGAATCTGCCGGCGGCGAAATATAAAACGATTGATCAGTGTGACGGATTCACGCAGCAGTTAGTCGCCAGCCTGCGCGCGGCGCCGGGAATTCAATCGGTGTCTATCTCCACTTCGCTGCCGCCGGAAACCGGAAGCAACGGATACGTGCAGGTGGAAGGAAGAGCGATGGGCGAGATGGAAGGCCCGCTCGTCGCGTGGAATTACGTCACCCCGGATTATTTTCACACCATGGGGATTCCCTTGCTGCAAGGCCGCGTTTTTACGAGCGAAGAAATGGAACGTGAGAGCGTGATCCAGCGAGCGGCCTACACTCTGAAGGATGACGAGACCAAACTCAGGGACATGATGAAGCACACGGAACGCCCCGTCTTGATCAACGAAGTGATGGCGCGGAAGTTTTGGCCCGGCGAGAATCCCATCGGGAGGGGATTCCAGCGTGACGGCGTGCAGCGCATTATCGGCGTCGTGGCGGCCGCCAAAAATACCGGGCTGCGCGGCCAAACGATGTCCGAGGCCTATTTTCCTGTGCCGGAAACGTTCTGGGGCGAATCGGGATTCGGATTCGTGGTGGAAGTGCAAACGGCTGGACCGCCGGCGGGCGCCGCGGCGATTCTGCGCGAGCGCGTGAAGCATATGGATGGCGCTCTGGTGATCTATCACCTGCGTACTCTGCCGGATCTGATCGCCGCGGACATGACGGATACGAGTTATCAGACAACGCTACTGGGGGCGATGGCGGCGCTGGCGATGCTGCTCGCGGCCGTGGGGACCTACGGCGTGATGTCTTATGCCGTGGGCCAGCGGACAAATGAGATAGGGATTCGAGTGGCGTTGGGCGCGCAGCAGCAAAATATATTGGCCATGGTTTTGCGACAGGGCATGGTGTTGGTCGCCGCTGGGATTGGTGTCGGCTTGGTGGTGGCGTTTAGCGCGGCGCGCGTGATGCGCGAGATGCTGTTCGGCGTTGCGCCAACCGATGCGGTGACTTACCTAGGAGTCTCGCTATTGCTCGCCGCTGTGGCCTTCCTCGCGTGCTACATCCCAGCCAGGCGCGCCATGCGCGTCGATCCTATGGAAGCATTGCGCTACGAGTAGGGGGCGGGTTTACAACGCCGCGGGGATGGGGTTGGAGTTGTTCTGCATCTGGCCCGTCGGTGAACTAAACCGAAAACTCCACGTACTGTGGGCCCGCCGTAGACCCCACCCCACAAGCCGCAGGCAGTGCTACTTACACCCACCCTTTCTGTTGGAAGGCGCGGTACCCGGAGACGGTTAGCGCGGCTAACTGCACGAAGAGCAGCAAATCCGGTTCAGTGAAATTGAAGCAGGATTTGCCCTGCTTGTGTTTCCGCAGTTCGGGGGAAAGATCCTTCTCGAGTCCTGGGCAGGCGTAGATCGGCATCAAATGAAAGCTGACATAATTTTTCTGAATCAGCACGCTGCCGAAGTACATCGGCTTGCCTTTGTATGTCGGCTCAAGCGAGACAAGCTCATATTTACCGGGCTCATCCTTTGAGACGCGCAGCTTGCCGTCGAATTCGCTGAGGATGGCGCGCAGCGCGGCAAAAGTGGCGAGAGAACTCGGAGATGAATTCTTGATCGCCCCCTTGGACGAGGATTTGCTACGGACGGATCTCGCGGGCGGCGGTTTCTTGGTGGCAGACTTCTTGAGCGGGCGCTTTGGCATCGCAGGATTGTACGCCCGAAGCCGCGCCGACGCATAACCCTAGCTGAAACTGCCGCAACCGTGCTGTAGAGAAGGGCCTGAAGCCCTCCCCTACAAGTGCTTGCGGAAGAAGGCTAGCGTCTCTTGCCACGCTACGACTCTCGCTTTTGCTGTGGCCTCCGGCGTGCCGCCAAACGCAAATCGGAACCCGAATGTTGGGATTTTCGAGACTAACGTCGTGGCCGGCGTGTGCGGAAGTCGCAGCGAGTGGCCGGCTCCGGGATTGCTCAGGTGTCGGACCTCATAGGCGAATTTCTTCGCGGCAAGACGCTCCTCGATTTCCTGCGACATTTTCTCTGACGGCCAGATCAAATCCGCGCCGGCAGATACCAACAGAATCGGGGCGCGAATTTTCTCGACTTCGATTGCGGCGCGGGCTACTTCTTCGCGCTGCTTAAATGAATCGCGGTGCAGATTCACGAACCGCACCGGTTTGCGCAGTGTGATCAGCCGCGCAGCCGTCCAGATGCGGAACCAGCTCAGGCGATATGGCACGAAAGGCAGCGGCTCCCCACGATGCGTCCAGGAAGAGCGGCGGCCATTGCGCGAGCGCGTGGTGGATTCGCCGCCTTCGGGCGGCCGGCCAGTTCCCTGCCAGACGACATTTCCCGGAACAATTCCCGCGACGGCGCGCAGCAGCGGAATCCGCGAAGCCAGTAAGAGCGCTAGTTCCCCGCCCCGCGATGTACCGTGAATCGCCAGGCGGCCGGGATCGACTTCGGGTTGCCGGCTCAGCCAAGCGATGGCGCGCTCGAAATATTCGAGCGGAATGCTATTGAGCGACGCTGGGAGTGGATCAAAGCCGAAGTAAGGCAGCGCGAAAGCCGCGAAGCCGTGTGCGGCGAGAGCTGCGGCCGTCTCCCAATCGAGCCCGCCGCCCGAACCGCCGACAGTGATCACCGCGGGTAACTGTCTCCCAGACTCGGCCCGGTGCGATTCTGCTCCTTCACGTGCCGGGATGAAAAGCAAGCCGGCGAGGCCTGGCACTTCAACCGCGCGGATGATCGTGCCGGGTGGAACAAAATGGCGCTCTAGTCTCGCACGGGCGATGCGGCGGATCTTCGGGCTCGATACTTCGATTGTTACTTCTGCTGGCGTCAGTTCTTTTTTCAGATATTGGTCGTGTTGGCCCGAATCGCCGGGATTGAGCGTGAGCGACCAGAAAAGGCCCATGGGGTCAATGCCGCGATAGCTCCCGCCGCGAGCTGGGTCTTCGGCGAGATCTACGGTGCCGTCGGTCCGCACGGTGAAATCGGCGTGCGACTCCCAGCGGCGCGAGGAGTCATCCAGGGTCCAGGCGGTGACTCGAACGAGTTCCCCCGGCGGCGCGCCGGTGACGCGGATATGCACATCACGGTCGACGAACGCAGGGTTCGGCGTGATTTGGACGTTCATCTCATCCGAAGCCATGGTCAGCCAGCAACCATGATACGACGGCGATGTAATCGTAGGGAGAGCCTTCTGATCCGCCTGGGTTCGGCGTAGATTCTTCACTGACGACCGGGCGAAGCCGCGGACCACGGCCATCGCGTCCGGAAGCCGACGCGGTTCGGCTCCCTGAATCACGGGCAATGAACGGCCGAGAGCGGAGTTGCCGGAGATTGGGAGGGTCGGAAACGCCTCCCTCACCGCGTTCGGCGCCATCCGGAAGCCTCAATTAAGCTATTGAATTTGGGCTAGATGTATGGTAACCTGATGTTGCGTTTGTTGCTCTTGTGTTTGCTTTTGACGCAGTACTGAGGCTGCAAGGCAACGTGCCGAGCAGCCTTTTGTTTTGTGGACTAGAGGCGAACCAGCGCGCAAATAGCTTTATCCATAACGAGGTAACACTGAAGTGAAAGAACAAGGAACTGTGAAGTGGTTCAACGCCAGCAAGGGATACGGATTCATCCAACGCCAATCCGGGGAGGATGTTTTCGTCCACTTTTCGGCGATCCAGGCCGAGGGATACAAATCCCTCAACGAAGGCCAGGCCGTCGAATTCGAAGTCAAGAAGGGCCCCAAGGGCTTGCAGGCCGAGAACGTAGTCAGCCTCTAGTCTCTGACTGGCGGGGCAGCTTCCGGGCTGCCCCGCCGTTTCTTGTGTTCGGCAGGAAATCTTAGCAATACCCAGCCTCTTCTAATACGCACGGCCTACTAGGAGGACTCAATGCAGGTACTGTCCGAAGGTCAGGTGGTACGTCACGACGTCTATGGCAACGGCACCGTTACGGAATCGAATTCCGAGCGGACCATGATCGATTTCGACGATCACGGCGTGAAGAAGTTCGTCACGAGCATCTGGGTGGCCGAGCTGATTGGCGAAGCCCCGGAGAAGCCGCTGAAGCCGCGGCGCGGCGGACGGCGGAAGAAGTCGGCCACGGCGCAGGCAAAAGCTATTGCCAAGGCGGCTGCTGCAAAGGCGTAATTCCTCTCCGAATTAGACCCTATTCAAATTCAAAGGCCCGTCCCTGAAGGGGCGGGCCTTTTTTATTTATCGCGCTGGAATCGTGGTTTGATTTTGTAGGGGAGGGCTTAAAGGCCCTCCCCTACTTGCAGTTCACGTTCGCGGGAAGCTAGAAATGCAGCTTCAACGCGAATTGGAGTTGACGTGCAGTGGTTGTGCCGTCGGAGTGCAGCGGCGTTGTAGTCGATTGCCCGAAATCCGCAAACTCGATGAACTGGTGCGGCTGGCTGAATTCCGCACGATTGAAAATGTTGTACGCCTCGGTGCGGAACTCGAGGTTGAAGCGTTCCGTGATCTTGGTGGTTTTCGCCAAGACCATATCCCAATTGTTGATTCCGGGGCCCGTGAAAACGTTCTTGCCGAGATTGCCCGGGCCACCAAAATCCGGCTCGGAGAACAATCCAGGATTGGGGCCAAACTGAAGCCTCTGCGAGCTCGACGGCGCCAGTGGCACCTTCGCAGCGCCCGGGTTGAAATTTGCGCGTTGCGTGCTCCCGGTTGCATCGCTGTCGCGCAGCACAAAAATCTCGAACGGAGTGCCAACCGAGAAAGTTGAGATGCCTGAGAGAGACCATCCCTCGAACACTTTCCCGACAAAGCCCTCGCTCAAATGCGCCTTACCGCGACCAAGAGGCAGTTCCGCTGTGTAATTCATGACGAAGCGGTGCCGGGTATCAAATCCCGAATTGCCGCGTTCCTTCCGCAGATCGAACGAGTTCGCCGGGAAGACGAGATTGCCCAGCTCGGGCCTAAGCGTGTCACCGGAATCGTCAATCGAGTGAGAATAGGTGTAAGCGCCCTGGAAGAACAGACCGTGAGAGAACCGTCTCGTAACCGTGGTCTGCAGGCCGTGGTAAATGGAGCTCGAAACGCTCTTCTCTAAGTTGGCGTGGAAGAAGGCGCTGTTGTTGACCGCGTTGAACGGAAAGACGCCGAACAGCTGACCGACGTAGAGGAAGATGCCCTGGACATCGGAAGCATTCGGTCCGTCAACGCAGCCAAATGCATTCGATGGGTCTTGACAAATAGTGCGTAGCTGAGCAACTTTCGCAGGGTCCGGGGCGTTTCCATCTACAACGCGATGCAGATGGTTTCCCTTCACACCTACGTAGTTGACTTCGATCTGGATGTTGCCGGGCAGATCGCGCTGCACTCCCAAGTTCCACTGCTGTATGCGCGCGAGCTTGAAATGTGTGTCGATCAAGCCCGGAAACGAGAGCGATCCGGCACCCGGAAAATCTGTGACGGTCGCGCTGGGAGCGGCTGCAGTCGGGGGAATCGGCAAGTTGGAAATCTGATCTGCCGAGCTAGGTCCAAAGTTCAGGAACGCGTTGTCAACCGCCGAAATACCTGCCGGCGGATTGCCCCGCGTGTTGCCTGTGATGTTAAAGAAGTACCGGTCACGGTAGATTCCGTAGCCGCCTCGCACAGATGTTTTTCCGGTCTTGAACGGATCCCACGCGAACCCAACGCGGGGCTCAGCGCCGGTATAGTCGGCCGGATACAGCGGGTTGGCACCACCATGGGTGACTTGTTGAAACGTTATTGGGCTCGGCCCGGAAAGCTCAGCCGTAGTCAGATTGGAAAGCAAATTGTGAACTTCCCAAGGCGTGCCGGTGATTTCATAGCGCAGCCCGAAGTTAAGAGTGAGGTTCGAGGTGAGTTTGAACTGGTCCTGCGCGAACAAATAAACGTCGCGCTCCCGCTCACCGCGGATATCGCTTCCCACTCGTACGGGACTGGCGCCGGGGGTGAAAAATTGCTCCTGCGACTCGGAATCCACGGAACCGAACAAGGCCCAGACCGCGTCTTGAAGCGATTGATTAAACTGGTCCGCGGCTGCGGTGGTTGTCGATTCGAGTCCCCCATGGTTCGTAAAGATGGAGAACCCGGGAGTCGAACGCGTGCTAAAATTGTTCGAATCGTTGGAGTACTCCGACGCGAATTCCGCGCCGAACTTCAACGTGTGCCGCCCTTTAGTCCAAGTTAGGGTGTCTCCCGCGTTGTAAGTCCCGAACGGACGGGTCTGCGCGTCGCTATCGCCCAAACCACTACAAGAGATGCCGGTAAACGTAGGTAGATTGAAATCACGACCTCGGCCAAACACGTCCGCCGCACCTAGTCCGTCGATCAAGTTCAAACCGGTGCATCCAAAGGCCGCGCTGGATCGCACGCCGCTTACGCGAGCGTCATTCAAAATATGCGAGCCAAAGGTAGACGCCAAGTGCACAGCTGCGCTCTGCGTCAGGCCCGAGAACGACACACCCCCAATGCCATTCGGAAGAACTTCCGAACCGCCGCCATCGTCGAAGCCCTTATTTGCGATATAGCGAACCGACAAAACTTCATTGGAGCTGAAGTTTTGGTCCACTTTGATCGTGTAGTTCTCATTGTTCGAATGGTCCGCGGCTCCGAAGTTAAGGTGCCCTGCGACGCCTGGAATTACATCATCCCCTGCGCTGGGGCTTGGTGCGGGATAGAGTGCCAGCACTTTCTGAATGATGGGGTCTCGCGTAAGCCCGAAGACGTTGTCAGGAGAACCCGGTGTGCTGACATCGTAGACCTGCCCGGCGACGTTGAAAACGCCGGACGCGAACGCGGGATCCGGAACGACTGCTTGACTGGTCGTCGTGGTCGCAAATCGTTGCCCCTCGAAATTGCCGAAGAAGAACGTCTTATTCTTGAAAATCGGCCCGCCGAAAGAGGCGCCAAAGTCGTTGCGCGTATACGGATTCTTTGGCGTGTTGGGTTCATGATTGAAGAAATCACGAGCGCCGAGCGCATCCCAACGGCCAAACTCATATAAGTCGCCGTGGTAGTTGTTGGTTCCGCTGCGCGTGATGATGTCAATCACAGCGCCGGAGTTCCGGCCAAATTCTGGCAGGTAAGCTGAATTGATAACGCGAAATTCCTCGGTATCGTCTGGGTTCAAAGTAACCAAGCCGGACGCTGGAACGCCAGGGTCATTGTTGTCGGCGCCGTCGAGCTTGAAGTTGTTGTTCTGCTCGCGCGACCCGTTGACGGAGAATCCGCCCAAGCCGCTATTGGTTCCAATCGCGCCCGGGGTAAGAAGAATCAACTGATAAGGGTCGCGGAGGATCAGCGGCAGTTCTCGAACCTGGCGATCGTCGATTACGCTGCTGACTTGCGCATCGGTCGTGTCGATCTGCGCCACGGTCTCGCCGGAGACGACGACCGACTGCGTGATGTCGCCGACTTCGAGCCGCACGGAAAGAGTGAGCGCCTGATCCACGGTGAGGACCAGTGCGTTAAATGAGGCGACTTTAAAACCGCTGGCTTGAACCGAGACGTTATAGGTTCCCGGCGGAATCTGCGCCATGGTGAAGTTGCCCTCACCAGTTGACTCGGTTGCGCGGTCTATATTCGTGTCGAGATTGTGAACGGTGATTTTGGCTTTGGCGACGACGGCGCCGGTGCTATCTACAACTGTGCCGGTGATCGTCGCGGTTTGCGCGAATGCGGAATTCGACGCCACTAACCCCATCAGGGCCAAGAAGACGAACTGCGCCGCTCTTGAAAAATACTTCCACGCCACTGTTCCTCCATTACGCCCCGATCGGGTAGCGCTCCCGACCTCGCGGGCGCGAGCGGAGACACATCCCGAATCACTACATCCCTTGCACTTCCCGGACCAGCCTATGCCAGGATTAAAGATTTAGACGTAAGCGATGTAAATTAGGTGAGTTAGAGGCCCCCAAAATACGAAGTCACACGCGACAATAATTGAGATTTGCGGATTCATCCGCAGCGCCGGATATGATTCTGCATACCGCGCGTATGCTCGACAACGGCGATTTCGAAGCGAACAACGTGCGAATGCGGACATCTGCTGAGCAGCGAGACTTCACGAGCGAGTGCTGAGACTCTAATGATCTTTCGGCGTGTTCGTTCACCGCTGCTTCACGAAAGTCGAGTTTAGAGACCCTCGGTGCGGTCTAAGCGTGGTGACAGATTTAGCAATCACTACGAATTGGACCGTGGCCTCAGTTTTCGGAGCCGAGCGGTGAGAGGGCGTGAAGACCCTCGTCAAACTATGCCAACCTAACGGCCAAGCCTCGGGTATTTCTATGAGTTACCTTGAACCCGCCTATGAGCAACGAAAAGCTTGAGTTTTGAGCTATGTTGAATTATATACGTAAAACAGGAAAGCTATGTGGGGCAGGACTTTCCATAGGCTAGGCGGACCGAGCAGGAGTTGCTAAGTAACTGTAAAACATAAGCTTAGTCATTCTGTTCGGAATCAACTGAGCTGGAAGGTAAACTGCACACAGGACACGGGGCGTGTCTTGGTTACCTGGCACTATAACCTCGAAATTTTGATGAAAAATCTGTCAGGGGGAGAGGTGTGTCGATGAATACGAGCAAGAATTTAGTGCGATTTATGCTCGTGCTCGTGGCGTTCCTATTGCCTGTCGCGGTATTCGCGCAGACTAGCAACGGAACGATCGTGGGCACGGTAACAGATCAAAGCGGCGCCGTCGTTCCTAAGGTAGCCATAAAGGCGGAGAGCACGCTGCTTAACGTAACGCGCGAAACCACAAGTGACTCAGCGGGAACATTCCGCCTGGAATCATTGTCGCCCGGGACTTACAGCGTTTCCTTCGAGGCTTCGGGGTTCGATATCTACCAGGTGAATGATGTGTTGGTCGCGGCGTCGCTCGCAATCACGGTGAACGCCAAGCTGAACGTCAGCGCCGTGAAACACACCGTGGTGGTCGAAGCGCAAGCCGGCCAACAAATTGATACGCAATCGGGCCAGATTGGCACGAACCTGAACACGACCGAGGTCTTGAATCTGCCCCAAAACAGCCTCAATCCTGCCGAGCTCGCCCTCACACTCCCAGGCGTTCAGGACGCCAATGGCTACGGATTTAGCAACGGCGTGGACTTCTCGGTTAACGGCACGCGTCCGCGCGCCAACAATTTCCTCGTCGATGGCCAGGACAATAACGACTACTCGATTTCAGGCCAAGCATTTCAACCGACGAACTATGGCGCCGTCGAGGAAGTCACAATTCTGACGAACGCTTACTCGGCGGAATTCGGACGCGGCGGCGGCTCAGTGACGAACTACGTATTCGGTAGCGGAACCAACCAGTTCCACGGCAAGGCGTGGGAAATTGCGCACACCTCCGACGTGGACGCTACCGATGCCGCGACAGCATTTGCCGGCAGCACAAAGCCGGTCTCGATGGAAAACATTTTTGGCTTTAACTTTGGCGGGCCGGTCAAGCACGACAAGCTGTTCGTGTTCGGCACGGCGCAATGGGATCGCTTCCGGACTTCCGCGAATGGCGACACGCTGCGTCTTCCGACAGATGCGGGCGTCGCGACGCTGCAGGCTGCGTTGCCGACCCTTTCCCCCGCCGGGCAGTCCAATGTCAATTTCTTGCTTACGTCGATGGGAAGCCTGCGCGGCAACCCGGCAGTCTCACCTAAGAGCGTGGATCTTGGCTCCGGACGCGGATTAGTGGATAGCGGGCTCGTTCAGCGGAGCGGCGTAGGCGAGCTATCGAATGACCGCCAGTGGGACGTGCGCGCCGACTACCACGTCTCGAGCAGCGATACGCTCTATGCCAGTTATGTGCGCGATGATTTCGTTCTTACGCCCGATTTCTTCAACAACGCCGGCGCCTATCCGGGCTTCGACTCAGACCAGGGCGGGCCGTCACAACTGTTCCGATCGGGCTGGACGCGAACCATCGGCTCTAACATCGTGAACGAGTTGCGATTCTCGTACACCAACATCGGATTCACGTTTGGTTTTACACCTGCCGCAGCGTCGAATCCCTTTATCGGCTTTCCGAACGTCACGTTCGGAGCTGACTCGGGCTTCCCGACGCTGGGGTTCAATGGCGCGCTTCCACAAGGGCGTGCTCACAAGACCTGGCAATTACAGGAAGCGCTCAGCTACACGTTTGGACGGCACACGATCAAGACCGGAATTGACATGACGTTCCTCTCGGTCGTGGACCAGATTCCGTTCAATTCCCGCGGGGCGCTGACTTACAACTCCGGTGGGGGCTTCACGTCGTTGGGTAACTTCGTCGATGATTTCTCCGGACTGTCTGGCTCGGCGAATGTCCAATTCGGAAATCCAGTCATCAGGCCGAGTGTCACGATGTACATGCCGTATGTAGAAGACACCTGGCGTTTGAAGGACAACCTGACGATCACGTTCGGCTTGCGTTACGAGTACTGGGGCGTGGTGGAGAACACCCTCCTGTTCCCTGCCGTCAACGTAGCGCTGGGCAATCCATTGAGCAGCGCCGTGACGTTCCCTGGCTCATTTGCCTTCCCTGAGAAGCCCGACCGCAACAACTTCGCACCGCGATTCGGGTTTGCCTATACACCGCACTGGGGGGGTTGGATCACGGGACATGACAAGACCGTCATCCGCGGCGGGTACGGCGTCTTCTACGACGGGTTGTTCACGAATATTTTGGACAACACTGCCGCGACCGCGCCCAACACGTTCGGCGGCGAAGTGCAAGGCCTTGGCAAGTGTGGCCGATGCCTCCCGAACCTCTCCGGCTTGCTTTCAAGCATCACGGCTGTCAACAGCCCGCTAAACTTGATCGACACGGTGAACAACAACCTACGCAATCCGGTGACCCAGCAATGGAACCTTGAGGTCCAACGCGAGTTGCCCGGGCGGTTCATCCTCACGACAGCGTACGTCGGCACGCGCGGCTCGCATCTCTTTGTCAACCAGGATCTTAATCCAGGCTCGCCTACGCAGGCATTGGGCAATGGCCGTGTCAATCCGGGTCTCGGGGATGTGCTCTCGAGAACCAACGGCGCGGATTCGTGGTATCACGCCGCCCAGGTTGAAGTGGAACGCCGGTTCCACACCTCCTTCACACTTCGAGGTTCGTACACATACTCGAAGTACTTGGATGACGGTTCTGAAGTATTCACCACGACCGGTGGCAGTTCGGTGGCCGAGATTACAACCAACCAGCATTTCGATTGGGGCCCGTCGGCATACGACCGGCGCCACCGATTCGTAATGGCCTACATTTGGGACTTGCCCTATGTCCACGGCAACACGTTTGCCAAGGTCTTGACGAAGGGCTTCACGTTGTCGGGTATCGGGACGGTTCAATCCGGTTCTCCGGGGACGATTTCCACGGGTCTTGACAGCAACGGGGATGGCCGCGGGAATGATCGGCCGGTTGTCGGCAATCTCGCACAGCCCATTACTTCGCGTGGATTTGACGGGTCGTTGTTCGGCTTGTCGCCACCGGGAACGTACTTTGATGTCGTGCCGTGTTTCGGACTCGGGCCTGGACCGTGCATCCCCGAGAGCGCGAGTGCATTCCACTGGCTCATCCCGCAGTTTGGGACGCCGTCCGGGACTCTTGGCCGCAACACTTACTTCGGACCGGGACAGGTATTCTGGAACACGAGCATTCAGAAGAAGTTCGACCTGCCATTCGGCAAGCTCGAGCAGCAGGCTCTGACCTTCCGGTGCGAAGCGTTCAACGTGCTGAACCATCCGAACCTGTTCACGCCATCGCAGGGCCAGGGCCTGCCGTCGACCTTGAACCTGCTCGATCCACTCTTCGCCGACAACGCAGCGACGATTGCGGGTGGAAGAATCATCAAGTTCTGGCTGGTGTACAGCTTCTAGTTCAGCCGAACAACTTGATTCAACGAACGCCCCGGGATCGAATGATTCCGGGGCGTTTTAGTTCTGGAGATGGCTGCTGTATGAAAGGATGTGAAGACCCTCCCCGGCCGACCCTGTTGCTACGCCGGTATCACTTTGTGGCGGATGGCGTAGCGCACTAGATGGCTGAAGGCCCCGCTTTGCAGCTTGTGCATGATGTTGTTTCGGTGCGATTCGACCGTGCGCGTGCTGATGCCCACCTGCGACGCGACTTCTTTGTTGCTTAAACCCTCGCAGTGCATCTTGACGATTTCCTGTTCGCGGTGCGTTAGGCCCTCGATCGAGATTTCGCCGTCCGCGCCGCGCGGCGCAGCGGGATTGAACGGGAGCGGGCCAAGGTAGAACATGTCCTCGATGTGCGGGGTGAAGAACGGCCGGTCATCGCGCACGGCACGGACGGCTTCGAGGAGATTCTCGTCAGCGTCGGATTTCGGTACGTAAGCGCGCGCCCCGCACGCAGGCATTCCCGCACGATGTCTTCGGCAAAGCGCATCGCGACATGCTGCCGCTGTTACGCGTGTGGATCACTGAAATAGCGCGAGGCATTGAGCTGATCCGCGCCTGGAACGCCCGCGGGTTTGGGCCGTACGCAATACCCCGTCGCCGGGATACTTTTATGGCTAACGGGTAGGAGTTCCGCGTTGCGCTGGCGTCGCGCGTCGGGTCGCCAGTGAATTTAGCCGGTCTGCGAATCTGCGGCTCGAGCCAATGCATTTTCAGAACCGATTATCTGATCCGATGATCCGCGCTGCCAAAGGGAGGGTTCCGATACGACGAAAATTCGTCAAAAAAAGTTCGATTTTCCACCGTTCAATAATATAACTCATTCATTTTTAAGGTAGACAGCCGCGTTCGTTTTGCATTTTAGCGTTACGCCACTTCAAGCCCACTGAGGGCACCTGCTAGGAATATACCCATCCTTCGTCCGTCACTGGCAGCTCTTGACGAAAAACCGCGGTTGGGCAGTAAATCAAACCGACTCCAGGGCGTCTCCTTGTCCCAAGAGAATGCGAAACCTCATCAATTTGAGGACTACTTTGAATGCTAAGATCCCTGTTTTGTGTGAATTACTTGAGTTCGTTTTTCCAAAAGTCTTTTTCCTGGTCGCAAGAGGGTCTCAGAGGACTCAGGGCCGTCGTTGCACTCACGTGCTCTTCTTTGATCGACGAGTCGCGTCGAAATCCTTTTCTTGCCATAATCTCGTCAAGGTTGCCTCGATGTAGTTGGCTACCGAACGTTTGTCCTTTTTCGCTTCGTCAACAAGTCTTCGTTTGAAGTCCGATGATACCCGAAGGCTCATAGTTTCTGTCTTCCGCATCTCGGTAGCCGTCTGTCCGGCATCCTACACATTCCGATTATTGGCGTCAAGAAGGTTGCAGGGCGAATATTGTGCTTGACACTGTATTACATGTGTGATACAACTAGCATACAATGCAACACAACAAAAAGTCAGTGAAGCGACGGGAAGAACCTTTGGTGGCGTCATTAGCCAGGAGCACTGCCGTGCAAGCAACAACTAAACCAGACCTAGTGCGTCAGAATCTGCGACTGGTCAAGCAGCTTTATCCCGCGATGCCGCGAGTAGGCCTCGTGGCATTGCGCGACCTGACAAAGGGCCTTCGTCTTTCTGTGTCCCACGGCGACATCTTATGCATCGACGGGAAATGGTACGTCACCCATGCGGGTCTTCTCAGAATAGCCCTTCGCCGGCGATGCCGCGGAATCCGTACGATCTTGCAAGAGCGATTGTGCGACCCTCTCGCGGGCCGATGGGTGTTTAAGGCCACAGTCTATAAAGGGTCGGACTCGAAGGGTTTCGTCGGCTACGGGGATGCTGATCCGTCGAACGTGTCTCCCTTGGTCCGCGGAGCCGAGATGCGCGTTGCCGAGACCCGGGCAGTTAATCGCGCCCTCCGCAAAGCCTATGGAATCGGCCTGTGCTCGGTCGAAGAGCTCGGATCCTTCTCTGCGCCCACACCAACTTCACATCCCAAGCAAACCGCGCCTATTTCCGGTAACGGGAATGGTTCCAATCACGGCCAGCCCCGACTGCGGGACCGACTCTGCCTTCTGATCCGGCAATTCAACCTCGACCCCACACTCGTGAAGGCCTACGCCGCCGACTTCTGCGGCACCGAAACTCTCAAGGAAGCCAGTCGTGATCTGGTCGAATCCTTCATCTCCCATCTCGCGGCTTCGGCAAAAAATGACAGGGATGCTTTGATCTGCAAACTCAACTCCTACGCCCAATCTGCGGAGGTGCAGCCATGAAACGCCATATCCCGGGCCTTCACTCAGTGCGCCAAGCGATGGATCGTCGTCTCGAGGGCTTCTTCCTGGTGCGTGTGGATGCCGCTTCCTACCGCTGGCATCCGCACAAGCCATTCCTCATTCTCCGCTTCGTGGTCCTTGAGCCCGAATCATTCGCCACCCGTTCGTTCTCGGGACGTTTGTACTGTAGCGAACGCGCGCTTTGGAAGCTCAATTGGTTCCTGCGGGACTTTGGCTATGACCCCGAACTGCTCGGGCAAGATCAAGTGGATGAGAAAGCGCTTCTCAACCTTCGAGGAGTCGTACGAACCTCGCTGGCCACTTTCAACGGGCGCTCCTACCAGAGCCTCGAAGCTTTTGCCCCTGCCGGCGAGTGGGAAGAGCTCTCGTGTGCCGCAATCCAGGGGAGGAATGACGATGATCTACAGCCACACACAGATCAGCCAGTTCCTGCGATGTCCGCGCAGCTATCGCTACCGCTATCTCGATGGGTGGCAGGAAAAAGAAACGCGCGCCGCCATGGTGTTTGGCCGCTCGTTTGAGAAGGCCCTCGGCGCCTACTTCTGCCAGGAGGATCCGAGTGCAGTGCTCTACAAAGAATGGGGCGCCTATCGCGATACTCCGTTTGAATACAAGAAAGGGGATTCCTGGGACCGCCTGGTCCACCAAGGAGTCCATCTGCTCCAGAAGTTCGCTCAGGATGATCGCGTTCACATTCCTCGGCCGCAAAAGAATCTGCAGGTCAAGATGCTCCGATCACTTCCCGGAAACAACGAATTCGTTGCGTACATTGATGCCCTCGGTGAACTCGATGGCACACCCTGCGTCATCGATTGGAAGACCACCACGAGCCGTTATCCGGAAGAGCCCGAAGGATTGCTCTCACTCGACCCACAGTTGATTTGCTACTCCTGGATCAGCGGTATTCCCGAGGTGGCCGTGGTCGTGTTCGTGCGCAAGAATCAGCCGGAGATTCAATATCTCCGGGCCACGATCTCCGAAGAGCAACGACGAGAATACGGCCGGCTCGTTGAAGCCACAGTTGCTCAGATCGAAGCCGGTCAGTTCGTTTCCCATTCCGGCGTCCGCTTCCCGCAGAACCCTTGCATGAGTTGTTCTCATCTCGGGCTTTGTCTCAACAACCAGCCGTTGATCGACGCGAATTTGATCCGCCGGCCAGGAGCCAGCGACCTTGATTGGCTTAACGACCTTGACGAGTAATGGGAGGCCGCTCGAGGTGCCGAAGCTCAACCGCCGCAGGGCTCTCTTTGTGCTGGCCAAGATCGATGAAATCCTGGGCTGGGAGAGGGCTATTGATCGGGAGCGCGATACGCGGTTTGTGGATCTGGGCCGCTACCTGTGTGAGATCCGCTCCGGGCAGTACTGGCGACTCGACAATCTCAAATCATTCGATGAATTCCTCGAGAAGCGCTTTCCGGGATCACGGCGCAAGGCCTACTACCTGATGACGATCCACGAACAACTGCCACGGATTCCGAAACTACACCTGAAACAGGTGGGCTGGTCGAAGGCGACGGAATTGGTGAAGGTGGCTCGGCGGGATGGGCAGGACTTTGATTGTGCAACCTGGTTG
>Ga0116219_10000574_pt1 | contig 38053 bp, 36 predicted proteins | sample Sb_taG_4_FD_91019 | JGI IMG/M metagenome (GOLD analysis project Ga0116219, IMG submission 91019) | Peat soil microbial communities from Weissenstadt, Germany - Sb_50d_6_BS metaG | ecosystem: Environmental > Terrestrial > Soil > Wetlands > Peat | place: Germany: Weissenstadt | collected 2010-09-21 | reverse complement strand
TGAGCAGCAGCCCTCGTCATTCCGGCGCAAGCCGGAATCCAGGCGCGCGAAGCGCAAAATCCCGGCGGGTCCACCACTCGTCAAAGCCTAGGTATTGGGCTGGACCAATATGGTCGTCTAGAGGGGCAATAAACTTGGTCTTTGGAGGACCCATGGCAATCTGTAAGAGGCCACAATATGGGTTGGGACTGCCCGGATCATATTCGAACACTGTATCCAGAAACCGGATGATGCTCTTTCTATTCAGTTGGCTCAGAAGTGAAGTCGACCTCTCGCTATCGTGAAAAAGGATCCTGAGAACGGCGGCCATCCGCTTAGTTTCTGCATCATACCCGGCGTCGAAGGCGTCCGCGGAATCCACGAGGAAGTTGAGCTGCTCCTGCAGATGCGCCTCCTAGTCTTGGGTGGAAAGCTGATAACGCTCATTTCTGGACGACTTATCTGATGTCATTGGAGAAATCACTCCGCGGCTTGCGCGGCGCGCTTGGTCTTGCGGCGCCGGTCGAGCAGCTGCTTCAGATATTGCCCCGTATAGCTCCGAGGCTCAGCCGCGATCTCCTCTGGCGTGCCGACCGCCACCACATGGCCGCCGGCGTCGCCGCCTTCGGGGCCGAGGTCGATGATCCAGTCCGCGGTCTTGATCACTTCCAGATTGTGCTCGATGACCACGACAGTGTTGCCCTGGTCGACCAGCTCATGCAGCACGTCGAGCAGCTTGGCCACGTCGTGGAAGTGGAGGCCCGTGGTCGGCTCGTCGAGAATATAGAGCGTGCGGCCCGTCGCCCGCCGCGCGAGCTCGCGCGAGAGCTTCACCCGCTGCGCCTCGCCGCCTGAGAGCGTCGTCGCCTGCTGGCCGACATGGATGTAGCCGAGGCCCACGCGCTTCAGCGTATCGAGCTTGTCGCGCACGCTCGGCACCGCCTTGAACAGCTCTGCCGCCTCCTCGACCGTCATATCGAGCACGTCGGCGATGGAGTTGCCCTTGAATTTGATCTCCAGTGTCTCGCGGTCGTAGCGCTTGCCCTTGCACACGTCGCAGGTGACGTAGACGTCGGGCAGAAAGTGCATCTCGATCTTGATCACGCCGTCGCCCTGACAGGCCTCGCAGCGCCCGCCCTTGACGTTGAAGGAGAAGCGCCCGGGCTTGTAGCCGCGCGTCTTGGCCTCTGGCAGCTCGGCGAACCATTCGCGGATGGGCGTGAAGGCACCGGTATAGGTGGCCGGGTTCGAGCGCGGCGTGCGCCCGATCGGCGACTGGTCGATGTCGATGACCTTGTCGAGCTGCTCCAGCCCCTCGATGGTGTCGTGCTCGCCCGGATGCTCGCGCGCATTGTTCAGCCTCCGCGCGACGGCGCGGTACAGCGTCTCGATGAGGAAGGTCGACTTGCCGCCGCCCGACACGCCGGTGACGGTGGTGAACAGGCCGAGCGGAATGTCCAGGGTGATGTTTTTGAGGTTGTTGGCGCGCGCGCCGATCACCGAGAGCCTGCGGCCCTTGCTCGGCTTTCGCCGCTCCTTCGGCAGCGGGATCTGCTTGAAGCCCGTGAGATATTGCCCGGTGAGGCTGTCCGGATTGGCCATCACCTGTTCGGGCGTGCCTTCCGCCACCACCTCGCCGCCATGCACGCCCGCGCCTGGTCCCATATCCACCACGTGGTCGGCGGTGAGGATCGCCTCCTCGTCATGCTCAACCACGATCACGCTGTTGCCGAGATCGCGCAGGCGATTGAGCGTCTCGAGCAGCCGCGCATTGTCGCGCTGATGCAGGCCGATGGAGGGCTCGTCGAGCACGTAGAGCACGCCGGTCAAGCCCGATCCGATCTGCGAGGCGAGGCGGATGCGCTGGCTCTCGCCGCCCGAGAGGCTCCCGGAGGCGCGCGCAAGCGTAAGATAATCGAGGCCCACATCGTTCAGGAAGGTCAGCCGCTCGCGGATCTCCTTGAGGATGCGCTCGGCGATCTCGTTCTGCTTGGGGCTAAGCCTGGCCAGCAGCGCCGCGAACCACGCCCCCGCCTGCCGGATCGACATCTCGGCGACCTCACCGATATGCAGTCCATCGATCTTCACGGCGAGCGCCTGCGGCTTCAGCCGATAGCCGCCGCAAGCCTGGCATGGGTGGTTCGACTGGAAGCGCGACAGCTCCTCCCGCACCCAGGCGGATTCCGTCTCGCGCCAGCGCCGCTCGATATTGGTGATCACGCCCTCGAAGGTCTTGCTCGTCGAGTAATGGCGGACGCCGTCGTCATAGGTGAACGTGATCTCGTCCTCGCCAGAGCCGTACAGCACGATGTCGCGGAAGCTTTCGGGGAGCGACTTCCACGGCTTCGTCATCGGCTGCCGATAGGCGCGGGCGAGCGATTCCAGCGTCTGCTGGTAATAGGGCGAGGTGGCGGAGGTCCGGGCCCAAGGGGCGATCGCGCCGCGGGCGAGGCTCAAATTCTCGTCGGGCACGACCAGGTCCGGCTCGAAGAAGAGCTCGGTGCCAAGCCCATCGCAAGCGGGACAGGCGCCGTATGGATTGTTGAAGGAGAACAGCCTTGGCTCGATCTCCTCGATGGTGAAGCCCGAGACCGGGCAGGCGAATTTCGCCGAGAAGATGATCCGCTCTCGCTCGTGGCTATCCGCAAATTCGGCGATGGCCACGCCGTCGGCGAGCTGCAATGCCGTCTCGAAGGAATCGGCAAGCCGCGCGCTCATGTCGGGCCGCACCACGATGCGATCGACCACCACGTCGATGTCGTGCTTGACGTTCTTGTCGAGGGCAGGGGCGTCCGCGATCTCGTAGAAGCGCCCATCCACCTTGACCCGCTGGAAGCCCTTCTTCTGGAGCTCGGCGAAATCCTTTCTGAACTCGCCCTTGCGGCCGCGCGCAATCGGCGCGAGCAGATAGAGCCGCGTGGCTTCGGGCACGCCGAGCACGCGGTCGACCATCTGGCTCACGGTCTGGCTCTCGATGGGAAGCCCGGTTGCCGGCGAATAGGGCACGCCCACCCGGGCGAACAGGAGCCGCATATAGTCGTAGATCTCGGTGACCGTGCCGACGGTCGAGCGCGGGTTGCGCGAGGTGGTCTTCTGCTCGATGGCGATCGCCGGCGACAGACCGTCAATGTGGTCGACGTCGGGCTTCTGCATCATGTCGAGGAATTGCCGCGCGTAAGCCGCGAGCGATTCGACATAGCGGCGCTGACCCTCGGCATAGATGGTGTCGAAGGCGAGCGAGGATTTGCCGGAGCCGGACAAGCCGGTGATGACGACGAGCCTCTCGCGCGGCAAATCGAGCGAGATGTTCTTGAGATTGTGCTCGCGCGCGCCGCGGATGGAGATCTGCTTGGAGGTCATTGCCCTAGCAATGTCGGGGTGGGCTGTCCCTTCCGCAAGCCTTAGTCCTCGAGGAAGGAGGGGGCAAGGGGAGGGCCCCGGCCGGGGCAAAAGGCGTCTAGATCAGCTCGAGTTTCCTTAAGCGGGAGCGGATCGCGCTAGGCTTGCGGCCAAGATGGGCGGCGATCGCGCCGACCGTCTCGCCAGCCTGGTGGCGGCGCTTGAGGTCCGTCTCCTCCTCCAGGCTCCAGGACGCATAGGCCTTGGCATGGGTCGACCTGATGGCCTGCAGCTCAGGGCCCCTTCGGGGCCCCATAGGCCCTGACGCGGGTCCGCTCGCCTGAGGCCGCTGCTTGCGTCCGGGCGCAGCAAGCGGCGAGGAAGGCCTCTTGCTTGGGCGCGAGGTGGATTTCGCCTGCCTCGCCGCGCGCCGCCGCCGAGGCCGCCCGGAACTCGGCGTCCTTCTCGACGGCGATCGGGTGCACGCGGAGCGCACGCTCGTTCAGGCCGAGCAGATGCAGCCCCGACAGCTCGCGCAACCGCGACAGCGCGACATAGCCCTGGCCGTATTCGAACGCCTTGGAGAGATCGATCACCGCGACGTCGAGCGACATGCCCTGACTCTTATGCACGGTGATCGCCCAGGCGAGCCGCAGCGGCACTTGGGTGATACTCGCGCGTTCCTTGCCGTTCTCCTCGATCTTCCATTTGGCGGGCTCCGCCAAAATGCGCTTGCCGCCGCGTGTCCTCACCACCGGATGACCGCTCTCTGCGTCTAACGCCTCCACCAGCCCAAGCGTGCCATTGACGAAGCGGCCGCCCGGATCGTTCTTGGTGAACATCACCACGGCCCCGTGCTTGAGCTCGAGACTTTCCGGTGACAGGCAGCCGCGTTGCAGCGCCTGGATGAAAGGCTCAGGTCCTTTCGCAATCATGCTAAATAGCTGCGATTTGCCGCCGAGCTTCGCGAGCTCGCGCTGGTTGATCTCGTCCACGGCGGCGTTGTGGGTGAACAGTCGCGTGCAGCCGGCAGGCAGCCGATCCCGGTCGATCAGCCGCTCGGTGAGGTGCTGGCGATGGATGCCGATGCAAGCATTGGTGCGGATTGCAGCCAGCACGTCCACAAACGCCTTGTCGCTTTGCCGATGTTGCTCCGACAGATAGCAGACTGTCGCCGCGAGATCCTGCCAGGCCGGCGAGGTATGGGCGAATTCCGCACCATATGCCTCCATGCCGTCGGTGAGCGGCAGCATGGAGTCTTCCGCCTGCCGGCGCATAACCGGCGGCAGCTGGAAGAAGTCGCCCACTAGCACGATTTGCAGGCCGCCGAACGGTACCGAACCACCCCGGATGTGGCGGCAGACCGCGTCGACCAAGCTCAAGCTGCGCGCGGGCAGCATCGAGATTTCGTCGATGACGAGCACGCTCGTCCGCTCGATGCGGTCGGCGAGGCGCCGATTGGTGCTCAACGCGTCGAGGTCGCGGCGGGTCAGCGCCTTGCGCACGCCGATGCCGCTCCAGGCATGGATGGTGACGCCATGACCCTGGGTCGCGGCGACGCCCGTTGAGGCCGTATAGGCGACCTCGATTCCCTTCCGCCGCAGATCATCGATGTAGCGATTGACGGTGTGGGTCTTGCCGCTGCCGGGTTGACCGGTGAGGAAGACGCTGGTGCCGGCCTTGAGCAGTGCGAGCGCTTCGTCCTGGGTCATGCGCTCATTCAGGCGCTACCGGATCGCTGGGTCAAGTCGGGTGATGCCCGGGCCGGGCGCGACGGCGATGACACGATTAAAGACAGGGGATCATCGGGCGGTGCTTAGTTGCGCACGTGAAGGCCGGCAGATAAAGCGCCGATGCTGGCAGCGAGGCGAGCGTCCTGCCCGCTCAGAGCGGGATGCGGACCCCAAACACCATGAACAGGACGAGCCAGAGGAAGGCACCCATCGTCGGATAGAAGGTGACCCCGAAGCCGAAGGCACGCAGATAGGGATTCTGGTGGTAGCCAATCCAGAACAGGATGCGCCCGAACAGGAACAGGCCGGTGAGGATCACGAGGGTGCGGGCCTCTTCCGGCGGGCAGAACAGCGCGAGTCCCGCATTGGCGACGAAATAGGCCGCGAACTGCTCGAACGTATTCAGAATGAAGCGCGTGTTGACGTCGAGGGACGAGTTGGGTTTGGCTATCCGCCCCACCCACATCTTCGGATCGAGGCGCTGCGCGGCCACGACGCAGATGCCGATCACGCCGGGCAGAAGCGCAAACACGGCATCCTTGATCACCAGGGCAAGCCGGTCGCCGAGATTGTTCCACTCCGCCGGCACCCAATGCCAGACGGCTTTGACGCCCAGGAAAACCGCAAGCGAGAACACCCAGTTCCCCACCAGCACCAGAATGAAAGGCCATTGGCGCGAGGTGAAACCGAACGATTTGGCGTGCGGGTGGCGGCGCGCGCTCACCCGGCGTTTGGTGCTATGGCGCTGTTCAATTGAGCGCTGCATCTACGTGCTGATCTCCGCGTATGGGGCCGCTCCGATGAAGCGGTGCGCCACGGTCATAACGACCACGTAGCTTACTCGCCTGGTCCTAAGCTCGTGTTACCTCCAAGCCATAGGGCGCGCCCGCGGAAATCTCAAGGCGCTTGCTTGCTGTGGACGCGTGAGAACAAAGCGTGTACAAAGTCAAAGAGGCTGCTACTGTGGACGGTCCTAGTGCCGACTATCGACAGGCGCCCCGCAGGCGGTAGAGTTGCGGCTGAAACAGTGCGGGGAGCAAGGGGAGGTCACCAAATGGCGGGATCGGTAAACAAGGTCATTTTAATCGGCAATCTCGGCGCCGATCCTGAAATTCGCCATACCCAAGACGGCCGTCCGATCGTGAATTTGCGCGTGGCCACGAGCGAGAGTTGGCGCGACAAGGCGAGCGGGGAGCGGCGTGAGCGCACCGAATGGCATCGCGTCGTCATCTTCAACGAGGGCCTGTGTCGGATCGCCGAGCAATATCTCAAGAAAGGCTCGAAGGTTTACCTCGAGGGGCAACTGCAAACACGCAAATGGGAGGATCAGTCCGGCCAGGAGCGCTACTCTACCGAGGTGGTACTCCAAGGCTTCAATTCCCAGCTGACGATGCTCGACGGTAAAGCGAGCGCAGGCGAGGGGCGGGAGAGCGCAAGCGCGCCAAGCGGCGACTTCGGCCGCTCTGGCCCGCTTGCGGGCGCCCGGTCCTTCGACAAGGAGCTCGACGACGAAATCCCGTTCTAAACGGCCAATTTCCGCGCTCAGACAAGTGAATTCAAATTTAATGCTAATTTGAGGCTTTGCTGTTCGCCCGGTGCTCCGGTCCATAGGGCGCTGCCGAGACGAACCCCAATCCCCAGCGAGCCACAGGACCGTTCGTCCGCGGACCCAAGCCTGTGATGAGGAGCCGATGGCGAACAATGTTGCCGCTCTTCTCGACGGCCAAGACAACAATTTCAATCTAATCCGGTTCCTGGCGGCCTCCGCAGTGATCGTCGATCACAGCTTCGCCCTTGTCGCCAACAAGCAGACGGCGGCGTCCTTCATCGACTTCGAGGCGCACGGGCTCGGCCATTTGGCGGTCGATGTCTTCTTCATCGTGTCGGGTTTCTCGTCACCCGCAGCGTGCTGACGCAACCGACCCTCATCGACTATGGCGTAGCTAGGTCCTGCGGCTCTTTCCTGCGCTTTTCGTCGCCTCCGTGGCCATCGCCTTTGTGCTTGGGCCGACCGTCACCTTTGTCTCGCTGCATACCTGTTTTTCCGACCTGCGCCCGTGGATTTTCGTGCCCTTGACCGCGAGTTTGGATACCCCATTCCCTCACGCTGCATGCTGTCTTCGACACCGTGCCCGAGAGCGGGGTCATCGATCCACAACTTTGGACCTTGCGCTATGAGACGTTGTGCTACGGCATGCTTGCCCTATTCGTCTTGATCGGCGCGCTGGCCAATCGTCGCCGCACGAACCTCACTCTCGCAGCGCTGCTTGCCGGCTATGCCGTCGTCACCTTCGCCACCGATTGGCGCCAGCAGATGAGCGGCGTCGACAGCGCAATGCGCTTTATGCTCGCCTTCTTCATCGGCGGAAGCTTCTATCTGTTCGGCCACCACATCAGATTACAACTCGGTGTCGCAGTGACGCTTGCCGCATCGGCGGCGCTTGCCCGTCCGAGGCTGCGTCAAGTTTCGCGCTGGCCTATGGCGTGCTCTGGTTCGCGCGCATTCCAACGGGCGTCATCCGCAGCTTCAATGGGCTCGGGGACTATTCCTATGGTCTCTATAGTCTGAGCTTTCCGATCCAGCAGACTTTCATATTGATGGATCGAATCTTTACCCCGGGGGCATTGCTGGTCTGCAGCTTCCCCGCGCTTCTCGGTTTGAGCCATGCAATCGTGGCATCTCGTCGAGCAGCCGGCGTTGAGACGCAAAGTCTGTGCGCGTGCGTGGCTGCACAACGCTTGGCAAGCGCCCCGGTAGCAACGATTCTTGCCGCTGCCATCGAAGGCCTGAGTGCCGCGGCTCGAGGGCCAACCTGCGCTGCCTCTAATAGGTGTGGGTCTTACTCCCGCCCTCGCTCTTCGCTGCGCTCTCCAGCACCGCCTGATCATCCAGCGACTGATAGTCTGGCGCAGCCGTCAGCGCAGTCTTGTCGATGTCGACCACGATCCTGACGTCATTGTCTTCGTCCCGGGTGAACCCCAGAGCGTCGAAGGGCACTGCGACGTCCTTCTCGCCAATGCCCAGGAAGCCGCCCACGCCAATGATGACGGCGATGGTCTTGCCGCTCCTGTCGGTGACGAGATCATTGACGTCGCCAATCGTCTTATTCTCGGCGTTCACCGCCGGTCTGCCGATGAGGTCGGTCGCCAACAGCTCGTCAGGCTTCTGTCGATCGAGAAAGCGCGCACTCAAATCGAGCACTGGTTTCGCGGCCTCCGACGACTGACCCGGCAAGGTTGAGGGCTCAACGGTGGTCTCGGACGGCTCCGCCTGAGCCTGCATCGAGGGCTCTTTCAGCGTCTCGTTCGCGAACGTTTGACTCTCTGCCAAAACCGGCGTGAAGCCTAGCAACAGGCCGACCGCCATTGATGCAACTAGACGGTTCATGGTGCTCCTCCTTTGCCGTTTCGAACAATTCGGCGAGGTCAACCAAGCTCCCACACAACAGTGTCAAAACAACGTCGGTTTACCCCAATCATTGCGGATTCGCTGTCCATCCGCATTATTCCGATGGCTGACGAATTGACGCCACATCGACCACCGGACATCCGGCGCGCAGCCAGCACAAGATATTGGTTTCGTTGATAGAATTTCAAGGGTCGTGAGGGTCTACCGCGCCCTGTGATTGGTTGCGTCGGGGCCGGCAGATCAGCTATAGAGAAGCGCCTTCTCCGGACGACTCTTGGTCTGCTGCGGGGGGCACCGTCGGGCCCGCGAGAAGCGGCGACGTTTGGACCTTCCGCCAACGACACGTCAACGGATTCATCTCGGCTTTGGCTGACAACGATCAGACTCCCGGATCAGGCGCGCCGCCAAGCCCGTCGGATATCCGGCCGATCTCCCTCATCGAGGAGATGAAGCGGTCCTATCTCGATTACGCCATGAGCGTGATCGTGGCCCGCGCACTCCCCGACGTGCGCGATGGGCTGAAGCCCGTGCATCGCCGCATCCTCTACGCTATGCAGCAGATGGGGCTCGACTGGAACAAGGGGTTCCGCAAATCGGCCGGCGTCGTCGGCGAGGTGATGGGCAACTACCACCCGCATGGCGACCAAGCGATCTATGACGCGCTGGTGCGCATGGCGCAGGACTTCTCCATGCGTCTGCCCTTGATCCATGGTCAGGGGAATTTCGGCTCGGTCGACGGCGATCCACCGGCGGCGATGCGCTACACCGAGTGCCGCCTCGCCAAGGTCGCACACGATCTGCTCGAGGACATCGACAAGGAAACCGTCGAGTTCCAGGACAATTACGACGGTCGCGTGCAGGAGCCGACGGTACTGCCGGCGCGCTTCCCGAACCTGCTCGTCAACGGCGCCGGCGGCATCGCCGTCGGCATGGCCACCAACATCCCGCCGCACAATCTCGGCGAGGTGATCGACGCCTGCATTGCCTATCTCGACAATCCGGCAATCGGCGTGGACGAGCTTGCCGAGATCATTCCCGGCCCCGACTTTCCCACCGGCGGGCTCATTTTCGGCCGCGCCGGCATTCGCTCGGCCTATTACAAGGGCCGCGGCTCCATCCTCATGCGTGGCCGTGTGACGACCGAGCTCCTGCGCAAGGAGCGCGAGGCGCTGGTCATCGCCGAGATTCCGTACCAGGTCAACAAAGCCTCCATGGTGGAGAAGATCGCCGAGCTGGTGCGCGAGAAGAAGATCGAGGGTATCGCCGATATCCGCGACGAGTCGGACCGCGAGGGCATGCGCGTCGTCGTCGAGCTGAAGCGCGATGCCATGGCCGATGTGGTGCTGAACCAGCTCTACCGCTTCTCGTCGCTGCAATCGACCTTCGGCTGCAACATGGTGGCGCTGACCGGCGGGCGGCCCGAGCAGCTCAACCTCAAGGATTTGATCCGCGCCTTTACCGATTTCCGCGAGGAGGTTGTCGGCCGCCGCACCAAATTCCTGCTGCGCAAGGCGCGCGACCGGGCCCATGTGCTGGTCGGCTTGGCCATCGCCGTCGCCAATATCGACGAAATCATCGCCGTCATTCGCCGCGCGCCGGATCCCGCCACCGCGCGCGAGCAATTGATGACGCGTGATTGGCCGGCTCAGGACGTCGTTCCGCTCGTGGAGCTGATCGCCGATCCGAGGCACAAGGTCTCGGCCAAGGGCACCTACCGGCTTTCCGAGGAGCAGGCTCGCGCCATTCTCGAGCTTCGGCTGCAGCGCCTAACCGCGCTCGGCCGCGACGAGATTGCCGACGAGCTGAAGCAGCTCGGCGTGGAGATCGCCAACTACCTCGACATCTTGCGCTCGCGTGCGCGCATCATCGCCATCGTCAAGAACGAGCTCTTGAGCATCAAGAGCGAGTTCGGCACCCCGCGGCGCACCGAGATCCTCGAGACTGAGGGCGAGGTCGAGGATGAGGACCTGATCCAACGCGAGGACATGGTCGTCACCGTCAGCCACAAGGGCTACATCAAGCGCGTGCCGCTCTCCAATTATCGCGCGCAGCGGCGGGGCGGCAAAGGCCGCGCCGGCATGGCGACGCGGGAGGAGGATTTCGTCACCCGCGTCTTCATCGCCAATACCCACACCCCGGTGTTGTTCTTCTCGTCACGCGGCATGGCCTACAAGATGAAGGTTTGGCGTCTGCCGGTGGCGGCGCCACAGGCGCGCGGCAAGGCGCTGATCAATCTTCTGCCGCTCGACAAGGACGAGAACATCACCACCATCCTACCTTTGCCCGAGGATGAAGGCAGCTGGGGCAAGCTCGACGTGATGTTCTCCACCAATGGCGGCACCGTCCGGCGCAACAAGCTGTCCGACTTCGTCGAGGTCAGGCAGAACGGCAAGATCGCCATGAAGCTCGAAGAGGGCGACCGCATCGTCGGGGTCGAGATCTGCGACGCGCGCGACGATGTATTGCTGACCACGGCCGAGGGTCAGGCCATTCGGTTCCCGGTCACCGACGTGCGCGTGTTCAAGGGTCGCGAATCCGCGGGCGTGCGCGGCATCAAGCTCGAGGGCAGGGACGAGGTCATCTCCATGGCGATTCTCAGCCATATCGAGGCGTCGGCCGCTGAGCGCGCGGACTATGTCCGCCAGGCCAATATCGTGCGCAAGGGCGGAACGGATTACGAGCCCGACATCGAGACCGAGGCCAATGGCCAGGAAGCGGTGGTGTTGACACCGGAGCGTTACGCCGAGCTCAGTGCCCATGAAGAGTTCGTGCTGACCGTATCGCAGAACGGCTACGGCAAACGCACGAGCGCCTACGAATACCGTATCTCCGGCCGTGGCGGCAAAGGCATCATCGCCATGGTGGTCAATCAGCGTAACGGCAAGCTGGTTGGCTCTTTCCCTGTTGAAGAGGGCGATCAGATCATGCTGGTCACCGACCGCGGCCAGCTGATCCGCGTGCCCGTTGAGGACATCAGCATCGTGGGCCGCTCCACCCAGGGCGTGATCGTCTTCGACACTGCCGAGGATGAGCGTGTGGTCGCCGTCGAGCACATCCCCGACGTGGAGAATGGCGGCGACGAGGGCGCGACGGACTAGCGAGGGCTTTGGTGGAGTTGAAGCGCGTTCGATCAGTTCGTCTTGGCGAGACGCCGTCTTTCGCCGCGGCCAGGCCTTGCAGACGCCATGACTGCGCGGCTAGAACGTGGCGATGACGCGCATCGGCCTCTATCCCGGCAGCTTCGATCCGGTGACCTTCGGTCACGTGGATATCGTCAGGCGCGCCGCGACGCTCGTCGATCGCCTCGTCATCGCCGTGGGCACGCACCACGACAAGCAGGTTCTGTTCTCGGCGGAGGAGCGCCTGGCCTTAGTGGCGGATGCGGTCAGGCCCGTCGCCAACGAGTTGGGCTGCGTGCTTGATGTAACCACCTACGACACTCTGACCGTCGATGCCGCGCGCGAGTTCGGCGCCGGCCTGATCATTCGCGGCCTTCGCGATGCGGGCGACTTCGACTACGAGATGCAGATGGCCGGGATGAACGCGGCGCTTGTCCCCGAGGTCGAGACGGTGTTTCTGGCCTCTTCGCCCGAAACACGTTACATCGCTGCGAGCTTCGTCCGCCAGGTCGCCGCCATGGGCGGTGACGTCACTGCCTTCGTGCCGGCCCCGGTGGCCGCCGCCTTGAAAAGGAAGTTTTCCGCATGACGCTGAACCGCCGTCTCGTTCTTGCCGCCTTGCTGATAACCCTCGCGCCGGCAATGTCTCACGCCGCACCTCCGGCCGCCGACCCGCTCGAAAACGTCGTGCTCCTCGATCTCAAAGATGGGCGCGTCACCATCGTGCTGCGGCCGGATCTGGCGCCGAAACATGTCGCGCGGGTGAAGCAGCTCGTGCGCGAGCATTTCTATGACAGCATCGTCTTCCATCGCGTCATTCCAGGCTTCATGGCCCAGACGGGGGATCCGACGGGCACCGGCACCGGCGGCTCGAAATATCCCGATCTTCCGGCCGAGTTCAGCAACAAGGCGACATTCGAGCGGGGAACGATCGGGGCGGCGCGGAGCAGCGATCCCAATAGCGCCAACAGCCAGTTCTTCATCGACTTCGCGCCGGCGCCGTTTCTCAACGGCAAATACACCATTTGGGGCCAGGTGATCGATGGCATGGACGCCGTCGACAAAATCAAGCCTGGGGAGCCTCCGGTCAAACCCGACAAGATCGTCAAGATGCAAGTCGCCGCCGACGCCGATCAGGCATCGAAGGCCGCTGCCACCGCCGCGCTGAAAGCGCAGCAATAAGGAGTCTCAAATGGCGGCAAAGTCAGACGATACCCTCATCATCGAGACCACCCGCGGTCCGGTCGCCGTCGAGATGCGGCCCGACGTCGCGCCGAAGCACGTCGCGCGCATCAAGGCGCTCGCTCGCCAAGGCTTCTACGACGGCGTCGTCTTCCACCGCGTCATTGACGGCTTCATGGCGCAGACCGGCGATCCCACCGGAACGGGGCGAGGCGGCTCCGGTCAAAAGGTCGGCGCCGAGTTCAGCAAGGAGCCGCATAGGCGGGGCGCCGTGTCCATGGCGCGGGCGCAGTCGCCCGATTCGGCCGACAGCCAGTTCTTCATCTGCTTCGACGACGCGACCTTCCTGGACGGCCAATATACGGTGTGGGGCCGCGTGATCGAAGGCATGGAGAATGTCGACAAGCTGAAGCGCGGCGAGCCTCCGGCCAATCCCGACAAGATCCTCACCATGCGGGTGGCCGGGGACGCGGGCTAGCGCCCCGTCCCATCCTCGTGCGCGTCGACGCCTTCGATTTCCTCCTCCCGCCGGAGCTGATCGCACTCCGCCCGGTAAGCCCGCGCGACAGCGCGCGTCTTCTCGTGGTCAATCCTGTCGCGGCCGACCCCTTCGCGGATCGGATTGTCTCAGACTTGCCTGAGCTGCTCGAGCCGGGTGACGCCCTCGTCTTCAACGACACCAAGGTGATCCCGGCGGAGCTGAAGGGCATGCGCGAGCGTGACAAAGCGTCGGCGCATGTGTCGGTCACCCTGATTGAGAGGCTCGATGCGAGCGGCTGGCAGGCTTTTGCCAAACCGGTGAAGCGCCTGAAACCGGGAGACCGCATCCGCTTCGGCGAGGGTGGGAATGTCTGCCTGCTTGGCAGTGTCGGCGCCATTGTGGAGGGCCGGGGAGGCGAGGGGGGGGTGACGCTCCGCTTTGATCTGCATGGCGCCGCCTTGGATGAGGCCATCGCCGGCCTCGGCCAAATGCCATTGCCCCCTTACATCGCTTCGCGCCGGGAGCCAGACGATCGCGACCGGAGCGACTATCAGACTATCTATGCAAGGGAGGAGGGCGCCGTTGCCGCGCCGACCGCGGGGCTGCACTTCTCGGATCGCCTGATGCAGGCTCTTGCAGCGAGAGGCGTGTCACGGCATTTCGTGACGCTGCATGTCGGCCCGGGCACCTTCCTGCCCGTGCGCGGCGCTAAGACCGAGGATCATGTCATGCATCCCGAGCGGGGCGAGGTCGGCGCGGGCGTGGCGGACGCCTTGAACGCCGCAAGAGCGAGGGAAGGCAAGATCGTGGCGGTCGGCACCACGTCGCTCCGGCTGCTCGAAAGTGCGGCTGCCGCCGACGGCAAGCTCCGGCCCTTCTCAGGTGAGACGAGTCTGTTCATCACGCCGGGCTATCGCTTCCGCTCCGTCGATCAGCTGTTGACCAATTTCCATTTGCCGCGCTCCACCCTGTTCATGCTGGTCTCGGCCTTCTCCGGGCTCGAGCTGATGCAGCGCGCCTATGCCCATGCGATCGAGCAAGGCTACCGCTTCTATTCTTATGGCGATGCCTGTCTATTGAGCGCGGGATGCAGCGCAACGTGAAACAGGTTTTCTCCTTCGCCGTGAAGGCACGCGACGGCAATGCCCGTTTAGGCGAGATAACGACGCCGAGGGGCGTCGTCCGCACACCGGCCTTCATGCCGGTCGGCACCGCCGCCACGGTCAAGGCAATGTTCCCGGAAACCGTGCGCGCGACTGGCGCCGACATCATCCTCGCCAACACTTATCATCTGATGCTGCGCCCGGGCGCGGAGCGGATCGCGAGCCTTGGCGGCTTGCATCGCTTCATGCATTGGGACGGCCCGATCCTCACCGATTCTGGCGGCTATCAGGTGATGTCGCTCGCCAAGCTCCGCCGCATCGAGGAGCAGGGCGTCACCTTCCAGTCGCATCTCGACGGCACGACGCTTGCGCTCACGCCGGAGCGGGCGATCGAGGTGCAGCGCCTCCTCGGCGCCGATATCCAGATGGTGCTCGACGAATGCACGCCCTTCCCGGCGTCCCGCGACGAGGTGAAGGCCTCGATGGAGCTGTCGCTGCGTTGGGCCGGGCGGTCGAAGTGCGCGTTCGAGGCCCTGGCCTCGCCCGGCCAAGCCCTGTTCGGCATCGTGCAGGGGAGCGTCTATCCCGATTTGCGTGAGAGCAGCGCTCGCGCGCTGGCGCGTCTCGGCTTCGATGGCTATGCCGTGGGCGGACTCGCGGTGGGCGAGGGACAGGATGCGATGCTCGATATGGTGGCGGTGACGGCCGCTCTGCTTCCGCAGGACCACCCCAGATACCTTATGGGGGTGGGCACGCCCGACGACATGCTCGCCGCGATCGCGCGCGGCATTGACATGTTCGATTGCGTCATGCCCACGCGATCGGGGCGCCACTGCCAAGCCTTCACCTGGGAAGGCCGCCTCAACTTGCGCAACGCACGCTATGCCGACGACCCAACTCCGCTCGATGCGGCAAGCGCCTGCCCCGCGGCAAGCTACGCCCGCGCCTATCTGCATCACCTGGTAAAGTCCGGTGAAACCCTCGGCGCGATGCTGCTCAGCTGGGCAAATGTGCATTTCTACCAGGAGCTGATGGCACGCGCGCGGGAGGCGATCCTGCGCGGGGAGTTTGCCGCCTTCACCGAGGAGGTGAAGCGCCGTTACTCGAGCGACAACGAGGACACGCCGAAGAGTGAGTGATCCTCCTTGAGGAAGCACGTTTCTTCGCCATGCCTGGCTCTATGCCGGGCATCCACGCCTTTGGAGCTTAGCCAAATCAAAAACGTGGACGAGCCCGGCCATGACGAGTTCTCGTGGTCATCCGATGTCGCTAGGGGAGAGAGCCCGGTCGTGACACGAGGTGTCATTGCGAGGCAATGTCGGAGGCGGGGCCAATGGCCCTCGGCCCCAGCGCCTTGCGCTCGCGCGCGAAGAGATAGAGACCCGACAGGATGACGATGGCGCCGCCGGAGAGCGTCCATAAAGTCGGCAGGTTCCCGAAGATGAGAAAACCGAGCGCGGACATCCAAATCAGCCCCAGATAGATGAAGGGGGCCAGCACCGGCGCCGGCGCGCTGCGATGGGCGAGGATCAACAGCCAGTGACCGAGGCCGCCCCACAGGCCGAGCGTGGCAAAGAGGAGCCAGATGGTGGCGTCTTGGGGTGCTTGCCAAGCGCCAAGGGCGAAAGGCAGCATGACCAGAGCGCCGGCAAGCGGCGTATAGGTCTGCGTCACCTCGGGCGGGTCGTGGCTCGCAAGATAACGCGTCGAAAGGTTGTAAAGCGCGTAGCCAAGGGTTGCTATCAGGGCGAACAGCATGGCCGAGTGAAGCGTGCCGAATCCCGGTTGCATCACGATCAGCACCCCGAGGAAGCCGGCAAGAATGGCGACCATGCGATGCCAGCCAACCCATTCATGCAGCAACGGCCCCGCGAGCGCGGCGACCAGGAGTGGCGTGAGAAAGAATATGGTGACTGTCTGGTCGAGCTGCAGATATTTGAGCGCGACGAAGTTGAATCCCGTCGTGCAGATCATGAGCGCGGACCGAAATAGTTGCATCAGAGGCTTTGCCGAGCGGAGCGACGGCTTAACGGCAAAAGGCCAGAGTGCCAGGGCGCTGAAGACGACATGGCCAACGAAACGAAGCCACGTCACTTGCGCGACCGGGACTCCCTTGGTGCCGACCAGATATTTCGCCGTGGCGTCGAGCGCGGCGAAACAGACGGTGGCGAGCGCCATCAAGCCGATCGCCTTCAGTCTTTGGCGAGGATCGACACCGGCGGAAGGGATGAGGCGGGGCGTCATGGGCGGCTGTCTAACTGCATGAATCTTTGCCAAAACGCCATCGACCGGTAGGCTCGAAGGTCATAAACAGCGCTGCGTCAGAAGGAGGACAGCGTGGCCGACATTCGTGCGATCTGCGCCATAGGTCAGCGTGGCCAGCTCGGCCTCAACGGCAGGCTGCCTTGGGAGGGCAACAAGGGCCGGGAGTATGTTGCCGACGTGGCCCGCTTCTTCGAGGTCACCCGCGGGCATGTGATCATTGCCGGTCCGCGCACCATCGCCTCGATCCCGTCCTTTGCCTATGCGGACCGGACGATCTGCGAGATCCGCTCCGAGAAGCATCCAGCCGAGGTCTTGGCCTGGTTCCCGGATCGCGTGGTGTTTGTCGGCGGCGGTCCGCCCGTTTGGGAGACTTATGCGCCCTTCATTCGCCACTGGGACATCACGCGGCTGCCTTACGAGGGCGAGGCCGACCGCTGGTTCGATCCGGCCTGGCTCGTGACGGCCAGCGATTCAAGCTAAAACCCTTGGCGCCTCGCCGCTAGAGGCCTAGGCCCGCTTTGCGCGCCGAGGCGCAAGGTTCGATTAAATCGGCACGCGCGGGGCCAAGCAGCGTGTCGCGGAAGACGCGTCCCCAATAATAGACATGGCCGATGAGGAGGGAGGGCGAGAGTCCGAGCTCGGCCATCTTGGCGATATGCTCCGGACGGAAGAGGGTGCAAGGCTTGATGCGATGGCGATGCAAGACGTTTGCCCAGTCCGCGGCCACCGTGCCCTCGACCGAGGAGATCAGCTCGACGCGCGACTGAGCGAAGGTCCAGCCAATGTCATCTTTTTTGGCGGGCCCATCATCACCGTCAACGGTGCCATGCCGCGCGTCGAAGCGATCGCCGTGCGCTAGGGCCGCATCAGCGCCGTGGGCTCCAACTGCTGGGCATGGCCTGCGTCCTTGGTGTCAGACTCCAAAAAATTGCATGAGCCTAAGGCAATTGCATCCATGGGCTTTAGGGAACTGAAGGGGGTTAGTCGCGGATATTCGGAGCCCGATGTGGTAGCTTTGTTATCCTAACCATATTCCAATGCGCTCAGTCGGTTGCAGGAGGCCACGCACATGAACACTGTTACGCGCGCAATATCCGTACTCACCGCGGCGCCGCTGGTCGCTGGCACGCGATGTTGAGCGGCAGGGCCATCGCCGCGGACGCTGCCACCAAGGACGAGGCGGTGGCCATGGTGCAGAAGGCGGTGGCTTACATCAAGTCGGAAGGTGCCGACAAAGCCTATGCGGAGAGCAGCAATCCATCGGGCCAATTTGTCGACCGCGATCTCTACCTCGTGATTTATGGGCTCGACGGCGTGGTTCTCGCGCACGGCGCCGACAAGACCCGCATCGGCACCAACCAGATGGACGCCTCCGATCCCGACGGCAAGGAGTTCGTGAAGGGGCGCGTGCAGATGGCTGAGGAGCGGCCGAGCTTCTGGCAAACCTACAAGTCCAAGAACCCGGTGACCAAGGCGGTCGCGCCCAAGCAGATGTATTGCGAGCGGCTGGACCAGACGGTCGTCTGTGGCGGGGTCTATCAGTTCTGAGGGTCGAGGCTAGGATGCGACGACGTCCGCTCATCATGCTTGCGCCAATTTTCCTCGCGGCCCTTGGGATTTCTGCGGCTTTCGCGCAAGAAAGCCCGAAGGACAGCATTGCCGCCCAGATCCGCGATCAGGGCTATAAATGCGACGCTCCGCAAAGCGCGGTGCAAGACGAGGCTGCCTCCAGGCCGGACGAGGCCGTGTGGGTGCTGCAATGCGAGGATGCGAGCTATCGGGTGCACCTCGTTCCGGACATGGCCGCCAAGGTCGAGCGCATCGACAAAGACCAAGCCCCCGAGAAGTGACGTCCGATTTGGGGGGTTGGACGACCCGTCTAGCGTCGCGCTAGGCGGCGGCGGGACGGATCACTGCCGCCGGCGTAACCGCCCGGGCGAGAGCCTCCAGGCCGTGTCGCGAATCTTCACTGCGAGTCCCTGCGGGAAAGCACGTCTCTGGCCATGACCCACCCCCCTGGGCGGCCGCGAAGATGATTGCCTCGTGCGTTGCTTGTGCGTGGAGGGGATCAAGGTATGCCGTAGTTTGGCCAGCCTCGCTCGCTCCAAGAATGGACGCGCCACGAGACAGGGTCGATGGACTTGCGGACGACCGCGCGCCATGCCGCTTGGACGCTGCGAGAACACGCCCCGACACTCCGACCCTGAGCGAGCCAGAGATAGAGTCCCCAGGGCGGGCAGGCGCCACGCCGGACCCGCTCCCGGAGCGTCCTTCGCAACTTATGACGCTATTGCGGCGCTGGCGAGGGTGCTGGCGCTGGCGAGGGTGCTGGCGCTGGCGCTTCGCCGCTCGTCGGAGTGGCGGTCACGGCCTCCCGGCCGAGGACGCATTTGACCCAACTGGCCTCCAGCCCGAATTTGCAGTGGTGCCGGTAACTCTGCACCACCGCGAAGGCCACGACGGCAATCAGCACTATGAGAATCAGGCGCATTTGTTCTTCCCTCCCTTGCAGAGGCCGCAAATTAGCTGAATGCGGAAGAAACAGAAAGGGCTGCCTGTAGGGACGGGCTGCGGCGTTTGCGGAACATAGCGGGGTTCGGCCTGGTTTTTCGGCTAGACCCAGGGACTTGATGCGGACACGGTGACCCATGCGGAGGCTGGCGCTTTCATTGCTCGCAGGGTTGCTGGCGCTCAATTTGGCTGGGTGCGGAGATGAGGCGACCTTGCCCGAGCAGGCGGGCATGGGGCCCCAGCCTGAGCTTCCTGCGCCCAAGCAGACGCTCCCTTCCCACGGTGAACATTGCCCCGGCCGTGGGCTGGCCCGCCGGCGCGAAACCCACACCGGCCGAGGGCCTCTCGGTCGCCGCCTATGCGACGGGCCTCAACCATCCGCGCTGGCTCTACGTCCTGCCGAATGGCGACGTGCTGGTGGCGGAGACCAATACGCCGGCCAAGCCTGAGGCCTCACCAGGCATCAGGGACATGGTCACGGATTTCGTGATGCACCGCGCCGGCGGGGGGATGCCAAGCCCCAATCGCATCATTTTGCTGCGCGATGCCGATGGCGATGGTGTCGCTGAAGTGGCATCGACGTTCTTGGCGGGGCTCAATTCGCCCTTTGGCATGGCCTTGGTGGGGCATGACCTCTATGTGGCGGATACGGATGCTCTGTTGCGATTTCCCTATGAAGCCGGGGAGACGAAGATTGCCCACCCGGGCGTGAAAGTGACCGACTTGCCCGCCGGCGGCATCAATTACCACTGGACCAAGAACGTCATCGCGAGTCCCGATGGCTCGCAGCTCTTCGTGACGGTCGGCTCCAATAGCAATGCCGGGGAAAACGGCATGAGCAACGAGGATGGCCGCGCCGCCATCCTCGATATCGATCCGTCGACCGGGCATGGACGCCTGTTCGCGTCCGGCCTGCGCAATCCGAACGGGCTCGTCTGGCAACCGGAGAGCCGTAAGCTCTGGACCGTCGTCAACGAGCGCGACGAGCTCGGCAGCGACCTCGTCCCAGACTATTTGACCTCGGTGAAGGAGGGAGGCTTTTACGGTTGGCCCTACAGCTATTTTGGCCAGCACCTCGACCCGCGGGTCACGCCGCAGCGTCCGGATCGCGTCAAGACGGCGATCGCCCCCGACTACGCGCTCGGACCTCACACCGCCTCGCTCGGTCTCGCCTTCTACGATGGCAAGCTCCTGCCCGCGCGATATGTGGGCGGCGCCTTCATCGGTCAGCACGGCTCCTGGAACCGTAGGCCGCGAAGCGGATACAAGGTGGTCTTCGTGCCCTTCGCCGAAGGCCGCCCGTCCGGCATGCCCGAGGACATCCTCACCGGCTTCGTCGATAGGAATGGAGATGCGCGTGGTCGCCCGGTAGGCGTTGCCATTGATCGGACTGGCGCGCTGCTGGTTGCCGATGACGTTGGCAATACGATTTGGCGTGTGGCCCCGCCGCGGCCGTGAGCGCCGGCGCCGAGCCCTGAGGCCACACTCCTTGGTTGCGCGAAAGAGGGGGAGAGGCTCGCGATTCAAGCTTTCTTAAATGTTCCGCGCTTCGATTCGCTGGCGAGTGCGCACCTCACGCACGAGGTGGGCCGCACAGAGCTGAACGGGGTGGGCGTCCTTCGTTGCCTTGAGCTTCTGGGCTCTGGGGCCGCGAAGGACGGGTGAATTGACTCACAAAGCGTCGGAATTTTGGGGGGCAGCCTTATTTCTATTGCCCCCCGAAATAACGTCCGTCTTGAGAGCGATTTGCCTCGCACCCGCTTCACAGTGGGGGCGTGTTTGTGTCCAACCCATTAGACGTCGTCCATCTCTTTGATGCGAAAGTTGCCGCCGTTGCAGGGACCGTCGCCCGGTCAAAGAAAGCTGTCGTCTCGGCAAAGGAGGACCTTGATAAGCATCAGCGGTGGCTTGAGCGCCATCGCGTCCTCTGCGCGAGGGACCTGAAACGGCACCAACGCCGCTTGCAACGCCGACGCGCGATCGAGGCGTGCAAGCATATAGCGATATCCGTGGTCCTGCTTGTGCCCTCTCTCTGCGGCGCGTTATTGCATGGGTCGATCCAGGCCCTGATCTTTCTTTACGACCTGATCTCGATCAGTTGTTCCTGGGCCGGCGCAAAGGCTCGCGCCCTTGGGCTCTGGCTCATCGGTCTGCTTTCACGCGGGTTCTCCTGGGTCGGCGTAAAGGCTCATGCCTTCGGGATTTGGCTCATCGGCCTGCTTTCGATCGGTTTTTCCTGGGCCGGCGCAAAGGCTCGCGCCCTCGGACTCTCGCTCTTCGGGCTGCTTACGCTCAGTTCCTCCTGGGCCCGTGTACAGGCTCGCGCCTTCGGGCTCTGGCTCATCGGCCTGCTCTCATGCGGGTTCTCCTGGATCGGCGTAAAGTGTCACGGCATCGGGCTTTCGCTCATCGAACTGCTTTCGATCAGTTGCTCCCGGATCGGCGTAAAGGCTCCCGCCCTCGTGCTTTCGCTCGAGGAAATAGTCGCAAGGCAGTTCTCGCAACTCCTCGTGCGATTGGGCTTTCACGATGACGCGCGCGGCGGGACGCGCGATACGAGTCCCGCCGGCCATCTCGATGAGCATCGCTTGCAGGAAGCAGCCTTCGCCCGGCTGCGATCGGAACATGAGCGCCTCCAGACCCGCATCCATGCATTGGACAAGCATTACGGGCGGCGCGTCGTGAGCGGAGGCCAGGCGAGCGGCGCATCGAACCAAGAATGGGTGCAACTGCGCGAGCTGGCGCGGAATGCGGCTCGGCTATTCGACATGCAAGAACGTCATTTGCTCGATTCTGCGGTTTCGAGGGGAAGTGGGCGCCCTAGCGTCGTCGATGGAACCGGCCCCTTGGCTCCCATCCGTTCGCTTCAGGCTGGCCACGCCGTTTATGAGGCCCCCGCTCTGGCGAGACGAGACGACCCCAGGGCGGCGCCACGTTGTGGAGGCGCAGCCTCGCTTAGGGTCTGGAGTTATTGGTGAGCCTGCCAGGATCCGAGCCCGGGACCTCTGATCAAAAGTCAGGCCCACCGGTGTTCACCCGGAAGACATTAAAGGCCGAATTAGGGATTGGTGACGTAAGGTTTTAGGGCCCGAGGGCGTCTTTGGCGCCGTCGGCGCGGCACTTTACGAGGAGGTGCTCTCAATGGAGCATCGCGCTTTCGTACCGGCTTTCGGAGTTCTGGCTGCCGCTCTCGTCTCTGCTGGGGTCAGCTCTCAAGCATCCGCCAGATGGAGATCACACCCGCCGCGACCGTCGAGGCGAGGGTGTCCGTGGTGCCCGAGACGCTGAGGTCGGCACCACCGGCTGCGTCCCAGCAAGCCTCCTTAGGCCTCGGCGTCGTCATGCCCACGGCGAGTCCTGAGCCATTGCTGCTCTCCGGCGAGAATGTCTCCAGCATGATGGTGATGACAATGCCTTCGTCCATGGCCGCGGCTCCGCTCCAGGCCGCGACGCCCTGCACCAGTGGCGGCAGCGCCCCGTGCCGTGACGCCGAGGCCGAAGCTCAAACCGGCGGTGCACAAACCGCAAGAGCAGCCGTCCTGGTTGCGCCTCTCCTGGTTGCGCCTGCCCTGGTTAGCCGTAGTGGACCTTTACAACAGCTTCCGCCAATGCGGGCAAATTCAAACTGAGAGACTACCAGTGGCACGCGCGCAAGAAGCTAGCCGCTAGGCTGCGCAGCGCTGATCAATGAATTCCTGGATCGGCCAAATAACATGAACGTCAGTCACGGGTTTACCCCCTCGCGTATCTCTTGCGTGCGCTCCTTTGGATTCTCCAGCAATAGGCGGCAAGCGTCGCCGTACTTCGCAATGAGCACGGAGAAATTGACGCAATCGTTCGTAATAAGAGCCGCGAGAGTTTCCACTGCCAACTTAGTTCGGGCGGCCAAGGCTTCGTCCGACATACCGGCGGACTTGCTGGCCATTATTGCGCCGTCCGCTGTCGCTTTTCTCAACTCCTGATTCCGCGAGAGTTCACCCTCCGTAGCCGTTCGCGGGGCGCACCGCCTAGCAAGTGTGAAGAATGCAAAGCAATTTGTGTATTCTGAGGACAGTTCATTAAAGACGTCGATTTCGTTGGCGGTCGCGGAAGTGCTCGCCACCAAGCCGCCAATTAACGCGAGCCCCTTCAACGTGGCGCGAACGCGATCCCTTGCGCCCTTGGTCATGCCTCCAACATTGCACGAACGCAAGATCGGGTCGAGAGCGCGACGCGCACACCATCATTGTTTTCTCCACCGACAATGGCGCGGAGAACTTCACCTGGCCCGATGGTGGCCAGACACCATTCGCTGGGGGCAAGGGAACGGCCCTTGAGGGCGGTTTCCGCGTGCCCGCGATCATTCGCTGGCCTGGCAAGGTTCCGGCGGGCAAGGTCGAGAATGCGATCGTATCTGGGCTCGACTGGTTCCCAACCTTCGTCGCGGCAGCCGGTGATCCAAACATCGTCGACGAACTCAAGCAGGGCAAGCAGATCGGTGATCGGACTTATAAAGTGCACCTTGACGGCTATGACCAGACAGACCTCATCACCGGCAAGGGCCCATCGAAGCGGCACGAGATCTTCTACTTAACCGAGAGCATCCTAAGCGCGGTCCGCATCGATGATTTCAAGTATCGCTTTACGGACGGCCCAACGGCTGGCTTGGCGCTACTGAGAAGGTTGATTGGCCTATACTCGTTAATCTCCGTCTAGACCCATACGAGCGCACTGGTATGCCCGACGGGAAAAGCGGTTCCATCGCCTATTACAACTGGTTCGCCTACGAGTTCTGGCGTTTCGTGTTCGTACAACAGGAGGTCGGTAAGGCCGCCCAAAGCCTCATCGAGTTCCCGCCGATGCAGAAGGGCGCGAGCTTCAATCTCGAGGCAGTGAAAGCGCAAATACAGGCGGCAATAGCCGCACAGACCGGTAAGTAAGACGGACAAGCCGCGCTGCTCGTCGCTTAGACGGACGGCGCGGCTTATTGCTAGAACAGCGTTCCACCCGCCCAAGGACGCCTCACGGGACCGATCCCTTCCTGGTCATGCCGAATATGATGAGCTTCGCCTACAGCAATTTGATCGGATTCGGCAGGTACCGATAAGGTCTGCTTTGGGTCAATTGCCGACGTCACTGCACACGGCCTAGTCAGTCCGCTTAATGCGAGAAGCGGTCATTGCCAGGCGACGGGGCCAAGTCCTCATCTATGAGCATTTCGGCATTGGGCAGCCGTCTGCTTGGGAAACTATCGAGGCATCGCTACGCTGTTCGCCGGGCACGGTAATGTGCTCAGGCCTCAGCAGCCCGAGCCGGCCATCCGCCCCAATCGCCACAGTATGAATGTAGAAGCCAGTGGTTTTGTCGTCAGTCGCTTCCATGACCGGTGAAGGGGCCGACACAATCAGAAGGCCCGCGCATTCACCGATCCAATCGATGTGCCGGTGACCGTGCATCAAGACGGCTCGGCCAGCCAAGGGCTGCAGTTGGCGCACGAACCAGTTGCCATTGATCAGCGCCGTGCCGATTCGCTCGGACAACGCCTTGGCAGGCCGAGGATACTCAACGACGTGGTGATGTAGGGCGATAATCCAACAGGCGCGAGGGTACCGCTCGCGTGCGATCTCAAGACCCCGGACCTGCTCGGCTGAGACCATTCCGAGCGCATTGGTAAAGGAAAAATGCGTGTCGGCGTTTGAGTTCAAGAGGATGATCCCAAGGCCGTCGTCCCGATCAGGTGGAAGAACCATTGGAAAGACCTTGGCCCAGAGTTCCGTCACCGCGTAGGACAGACGCGGCCTTGCGGCATCGGCGAACCGGATCATCGCCTTGAGATGCGGCTGCAACGCTTCTTCGAGGGTCTTACCCAGACAGCCTTCTGCATAGTCTACCACTCTGACGCGCCGACCCTGCAGCGCGGCAATGGCGGACAATGCTCTGATCTGGCGCAATCGCCGGTTGGGGCTGGTCGGCAAGTCCATGCGCGCCGGGTTGGCGCGATCGACAATGTTGAGGTCGTGATTGCCCGGCAGCACCAAGACGCGTTCGGCGATCTTGGGATTCGCTGCTATAACCTCGAGGAATTCGGCCCACTCCGCGGAGCTGCCCGCATCGGTCATGTCCCCCGTGATCAGGATTGCGTCTAGAGGGGCCTTTGCGTGCAGCGCCTGCAATTTCGCTAGCACCCGCTTCAGCCGAACGTTGCCGCGCGGGCCTGATCGCCCGCTCTCAATTCGAAAGCCGTAACGCTCGCCCACCACGTGGACGTCCGACAAATGTGCGATACGCCACACGCGGCTGTCATACGGGCGCGCGTGGAACTCGCCGAGATCGCGGGGTTGAGCCATGGTGGCGTCCGCCGACGCCCAGACCATGGCGCCGACGGCCAGATAGGCCGTGACCAATACGGCACTGTTGGCCAGCGCCACGACCACAAGGCGGCGCCAGGAGCCAATCTCCGAGATGCTGCCGAACAGATGCGCACTCGGCCAGACCAGCCACAGCACTAAAAGGGCCAGACCGCAGATCATCACGCCTGCGGCGGCTGCCGCTGCGGCGCGCAGTTTGGCGTGTTGGTCCTTGCTGGCGTCCGATGCGAACAGCCGTTCGGCGATGTGCCGCAGCGCTTCGCGACAGGTTGCGTAGCCAGGCTGTACGACGACCGAATTCAGCGACCAGAAGCTCTTCTCGGCCAAGCGGAACAGCGTGCGCCAGCCGAACCATCCGACCGCGATGACCACCGCGAAAAGTAACGCGGACCCAATCCCAATCGCTGGGGCCGCGATTTTGCCGGAGACCTTCCTAAGCCAATCGGAGGCGACGATTGGAGCAAGGCCGAGAAGGAGGCCAGGTACGACAAGCAACAGCATCCAGGCTATCAGAAGTTTCGGAAGGCTGATCTCCACGAGCAGGCCGCCGGCAAGCGAAAGCAAAGAGCGACGCTTGGTGCTCGATACATCGGTTTCGATATCGCCTTGGCGAGGATCGATGATCGGTTTCAATTAGCCCTCCTCACTACGATGGGCTCTCCGTCAAATCCCGATATCAAGCCGTGGCTCAATTGGACGCACGGTTCGGAGGCTTGCCTGACAAGAGGGTCGCGATCCAACGAGTCGATGGAGAGTGCTGGCAAAGCGTGAGCATGGCGATCGTGATCGGCACGCCAATGAACGCACCGGGAATGCCCCATAAGAAGCCCCAGAAGAACACGGCGAAGACAACCGCGAGGGGGGAAATGGCGAGTGCGGCGCCTGCCACCAGCGGCTCAAGGTAATTGCCAATCACAAATTGGATGGCGAACAGCCCCAAGATGACGATTGCTGTTGGCTCCCATGAGTCGAATTGAGCCATGGCGAAAAGGGCTGGAAGGATCGTGGCCACAAACGGACCAAGGAAGGGTATGTAGTTCAACGCAAAGGCGATGATGCCCCATGCAGCCGCGAGTTCGAGGCCGGTGAGGAGGGCAAAGCTCCCGACCGCAACCCCCGTGAGCGCGCTCAACAGCGTACGGACAAGCATGTATTTGCGAAATTTGGAGGCGATCTCAGCGCTTGCTTGCGCAAGCTCGCCGCTTTTCGCCCGATTGTCCAACAAAGCAAGCCGCTGCTGGAGGTCGCCGGTTTCGAGAAGCGCCAGCATCATGAAAATGAAAACGAGAACGGCGAAACCCACCGTATTATTGATGCGTCCGGCAATTGTCTGGAACAGACGAACCAACCACATCGCGTCGAAGCGCTCGGCCAGCGGCCCGACAATGAGAATGTCGTGCTCTTCAAGCCACTGCGTCCATTCAAGATACAACGCCTGGAACCGCGGAGCGTGGCTTATCACCCATTGAACGACCACGCTGAACCCCCAGGCGACCATGGAAGCAAAGGCAACTATGACGGCGACGGTGGCGATCAAAGTGAGGAACAGCGCAACGAACTGTGGGAGCGTTCGCTGAAGCGCCCTTTGCACGGGCCAGACGATCGCTATCATGAACAGCGCGATGGCTAGTGGCGCAAAGATGGATCTTGCAAAGTAAAGCGCCGCCGCGACGAGGATGGCGGTGCAAATGGCAAGCATGATTCGGGTTGGACGATCTGTCGCCATGGCTTCGGCGGTAGCTCGCGTCTCCTTTGCCCGCTGGGGCCCCGACCGGACGTTTTTCAGTCTTACGCATAGTACAGCCCGCTGAAAAGAGCGTGTGGACCCCGAGGCCAGCGCCCCTACCCCTGCCACCAGAGGAGAACTTCGCGATGACGCGCAAAGACCAATCGCCTGCGACATTGGAGACGATCGCCTCTTAGCTCGAAAAGCTCAGCAAGGACGTCGGGTTTCTCGACCGGTCGATAAAGACGCTCGCCGGGCGGATCGAGGCCTACGAGGGGGAGCGAGGCTCTAAACGCAGCGGACCATGCGCCAAAACCACTCTCCCTCCCGCCTTATTAGCGGCGGCATTGAACGGAAATATTCGCAACCGGCTCACTCCTTGGCGTAATGCAGCATTTCCAAGGCCATCGCGATTATGGTCTCTCGGCCCCCAGCCTTGTTCGTTTTCCTCCTGGTCATCTGCATTTTTATGAGCAGTGGCGTTTTCGCCGAGGATGCGGGCCCTGGAACAACCCAGATCATCGCTAGCTACCGTGTCTATTTTGCCGGCTTTCACTTCGGAGATGTTCGTCTGACGATGGCCCTGAAGGGCTCCGAGTATCAAATGAGCGGTGAAGGTCGCTTCTCCGTTCTGGGCGGCCTGATCTATGACTGGCGCGGCACGACGACAAGCTCGGGCAGGATCGTCAAGTCCGGCGCCAAACCATCCACGTACATGTTGAGCTACTCGGGGGGGAACAAGCGCGGAGATGTGCGCATTTCATTTGGCGGCGGCGCCGTCACGCAGGTCTCAATCTCTCCGAAGGGGCACCCGAACCCCCGCGACATTCCGGTCATCAAGGCGCAACTTAAGGGCGTGCTCGATCCGATGACCGGAGCCTTTCTTCGGGCTCGTCCTGACCTACCCAATGCGGATTTGAGGGTGTGCAATGAAACCATACCCGTATTCGACGGCGCGCTGCGATTTGATCTCACCCTCACACCGAAACAACGAACGAGGGTGCAAAACGAAACTCCGAATGGATATTCGGGATTTGCCGCGGTGTGCCGCGTCAAATTCGTTCCGATCTCAGGATACCGGCCTGACGACTCCGCCGTCAGGTACATGTCCCACACGGACGAAATCGAGGTGTGGCTCGTTCCCGTGCCGGCAACAGTCTTTTATCTGCCATACCGAATTTCCGTGCCGACAGGCTTTGGATCTGGTTTGGCCGAATTGACTTCATTCCAGGTCGACAAGGGCCCGGCCGATGGCGAAGCTTTGACCCGACCATAGCCGAACCCCTAGAAGAGTGTCAGCCACCCATACGGTTTCAGGGTCAGTCGAGAAGTGTAAGGTAGGCAGCTGACATTTTTCAAAGGCGCGCTTGCTGCTTTGATGGACTCGTACCGAAAGCAGATTGAGCCCCCCGTCGAGGGCAGTCAATGAGCGAGCATGCCGCAAGTCACGGCAGTCCAGAGCCCACTCAGTGGGGAGTCGTAGTTGCTCTCTGCAGCCTCGTGGCGGCAATAGTGATCGTGGCAATCGCGAGGGGTTGGCTCTAAGGGCGTCGACCCGCCGAGCCGCGGTGCAGTGACCGGGTGCAGGCGCCTCACCAGAGAGAAGGGGAACAATAAGGAGAAGCCCGTTAGACCGGGGCCTCTCCCGGTTCCGTTTCGGGGGAACCTGTGATGGGAGGGAACGCCATCACAGTTCTTACGTAGCGAGCGAGTTGCCTGAGACAACCCCCGTGGCATGAACGTTTTATTAAAAAGGAGCGCTCTCAAGAAAGCGGCCGGGCGCCTCACACGCGCCGAGCACTGTAGTGAGGAGGACTGTCTAAACGGAGTCGCGTCTGATTTTTCAATTTGTTGCCACGGCCGCCAGCGAAACAAACGGTTTACAATTGAGACATTTTATATTTGCAATCCGCGCGTCCAATCGGGGGCTCCGGACGCAATCGATTGACCGAAAGCAAAGCAGAGCAAGGCAGGTCGTTGCAAAGGCGCTTCGCCTACTTACTCGGAGCCAAGGAGCACGGCTTCATCCACGGTCCGCGGCTCACCCCGGCTGGTTGGACCGCGCTGCGTGCTGTCGACGATGACGAAGAGTCGGACTGACGGAGCCGACCGCCCTTTCCGCAATGACATGCTAACTTGGTCGGCGGCGGGTTCCCAGCAATTTGCGCCTCATTGGGCTTCTCGCGGGAATAGACATAAGCGAGCGCCTGCCCGTTGGCATCTCGCACCACGAGTCAACCGGGGATCTTCGGGAGGGCGGCGGGAAGCGGCGGTCCGTCATCCGATCCTAACGGCGAAGACGAAAATCAGCGCCAGGATCAGCGCAGTAACAAGAACCGCTAGAACCACGGGCGCCTCACCAGGGCCGAGCAGAGTGCCTAGATTCTGGGATCGATCCGAGAATCGGACATCTGCGGCATCAGGTCTCTACGAATGATTTCGATGGCTTTGCCCACTCGCTGGCTGGTCGCATTCGGCCCCTTTTCGAGGGCGTCAGCAGCGTTTCCCAGCAATGCGATTGCATTGGGCTTTGTGAACGTTCCCTGCTCTACCAGCTTTCCAATGAGTTGCATCAGGATTGCGGTGTTCGCTATGGCAACAGCCTGAGCGCTCTTTCCGTGAAGCATGACACGATACTCCTCCTACTCCGGATCAGGATAACGCCAAATGGCCGAAGCAAGCGCCCTTCCCGGAAAAGAAGAAGCCCCACCGTAGGCAGGGGCGGGGCTTCTCCCAAGCGTTCCCAATGGAGAAGTGATGGGAGAGGTACGCATCAGGAACAGTGCATATCATTTTCGAGGAGCTTCATCGTTGCGCGTTTGTAACAGACCGTTTCTACGGCCGCTCTAGCAACGCTCCGAAACAAAAAAGTTTTGGCGCCGAACCGTTCGCGCGGCCGAGGCCGACGCGGAGGATAATAAGACGATGCGGTGAAGGCGCCCCGTGGTAGTTTCAGCAGGGGTTAGCACTCGATGGGCGACGTTCGTATTACTTTAGGGGTTGTGGCTTGCCTCACTACCTTTGCAACGGGCTGCGCCACGAGCTCGGTCGGGCAAGTGCAGGAGATCGGACCAGGGACCTACAGCGTTGGCGTCAGTCATACCTTTGGCGGTGTATCGCAAGAGACAAAGGCGCTGAACAACGCCGTCGATACGGCGGGCAAATATTGCCACTCGAAGGGGCAGAAACTCTTAATTACGCCGAACCCCGCGAGCCAAAACAACGTCACTTTCCGTTGCGTCTCCTCGGGCGAGGTTGCCCCGGCCAACGCGGTCAACGAGCAGCGCGCTCACTGAAAAGGGTTCCGGACTGACTCGAATGTGGCGCTGCGAGCGCTTGTGTTGAATCGCAGACCGAAAAGAAAAAGCCCCGAGCTGGGGGCCGCGGGACTTTAAAGGCGATGAGGTGGCTCTAGCGCCAACCAGGAAATCGTATCAGCCCGTCTCAGCCGACGGCGCTGTGGCGTCACGTCACCGGGCGCACCGTTCCTGCTACTCGCCGTGTCATCCTAAGCAACGACGCAGCAGTACCCTTGGCGCCGATGAACCATGCGAGCCATACGAGGTCCAAGAGCGTTTCAGCCGCGATTCCCAATAAAGCGGAGTCTCTAAAGTCGCATTATCGCAACACAATAACGAGGACTGGTGCATGTCAGAGGACTCAAAGAAGGTGGAGGCTCCGGTCCCCGCCAAGCCCTACGAGCCGACACAGCATGAGAGAGCCGTGGTGGATGCCCACCGCGCTCGCGCCTAAAGCCCTCTCAGGAGGGCGTCATTACGCTGGAGCACCCACACTTTCCAACGGGAAAGTTTTTGCTCCTTGAGTCTGTAGGCGTGAAGGACTGGACCTTTGGTGGCGAGCTCTGCGCCGCGGCCGTGACGGCGCGCTCGGCATGATCGTTTCCTTTCCAATCGTCAGCCGCATCGACCAATCGATTTTGGCGGCGCTGCTCGCCCTATCCGCTGGCGCAACTGCATCCCCGGCTGCTTGATTTTCTTGAGTCCTGCCGAAAGAATGCCGGACGGTCCTCAATTCTCCGGGGAGACTACTTTGGCTGCTAACGGCCTACAATTTCGCCCCAAACAGCCATCCGGGCCGACAGGCCCGCCATCTCCGCATCTAGCCCTGCGGCGGCTGAGGCTCCCGCGAGCATAACTCTGCCGACCCGCAAACCACGCTGACGTTTTCACCAGTTCCCTATATGAGCAAGCTAGGGACCCACGGGTTGGCTCACATTGATAGAGATCAAGCAGCAGCGGTATCCGTACCGTATATTGACTCCCTTGCAAGGCTCGGGAATCCATCGTGAGCTTTCAAAGGGTACTCATTCTGTTGATGACGGACCTGTCGCCGCCCGTGCTGCCCATACCGGTGCTGAATTTGCGCGTTCGCTTGGAGCGGAAGTGGCGCTGATCCACGCCATAGATCCCGCTCTTGGTTATGCTCCAGAAAGCGGGTCTTCTCCCGCCGTGCTGATCGCTCGGGCGGAGCGAGACGGAAAAAAGCTGCTGGCTCGTTTTCGGCGACAGATGTCGCTTCCATCATCCTCCCCAGCATTCGCCCAATTCGGCAACCCGGCCACCGAAATCGTCAAGTGCGCCCAGTACTGGCCGGCCGATCTCATCGTGATCGGGAGCCATGGGCGCGAGGGAGTACGACGTGCGCTTCTTGGTAGCGTCGCTGAGGCGGTCATTCGACACACTCCATGCCCCGTTCTCGTGATACGCGCGGCAGAGTGAGCACCCCCGATCAGGCTGAGCCGTCTCCAAGACAGCCCGATCTCGAAGCGACTAGCGCGACGGCTTCCACTAGCACCTCAAATCGAGAGATGGGACTTTCGAGCGCAGAGGCGGCCACGCGACTCGACCGCGAGGGGCTGAACGAAGTCCCAGAGAAGAAGTCCCATCCCTTCATTCGCTTGGCGCGAAAGTTCTGGGGGCTGTCAGCTTGGATGATCGAGCTGATCATTATCGTCTCCTTCATCCTCGGCAAACGGGCTGACCTGTGGATCGCTCTCTAACTTCTCCTCGTGAACGCTGCCCTTAGCTTCCTCCAGGAGCAGCGCGCCTCAGCGGCGGTGACTGCTCTGCGGCATCGGCTACAGATCGCGGCACGCGTGCTCCGCGATGGCGTCTGGCAGACAATGCCGGCGCGCCGGATTGTTCGCGGCGACCTAATCCGTGTGCGCTCCGGAGATTTCGTTCCGGCCGATACTGAGATCATCGGGGGCACGCTTCAAATTGACCAGTCCGCGCTCACCGGCGAGTCACGCGAGCTCAGGAAGATCACAGGCGATACGCTCTACTCGGGCTCGATCGTCCGGGAGGGCGAGGCAACCGCCATGGTGACGGCGACCGGCGTGCGCACCTACTTCGGGCGCACTACGCAACTTGTCGAAAGTGCGCACCCAAAGCTGCATGTCGAGGAGGTCATCGCGCGGGTGGTAAAGTGGCTCTTTCTCATTGTCGGCATCATGGTGTCGATTACCTTCGCGGTAGCAATCGTTCAAGGATCGCGGCTGATCGACATCCTGCCTCTCTCGCTGGTGTTGCTCATGAGCGCAGTGCCCGTGGCGCTACCGGTCATGTTCACAGTGAGCATGGCGATTGGCTCCATCGAGCTTGCGCGACGCGGCGTGCTGGTGACGCGGTTGAGCGCCGCTGAGGATGCGGCCAACGTCGATATCCTCTGCGCGGACAAAACCGGCACCCTAACCATGAACCAGCTTTCGCTTATGGGTGTCCTGCCGCAGCCCGGATTTACCGAGGATGACGTGGCACATTACGCCGCTCTGGCGTCGAATGAGTCCGATCAAGACCCGATTGACCTCGCATTCCTGCGCGCTGCCAAGGAACGTAACCTACTTCAAGGCAACGAAAAGACCCTGTCGTTCGTGCCCTTTTCGCCCAGAACCCGCCGGACCGAAGCGGTCATTGACAGCGCCGGGCATAACATCTGGGTTATCAAGGGGGCCCTCCGCACCGTGGGAGAAGCTGCAGGCCTTGATCTCGTCTCGCTTGATCCACTTGAGGTCCGCGCAGACCAGGAAGCGCATAAGGGCTTTCGCGTTCTCGCCGTCGCCCGTGCGCGTGACCAAGAGAAGCTCCGCCTGGTTGGCCTTGCGCTCTTGTCTGACGCGCCTCGCGCGGATTCGCGTCAGCTGATCGCCGAGCTACGTGCGCTCGGGGTCACAGTCAAGATGCTGACCGGCGATGCGCTTCCCGTTGCGCGCGACGTCGCCCGCCGACTCGGCTTGGGCGAGATCGTGCGCGTGCCGCGCGAGCATGCCGGAGAACGTCAAGCACAAACCAGCGCGCTAATCCGCACCTCCGATGGACTTGCCGAGATATTTCCCGAGGACAAGTACCTTGTCGTGCAAAGCCTGCAGGCCGATGGCCATATCGTTAGCATGACCGGCGACGGTGTGAACGATGCTCCGGCACTGCGACAGGCGGAGGTCGGTATCGCCGTGAGCAGCGCAACAGATGTGGCAAAAGGTGCCGCCAGTGTCGTGCTTACGACCGAGGGCCTAGCCGGAATCGTCGATCTGGTGAAGAACGGCCGCGCGATCTATCAGCGGGTCCTCACCTGGATCGTCAACAAAGTAAGCCGGACCCTTCTCAAATCGGGTGTCGTGGTGATTGCGTTTCTTGTCACCGGCAAGTTTGTGATCTCTGCCCTCGGGATGGTGCTGCTGGTATTCATGACGGATTTCGTGAAGATCGCACTTGCGACAGATCGCGTGCGGCCATCGCAAAAGCCGGAGAGCTGGAAAAACATTGGTCCGCTCGTGAAGCTAGCGGTGCTGCTTGGGCTGGTTATGATGGGCGAGGCCCTGCTGCTTCTCGCCCTCGGCTGGCGCTGGTTCGACCTGGGCAGTGCTGACGGCCGACTTCAGACATTCACTTTTGAGGCTTTGCTCTTCTTCGCCTTGTTCTCCATCCTCTCGATCCGCGAGCGGCGAGCCTTCTGGGCATCACGGCCCAGCACTACCCTTCTCCTGGCGCTCCTCGTCGATGCTGGCGTCGGCCTGCTCATCAGCGCGTACGGCCTGGGCGAGCTACGGCCATTGCCGATGGCCCAGACCATATTCATCATCGCTTACGCACTCATCTTCTCGCTTGCTATCAACGATTTAATCAAGCTGGCCCTACTCGCGCGTCACCAGACCCGAGCGCTTAGCGCGACGCGCGCATAGACGCTGGCTGCCCGTGCATACCTACGGGTCAAAGCGACTTGATCGCCTGCTCCACCTCGACGTGCCCGAGAACGACTAGCGACCACTAGGATGTCGCTCGGGCGTGCCTCCCAAATGCGTGATCGCCTCATCTGCCTTCTGAAGTGCCTCGGCTGTGGCGGTCGAAGCACGACTGCTAAGGGTCAAAAACGGCCCCAAAAGCCGTGTCCGCGTTTAGTCCGCATTCCTCCCAGCTGCGGACATAGCGTATTGATGCCGTCTGCATGATGTGATTCCAGCTCCCCAAAACCGGAGCTTCGAATCATGCACTATGAACTCAGCGACTGCGAATGGAGTGTCATCAAGCCGATGCTCCCGAACAAGCCACGCGGCATTCCCCGCGTGGACGACCGCGCGCATTCTCAACGGCATCTTTTGGGTCTTGCGCTCAGGTGCGCCGTGGCGCGATCTGCCGGAGAGCTATGGTCCCCCCAGAATCGCATGCGCACGAAACCATCGGGAATCCTTTAATAGAAATGACCCTTATGGGTCATGGTGAGACGACCCAGCCGCGAGCGCACGGCGTCCGGTCGACCCCAGCAGAGCTTGACACTGTTACGCCGGGTCAGATGGTCTCCGTCGGGCCAAATCCGGAACTGCAGCTTCCCGGCTAGCTGGTAGCTTGTGGAACACGGCAATCCCGCAGCAGGCGAGGAACTCCGAGCTCAAAATCCCTTTTTGTCGACGTCCATATCGTTGCCCTGAAAGACTCGCGACAATGACTGACGAAAATACGAACCAACTGATAGTCAAGGCACTGACCAACGGGCTTGGGAACGACCAATTCGAGGTTGTAAATATCAAATGCCTTGATGCGCATTTGCTGGGACATGCCTTCAAATATCATGAGCGAACCAGGAACATCGCAGGCGTCTATCCGTACCGAATCGACTATCTGGCAAAGGACGGGAGCAGGCAGTCGATCGACGTGATGGTGAAAGCCAAGCCGGACCAGGCGAGCATCATCGCCGTCTATCAGAGCCTGCTCGATCAGTGCGGCATCAAGCTGAAATCCTCTCTCTCGGACAACCTTGCAAATTCAGACTACACCACGCCCAATCTGAAAGAAGCTGTCCTGTTCAGGGATTTCGAAGGCCGGCTGCAACCCTATGTGCCTGCCTCGCTCGGCGTTTACATCGATCGGGCGTCTTCCTACACGCTGCGGCTCGAGCAAAAGCTGCCGGCCGGCAGCTTGATCCTCGATCCTGACGACGACACGACGCAGCGATGGAGCCCGTCATTCTCCGAGCTGACCTTGAGGGGAATAGCGGATATTCACGCGCGTTTTTGCAACAATTATCAGAGCCTGCTCGACACCGGATATTTCTTCGTCTGCGATCTGAAAGCGATGATGCAGGCTCGCGAGCTGTGGCAGGCATTTCACGATTTCCTGCGCGTCGCCTACGGGAACGTCATGAGTCCGGCGCTGGCTCGCCGCCACCAGACCATTCTGGACAGCATGACCGATTGGTACGCACTCGTCGATAAGCAACCGAAGACGCTGCTGTATGGCGACGTGAATCCGCAAAACCTGGCCTTCGCCAAGACCGAGGGCGGATTCGAGCTCAGCGTGTTCGACTGGGAGCGCGCCGTGATCAGCCTGCCGCAACGCGACCTCGTGGAGCATTTAATTTACACGCTTCCGGAAGACTTCGGAAAGCAAGCAGCGCTAGAAAGGATTGAGATCTATCGAACGGCGTTCGCTCAGAAAGCTGCGGCCAGGATTGACAAGGAAGCATTTTTCCATGGGTTGGTATGGATGCTTTATGATCTGATTATCAACCGCCTCCCTCTCATGATGATTGTCAAACAGGTGGCGCGTAAGCGCCGACACTCCGATACTGCCTATACCAAGGCACACATGCTCTTATCTTATCTGAGCTAGCGGCTAGCAGTGAATTATCCCGGTTAAACGGACTCGTTTGTTAGGTCGCTATCACTAGCCCGACGCATGGGGCGGAACTCAGCCTTCGACCATGCGGGTAATGTCGCTATCGCCCTGGTGGCGGGCGCGGTGGGCTATGCCTTCTCCCAGCGTGCGGTATTTCTTCTCGTGCCGTTCTTCGCCGGGCCTCCGAGGCCTATCGCATCCGGGCCTCTACGTATTGGCGGTGGCTTGGCACCGCTGGATAAAGAGGGACCGTGACAATCGTCTTGAAAGCTGCCGCGTTTACGAGGACAGCCTCGTGGTAGTCGGTAAGCTCCCGAAGCCGGAACGCGCTGCCTTCAAACGACGCACCGCCTGACTCAAGCCTCGCACCGATGCTCAGACCGTAACGCACACCTCGAACGCTTACATCGTTGAGCCGAACGAAAGGCTCGACAGAATCGGCGTTCGCTATGGCTACCGCTTCTGAGCTGAGATCGATGGGCAATCGTGAACAAAAAAATTAAGGGCTAGTCAGGCTGCCCCTGAGATCAGACGCGAAACAGGAAATATTTTGGTGGCTGAACCACAGGCAGCTAGTAGCGCCAGCGATACCAATAATCATCATTGGGATAGCGTCGAAAGGCATAGCAGCTAATGCACGCGCATCGCCTATCGAGCGTGCAGGCCAAGTAAAGCCCAAATGGGCAACGATCACGGCGTCTGATGCCTGGACAATTAACATTTTCTATCGGGGGGTTGTCTCTCGTTGCAGTGGGCGGTCTTGCCGGTTCGGTCAACGCTGTTGCGTCGGCCCATCCGGCGAGCATCATTGCCGTGGTCGCAGCGAGGGCAATCGCCACTTTACGCATGCTTGTCTCCCGGGTTGCATCCCAGCCCCCATAAAATCGGGGCGTGAGCGCCTTGGGACAATGACCCGCTTGGTTCCTGGAGTGGGGAGGCGCGAGTCTTTCCTCAAAGTCATCGAGAAGGAGTCAGAAACGTTGAGAGAGGCCGCCCCATCCCCCCGTGTCGAGATGGGACAGCCTCCCCGAGAGAAGCCCCGGTCTCTCGTTCCGGGGTGAGATACCGTGGTCCGTGAATCGGGCGGGCCTGCAGCTAAGTTGAGGCCATTCAGTGTGGCCCGAGTACGTTTCTTAGACTTCAGAGCGCGCGAGCTGAGGTGGATCGTGTAGGTCCTAAGGAGCACCCCGACGATCCACCCCGATGTTCAAAAGAGCGGGAAGTTTGGCGACGCGCCAATGCGCCAGGACGACCCTGGCTACTTTGCCTTGACCAAACCGGCCTGACAGCCTGCCTTGAACTCATCGGCGTCGATGGTTCCATCACTGTCAGTGTCGACCATGGTGAAGTCCACGATATAGGGCACCGCTTTGTCTTTGGAGATGGTGGCGCCATTCGGCGATACCGTGGTCCAAAGGGCTTGGCACGTTGCGTCATCCACGGGCGCCACCTTATCGGCAGCCTGTGCTCCGGTTGTAGCGCCAATCAAAAGGGCCGCGCATGTCAAGATTGTTAGTTTCATGACTCATACTCCCGCACTGGATTACCACACTGGAAGCCTACCACGCCCAGGGCCTGACTTGGGCATGTTCAGACGCCGAAGCCAAGGAGGCCGAGTCCCACTTCCGCGTCGTCGAGCTGGCCACGCGCCGATCTCAATCTGAGTAGGCCCCGACGAGCCAGACGATAGCCACACACGCCGCGGCCACGCTCGCCGCAAAGGCTGCGTAT
>Ga0116219_10000569_pt1 | contig 38264 bp, 37 predicted proteins | sample Sb_taG_4_FD_91019 | JGI IMG/M metagenome (GOLD analysis project Ga0116219, IMG submission 91019) | Peat soil microbial communities from Weissenstadt, Germany - Sb_50d_6_BS metaG | ecosystem: Environmental > Terrestrial > Soil > Wetlands > Peat | place: Germany: Weissenstadt | collected 2010-09-21 | reverse complement strand
TGCCAGCGTCAGAGGCGAATGCTTGCTCGAGGAGGCGATCAACCAGGCGCAGGAGGCGGGACGGAAATATATCAGCGTGGCGAGCCAGATCCTGGCCGCCAATTAGGGTCTAGACCCTTAGGCCGCAAAAGCGGTGCTCGTTTTTTTCTCAAGTTCAGCCATGACGGATGCCTGCACCGGTGAAACCGCGCGACGATAAGGGGAAAGAGGGCTCGGACGGACTCTACCTCGCCGAGGTGACGATCCCAAACAAGAAGGGCCTACATGCGCGGGCCTCGGCCCAGTTCGTGCGCTGCGCCTCCGCTTTCAACGCCGAGATCCGCGTGACGCGGGAAGGCCACACGGTGGGCGGCACCTCGATCATGGGGCTGATGATGCTCGCCGCGGGCCAGGGCCATACGATCCTGATCGAGACGGATGGAGCGGACGCCCGCGCCGCCATGGAGGCGCTGATCGCCCTCGTCGAGTCCGGCTTCGGCGAAGAGGATTAGTCGTCCTTTTTCCCATGAGCGCATAGCGCAGCCAACCGGTACGAGGCGACGGCTACGGTCGTCCAAGCTGCTCCAAAGCAGTCTGGAGCGGGGCGCTGGAGATTTTGATAAGCCCGCTATAAGGCCGATCCATTTCGAGGATTAGATAGATCGAACCGGCCACCGACAGCGCGGCGGTCACACTAGCGTTGCGCGGGGCGAACAGGCCGAAGCTCGCAAAATTATGGCGAGCCAAAGCACCAGGATCGCCATGAACGGCCACTGAATAGAGCTGCCGATCTGCTCGAGTAGCGACCAGCGCGCTGCCGCGATAGCGCCGCTGATCTGCAGCGCTGTCGACTGAAGCCAACGCTGGGCGTCGGTCTGAGGGGAAAGATCGAGAAGCTTGCGCTGAATGGCCTCCATCCTTGCGCCGCGACCAATGGCGCCGGGTGTCAGCTTTGCTTTCTCGTCGGGCCAGATCTGACTAATCCGCGCCGTCACGATCTGCTTAAGCAGATCGCGGGCTCCCTGGGTCTCCGCTCCATATTCAGCCATGGTGCGATCGAGGAGGACGACTTGCGCCGCCGCGCTTCTCAATTCGCTTTCCTTGTCATCGAGCGAACTCTTGGCTGAGGCAGTCAACAAACCAAGCACCAGCGCCGCCAGCGTAGCGATCATGGCCATCGACACCTTGATCACGTCCCTGGCGTCCGGACTCAGATGCTCCTTGGGCAGAATCGTCCCAAGGAACATCCCAAACAATGCGCCACCAAAGACGCACGCGAACACAATCGCGCCGATGGCCAAAGCGCTCATGCGCCGCTCCTATGACCCGCAATCGCTTGCAGGCTCGCCTTGCTCATCTTGTCCTGCACCCTCGATCGTCCCATCCGCTGGTGTCTGAGGAGAGGCAGGCAATTGAACACCATTGCACTGCTCGCGGCGCTAATCTCGAGCACTTTCGGAGCTCAGGCCGGGACACTGCCCCCAGGGTGCCCCTCTGCTAACTCAGTAGTGCGGTGGCGGCGGACCGGCTGGCGAATCTCAAAGGCAAAATCCCGGGGAGCGGCTCGAAGCGTGGGCCGGCATGCTGAAGCGTTTCATTGCGCCATCACCGGCCCGTGGTGAGGCGCACGCGGCATCTTCCCGCCGTCCTAGTTAGGATACCCTTTTTTAACCATGCTCTGTCACGGTCTTACGATCTTGACGGGCGGCGGCCCAAATGGCCGTCGAAGGTGGAGAAGTGAGTGAAAACATAGAACCAGCAAACGATAGTGCCAATGGTTCTTCCACCGCAACCGCGGTGGGAGCGGCGGCACCTTCATGTTATCGTGTCTCGCTCTTGTCGGGTTCACTCGAGGTGTCGGCTCGCTTGAAAAGTGCTGAGGACTTGGAACTCCTCACGAAGGTCTTGGAAGCGAACAAGGCCCTCTTCGCGAAGGCGGACCCATCAGCGACCGAGGCATTAACTTTGACTTAAGAGCGGGGCGCGCGGTCCCGAGCGAATATTGTCAACGGTGCTTCGCTCAAACTCTTCTATGACTGGTCGCTTCGGCGACACGATCCGAGAGAACTCAGCCGGCGCCAAGGCCACCGTGCCGTTCTAAGCATACGCCCGCCATCCTCCGTAGTCGCAAAGGTCCGGTTAGGGTCAGTAGCTGCCGTTATCGCATCCCATCAATTTGGTTTAGTGCCACAAGGGGACGTAAAGGACCTTTGGAGGCGCCGGCGCGTCGGAGAAGATCTCTCGCTTCCCGGATCGAAGCAAAGTGGCTCCGCTCGCTTATCGTGGATCAGCGCTTGCGAGGCTTTTTGGTCTTTTTACGTTGGCGTGACGCGGTTTTCCTAGTCTCTACCGGTACGAGCTTACGCCTTTTTACATCGACTTTTAGTCCTTGCCCGTCGGCCAGGCCGGCGGCTGCTCCTGCTCTCCCCATGCAGAAAACGTCACGACGGCGGCGACCACGGCGCCACCGAAAATTAGAGTGACCGAGGCTTGCTTCATTTGCATCGTAATCGACCTTTTGGGGTCACTCGTCCTTCTCAGCGGCACGCGCAAACTCAACGGACACAGCTCATCGGATGGGGCGGGGGAGTCCAGTCGGCAAGCCGGCTGCGGCCTTCGGACGACATTTGCGCGGCGCTGGCCGCTATGATTTCATGTAGCACCTGATCGAGTGCCACCCTTTCCGAGCGTGCATCCGCCATTGCGGCAGTGAGCGATGAGCCATCAAAGGGCTCGGCTCGCAGCGCGGTCCTGATCTGCTCCAGCGAGCGGTCATAGGCTTTGCGCGCGGCTTCGGCGGTCGAACGTTCTGACTCGAACTTAGCGCGCAGCGTGGCCGCATCCGCAGCAGGCAGCGTGGCGGCGATTCGATCGATGCGCGCTTCGGCGGTGCGCCGCGACTGAGTCATCGGCAATTCGCCGGCCAAGTATGAACGGACGGCCAACGCGCCAATGGTGCCGATAAAGAAAAGATTGACGGCCAGCGATATCAGCAATCCCCACCGCACGAAGCGATTTTCCCCGGCGAGGCTCTTATGGGTCATGGTCCTAATCCAGTTACAGAATCAGCATCGAAGAGATTGCCACTGAGATCGGTGTCGGTAGCCGCAGTCTGGGTGAGGTTCAGGTCGAGGCTGATTGCCATACTCATGCCGAGGCTCGATAGCCCGACCACGATGCCGAGCGTCGCGCCGCAGGCGAGCGCCGCGAAGCGGGGCCAAGTTACCCAGTAATTGCCAGCCGCGCCGCGCCGCCAACGGCTCAGCAATGGCAGCCTCTGCGGTGGCAGCGGCCGCGAACGGAGGCCAGCAAGGACGCGGTTGACGGCATGGTCAGGAATCTTTGCTGCCGTTTCGGCGCGGCTAATCACTTGGTCCAGCATCTTGGCCTGATCCAGCAGGGCGCGGGCAACCGGATCAGCGAGCATTCGTCCCGTAAAGGCCTGCTCGCTTGCTGGCCAACGGCTCGGATCGCTGCCCCATACATCGATCAGATGTTGAAATCGGAAGACCGTCATAAGGAGCCCTTCTCAGCGCGCATGGCCGGCCAATGCCGCACGCAGCGCCCTCTTCGCCCGTGCCAACAAGGTTTCGACAGCAGAGACCGAAGTGCCGAGAACTGTCGCGGTTTCGGCGTTGCTAAGGCCTTCGTGATAGGTGAGCAGTATTGCTGTCCGTTGTCGATCGGGGAGCGCGTCGATCGCGGCAGCAATAGATTGGTCCAATTCTCTCGCCTCAATTTGCCCAACCGCATCGGGACTGGGATCTGGAGGGTCACCGGCTGACTCCAAGGGCGCGAAGGACGGACGTCGCTTCTGGTTGAGACACAGATTGACGACAATGCGAAAGAACCAGGTCTGAAACGGCGCGGCCGGACGCCAGCGGGGCGCATTGATCCAGACGCGCAGTAATGCCTCCTGGACGATCTCCTCAGCCAAAGCGTGATTTTGGACGATGCGTTGCGCGAGCCTAATAGCTCGAGCCGCGTGGCGTCGCGAGAGAAGCCGAAAAGCCGCCTCGTCCCCATTTGCAATGCCGGCCATGAGGTCCTGATCGGCCGTTTCTTCCATGTAATCGAAGCCCCGCCCCCAGCAATCGGCTCAAGAACAACGACCCCGTATGGGTAAATTATGGCCTCGTCGGTTGAGCTTTTCAGCCAACATTGGGAAGCCCTGGCGGTGTGGCAATCCCGCAAATACCGTGCGGCCCGAGAGGAGTCCTTGCCACTTTTGACTTTGGGAATGTCAGGAACATCCACCAAGGCGTGACCCATTCCTTTCCAAAACTAGAAACACGTGAAAGACAAGAACCCTGCGGTGAAGCGGGGATACGAAGGCGAAAAAAGGGAGCGCTGCCCCGCCCCGAAGGCCCGCGCTCCTATACAGGCCGCCGGCGAGGTGTCCGGCGGCTCCGCGAGGGCTGCGATCAGGGAAGTCGAGTCGCAATCACCTAATTGCGAATTGCAGCCTTACAGATTGGTGCTGGGGCAGTCTTGCTCTGAGCCGCCGGGTCCGCGGCTCTGACCGCGGTCTTCATGGCCGAACCAGCCGCGCCCCTCCCAGCTCGCTGAGCGCATATGATGATGCGGCCCAAGCGCCCGCGCCAGGATCTGGAAGCGCTGCTTTTGGGCGTCATCGAGGCTTTTGTAGAGCGGCTCCTCAGCGTCGGCGAGTTTCTTCAGACCCGCCGCTGCCGTGTCGAGGGCTTCGGCGCGCCGGTGTAGACGCTCGACTGGATCGGCTGGGGGTTGCTCGTTTCCGCGCGCGGCCATGCGGTCGGCACGGGCCTTGGTCATGTCGCGGATCGCGGCCTCGAAGGCAGGCCAGTTTTTCTCCTGCTCGGGTGTAAGCTTGAGTCCGGCCTTGAGCGCAGCGATGCGCGCGTCGGTGAACGCGCTCCGGTCTTCGGCTGAGGGATGCCAACGCGGATCGCCGTCACGACCGGCCATCTGTTGGGCAACTACCAGGCTTGGACCGGCAACCACCGCCGAGGGCTGACCGCCGTCGCGATCGGGCATCCGTTGGGCAAGAACCAAGCTCGAAGCGGCAATCACCGCTGCAGTCGTCCCGGCAAGCACCGCATTCCACATGGCTACCTCCACATTTGCGAGTCTCCTGCCTTAGAAACACAGGACGGAAGAGAACCCTGCGGTGGCTGCCAGAAAAAAACCCGGTTGCATCCCGCCCGATCTGGGCGCTGGAACAACTGCCGAACTCGAGGAGGAACGCCATCTACTCTATGTGGCCATGACCCGCGCCAAAGACGATCTTCATCTCGTCGTGCCCCCAGCGCTTCTTCACTCATCAGCAAGCAGCTAACGGCGATCGGCATGTCTACGCGCAGCGCACGCGCTTTCTCCCCCATTCGATCCTGTCACTATTCGAAACGCGACCGTGGCCAATGGTCGGAGAACAAGCGAGCACTCGCTCGCCACGGACGCTCCCGTCGATATAGGCGCTAGAATGCGCGCCATGTGGCGTTGAAGCTTAAGCCTATACCCGACTCGCCCGGACTCTTCCGCGCCTACGCGCGCGAGAGGCGAGTCGCGCGGCCAAACCCCACGGTGACCGGAAAGCGCCTCGCGACGGCCCTGAGTGGTGATAGCTATCCTCAAACCTTAGCGGTGATATCGCTTCCGTGTCTCGGTAGCCCATTCGACGGGCTCAGGGAGGCGCCTCGGCAGGGCGGGGTCGAGAGTTGCGAGCCGCGCGGCCGTTTGCTCTACGACAAGGCGAGGGAGCTTGGCTGGATCATCTAAGGGTGGTGCTGGAACCGCCGAGCATCGCTCTGAGTTTATGCTTCGATCGGCAGCCCCCGCCTCCCCAACACTCTGCCGGTCTTCAATCTGTTTGATCGGCTCAGAGGGGTCCGGCTTGGCCATGGCCGGGCCCTTCGTTTGGTGTCTACGCCCTCGAACTACACGCTTGGCCACTCGAAACAGTAAAGCGGCCATGTTCTTCGCCATGAAGAACCGAGCGACGGCGGCGAGGTCGAGCAGCCGGTGGTTTTCCCCCGATCCGGTTCAGACGAGTCTCAAGGTCGAGGGTGTCGAGTTCAACGGTCCGCATAGCCCTCTCCTTTGGTTGGCAGGAGGGCGAGCGCCGAACGGATTCGTGCTAGGGATTTGTCGGTCATCGCGAACCTCCTGCGGGTTTGCTTTGGCAAGTGGCGGTCGGGAGAGGGATACTCCCGGCCGCTGCGCGTTAGGATGCGTCCCAGAATCCAAGGCCGTCAAGCGTACACATGCCGTACATCGCGGCAGATTTGGAGGGGATTTTGGGCTGTTGAAGGGGCCGTGACCCCATTTAAAATGGCCCCCTTCCTGAATACGTGTCGAACCCTTTGCACCTGTCCATCAGCCGAAATGCGCAAGTTGTTGGACGGCATTCAAGCGCTGCAGCTCGCTGCGTAGCTCATCTTGGGCGCGTTTCGAGACCGATAGTCGTGACCGCTTGCATGATTGGCTCCTCCGAATCGTGGGTACCCCTAACAGCACCCATATCCTTGGCACTCACGTGCCGGTGGAGGAGCCGTCCACAGCATCAATTGCGGAAGTAGTGGCTGGAGGCGATTGACACTGCATCTGATCGCTTACCTCAGCGTTGTGCCGAGCCTAGAGGCTCGCACACGCACGCGGGCGGCGGATGGTTAGTCGCCATTCGGGGCGGATAGTCGCCGTAGTCGCCATTCGCGGGCGGAGGCGGATAGTAGCCATATGCGGGCGGATAGTAGGCGTACACGGACGGAGGTGCATAGTAGCCATACGCGCGGGTAGTGTAGTAGGTGCGTAGCCCCAAATGACACCCACAATCACCGCAGCACTGAACAGCAAACGATGCATGACTTACCCTCCTTCAAGTATGAGGGCTCTACCTCAGGAGTGGTCGGATTAGCGGAACTCTAACCCGCACAAGGCTCGATTGGTTGCGCCAAATCAAAGCATGGTGAAGGTAGTTGGGCAGTCACCAGAGATGACCGCAGCCTGCGCGGCGCGGTCATCGGATTTATCGGCGAACTCACTCCCCAGGTCCTGGCCGTAGCGTGTCCGACTCTCATCAGCGACGAGACACCTCGCGTCGGACGGATCAACTGCTTTTTTTGCTCGATTGCGAGGATCGGAAGCTCTGCCAGTCCTGCTCGGTCGCCTGTGCCATAGCCTCAGCCGCGCTGACGAGCCAGTCTGCTTTCCGCCCGGTCAGATCGCGCAACAGCTTCGTCCGTTGATCGGATGTAGCCAGATGCAGATTGGCTGTCTCGCGCCCCATGTCCCTCAGGATAAGCCGTTCGTCGCGCTGCTTCGGAAACTGCACCAATTCGATTCTTCCACAATGCGGCCCTAGCCGGCGAACGACCCACCCACCATCGACAGCATAATACGGGTCCGGTTGCCGGACCGAGCGCTTAAGCAGCCGAATGGCGGCGGCGCGCTGCTTCGGCCGTCCCATGGCCCAGCCCCAAGCGGAGGGCAACCAAGCTTTCGCTTCGCGAGCCGCCAAGCCGCCATTGCAGTTGGCCGTCGCAACGTATCGCGGTCGACCAAGGCTACCCACGCCGGCAGTGCGGCAACAGAAGGCGATGTCCTTCGCCCCATCGGGCAACCATCGCTGGAGCAATCGCTGAGTGCTCTTAGGCGGCATCGCGGGTGGGAGCTTGCCGAGTTTGGCCCAGAACTGAGTCGGGGCATGCTCTGCGCCGGTTGCCATTTCGCGCAAGCCCGGGTGGCTCTCTTCGAGAATGAATGGATTGCCACCCGCTTCCAGGAATTCAGAATACCCGTCGAGCACGGCCGTCGCAGCGTCGCTCAGATCGATGGCGAGCCCGTTCTCGCGTTTGGCGAGGATGGCACTCGTGACCAGCCGAACGAGATCGATCGCATAGGGCATCCGGGCAACCTCATCGAAATCATTGACGCCCCAGACCAGCCTGCCCTCGGTATCACGCCAAGTTCCGAAATTCTCGACGTGAAGATCGCCCACCGCCAGCACCCGGGGCGTCTCGGCAAGGTCGGGGCAGACCTCCAGCCATAGCGGACCCCAGCGATAGAAGGTCGCTCGCAAAAACGCGAACAGCGAGCTCGCCATGTCCGCGTGTTTCTGTTGGAGGTCCTGTTCAACGACATCGACGCGCTTATGCAGCCAACGCTCATAATCGTCGGTGGCTGCGACAATCGGGGCAGTGTCGGTTGACCTGACCATGCGTCATTCCCTCGCGAGCCGTGGCACCCAAGCCAAGCCTAAGTCTGCAAGTCGAGCGCGCCTCTGTCGCTTGCTTCCATCTGTATATCAGCGAGCGACTAACGGAGTCGCGATCATTCGGCGCTCCGCGCTTCCCTCACTCGGGTCAAGCCCGAGTGCGAGCATGGCTCGCGGGCTCGCCCGGCGAGGCGCTTCGGCTTGCCTAGGACTATCCCCCCTTGAGGGGAAGCACGACGCGCCTAGCGCGGCGGAGGGGGGGTAATTGAGGACGCATACGCCGATGAGCCTTTTGGGTTCAACCCCCCTCCCTAGCCCTCAAGCGGGGAAAGAAATGGTGCAGCTTTGCCGGCCTTGACTCTCGCGCCTCCGGGTTAGATATAAGGACTTCTTTATATCCTTATCCGGCTGAGGCCGAAGCGGAGACGGCATGAACTACTATGTGAGAGACATCGGCCTCGCCGATTGGGGCCGCAAGGAGATCGACATCGCCGAGACGGAGATGCCGGGCCTCATGGCGGTGCGCGAGGAATATGCGAGCAAGCAGCCTCTCAGGCGCGCGCGCATCGCGGGCTCGCTGCACATGACCATCCAGACCGCGGTGCTGATCGAGACGCTGGCCGCGCTCGGCGCCGACCTTCGCTGGGCCTCTTGCAATATCTACTCGACCCAGGACCACGCGGCCGCCGCGATCGCCGCCGCCGGCATCCCGGTCTTCGCCTTCAAGGGCGAGAGCCTGGAAGAATATTGGGACTACACCCACTGCATCTTCGAATGGGACGATGGCGGGGTGCCCAACATGATCCTCGACGATGGCGGCGACGCCACGCTGCTCGTGCATCTTGGGCTCCGCGCCGAGCAGGGCGACACCGCCTTCCTCGATCGCGCGACCAACGAGGAGGAGGAGGTCCTGTTCGCCGCGATCAAGCGGCGGCTGAAGGAGAAGCCGGGCTGGTACAGCAAGCTCGCCGCGAGCATCCGCGGCGTAACCGAGGAGACCACCACGGGCGTGCATCGCCTCTATGAGATGCAGAAGAAGGGCACGCTGCTGTTCCCGGCGATCAACGTCAACGACAGCGTCACCAAGTCGAAATTCGACAATCTCTATGGCTGCCGCGAGAGCCTGGTCGACGGCATCCGCCGCGGCACCGACGTGATGATGGCGGGCAAGGTGGCCATGGTCGCGGGCTTCGGCGACGTGGGCAAGGGCTCCGCCGCCTCTTTACGCAACGCCGGCTGCCGCGTGCTCGTCTCCGAGGTCGATCCGATCTGCGCGTTGCAGGCGGCGATGGAGGGCTATGAGGTCACCACCATGGAGGACGCGGCGCCGCGGGGAGACATCTTCGTCACCGCGACCGGCAACAAGGACGTGATCACCGTCGATCACATGCGGGCCATGAAGGATCGGGCCATCGTCTGCAATATCGGCCATTTCGATTCGGAGATCCAGGTGGCGGCTTTGCGCAACATGAAATGGGAGAATGTGAAGCCGCAGGTGGACGAGATCGAGTTCCCCGACGGCAAGCGTATCATTCTCCTGTCGGAGGGCCGGCTCGTGAATCTCGGCAACGCCATGGGCCATCCGAGCTTCGTGATGAGCGCGTCCTTCACCAATCAGACGCTGGCGCAGGTCGAGCTTTGGACCAATCCGGGCGCCTATGAGAGGAAGGTCTACACGCTGCCGAAGCAGCTCGACGAGAAGGTGGCGCGGCTGCATCTCGGCAAGGTAGGCGCGAAGCTCACCAAGCTCACCCCCGACCAGGCCGACTATATCGGCGTCCCCGTCGAAGGACCCTTCAAGCCGGACTATTACCGCTATTGAGCGACCGGCCACACATTCGCGTTAACGCCTAACCAATGCGAGAGGCGGAGTGGGCAAGAGTCGCCGATGTGGTTAAGCTATAGTTGATTCGCCTACGAGGCTCGCGGGGCGTCGGTCGGCCGGCTCAAGTCTGTGGCAGCGTTCAAGCGATGCGGAGCGCGGGGCCATGGCGGAGAGCGGGGAGCGCGGGTGACCATACGAGCCAACAAGGGCGAGGCTGCACCTCTTGCAAGGTGGCCGCAGGTGCTTCTCCGCTTGACCGCTCTCCTCGCCGCCCTGCTCCCGGTCCCGGCACGCGCCGCGACGGCGACTTTGTTGAGCGGCCCCTACGACACTCGGATCCTGCTCACGCTCGGCATCACACTCGGCATCATCGCCTTCTCCATCGGCAGCGCTATCGCCTGCTTGCGCGCGACGCAGGCGGCCCGCCGGGCCTATGACGCTGCGGTGCTGGAAGCGGAGCGCTACCGCGCGAGCGAGAGCATGCTCGAGACGATCCTCGCGGCGGAGCCGCAGACGCTGTTGACCTGGACCGAGGACGGCGGCCCCCGTCTGCATGTCGCCAACCTCCCGCCGGCCCTCGGCGTGCCCACCGAGCCGCAACGCCTGTTGCGCTTCGACGGGTGGCTCGACGAGCCTTCCGCTGCGGAGCTCACGCAAGCCATGCAGTGCCTGGTCGAGCGCGGCGAGGCTTTCAACCTGATGCTCCGCACGGAGCGGCAAAAGCCTGTCGAGATCGACGGCCGGGCCGCCGGCGGTACCATCGCGCTGAAGGTCCGCGACGTTGCCGGGCAGCGGCTCGAGCTTGCCCACCTTGGCGAGCAGCACAAGCGGCTCGACCGCGAGATCGCCGCGCTGCGCGCCCTGCTCGACGCGCAGGCGAGCGCGAGCGATCGCCGCCAGGCGGAGAAGATGCCCGGAATTGTCGAGGCGCGGTTCCGCAGTTTCGACCGGCTGGCCACGGCTTTCGCCGTGTTCGATGCCGATCAGCGGCTTGCCCATTTCAATCAAGCCTATGTCGATCTCTGGCAGCTCGACCCGGCCTGGCTCGCGAGCCACCCCCGCGACGGCGAGATCCTCGACCGGCTCCGCCAAGCACGACGCCTGCCGGAAAAGGCGGACTATAAGGACTGGAAGCGCTCCTGGCTCTCGGCCTACGGCTCCAATACGCAAAGAGACGATCAATGGCACCTGCCCGACGGGCGCACGCTGCATGTCGTCGCCGATAGCGTGGCGGAGGGCGGCGTCACCTATCTCTACGAGAACGTCACCGAGCGACTGGAGCTGGTAAGCCGCTACAACGCGCTCATCCACGTGCAGCGCGAGACGCTCGATACATTACGCGAAGGCGTGGCGGTGTTCGCGCCGAACGGTCGCTTGCGGCTCCATAACCGCGCCTTTGCCGCGATTTGGCGCTTAAGCCCTGCCGAGCTCGAGGGCGAGCCGCATATTGACGACATCATCGACCGCTGCCGCCCGCTTTACGACGAGCCGCAGGAGTGGGAGCGCGCCAAGGCCGCGGTCACCGCAATTTTTTCGGAGCGGCGCTCCTATGAAAGCCAGCTCGACCGGCCGGACGGCAGCGTCATCGCCTGCGCGGCGCTGCCGCTTCCCGACGGGGGCACGCTCCTCACTTATGTCGACGTCACCGACACCAAGCATGTCGAGCGCGCGTTGATCGAGCGCAACGAGTCGCTGGAAACGGCCGACCGGGTCAAGAGCGCCTTTGTCAGCCACGTCTCCTACGAGCTCCGCACCCCGCTCACCAACATCATCGGCTTCACCGAGCTGCTGGCAAATCCGCTTGCCGGCCCATTGGGGGAGAAGCAGCGCGAATATCTTGGCGACATTCGCGCCTCGGGACAGACGCTGCTCGCCATCATCGACGACATTCTCGACCTCGCCACCATCGATGCCGGCACCTTCACCCTCAAGCTTACGCCCGTCAAAGTCCGCAGCGTGATCGAGGCTGCGGTGCATGGCTTACGCGAGCGGCTGAAGCAGAACGGCATCGCGCTCTCGATCAACATCGAGCCAGGCATCGACGAATTCGTTGCCGACGGCCCGCGGGTCACGCAGATCCTGTATAATCTCCTTTCCAATGCGATCGGCTTCTCGGCCTCGGGCGGCAAGATCGTGCTGTCTTGCACCCGCGCTCACCCCATGCTCGCCTTCACCGTCGAGGACCAGGGCTGCGGCATTCCGGAGGACTATCAGTCGACCGTGTTCGATCGCTTCGAAAGTCGCTCCAACGGATCGAGCCATCGCGGCGCTGGGCTCGGTCTCACCATCGTCAAGAGCCTCGTGGAGCTGCATGGCGGCACGGTCATGCTCTCCTCCACGCCCGGCCGCGGCACCCATGTGCGGGCGCTTCTACCACTTGAGCGAGAGACCGGGACGACCGCGGCGGAACCCGCGCAGCGCCGCTACGGATCAAGCCGCGTGGGATGAGCTCGAGTTGGAGCCTTGACGATCTCGACCTCGTCGCGCTCGACCGTCTCGCCCAGCGCCTCGCCCTCATGCTCAAGCCGGGGGACCTGATTGCGCTTTCGGGGCCGCTCGGCGCCGGCAAGACAACCTTCGCTCGTCTCCTGCTCACACGGCTTGGGGTGGAAGGCGAGGTGCCGAGCCCCACCTTTGCCTTGGTGCAGGCTTACGCCACGCCACGCTTCACGGTGTATCACTGCGATTTCTATCGGCTGCAACCATCGGAGCTCGTCGAGCTTGGGCTCGATGACGTGCTTGCCGAATCACTTGTGATCGTCGAATGGCCCGAGCGCGCCAGCGAATGGTTGCCGTCGGATCGGCTCGACATCGCCATGGACGAGACGGCACTTCCCTATTGTCGCCGCATCGTGCTGACCGGGCACGGCAGCTGGGAGGCCCGGCTCGCGCGTCTCAAGGCGCTCTCCCGCTTTCTGGCCGGAACCCCCTACGCCGAAGCTGCCGCCGAGTATCTGCAAGGCGACGCCTCAACGCGCGCCTATGCGCGCCTCGTTCTGCCGGACCGCACCGCCATCCTCATGAATTCACCGCGCCAGCCGGACGGGCCGCCAATCCGCGACGGCAAGCCCTATAGCGCGCTCGTGCATCTTGCCGAGGACGTCACGCCGTTCGTGGCCGTGGGGCATGCGCTCAGAGAGCGTGGGCTTTCGGCGCCTGCGATCTATGCTTTCGATCTCGACCAGGGCTTCCTCTTGATCGAGGACCTTGGCGACAGGGTGTTCGGAGCTGAGATCGCCCACGGCACTCCGATCGCCGAGCTTTATGCCCCCGCGGTGGACGTGCTCGTCGCGATCGCAAGCGAGCCGCCGCCTCAGCTCCTCAAGATCGAAGGCCACATCCCCTACCGGCTTCAGGCCTACGATGCCGACGCGCTGCTCACCGAGGCGCTTCTCCTCGTCGACTGGTTTTGGCCCGCGCTCCGTGGCGCGCCCACGCCAGCGTCCGTCCGGGAGAGCTTCGTCGCCCTTTGGCAGGAGCTGCTTGCAAGCGCGGCGGAAGCCGATAAAGCCTTGGTCTTGCGCGACTTCCACTCGCCCAATCTAATGTGGCTGCCCGAGCGTGAGGGCCTCAGAAAGGTCGGCATCCTCGACTTCCAGGACGCGCTGATCGGCCCCTCCGCCTACGATCTCGTGTCCCTGTTGCAGGACGCCCGCCTCGACGTGCCCGAAGCGCTTGAAGCTCGGCTGTTGGATCGCTACTGTGCCGGCCGAGGCGCGAGCGATCAGCACTTTTCGAGCGACCAGTTCCGTACCCTCTACGCAACGCTCGGCGCCCAACGCAACTCGAAGATCCTTGGCATTTTTGCGCGGTTGGCGAAACGTGACGGCAAGCGCGGCTATCTCTCTCATATCCCGCGGGTCGCCCGCTACCTCGAGCGCAATCTTGCCCACCCCGCGCTGCATGCCCTTCGCGCCTGGTACGCGCGCGAGCTTCCGCCCGCGGACAGACTGCCGCCATTCTCGCTTTGAAGGTTGGATCCATGGCTGTCGCTAAGACGGCAATGGTGCTCGCCGCGGGCCATGGAGAGCGCATGCGCCCGCTCACCTTGCGAGTGCCGAAGCCGCTCGTGCCCCTTGCCGGACGGCCGCTCATCGACCATGTGCTCGACCGGCTCGCGCTGGCGGGCGTAGAGACGGCGGTCGTCAATGTGCACTACCTCGCCGATCAGCTCGAGGAGTGGCTTTCCCGCCGCCGAGATGCCAAACCGGCGATCGTCATCTCCGACGAGCGCGATCAGCTGCTCGATACGGGCGGGGGTGTGAAGCGGGCGCTGCCCAAGCTCGGGCCTGGGCCCTTCTTCGTCCACAACGCCGATACGGTGTGGAGCGAAGGCGCAAGTCCCGTTCTCGCGCGCATGCTGGGATTGTGGGATCCCGCCACCATGGACTGCCTCTTGCTGCTCGCGCCGCTCGCCTCGAGCATCGGCTATTGGGGGAAAGGCGATTTCGCCATGTCGCCCGACGGGCGTCTGACACGAAGGGGCGAGAGGCAGATCGTCCCCTTCGCCTTTGCCAGCGTCTCGCTCTGCGACGAGCGGCTGTTCGTGGACAGTCCCGACGGACGCTTCTCCTTAAACCTGCTGTGGGACCGGGCACTCGCCAAGGGGCGCCTCTACGGCATGCGGCTCGACGGGCACTGGATACATGTCGGCACTCCGGACGCTTTGGCGGAGGCCGAGACCTGGTTCGAGCACGAAGGTGCCTGACCCCTCAAGCGCGCGCCCGCGGCTCTACACCATCCCGCCCTCGGCGCCGTTCCTGACCACGCTGGCAAAAGCCGTGCTCAATGGCGATCTGCCTAGTCCAGGCGGCGTCGCGCCGGACCCGCTTACTTTGCCTCGCGCGACGATCTATCTGCCCACGCGCCGCGCCGTCCGGGCCTTGCGCGATGCCTTTCTCGACGCGGCCGGAGGCCGGGCGACGCTGCTTCCCAGCATCCGCGCGCTCGGCGATCCCGACGAGGATGCGGCGATCATCTATGGCGCGGAAGGGAGTGCCGAGGATGGCTTCGCGGGTCCGCTGGCCGCGCCCGCGATCGGCCCGCTGCCGCGGCGGCTCGCGCTGATGCGGTTGATCCTTGCCTGGGGACGTTCGCTTAAAGAGGACCTCGCCGACGCCCCAGGTCTCGGACCGCCACCGCTTGCCTCCACGCCGGCGCAAGCCTCCTACCTTGCCGCCGATCTTGCCAACCTCATGGACTTCATCGAAAGCGTGGAGGTCGATCTTGCGGCATTGGAGAGCCTCGTGCCGGAGGCTCACGCCGCGCATTGGCAAATCACCGTCGACTTCCTCAAGATCGTGACCGAGCACTGGCCGGACTATATGCGGGACAATGGTCTTGTCTCACCGGCCGCGCGGCAGAATGCCTTGATGGCGCTCCAAGCCGCGCGGCTTGCCAGCAATCCCCCTGCGGGGCCGGTGATTGCCGCGGGCTCCACGGGAACCGTGCCGGCCACCGCGCACCTGCTTGAAGTCATCGCGTCGCTGCCGAACGGCGCCGTGGTGCTGCCGGGCCTCGATATCTCGCTCGATGAGGACAGCTGGGCAAGCCTGGCCAAGCATCCCGAGCACCCGCAAGCCGGCATGGCCGAGCTGCTCGCCAAGCTCGGGCTCGCGCGCGCCGATGTTGCCTATGTTCCCGGCAGCGAGCCCAGCTCTGCCCAACGCTCGCGTCTCGGCTTTGTCAGCGAGGTGCTGCGCCCCGCCGACAACACCGATCGCTGGCAGCACTTCCTGGAGGCCGAGGCGGCGGGGCCGGAGGGCAACCCCGCAGGCTTGGAGAGCGCCCTTGCCGGCATCAAGATGCTCGAGGCACCCACGGCCCATGACGAGGCCGAGGCCATCGCCCTCATTCTCAGATCCGTGATCGAGACTCCGGACAGGACGGCCGCTTTGGTGACGCCGGACCGGACGCTCGCCCGGCGCGTGGCGGCCCGGCTCAAAAGCTTCAATTTGGTGATCGACGATTCGGCCGGCGTGCCGGTCGCGCGCACGGTCCCCGGCGCCTTTCTCGATCTCGTCTTGAGCGCGGCGGAAAGCGACTTCGCGGCGCCCGAGCTGATGGCCTTGCTCAAGCATCCGCTCACGCGGCTCGGGCGGCGCCCGGCCGACATCAGACGGGCCGCCCGCGCGCTCGAGCGAGGCGCCTTCCGCGATATCTATATCGGGCAGGGCCTCGCCGGCGTGACCGAGGCGCTCCGCGCCGCGCGAGGGGATGACACGCGCCGCCGCCGGCCCATCACTGAGGATGAGCATCGGGCGGCTATGCGGCTGGTCGAGGACCTAGAAGCCGCATTCGCGCCGCTCGCGGCGCTCTTTGCCGATCAATCCCCCCATCAAGCCGCGCGCCTCGCCGAGGCCCATAGCGCTGCTGCAGAGGCGCTTGCACGCGACGAGACCGGCTCGTCGTCGGGCCTCTGGCAAGGAGACGCCGGAGAAGCTCTGTCCGTAGGGTTTGCCGAGCTGATCGCGGAAGGAAGCGGACTCAAACTCAGCGCCGCGGACTACGGCGCCTTCTATCGCAGCCTGCTTGCGGGCCGGATGGCGCGGCCGCGTGGGCCAGCCCATCCCCGCCTCTTCATCTGGGGCCCGCTCGAAGCCCGCCTGCAGCAGCCCGATGTGGTGATCCTGGGCAGCCTCAATGAAGGCGTCTGGCCGCGGCCGCAAGAGGCGAGCCCCTGGCTCAGCCGTCCCATGGCGGAGGCGCTGGGGCTGCCGGCGCCAGAGCGGCGCATCGGCCTTTCCGCGCACGATTTCGCGCAAGCTTTAAGCGCGCCCCTCGTCTATCTCAGCCGCGCGATGAAGGTCGACGGCGTGCCGACCGTGCCCTCGCGCTGGCTGCAACGGCTCTTGGCGCTGGTCGACGCCGCAGGCCACAAGATCGCGCCGGAGCAGCCCTTCGTCGCATGGGCAAGGACACGCGACGCGGTGCCGGTCTTCGCGCCGGCCGCGCCGCCCAAGCCCTGCCCTCCTGTCGACGCAAGGCCGCGCCGGCTCAGCGCCACGCGTATCGAGCGCATGCTCGCCAATCCTTACGAGATCTTCGCCCGCGACATTTTGAAGTTGGAGCCGCTGAAACCGCTGGGCGCCCTGCCCCATGCAGCGCTCCGCGGTCAGATCGTCCATCACGCGCTGCACGATTTTGCCCTCCGGCATCCCGACACCTTTCCGGACGATATTGCCGCGGAGCTCATCGCCAGCGCCGACACGCTCTTTGCCGCGCTCGGCGGCTCCCCCCGCGTCGAGGCGTTCTGGCGGCCGCATTTCGAGCGCTTCGCGCGCTGGTTCGCGGCAACGGAGCCCGCGCGGCGCTTGGGCATCGTCAAGGTCGAGGCGGAGGTCGAGGGCGGTTTGGATCTCGCCGTCGCCGGCGGCTTCCGGCTGACGGGCCGCGCCGACCGCATCGACCTTTGCGAGGACGGCGGCGTCCTCATCTACGACTATAAGACCGGCAGGCCGCCGCCCCCGAAACATGTCGACACGCTGTTCGCCCCGCAGCTTCCCCTCGAAGCGGCGATGGCCATTGGAGGCGGCTTCGGCGCGCTCGGGGCTCGTGAGGTCCGGGCCTTGCGCTATATCCACGCCTCGGGGCGCCGCGACGGCGGCCAGGAGCAGGCCGCCGCGACCGCGGCTCCGGCGCAACTTGCGGTGAAGGCTCTCGCAGGGCTCTTGAAGCTCATCGAGCGCTTCGCTCGCGCCGATACGCCTTATGAGGTTAAACGCCGCCCTGGCCCCGCCTTCCGCCGCGTCTACGATTATGACGAATACGAGCACCTCGCCCGCAGCCAGGAGTGGCTCACGCAAGAGGCCGAGGAGGACTGGCGATGAGCGCGCGCACCCTCCCCCACGCCGCGGACGCGAACCAGGCGTGCGCCTCCGACCCCACCGCATCGGCCTGGGTCTCGGCCAATGCCGGCACCGGCAAGACCGAGGTGCTGGTCAAGCGCGGGCTTAGGCTCCTGCTCGCAGGCTCACGGCCGGAAAGCATCCTCTGCCTCACCTACACCAAGATGGCGGCCGCCGAGATGCAGAACCGGCTGCTCAAGGAGCTCGCCTTCTGGGCCACGATCGAGACCGGGGATTTGCGCCAAAGACTCGCCACCCTCATCGGCGAAGAGCCCGATGAGACGGATATCCGGTCCGCCCGGCACCTCTTCGTGCGCACGCTGGAGGCCAAAGGCGGGCTCAAGATCTACACCATTCACGGCTTCTGCGAGCGGCTGTTGCAGCGCTTTCCGCTCGAGGCGGATGTCACGCCGCAATTCACCGTTCTCGATGAGACCGGCGCCGCGCGGCTCCGGCAGCAGGCCCTTGACGCCACCATGGCGCGCGCCGCCCTACGGCGGGACGGCCCGCTCGGCCGGGCGCTCTCCAAGATCGTCGCCGTTACGGGAGAGGACTATTTCCGCCAGGTGGTGGATGCGGTTCTCGGCAAGCGCGGCGAGCTTGCCCGCATTTTCGCGCTCCACGAGAGCGCGGCCGATTGGGCCGAAGCCGAGACCGAGAGCTTGAAGCGCCTCTTCGGGATTGAAGGAGGCGAGACCGAAGAAACGCTGACCGAAGCGCTTGCAGGCATCCTTGGCGACGACGCGATCGAGGACCTGCTTGACGCGCTGCAGACCGGGGCGGCCACCGGCGACGATCAGAGGCTGAAAGCGGGCTTGCAGGCCGCCAGAGCGTCGACCGGCGCCCCGCGCGCCGCCGCGATGAGACGCATCTTTCTCACCGACAAGCTTGAGCCGCGGCAAAGGCTCTGCAGCAAAGCGTTGCAGCAGGCCGAGCCTGCCCTTTGCGCCATGCTCGACGCGGCCCAAGCGCGCTTCGCCGCGCTCGACCTCAAACGCGCGCAACTCGCTTGCGCCGAGGCAAGCGGCGCCGTGCTTCTGCTCGCCGATCAAATCCAGAGCGACTATGCCCGGGCCAAGCGGATGCAAGCCGTGCTCGATTATGACGACCTCATCCTCAAAGCGCAGGCGCTCCTCTCCCGCGCTGGCGCCGCTTCCTGGGTGCTCTACAAAATCGACGGCGGCATCGACCACATCCTCGTTGACGAGGCGCAGGACACGAACCCCGATCAGTGGTCCATCATCGAGCGGCTGGCCGAGGAGTTCTTCGCTGGGGAAGGCGCCAACGAGAAGCTCCGCACACTGTTTGCGGTCGGCGACGAGAAACAGTCGATCTACAGCTTCCAGGGTGCCGACCCCGCCCGCTTCGGCGCCACGGGGCGCGCCTTTCGCGCCAAGGCGCGGGCCGCGCACCTTGCCTGGAACGAGGTGCCGCTCACCCTTTCCTTCCGCTCGACCGAGCCCGTACTGCAAGCCGTCGATGCGGTGTTCGGCAAGCGTCCGGCGGCCGACGGTCTCACTTGGGGAGAGACCGCCGTCATCGAGCATCACGCCTTCCGCAAAGGGCAAGCGGGCCTGGTCGAGCTCTGGCAGGTCGAAACGGAGACGAGACCTGAGCCCGCAGCGGCCTTCGAGCCGTGGAACGAGAAGGCCGCCACCCTCCGCGCCGTCGAGGCGCTCTGCCAACGTATCGCCGGACAGATCAAGGCTTGGCTCGACAGAGGCGAAGAGCTCGCCTCGGAAGGCCGCAAAGTGAGGCCTGGCGATATCCTGATCCTGGTCCGCCGCCGTGATCCCCTTACCGCGCCGATGATCCGTGCGCTGAAGCGCGCGCGCGTTCCGGTCGCCGGCGCCGACCGCATGCGGCTCCTGCAGCAGATCGCGGTCAGGGACCTCGTGGCTCTCGCCGACGTCCTGCTGATGCCGGAGGACGACCTCGCTTTGGCCATCGTGCTGAAGAGCCCGTTGTTCGGGCTCGATGACGACGCTCTGTTCGATCTCGCTTATCGGCGGCGATCGTCGCTGTGGGCGGCGCTCAAGGCCAAAGCCAGCGAAGACCCGCGCTTCGCGGAAGCCACTGATCAACTCGCACGCTGGCTGTCGCGTGCCGACCTCGCGCCGCCTTACGAGTTCTTCCTAGAGCTGCTCGGAGAGGACGGGCAGAAGATGCGGAAAAGGCTGCTGACCCGGCTTGGGCCGGAGGCCGCCGAGGCGCTCGATGAATTTCTCGACCTTGCCCTCGCCTATGACCGGGAAGCGGCGCCCTCGCTGCAGGGCTTCGTCAACCAGCTTCGCTTGAGCGACATCGAGATCAAGCGCGACATGGAGCAGGAGCGGGACGAGGTCCGCATCATGACCGTGCATGGCGCGAAGGGCCTGCAGGCGCCGATCGTCTTCCTGCCCGACACCTGCATGCTGCCGCGGCGGCAGGGAGCGAGCATCTATTCGCTGCCACGGCTCGACACACCGCCTGGCGAGGTCGGTCATCTGGTCTGGCCGGCCGGGGGCACAACCCTCGCCCCGATCGAGGAGGCGAAGGCCGTCGCGCGCAAGGTCGAGACGGACGAGTATCACCGGCTCCTCTACGTCGCCATGACCAGGGCGCGAGACCGGCTCTATGTGTGCGGCTGGAGCGGGAAGGAGCAAGAGCAGGCGAGCTGGTACGATCTCGTGCGGCAGGGGCTGCAAGGCTTGCTCACCGAAGCCACCGGTCATGGCGGGATCACCGTGCAGCGGCTAACGAGCGAACAGGCGGTCGCGGTGGAGAAGGCCGCCGCGAGCGAGGTCCAGACCGAAGCAACGAATTTACCCGATTGGGCGGCGACCCCGGCCGCGCCGGAGCGGCCCCGGCTTGCACTCGTGCCGTCGCGGCTCGGGCCACAACTCGGTGAGGGTGAGGAGATTGCGGCGGAGCAGCCTCCGCTTGGTCCGAAGGCTCTTGCCGAGAACGCGCGTTTCGCGCGTGGGCGACTCGTGCACACCCTCTTACAATATCTGCCGGAGGTGGGGCCCGCCGACCAGGAGCGCGCGGCGCGCGCCTTCGTCGCCGCTCGCGGCCCTGCCCTGTCCGAGGCGATGCGCGAGGAGATCGTCGCCGAGACGCTCGCCATCGTCCAAGACCCCAGCTTCGGGGCTCTCTTCGCGCCGGGAAGCCTGGGCGAGGTTCCGCTCGTGGCGAGGCTCGGCGAAGGCGAAGGCGCTTTAGAGCTATCCGGCCAAATCGACCGCCTCGCGGTCTTGGACGATGCCCTGCTTATCCTCGACTACAAGACCAACCGGCCGCCGCCCTTGGCGCCGGAGCAGGTCGCGCCGGGCTATATCGCTCAGCTCGCGGCCTATCGCTCGGGCTTGCGGGCGCTGTTCCCGGATCGGGCTTTAAGGGCGGCGATCGTCTGGACCGACGGCCCGAAACTCATGGAGATCCCATCGACTCTACTTGATAAAGCGGAGCGCCGCATCTTGGAGCGGAGCCCTAGCCTTGACGTGGGAGGGGTGCGCACCTAGGTTCCAAGCGACGACAAGACCGGCCATTTGGGGCTCAAATGCCGGCGATCTAGGAGAAGCAAATGGCAACTTCGACTGTTTCCGACGACACCTTCGAGGCCGACGTGTTGAAGTCGTCCACCCCGGTGGTCGTAGACTTCTGGGCCGAGTGGTGCGGCCCTTGCCGGCAGATTGCGCCAGCGCTCGAGGAGATCGCCAGGGAGCTCCACGGCAAGGTCAAGATCGTCAAGCTCAACATCGACGAGAATCAGCGCACGCCGTCGCGCTACAATGTGCGCGCCATTCCGACCTTGATGATCTTCAAGGATGGACAGCTCGCGGCGACGCAGACCGGTGCGCTGCCCAAGAACCGGCTTGCCGACTGGATCAGCGGCACGATCGGCGTGGCCGCAGCCTGAGGCCGACTGAGGTTTGGTCATGGCCGGGCTTTTCCCGGCCATTCAGGTCTTCATTTGCCGGACGCTGAAATTCCTGGATGCCTGCATGGGCATGACGATTTTATTTGCGCCGATCCTGCGCTAACCGTGCAGCTTGAGCACGTGACCCGCCAGATAGAGCGAGCCGCAAATGAGCACGCGTCCCGGACGCCGCAACGCCGCCCGGGACTGCAGCAGCGCATGCGGGACGCTGTTGGCGGCCGTGACCTCGAAACCCTCGCTGGAGGCTATCTCGGCCAGCGCCTCGGCTGAGAAGGCATTCGCTTCGTTGGGGACCGGCACCGTATAAACGCGCTCGATGAGGCCCTTGAACGGGGCGATGAAGGCGTGCGCGTCCTTCGTCTCCATCATGCCCCAGATGAGATGAACGGCGCGCGGCACGCGCTCCTCGAATTCTGCCAGCGCGTGCGCGATAGCCTGCCCACCGGCGGCATTGTGCCCGCCATCGAGCCAGATCTCGGTGCCCTCGCCGACGTAAGCATAGAGCGCGCCCGCCGGCAGACGCTCGAGCCGCGCCGGCCATTCGGCGTGGGTCAGCCCCCGTTTGAGCGCGTCTACGGTCAGGTCGTCCCCGAAGGCGACGCTGGCGGTGGCGATGGCCGCGCCCGCATTGTCGATCTGATGCCGCCCGTTGAGACGCGGCAAGGGCAGGTCGATGAGCCGCGACGCGGTCTGAAAAATCAACCTCCGGTGCTGCTCGAACACATCCCAATCGCACCCAAAGACATGCAACGGAGCGTCGACCGCCTCGGCTCTGGCCTTGATCACCTGGAGCGCCTCCGCCTCCTGGCGCGCCACGATGCAAGGGACGCCTGGCTTGAGGATGCCGGCCTTCTCGCCGGCGATGGACGCGAGCGTGTTGCCGAGAAAGGAGACGTGGTCGATGGAGATGGGCGTGATCGCGGTGGCCAGCGGCTTGTCGATGACGTTGGTGGCGTCGAGCCGTCCGCCCAAGCCGGTTTCGAGCAGCAGGAGATCGGCCGGATTTTCCGCGAAGCCAAGGAAGGCGGCAGCGGTGGTGATCTCGAACAGCGTGATCAGCTCGCCGGCATTGGCGGCCTCGGCGCGGGCAAGGCACTCGACGAGCCTATCTTCTGCAATCGGTGCAGCGCCCTCCGGACCTGCCAGCACGATGCGCTCGTGGAAGTTGACGAGGTGCGGCGAGGTATAGACATGCACGCGTCGCCCGAGCGCCTCGGCAATGGCGCGGACAAAGGCGATCAGCGAGCCCTTTCCATTGGTGCCGGCGACATGGACCACCGGCGGCAGGCGGCGCTCGGGGTGGTCGAGCGCCGCAAGCAGGCGCTCGATGCGCCCGAGCGACAGGTCGATCGATTGCGGGTGCAGCGCCTTCAAGCGCTCGAGCAGGGTGGTCGAGGCCGAGACCGAGGGCAGTGGCGAGCGACCCTCGTCGCTGTGGGGCAAATTGGTCAAGGGGACGGCCCTTAGGCGTTACGCGGCGGCTGGGGATGGGCACCGGTGTCGAGACTGTTGCTCATGGCATCATCGTCGTCCTCGATCTCGATATCGACGATGTCGCCGTCGAGCCTCGCGATCGTGGAGATCGGCGCCTGGTGTGAGTTGACGCCATCGTGGTGATCGGGAAGCGCGATCTCGCGTCCTGGCTGAGGATGGGTAAGCAATCGGCAGATGCGGGCGAGCGTGCCGCGCAGAGCGTGGCGATGCACCACCATGTCGACCATGCCGTGGTCGAAGAGATATTCGGCGCGCTGGAAGCCGTTGGGGAGCTGCTCGCGGATGGTTTGCTCGATGACCCTGGGGCCGGCGAAGCCGATCAGGGCGCCGGGCTCAGCGATATGGATGTCGCCAAGCATGGCGTAGGAGGCGGTCACGCCGCCGGTCGTCGGATGGGTCAGCACGACGATGTAGGGAAGCTTCGCTTCGCGCAGCTCCTGCACCGCGACGGTGGTGCGGGGCATCTGCATCAGGGAGAGAATGCCTTCCTGCATGCGCGCCCCGCCCGAGGCCGCAAACAGGATGAACGGCGTCTCGCGCTTTACCGCCATGCGCATGCCTGCGATCACCGCTTCGCCCGCGGCGGTGCCGAGCGAGCCGCCGAGGAAATCGAAGTCCTGCACCGCGGCGACGATCCTATCGCCCTCGAGCCGGCCGGCTCCGACGAGTACGGCATCGGCGAGACCGGTCTTGCTGCGGGCGTCCTTGAGCCTGTCGGTATAACGGTGCTCGTCGCGGAATTTGAGCGGGTCCAGCGGGACTTCTGGCAGGGGCACCGCCTCGTATTCGCCGCCGTCGAACAGGCTTTTGAGCCGGGCGCCTGCCGAGACCCGCATGTGGTAATTGGAGCCCGGCACCACGAACTGGTTGGCCTCGAGGTCCTTGTAATAGATCATCTGCCCCGTCTCGGGGCACTTCACCCAGAGATTGTCCGGCATCTCCTTCTTGCGAAGGATGCTCCGGATCTTGGGCCTCACGACATTGTTGATCCAGTTCACGGGTCTACCGAACTCTCAAAGAAGCAATCACTTAAACCGCAAATGGCGCCTAAAGCGCGGCAGCAGCGGCCGGCTTCCGCAAGGTCGATGCAAGCTGCTCGACGAGGACCAGCACTTTGCGGCCGGTCTCCGGCGTCGCTTTGCCCTCGGCGTCGAGACTTTGAGCGATCGCCGTGACCAGCGCCGAGCCTACCACCACGCCCTCGGCGAGCTTCGCGATCGCGCTCACCTGCTCCTTCGTCGTGACGCCGAAGCCGACGGCGATGGGCAGCTCGGTCTTAGCCTTGATGCGCCCGACATGGGCCGCGACATCGGACAGGTCAGGTGCCGCCGTTCCGGTGATCCCCGCGATCGACACGTAATAAACGAAGCCCGACGTATTGGCGAGCACCGTGGGCAGCCGCTTGGCGTCGGTCGTGGGCGTGGCCAGGCGAATGAAATTGAGGCCGGCCTTCCGCGCCGGCGGGCGAAGCTCGGCATCTTCCTCAGGCGGCATGTCCACCACGATCAATCCATCCACTCCGGCCGCGACCGCATCCTTCAGGAACCGGTCGACGCCATACACATATATGGGGTTGTAATAGCCCATTAGCACGATGGGCGTGGCGTCATCCTGGCCGCGGAAGGCCTTAACCATGGCAAGCGTCTTGACCATGGTCTGGCCAGCTTTCAGCGCCCGCTGGGAGGAGGCCTGAATCGCGGGCCCGTCGGCCATGGGGTCGGAGAAGGGCATGCCGAGCTCGATGATGTCCGCGCCGGCCTTGGCCAAACCATTGAGCAGTGTCAAAGAGATTTCGTAGTCCGGGTCGCCGGCGGTGATGAACGCGACGAGCCCCGCACGGCCCGCGCGCTTCAGCTCCGCGAATCTTTCGTCGATGCGCGTCACTATCACATCTCCATGTGAAGATGGTCGGCGACGGCGAAGATGTCCTTGTCGCCCCGCCCGCACATATTCATCACCAAGAGATTGTCGCGCGGCAGCTTGGGCGCGAGCTTCTTGACGTAAGCGAGCGCGTGACTTGGCTCGAGCGCCGGGATGATGCCTTCGAGCCGCGTGCAGAGCTGGAAGGCGTCGAGCGCTTCCTTGTCCGTCACGGCGACGTAGTTCACACGGCCTGAATCCTTGAGCCAGGAATGCTCCGGACCGACGCCTGGATAGTCGAGGCCGGCCGAGATGGAATGGCCTTCGAGGATCTGGCCGTCGTCATTCTGCAAGAGGTAGGTGCGGTTGCCATGCAGCACGCCGGGCGAACCACCGGTCATGGAGGCGGCATGGCCGTTCGTCACGTCGAGGCCATAGCCTCCGGCCTCCACCCCGTACAGTGCCACGGACGGATCGTCGAGGAAGGGGTGGAACAGGCCCATGGCGTTGGAGCCGCCGCCGATGCAGGCGACGAGCGTATCGGGAAGGCGTCCCTCGCGCTCGAGCATCTGCTCGCGGGTCTCGCGTCCGATCACCGATTGGAAATCGCGCACCATGGCCGGATAGGGATGCGGACCCGCCACGGTGCCGATGATGTAGAAGGTGTCGCGCACATTGGCGACCCAGTCACGCAAGGCATCGTTCATGGCGTCTTTCAGCGTGCCGGAGCCCGAGGTGACGGGACGGACCTCGGCGCCGAGCAGCTTCATGCGGAACACGTTCGGCCGCTGCCGCTTGATGTCGGTGGCGCCCATATAGACGACGCAAGGCAGCCCGAAGCGCGCGGCGACGGTGGCCACTGCCACGCCATGCTGGCCGGCGCCGGTCTCGGCAATGATGCGCGTCTTGCCCATGCGCCGGGCGAGCTGGATCTGCCCTAAGCAGTTGTTGATCTTGTGGGAGCCGGTGTGGTTGAGCTCATCGCGCTTGAAATAGACCTTCGCCCCGCCAAGCTGCTCGGTGAGGCGCTCGGCGAAATAAAGCGGGCTCGGCCTTCCCGCATAATGCTGAAGCAGAGCGTCGAGCTCGGCCTGGAAGGACGGATCGGCCTTGGCTTGCGTGTAGGCCTGCTCCAGATCGAGGATCAGCGGCATCAGCGTCTCGGCCACGAAGCGCCCGCCATAAAGGCCGAAATGGCCGCGCTCGTCGGGCCCGGTGCGAAAGCTGTTCCAGGGCGTCTGATCGGTTCTCGCGCTCATGATGCTCTGGCCTTTGCGCGCCGCCGCCTAGACTTTGCCGCCTGAATGAATCGGCGCACGAGACCGGGATCCTTCTCGCCCGGCGTCCGCTCGATGCCTGAGGACACATCGACCATGGAGGCGCCGGTCAGGGCCAGGGCCTCCCCGACATTGTCGGGGTTGAGGCCGCCCGAAAGGGCAAAAGACTTGCCCGCCGAGAGGCCGCAAAGCACCTGCCAGTCGAAGGTCACGCCGTTGCCGCCGGGGAGAGCCGCGGCCGGAGGGGCCTTGGCATCGAACAGGATCAGATCGGCGTTTCCCTGATAGAGGACGGCGCTGGCAATATCCTCGGCGCGCGAGACGCCGATGGCCTTGATCACGGGCAGGCGCGCGCGCGCCTTGATCTCCGCCACGCGCTCCGGCGTCTCCCTGCCGTGAAGTTGCAGGACGTTGGGCCGAACCTTGTCCAGGATTCGGTCGATCAGCGCGTCATCGGGATCGACTAGAACGGCGACGGTCTTGATCCTTCCGGACGCGGCTTCAACCAGGGGCCCCGCATCTTCCGGCGCCAGATAGCGCGGGCTCAGCGGAAAGAAGACGAGGCCGACATAATCGGCGCCGGCCTCCGCCGCGACTTCAATGATCGCGGGGGTCCGCACGCCGCAAATTTTCACCTTCACCGGCACCTTGACGCACTCTTAAGAATGAGGGGTATAGGGGCTCTAGCAAAGAGCCCACGCGGGCGCCACCCTATGCAATCCGGGCGCTCAAGTCCACCGCACTGCAACAAATACCTCCCTGCCCAGGGCCGTCATCAGCTGCGGCGCGCATGAAAGACGCCGCGCGGCGTGATGGCGGGTTTGTGCTTGACGAGGTCGAAAATGGTCCATTTCCTGGGAATCGGCGTGGGGGTGAAGGCGATCGTCTTGAACCCCAAATCGCGCAGCAAGGCCTCGACGCAAAGCCGGTTCGGACCCCACCAATTGCTCGGATCCTGCTTCAGTTCGGCGCCAGGGTAGAAAACCATCACCGGCCGCGGAACCGAAATGGCGTCAAGGTCCGTCTCCACGACTAGCACATCGGTGCAGACGCTCGCGGCGCGCTCGAGCGCGAGCAGCGGGTGCCTCGCGTAATAGAGCACGCCGGTGAACAGAACGAAATCGAAGGTTCCAACCGTGGACGGCGAAATGTCGTAGATGTCGATGTCCTGCACCTCGAGCGCCGGCGCCAGGCGCTCATGCACGAGGTCGAAGGCCCGCGACTCCATTGCGTGTGCCAGACGTAGTGGTCGGTCGACAGCACCCGCGCGGCGGCCCGGCGGAGCGCTTCGTCGCCGAAATAGCCGTCCCAGTATCCGATATCGAGAACGGTCCGGCCCTTCGGGGACAGGCTGAAATAGCTGTCGGCCTTTGCCTTCAGCACCGCGCTCGTGCGGTGCCTCGGGCTCGCGACCCCGTCGCCGAAATCGATGGTATGGAACCAATCATATCGATTGATCCAGTCGAGGAGCTCAGCCTTGGCGTCCATGCTCTAATCCCGCGGGGAGACGAACCCGCCGCGGTCTTGCCTCCGAGCCCTCAAGCTCCCTCTCGAGCCTGTCGGCTTGGCGGCGCCAAGTGGACGCCTCGCGGGCTTCGACCCTGGCCGTGCGCCGCCATTTGCCCTGGTCGAGCCAGGTTGCAAACCCGCCGACGATCAGCCCGAGACCGAAGGCGCCGAGCAGGAACAGGAACAGCGGCGCCTCGATGCCGAAGCCCGCATCCCCATCGAATGGATTGAGGCCGAGCGTCACAGTCTTGCGATTGACGACGGCGAGCGCCACGAGCATCACGCCCAAAAACACGATGAGAAGGCCTGCGACGAGCTTGCGCATCACGGCCGCTCCATGAGGCTCAAGGCGAGAGCCCCGCGCCTCTAGCTATCCTCGCGGTTCAGGCGCTCGCGGAGTTCCTTGCCGGTCTTGAAGAAGGGCACGAATTTATCCTCGACGAAGACAGTGTCTCCAGTGCGTGGATTGCGCCCTTGCCGCGCGGCGCGGTGCTTCACCGTGAAGGCACCAAAGCCGCGAAGCTCGACCCGGTCGCCGCGCGCCAACGCTCCCGTGATCTCGTCGAGGACGATGTTGATGATGCGCTCGACGTCGCGCTGGAAAAGATGCGGGTTGGCCGCTGCCACCCGCTGAATCAATTCGGACTTGATCATGATAGGCCCCACCTCGCCGGCGGGCTGGCCGGCAGTAGCCCCCAGCTAGCTACCTGCAGCGTGCCAAAGAGAAACCAGACCGTCAAGCTTAAGCCCCGAAGATAATTGAGCGAATAGGGACGCGATTTTCTCGCCCGGGACGCCCAGACTGAAGGCAATCGAGCCGAACAGCCAGCTCAAGATGCCGCCGCTTTCGGTCTTGGGCTTCCAGTCGACGATGGAAAGTCCGGGGCTGACGTCGCGCTCCTTCTGCAGCCAGGTCTTGGCCGCTTTCTCGTTGCCGATCTCGTCCACGAGCTTGAACGCCAAGGCTTGGCGCCCGGAATAGACGCGCCCGTCGGTCAAGCCCGGGACCGCCTCAGGGTCGATCTGACGGCGCTTGCCAACGAGGTCGACGAACCAGACCTTAGCCTCCTGCACCATCTCCTCGGCCAGCGCGCGGCCTTTCTCGTCGGTGGGCTCAAAGGGGTTCGGCACGGCCTTCAAGGGGCCGCTCTTGATCTCCTCGACCTTGACCCCGAGCGTGTGCATGAGCTCCGTCAAATCGGCCCATTGGAAGATCACGCCGACCGATCCCGTGATGGTGTTGCCGTAGACGAAGATGCGGTCGGTGGCGAGCGCCACGATATAGGCCGCGGAGGTGGCGAGCGTGCCGCAGACCGCAACCACCGGCTTCTTCTCGGCAAGGCGGCGAATGGCGTCGTACATGGCTTCGCCGCCCGTGGTGGTGCCGCCAGGGCTGTTGATGTCGAGGATCACTGCCTTGACTCGGTCGGACTTGCCTACCTTGTCGAGGAGATCGAGCATGTTCTGATCGTCGGTGATGATGCCGCTGATCGACACGCGCGCGATATGAGGCAGGATGCCGGCGGAACTCACCATCTGCCGGTTGCCGAGCATCAGCGCGGCAATAAAAAGCAAGGCGAAGACCACGGCGCCGAACCGCCACAGGCTGAGCCTCCGCCTGAGACGGCGGCGGTCGATCACGGTTTCGGCTTCCAGCACGTTTCGATCTCTCTCAGATCAAGAACCCTGGAGATGTGCGAAGGCTCGACGACGCGGAGCTTGGCCCGGTCGCTCATTCCTCGAAGTCGGCGTCGGCCTCCGCCTTAGCCTCGCCCTTGGCGGCCCGGCTCTTGCGCTTGGGCTTTTCGACGGCCTCGTCGGTGTCTTCCTCCTTGGCCTTGTTCAGGGCGGCGCCAAGGATGTCGCCGAGCGAAGCGCCACTATCGGTCGAGCCATATTGGGCGACGGCCTCTTTCTCCTCGGCGATTTCAAGCGCCTTGATCGATACCGAGACCTTGCGGGCCTTGGCGTCGACCTGGGTCACCACGGCATCGAACTTCTCGCCGACGCCGAAGCGATCGGGCCGCTGCTCGGAGCGGTCGCGGCTCAAATCGGAGCGGCGGATGAAGCTTGTGAGGTCGTGGGCAAGAAGCTTGACGTCCAGCCCGCCGTCCTTGACGGCCAGGACCTCGCAGGTCACCCGCATGCCCTTTTTGAGCTTGGCGCTGGGCGCGCCCGAGGCGAATGGATCGGGCGTGAGCTGCTTGATGCCGAGACTGATGCGCTCCTTCTCGGAATCGGCTTCCAGCACCACGGCCTTGGCGGCGTCGCCCTTGTTATAGTCCTTGAGCGCGTCCTCCCCAGACTTGGTCCAGTCCAGGTCCGACAGATGCACCATGCCGTCGATGCCGCCGTCCAGCCCGATGAACAGACCAAACTCGGTGATGTTGCGGATCTGGCCCTCGATGATGCTGCCGGGCGGATGATTGGCGGCAAATGCGGTCCAGGGATTCTCCTGGGTCTGCTTGAGGCCGAGCGAGATGCGGCGCTTGTCGGGATCGACCTCCAGCACCTGAACCTCGACCTCCTGGCTCGTCGAGATGATCTTGCCGGGATGGATGTTCTTCTTGGTCCAGCTCATCTCCGAGACGTGGATCAGGCCTTCCACGCCGGGCTCGAGCTCGACGAAGGCGCCATAGTCGGTGATGTTGGTGACCGTCCCCTTCAGCCTCGAGCCGACCGGGTATTTGGCGGCGATGCCCTGCCAGGGATCGGCCTCGAGCTGCTTGATGCCCAGGCTGATACGTTGGGTCTCTGGATTGATGCGGATGATCTGCACCTTGACGGTGTCGCCGACCGAGACGATCTCGCTCGGATGGGCCACTCGCCTCCATGCCATGTCGGTGACGTGCAGGAGCCCGTCGATTCCGCCGAGATCGATGAAGGCGCCATAGTCGGTGATATTCTTCACCACGCCGTCGATGACCTGGCCCTCTTCGAGCCGCGCCACGATCTCGCTGCGCTTCTCGGCTCTCGTTTCCTCGAGCACCGAACGGCGCGAGACCACGATGTTGCCGCGGCGGCGATCCATCTTCAGGATCTGGAAGGGCTGCGGCACGTTCATCAGGGGAGACACGTCGCGGATCGGGCGAATGTCGACCTGGCTGCCTGGGAGGAAGGCCACGGCGCCGTCGAGATCAACGGTGAAGCCGCCCTTGACGCGGTTGAAGATCACGCCCTCGACGCGCTCGCCGGCCTTGTACCTCTCCTCGAGCCGCGTCCAGCTTTCCTCGCGCCGGGCCTTCTCGCGCGACAGCACGGCTTCGCCCATCGAGTTCTCGACGCGCTCGAGATAGACGTCGACCTCGTCGCCGACGGAAAGGTCGGCTGGCCGGCCGGAGATGCCGAATTCCTTCAACGGGATGCGGCCTTCGGTCTTGAGACCGACGTCGATCACCGCAACGTCCTTCTCGATCGCGACGATCGTGCCCTTGATGACGCTGCCTTCCTGCAGTGCAGTTCCCGACAGCGTCTCCTCGAGCAGGGCTGCGAACTCGTCGTGGCTCGGATGGCTCAAGCTAGCTTGCGGTTGGTTCATCAAAACTCCCGGTCCCTTCCAATCGTAATGGCCGTCTCCAATGCCGACGCGGTATGGTTCGCGAAAGCGCCGAGGCAAGCGCGTTCATGGCTGCCTACTGCCTGAGGTCTACCGCCAGCATTTCGCGGAAAACATCGGAATGGAGTGCCAATGCGAAAGGGGCTCGACCTTACGAGGCGTACCCTGCACGGCCCATCGCAGCGTCGATCAGATCGATGGCAGCCCTGAATGCCGCGTCTATATCCAAATTCGTGGTGTCGAGCAAGTGCGCGTCGGGGGCTTGGCGCAAGGGCGCCGCGGCGCGCCCGGCATCCCGCTCGTCGCGGCGCCGGATGTCGGAGAGCACCTCGGCCTCTCCGATCGCCATTCCGGCCTGTTTTAGCTCGAGATAGCGCCGGCGGGCGCGCTCTTCTGGCGTTGCCGTGACGAACAGCTTCACTTTGGCCTCGGGGCAGATCACTGTGCCGATGTCGCGGCCATCGAGCACGGCCCCCGGCTTGGCCCCGGCGAAGGTCCGCTGGTAGGCCAGCAGAGCCTGCCGCACCTCCCCATGCTTGGCTACGAGCGAGGCTGCTTCGCCCAGTCCTGGCCCGCGCAGATTGGGATCGCCGAGCGTGGCCGGGTCGAGGGCCGCGGCGCTTGCGGCCGCGGCCTTGGCGTCGGCGGGATCCTTTCCCCTCGCCAGGGCGTCGCGGGCGACCGCGCGGTAGAGCGTGCCGGTGTCGAGATAGGCGAAGCGATAATGGGCGGCAATGAGCTTGCCGAGGGTGCCTTTGCCCGAGGCTGCGGGTCCGTCGATGGCGATGATCATTGGAACTCGGCGCCGAGCTTGCTCATCAGCGGCACGAAGTCGGGAAAGCTCGTCGCGATCATGGCCGTATCGTCGACGGTCACCGGCTTCACGCTTCCGAGCCCAAGGACGAGAAAGGCCATGGCAATGCGGTGGTCCATGTGGGTCTCGATCACGCCGCCGCCCGGCGCCCTCCCCTTGCCCATAACGATCAGGTCGTCGCCCTCGATGCGCGCCTCGACGCCGCAGGCCGCGAGCCCGGCCGCCGTGGCGGCAAGACGATCGCTCTCCTTCACGCGGAGCTCAGACAGGCCCCGCATCTGCGTCTCGCCTAGGGCGAAGGACGCGAGCACCGCGAGCACGGGGTATTCGTCGATCATGCTCGGCGCGCGCATCTGCGGCACGGTCACGCCTTTAAGCGCGCTGGCCCGCACGCGCAAATCGCCGACCGGCTCGCCGCCCTGATGGCGCAAATCGAGGAGCTCGATCTCCGCGCCCATCTCGCGCACGGTCTCAAGGAAGCCGGTGCGCGTCGGGTTCATCAGCACGCCGTCGAGCAGGATCTCGGAGCCGGGACAAATCAGAGCGGCGGCGATGGCGAACGCCGCCGAGCTCGGGTCTCCCGGCACCGCGATGGGCACGCCTTGAAGCTCGGCGTCGCCGGCCACGGTGACGGCGCGGCGACCATCGGCGTCATCCTTGGCGGACAGCTCGGCGCCGAAATGAGCGAGCATGCGCTCGGTATGGTCGCGCGTCGCCAGTGGCTCGACCACCGTGGTACGCCCCGGCGCATGGAGGCCTGCAAGCAGCACTGCCGACTTCACTTGCGCCGACGCCACCGGCAGGTCGTAGCGGATGGGAACGAGATCCGGCGTGCCTCGGATGGTCAGAGGAAGTGTTATGCGCGGCTCGCCCGCGACCGCAAGCCCCATGCGTTGCAGGGGTTTGAGCACGCGCGCCATGGGGCGGCGGCGCAAAGACTCGTCGCCGGTGAAGTGCGCTTCCATGTCGTGGCCCGCGACCACGCCCAGCATCAGCCGGCTCCCGGTGCCGGAATTGCCGAAGTCGAGGGCTTCCGCCGGCGACCGCAATCCGCCGACGCCCTGGCCCATCACCCCGATCGCGCCATTGTCGCGACGGAGCTCCGCGCCGAGCGCCGCCACGGCCCTCGCCGTTGCCATCACATCCTCGGCCTCGAGCAGACCGGTGATGCGGGTGCGACCGGTGGCGAGCGCGCCCAAGATCAGCGCGCGATGCGAGATGGATTTATCGCCCGGCACTCTGATCCTGCCGGTAAGGGCCCGCGTTCGAGTGGCGGTCAGAGGCTGTGACATGGGTCCTTGGATTTGAGGTTCTTGAGGCGGCCGATAGCTTTTGACAGCACCAGGCAAGCGTGGCAATGGGGAGCGAAACCCGAGGCAAAGCATCAAGGAGGGTCAATGTCGAAACCCGTGAGGGGAACCAAGCGCGTCTGCTCAAGCTGCGGGGCGCGGTTCTACGACTTGAGCCGCACGCCGATCATCTGTCCCGTCTGCCAGACGGTCTATCAGGTGACACCGACGCGACGCGGCGAGCGAGCCCCCGCGCCAGAGGTGCGGAAGAAGGTCGAGCCCGAGCTCGAACCCGTAGTGCTCGAACCCGAGACCATCAGCCTTCAGGAGGTCGAAGAGCCCGGAGACGACGTGCCGATCGAGGGAGACGAGGAGATCGTCGATCTTGGCGAGGTCGCGGCTGAAATTCCGGCGGCAGATGACGACAACGCTTTTCTTGAGGTGCCGGAGGGCGACGAGGAGGCCGACGTCTCGGGCATCGTCAGCGGTCCAGGCCAAGGCGAAGAAGGCTAGGAACCACGCGCTCCGGCTGCTGCTGGGCAAGCGCATTTCGCTTGAACGCCGATGCGGACCGACCTAATTCAACAGCCGAAGGCCAGACCCCACCCAGGAGACCCGGTTTCTGGCTTTCGATTTCTAATGTCTGATCCCGGGGCCATAGCTCAGTTGGGAGAGCGCGTGAATGGCATTCACGAGGTCGGCGGTTCGATCCCGCCTGGCTCCACCATATTTATCAAAGGCTTAGTGACGCTAACGGGCGACAACCGGCTTGCCAGGCTAAGGCTTGGCTAATTACGAGCGCCACACAGTGAGCCGGTGGCGGGCGAAAAGGCCATCGGACTAAGCGGCCGAAGTAGGGGGGAGAGGTTGCAGTCGTCAGCGGTCAACGTGGCGGGTCATCTCGACGGACCAATGCCGAGCTGTGGCCGCTCAACTAACAGGGGTTCGATCCTACGAGATGGCTACGGTCACAGTAATGAGCCCTGGTGAGGCCGAACGAAATAGGCGACCGCAAATTGGACCTGTTCTGACAGGAATTGGGCGGTGTCCCCACTGCGGTGTTGCAAATCCGGCTCTGAGCAAATTGTGGGGTGCCTCACTAGTCCCCCCGAATGGTGGGCCACAGCGCTTTTGGGCTGCTTACTGGTGCACCAGCTGCGGTGGGGTGGTGCTGGCCAAAGGCTTTGATGGCCAATCTGAGAATAGCGCCACGATGGACGCGCTATTTCCGGCCTCGAAGGAGGCTCACGAGGATATCCCAGAGCCAGCACGAAAGTTCCTCCAACAGGCTATTGAGTCTAAACACGCACCCGACGCGGCGGCGATGGTTGCGGGCAGCGCCGTGGACGCGATGCTCAAGAAACTAGGGTACAAGGAGGGCAGCCTCTATGACCGTATCGACAAGGCGGTGGCTGAACACAACCTTACCCAAAGCATGGGCGATTGGGCTCATGAGGTTCGACTCGGCTCCAATCGTCCCCGTCACGCCGACGCGGATCGTCCTCACGTCTCGCCCAAGGAAGCTGCGCAATCGGTCGAGTTTGCCGAAGCGCTCGGCTATTTCCTTTTCGTGCTGACTAAGCGTATCGAGCGCGGCACCGACGCAGCAAAGGAGGCGTCGTCCAAACCCGATGTAAGTCAGTAACACTTTACACGATCCACCCCAGCTCGCGCGCCTTGGCGTTGGCGAGCTTCCAGGCACGAGCGAGAAACTCAGACAGACTCATGGCCGTGCGTGGATCGTCTTTTTCGGCAATGCCCCTTGCCAGAAGCTGGGGCGACCGGTCCGGCTTGAAATAGGTCACGGTGTAGTTCGTGCCTGGCAACGTGACGATGATCTCGTCGTCGACCACTTCTAGGTGAAGGTCCGGCGTCACTGGGTGCCCTTGCCCTTCCTCATCCTCACCCCTGGGCGATTTTTCCTTTTGGAGGACGCGCACCATTGGGCTTAAGGTTAGCGCACCGGCCGGGAGCCTGTGAATCTCCCGACCGGCACTTGCCAACGCAAACCGATGGTGGAGGTTCGCGATGACCAATTCCCGACATATCACTGAATCCGGCCATTGGGCACGCACGTCCTCCCACATCCAAAGGAGGATGAAACGCTGCAAACATCTAAACGCATTGATCGACGGGAACTCATTGCTGGAAGCGCCGCCGGAGCCGCTGCTCTAGCCATTGCCGCCGTGCCCACCGTCGCTGGATCATCAGACCTTGCTCAGGTGATCGAGGCTCACCGTGTGGCTTTTCAACGCTACAGAACGCGCCTCGGCGAGTTGACTGAAATTGAAGATGCGCTCAGCGATGCTCGCCACAAAAACCCGGCGACTTCGCAAGAGAGGGCCATCGGAGCCCTTGAGGAAGCGGAGGCCAGCATCGTGGCGAGGGAGCGGGACGCTGGCCTTCCCGAGGCGCAAGCGGCGGTCAGAGAGACGCAACAGGTGGAACTCGATGCTCGGGTTCGTCTCACCTTGGCTGTTCCGGCAAATGCCGAAGAGGCTAAGGTGAAGGCGCAGTACATCAAGGCTTCGACTCCATTCCGCGACGGCTGGTGCAGCGAGGAGGATTTCGTGCGAGCCATGATTGATCGTGTCGGGGAGCACCGAGCGTGACCTACTGGCCACGGCTCATCCTGTGCCACTTCCTGGTCTGGGTGTCGGAGGTCTCTATCTCGCTTGCCGAGGCCGTGGCGCCGGAGGAGGTCAAGCGGCGGCGTGGCAGGCCATGAGCAGGCAAGCGACGGCGGTGCACGAGGCCGGACACGCCGTGATCGGTCGCGTGCTCGGGATGGTATGTGGCGAGGCAACTATAGTCCCCGACAATGCTGACGAGATGGGGCATGCGCACCCTGAAAACCCGCTTCACCGTTGGAAGCGCGGCGACGGCTCACGCAAGCAGCTCGCGGACGACTTCTGCATTTCGCTATATGCGGGAGCCGAAGCAGAAAAGCTGATCCTCGGCGGTGAAGACGTTGGCGATGGCGTGGACAACGAGCGAGCTACCCACTGTCTTTGCGCTCTGGGGATTCCCGGTGCCGCTTTCGTCGGTGATGATGCTTGGGAGCGCTACGAGGACAGGCTTCATCAGAAAGCGGCTACGCTAGTTCGGGCTCACCGCTCGAAAATTGAGATCGTCGCCGGTGCGCTGCTACAGCGTGGCACGCTGTCTAGCGAAGAAATTGACGCTCTCGTAGGTGCCGAGTCAGTGGGCTAAATTGTGATGGGCGTCGGCTTCGGTCGGCGCCCTTCTTGTTCGGTTGAGAACAACACGAGACAGCTCCGCCGCGCGAATCGTAATAAGCTCGATGCAGATGGCCTTCTAAAAGCCGTCGTCCAATGACTCGGACTGAAGCCCCGCTGCGCGCCCCCCGCCCCTGGGGCTTTTTTTGGTGTGAGAGTGTCGGCTTCGGCCGTTGCATGATGCCGCCTATGATTGACCACCGCTTTCCAACGCCGTGGACCGTAGAGAAAATCCCCGGTGGGCTAAAAGTATGCGACGCCAATGGCCAGTCGCTCGCCTACGTCTATTCTCGCGAGAACCCGAACGAAGCACGCATGGCCAAGGTGCTCACCGAGGACGAGGCGCGCCGCATCGCCAGCAACATCGCCAAGCTGCCGGAGCTGCTCGGCGGAGACTAGAGCGGATCGGCCTCGGCCGACGTTTCGTCGCACCGGAGGAGGTCAAGCGGCTTCGGAGGGCGCGGCGGGTGACGCCGAGCCGCTCACGCTGCTGAAGCACGGAAAGCGCCCCTCCGCCCGAGGACGGAGGGAGTTTCTCGTATCCCAAAGACCAGTAGCCTGCTTATCGGGCAGCCTTTTGGAGTCGAGCTGGTTGACCGCATCCACCAGTCGAAACACGTTTTAGAGTCTCTCCACCTCCGCACCGCGGAGCCGGACGACATTCAATCGGATGGCATTTGACAGGCTGAGCAATCTTGGCCCCGCCGGACACGGCCTGCAGCTCGATGCTGGTTAGTTCTCGCATAATGTTTCTCCCTAGGGATGCGTGCCCTCCACCTAGCAATCTCAGCGTACTGCACAAATTTTGCGCCCGACGCAGTTATGAAGGGGATTGGCTAATCAGTGCGTTACACAATCGCTCGGGAAGTAAGCGTATTTGAGCGGATTTGTAACAATCAGCGGCGTGACGCCACAGCGCCACGGCTGAGCCGGATTGATAGGATGTTCGCTGGTGGCCCTAGGGCCCCACCCGCTTTTAGTTCACGCACAACTAAGCCCCGCGCTGCCGCTCGGGGCTTTTTCTTTCTCAGGGCGTCGGCTTCGGTCGGCGCCCTTTTCATGTTAGCTTCGTCACCATGTCCCGCGGGGAACTAGTTTGCGAAGTGCGAGACGATGAGATCATCGTGACCGTGCCCGGCACCGGCTACAGCGTCACTTATTTCAAGCCGGCAGACCTCCCTCAGCTTATCGCGAAGAAATTCCCGAGAGAGAACGAGAAGGGCGCCGCATTGACCCACTCCGAGTTTCTGGCTCGGGCATGGAAGCTCGCCAACGACAAGGCGCGCGAGCTGGGGTGGATCGTTTAGCTCTCAGACCGCGCGGGGTTGCCTCTGCCGTTTGGTTCGTCCTCATGCGCTGCGGCCTACTCGGGCGAGCGCCTCCGAAGTGACGAGAACGAGGCCAGCGTCATCAACGCTTGCACCCGCGTCGAAAGCATCGCTTGCGACCTGTTCAATAAGCT
>Ga0116219_10000557_pt1 | contig 38783 bp, 37 predicted proteins | sample Sb_taG_4_FD_91019 | JGI IMG/M metagenome (GOLD analysis project Ga0116219, IMG submission 91019) | Peat soil microbial communities from Weissenstadt, Germany - Sb_50d_6_BS metaG | ecosystem: Environmental > Terrestrial > Soil > Wetlands > Peat | place: Germany: Weissenstadt | collected 2010-09-21 | reverse complement strand
TATGCCAGCGCCCAACATTGCCGTCGACAAGCTGAGAGCGGCGGTTGAGGAAGAGCGTGAAGAAGATTGATGCTTTCTGGGACGCCAGTGCTTTGGTGCCGCTGTGCGTAGCAGAGAGCACCAGCAGTTTGGTGAGAACGGCGTCGAAGTTCAAATCTATCGTGGTGTGGTGGAACTCTCCGGTAGAGATGACCAGCGCCTTTGCCCGATTGCTTCGCAACCAGGAGATTGACCAGCGGGATTTCCGGGTTGCCATGGCACGCCTCACCGAGTTACGCCGACGCTGGATCGAGGTTCAGCCTACCGAGGTACTGCGCGACTTGGCCGAAATGCTGCTCCAACGGCACCCGCTCCGTGCCGCGGATGCTATGCAACTGTCTGCGGCCTTGATCTGGTCGAAACAGCTTCCTCGCAAGCGATTATTCGTCTGCTTGGATAGCCGACTGGCGGAGGCTGCCAACAAAGAGGGCTTCTCCGTCCAAACTGTATGAGCAGCTCAGAGCTCAGAGGGACTCGCACACACCTCTCCGGCCCTGGAGTCACATCGCGCGGTTCAGATCGTCAGAGCCGGAGCGAAGCCGCGCAGGAGGGAATTGCGCGCGGCCCGAGAATGGCGATCAGTGTCCGGATCGGCAGACCCAGCAGGGCACGCCGCCTGCGCTGTTCGCGATCATATCGCCGAGTTCCACGGCGCGGCAGAGCGGGAGGTGCTGGCCGGCTCCGAGAAGAACTCCTGCGGAGTCAGACACCCCCCGCAGACCGGGTGGCTTGATGAGTTGGGCCGCCTCAAAGGCGGTCGGGCATGGGTCTAGACGTCGCGCGTTGCGCGCCTTAATTTACGCTTCAGAATTGTCCGCTACCATCCGCGGCGTCCTGGTGGCGGATGTATTGGCGAACCTGCTCCAGCTCAAACCCTAGCAAAGTCGGTCTGCCCTATGTTGTTGTGCTCCATGAATTTTTCCAGACGCCTTGCAGCAATTAGGGTTGTAACGGTCGACGGTAGCCGCATCGCTTGGTCCGATACACCTTCCGCCGCTTGATGCTCGGCTGGCCTAATGTCCTGCCCCGCCCCGGCCGGGGCCATCCAATCGGCCTGCTGGGAGCCAGGAGTCACTTCGGCCACCCAGTACAGATCCGGGCCTTCTGGCCGGTGGGGATGCGCCGTTTCTTCGCCGACAACTTCCAGCAATTTCGGTTGCCATTCGGCGACTTCGGAAGCGAATTTGCATGTTCCAGTCTCGGCTGTCGTCGCGCCAAACCCAATAGTGCCTCAGTTCCTCGGGAAACATGTCCTGGAGTCCGGCATCAAAGAGGATATGGGCTACTCGATCAAATGCGAGTATCATAGCCTCAGTGTCAGCGTTCGGAGCATCGGGCCCCTTCCAGAAGGCCGCGTGCGCCTTAAGCAACTGAGCCTTGATGTTTTTTCGATGGGCATCAGACAGGCCTTCAACTGGCCATTGCTCGACCCATTCGCGGGGATTGTGTTCTGGCGCGACTCGCCTGGGCCCTTATATTGAGCGAATGCCGTAGGGCTTTTGGCCCAGCCGCCTCCGAGTGCCGCTTGCTCCTCTGGATTCTTGACCGTAGTGGTCTTCCCGGTGTAGTGATACCTGACTGACAGGTATCTGGAACTCCATTTTGAGATGCGGCCTCCAACTGCCGGAGTCCTCCTTCTGGCGGCTTCGCTCTTTGTTCTCCAGCTATCACGTTTCGAGAGTCCCTCTGGAGCAACCCTGGACACTTGTCGTATTGCGATTCGGTCTGCCGGGGGCCGGGTTTCGATCGGCCGTTCGTCACAATCTTCACAATATGTTCCGGGGCATGTCGCCGTTATGCTGCTTGGCGGATTCAGCGCCCTCTCTTTCGCGTGAGGCCATTGCGATCGTGGTCAACGCTACTGCAGCCAAGCCGGCTGAGCGGGGAGCTCGGCGGCTGCAACGGCGTGCGGCCAACCGCCGATACGGACGCAAGAAGGCAGGCAAACAAAGGCACCGCCTTCGCCAGCGGCCTATCGGCGCCGGCAATGTCGTCCCCGCGTAACGGATCGGGTTTCCCGATCGATCACGGTGTGGGGCGTTGTCAGCCCGCCTGGCGTCCCCAAGTGCTCGATCTGCGGCTGTCGCAGCCATTGGGTCGATCCGTTCCGCAGGCTTGGGCCACGCGCAGAGGCCAATCAGCAAGGAGGCGCCCGGCCGCTATTCAAAAACTCCGTTTTCTGATGACCGCTAACAGTTTCAGAGAAGTTCGCGGAATTGCTGGGGTGTAAGGCCGGCATCCTGGACAATACCGCCCATGGTGAGCGCGTCCACGGGGTCGTGCCTTGGAATAGTCAGGATCCGCCTGCCGTCGGTCATGACGATGTGCTTTGCCTTGCCGGGCGATGTGGAACCCAGCCTTCGCAAGCGCCCTCACGGCCCGAAGGTGAGGGATGATCCCGGGTATCTTCGGCATGCGCTACGCCAAGATTTCTACTTCCCTCAAATTCTGCTGACCGGCCAGTTGTTTGGCGACGTCGAGGTATTCGCGAATCGCGTCCTGAATGTTCGCCAAAGCTTCCTCTTCAGTGGTGCCTTGCGACCAGCACCCGGGGAGGCCAGGGCAATAGACGCTGTAGCCCTCGTCGGTTGGCATCAACGCAACTGGGTACTTCATATCTCTCACTGTGGCATGCAGGCCCCTAAAGGTAAGGTCGCTTACTCGCCGAGGGTACCGCCGATGCCCGCAAAGCAAAACCCGTGCCGCCGCTCGAACTCCCGCTTGCCGATGCGGTGGTACCGCGCCCGGCGCTTGCGTGTGGCAGTCGGTACACTATTCAGGTCTGTTAGTCCGAAAGCGTGATCGCCGCGGTTCCGACGGCTATGCCGCATCCTGCTTGGCCGCGGAATCTCCTCGCCTTCTCGGATGTGCTCTTGGACCGCCAGCGACACGCTAACGTGTGATCTCTTTCCGTAGCCAGTTTAGTTTTCCCGAACCAGTTTGCGCTCTCGTCGTTTCCCGCGCGCCAACTCACTGCCGCAAGTGACCCCACGCCCGGCGCGCGCGCGGCTGTGTGGCAGATCCGTCTGCCATCTCGCGCTGCTGCCGGAGCAGGCAGCCAGGGCCACTCGCCGCCACCGAACATTGGCGGCGTGGCCCCACCATAATGGCCCCTTCGCCCGCCGCCATCAACATACAATATTGCGAATGGCCGTGATCAAGCTAATCTTCATTGTTTTCGTGGGCTGCGCTTTGATCGGGCACAAGGCATCCAGCCCGCCAACCTGAGGAAGCAGCCTGTTGCCGCTGCCGATGGCAAACTGGCCTATCGCTAGGACGCCTTACAGTTCGGTGAGTTACGCTTGCCGAAAAAGGCCGCATCCCGTTGTGATATTGGTGCACGGGGATGATACGAGGACCGCCTTCCCGCGCGGGACTCACGCGACACGTCCTTCGACCCGCTCCGTCCTCTGGCCGAGGCCTTGGCCGAGGCGTGGGCCGCTACCTGGAACCTCGAGTACCGGCGCGCTGGCAATGCTGGCGGCGGATGGCCCGGCAGCTTTCTGGATTTAGCCGCGGGCGTGGACTTCCTGCGAACCATCGTGCGGGCCAATCAGTTGGGCCTCAACCGCGTGGTAGGTCGGCGGACAACTCGTGCACTGGATCGCCGCCCGGCCGAAACTGCCCCGGTCGAGTCCTCTTTCCGGATATAGCCGCCGCTCAGCCGATGGAAAGGAAGTTCTGTCCGGTTCCTGGCATCACGCAGTTCATGGGCGGCACTCCGGCCGAACAGCCCGAACGCTACTGCGAGAGTTCGGCCACGCTCCTCCTGCCGATCGGAGTTCCGCAAACAATTGTTGCGGGCGGACTGCTGCAAGGTGCTTATAATCTGGTGAGGTGAGCAGTTATGAAGCCTTGCAAACGGCCAAGGGAGATTCTGTCACCGTACTAAGGGCTTGTCAGAAAATACTAAAACAACTTGAAATGATTTTGTTTTATACCCGTGATAGTGAACCACGAGGACATTCAGCAGCGCTTCCGCTCCTTGTCGGTCTTCTTGGACGAACGGATGCGGCGCTTGGTGGCAGCCGCCGAGAGCGTCGGGTACGGAGGCGTATCCGCAGTGGCATGCAGGGCATCCTCGACACGCGCCTTCTTCTCTTTCATCTCGGTCTCGGTCGCAGCGCCGACTCTGATGATCGACACGCCGCGGCCCAGTTTCGCCAGCCGCTCTTGCAGTTTCTCGCGATCGTAGTCCGAGGTAGTTTCTTCAACTTGGGCGCGGAGTCGCTTGATCCGGCTCTCGATGTTTTTCGGCGTTCCCGCGCCGTCGACGCATGGTAGTGATGTCCCTGTCCACCCTGACGCGCTTCGCGCGGCCCAGCAGAGGCGGTGAAGGTGATCCTCTGGACCCCGGGGGCTCAACGTGGGCCATTCAGCATCTGCGCCATGGAAGTGATCGGATCGATCGGCAGAATGATCCCGACGTTAATCATATGATGCCTCCACAAGGCCCTGACACCGGGGCTGCGGGGCCCGCCAGCAGGTTGCCGACCCCGCATCCGGTCAGTTCCTCCGATTACCTGGCTGCGATCGGCGTGCCGATCTCCGTGCCAATCACCTCGCCGGAGATCACTATTTCCACCCGCCGATTCTGCTGCCGTCCTTTCGCGGTGTCATTGGAAGCCACCGGCTGAGTCTTGCCGAAGCCCTTCGCCGTGACCGAGCTAAGAGGCATTCCCTGCTGGGTCAGGTAGTCGCGAACAGCCCCGCCGCGTTGTTCGGAAAGCTTCTGATTATAGTCGTCGCCGCCGACGCTGTCGGTGTGGCCTTCCACAGCCAGCCTCAGACCCGGATGCCCCGAGACGATGCCGGCTATTTTGGCCAGTTTCTCGCGAGCGACAGGCCGCAAGGAATACTTGGCCGTGTCGAAAAGGACGTCCGACATGTTCACGATCAAACCTCGTGCTGTGTCGCGCGTCTGCAGAATAACGTTGAATTGCGTCAGTAGCTGAGCCCGCAACTCCGCCTTCTCCGCTTCTGCTTGCGTCCTCGCCGTGGCTGCGCGATCCAGTTCCGCCTGGGAACTGGCCCGCTGCGCGTCGTTCTCGCGTTTCAGACGGTCCGCTTCGTTCTGCGCGGTAGCCATCTGCGCATCGTTGTCCCTTTTCAGCCGTTCCGCTTCGGTCTGTGCGGCAGCCATCCTGGCGTCGTTCTCACGCTTCAAGTGATCGGCATCGTTCTGTGCGGCAGCCATCTGCGCATCGCTTTCCCTCTTCAGCCGTTCCGCTTCGGTCTGGGCGGTAGCCGTTCTGGTGTCGTTCTCGCGTTTCAAGCGGTCGGCTTCGGTCTGCGCGCTAGCCATCTGCGCATCGCTGTCTTTTTTTAGCCGTTCCGCTTCGATCTGGGCGGCAGCCGTCCTGGCGTCGTTCTGGCGTCTCAAACTGTCGGCATCGTTCTGCGCGGCTGCCATCTGTGCTGCGTTGTCACGCCTCGCACGATCCGCAGCATTCTGGGCAGCCTCCATCCTTGCGTCGTTCTCTTGCCTCACGCGGTCCGCTTCAGACCGCGCCGAAACCTGCGCCGCCTCCGCGTCCCGAGTCACACGCGCCGCGTCGGCTTGCGCCGCGACACGTTCGCTTTCGGCCCGCGCCTCACGATCTGCCCCAGCCTGGCGATCGCTAGCCAACCGCTCCTCATCGATCTTCTTTACTGTGATGATGCGAGCATCTTCGGCCATCTGGGCGGCCTCACGCGCCACCGTGCCAATAGGCTTCCTTCCCGCCTTACCCTTCAGATAGCCCTCCGCATTCTCCAGGCCTTGGACTGCCTTTTGGTACGTATCGTGGGCGTACGTCTCAGCCCCGGTCCAGCGTGCGATCTGGACGGCATTTCGCGCCTCATAGAGTTCCAATGGCACCTTCGAGTCCAGCCGCAGGGGCTTGATCTCGGCTGGGTTCACGTTCAGGGTGTACTGGCCCCGCTGTAGAAGCTCGTACTTCGCGTCGACCTGTTCAATAGTTCCGGTCGTGTCCTGCCGGACGAAATTCTCCATGACTACGACGTCGCTCGGTTGAGTCACGGCGAAATAGGGTTCGGCAGTTACAATCAAGCCAAACGACTGTAGTTCCGTGGTGGCGTCCAGCTTGGTCTTGTCACCATTCAAAAGCACCTCGCCAACGTTGGTGGCGCGACCCTCGGGGGTAATGGCCCACATGACATAGGTCAGATACTCGGGACCGAACTTGGTGGCGGGCTGCAGTTTCTCCATACGCGCGTCGATCTTGATCACGCCTTGCTTGCTCTCCACTCTGGCTTCGCCGCGGGCCTCGGGTAAGAGCGCCGTCCCACGGAAATCGATGTTCGTGGGTCCGCTGCGGTGATTGTAGTTAATCGCTTTCGTCGTCCTGGCTATCACGGTGACGCGATAGATAGGCGTCGCGCCGGCGGCCATCCTAGCCGCATTCTCGCTTGACTGCTGAGCCGGGTTCGGAGCTTGCGCCGACTGAGCCGCCATGAGTCCGCATACCGTCAGAAATGTGCTGATGATCTTCATTGTGTCCTCTACTGTTCATTTCCCGGCCGTCCGCCACTCTCTCGCGGGGACTGCTTGTTCAGCAGACCCAGGAGGGCCTCGCCCGATCTCGGCCCCGGTCTCCCATTGGTCACGATGTCCCGGTTCTCGAGTCTCTTGCCGTAGAGTGTGGCGTTGTCATCCAGATCCTCCCGCAGCGTGGCTCCTTCCAGAGCAAGACCGGCAAACAGGCCCTGGGACCGCGACCACGAGAGAATCTCCGCGTGCATCTGTGCGTCGGTCTGAGCCGTCGCCGTGCGTCCAACGGGGCCGGCTGCAACCGATCCCTCGGCACCCAGAGTGAACTTACTCGAAAGGAGTTTATCCGCTCCGCGTTCCGACATGACCAACATAATCAGGTCTGTCATAGAGCCGCCGATCTGAAAGCCAACGCTGCCGCCCTCGATGCGAACTGTAGCGGGCGCCGACCAGCCTTCGCCGCTGTGGTTCCGGCAAGACAGATACCCTTTTCCGTATTTGCCGCCAACTATGAAAGCCGCCGTCTTGAGACTTGGCACAATGACGATGCAGTGCGCCTTATCGAGTAGATCCTGCGGTATCCCCTTGTCGGGTGTTGCCATTACTTCCGAGAACACCGCCGCAGCCTCGCCCAACCGCTTGGCAGGGGCCTTGTCGATTGCTAGCAACGATGTGGTGAAGACCAAACCGGCCACGATTACTAATTTCATTTCCTCGCCTCTTCTGTCGCATTGATTTGTCGCGACTCTTCTGCTAGTGCACGGTTGGCACCATCGTCGCACCGTCCGGCGACGGACGACGCGGCTACCGTGCAGGGTAAGGGGTTGCGGGGAGAATCCGGCAACTGCGATAAGGCTACTGGCGCTGGTGAAAGAGCGGGGGAGGGGGATTGGATGCAGGTTCCGTTACGGAAAAGTGCAGGTTCTGCGTTGGGCAATGCCGCCAGATCTGGCTAATGCGCCGTGTTCGTGCCGGCACAGGTCGCTTCCATCGGGTTCCTTACTCCGGCAGGCGGCGGCTTAATCTGCGACCCAGCGTCTGACCGGACGGATCTTTAGTTGCTTCGTGGTCGCGGCTGAAGTCCCGGTGCTCACGGTCCCGCGCACGCTGGGTAGAACCGCATCATGATGGAACCCGCTTTTTTGAAGGCTACTGTAGCGGGAGCGATCTTCGCCCAAGTGTCCATCGGAGTCAGGATCGGCGCGCCGCCACCGGTACGCGTACTCGGGGTTCAGCCCAGGAGTCCCGGCGCCGGATACACCTGGGTGGTACCCTGCTAAGCAACCACTATAAGTGGCATGACGGATACTGGACCCGTCCGGCCTACACCGGCGCCAACAACATCAATAAAATCATTTTAGTTCTCACCAGTCGCGTCCTTTTCTTCAACTGCCATGCTTACGAAAATCAAATAGGCACGTTGTTTGCCAAAGCGCGCGTTCCCTAACTACTTGTCTCGGCCGAGGAAAGATCACTTCTGTCGAGCACCGCCTTTAACGGATCGCGATAGAGCAGGATTTCATGCCGTGAGTAGATCACATAGCCTTGCTTCCGAAACCGGCTCATGTAATGAGTGACAATTTCGCGCGAAGTACCAACGTACCGGGACAGCATATCGTGCGTAAACGGCATCATCCGCACGGATCCGTCTTCCTCCGGCGTGCCCAGTCGTTCGGAGAAGCGAAGGAGCGAACGGGCAAGCCGCCTTTCGATGGTGTCAATCGACAAGCTCTCAATCCGGCGAGAGGCCTCGGCGTTGCGTTGCGCCATGATCTGCAGCAACGCCACCGCCAAGCGTGGCCGTTTCATGACGAGGTACTCCATGTCGGAAATGGCCCAGGTCATCAGCCTAGCCTTTTCGATGGCGGTGGCTTGTTCGGAGCGCCGAGGAACGTCGAGGAAGGCCGACTCGCCAAACAACTCGTCGGGCCGGACGATTTCCAGTAGCACTTCACTGCCGTCGTCGGCTATCTGCGAGATCTCCACCTTCCCCGCAACCACCAGATAAATACTACTTGAAAGATTATCCGGGCCGTAGATCATCTGACCTTTGCCGTATTCGGTGGTGCTGGAGATCGGCAAATGCGATAATACATCTTCAGTCCGCGTGTGTAGCCCTAACGATGTGGTGCTTGATGCCATTGTCTTCTCCTTTAGAGTATGATTTCCTGCCCGTGTTATTGCCGCAGTTGCGCGCAGATCCACGATCGTCCGCGGTTGGCGCCCAAGCTGAAGCGATTCTGTCTCGCGATGTCATCGACTATTCCATTGCTGCCAGCACTTGTTCCAGCGGAATCGTAGCGAACGTTGTGGCGTAGTCGGAGATCCCGTAGGGAATAATTAGCTGCCGGCCGTGCACGAGGCTGCCGCACGAGTACACGACATTTGGCACGTAGCCGTCGCGTTCGCTAGTATTTGGTTTGATCAGTGGTTCAGGCAGGCGGCCAATAACCTTTGTCGGGTCGCCACGGTCGAGCAGGAAAGCGCCGATGCAGTACTTCCGCATTGGCCCCACGCCGTGACTGATCACGAGCCAGCCTGCTTCCGTTTCAATGGGCGAGCCGCAGTTGCCTAACTGGATGAATTCCCAGGGGAACGCGGGCTCCAGAATGAGCTGCATAGTGTGCCAGAAATGGAGATGATCGGAGAACATCACGTAGATATTCTCCGCGTCCTGCCTGCCGAGCATCGCGTAGAGCCCCCCGATCTTTCGGGGGAAGAGCGCCATTCCTTTGTTCTCGACGGCCGGGCCATTTAATGTGATGAATTTGAAACGAAGAAAATCAGCCGTCTCGAGAAATTGCGGCAGGATCATTTTTCCGTCGTACGCCGTGTAAGTCGCATAATAGGTGTGCGTCCCATCTTCCTTGTGGAACAGGACGAAGCGAGCGTCTTCGATCCCGTTGCTCTGCGAAGGAGTGACTGGGAACAAAACCCGCTCCGACAAACGCGAATCCGGCGTGAACTGTACTTCGTAGTTGGATCGGGCAAGCATCAGGGTTTCTCTGGCTATGCTCTTGGTGGTTTCCTGCTCTAGCTCCGGAAGTTGCTTCGTGGCGCGGCCAATGCTGGCGCGCAGTTCTTCCATCGTGAACGCGTCCGGTAAGCCGTTAAGAACCTCCCGGTTGAAGTCGCCCATGAGACGGAGTTCCTGAAGCTTTCGTTCAAAGAGGGGTTTCTCAAACGTCGAGTTGGGCACTTGCATCGGCTCCTGGCTGTAGCGGGAGGGCACGTCCATCGTAATGTTGCTGCTGCCGTCCAATAGTCCACTGCGAAAAGCGATCGAGGAAACGTGCCCCTCGGCCGTGGCGCGCAGGCTCAGGATGAAACGCAATGAGCCGGGCGGAACGTCCGACTGATCCGGGTGCGGCACCATCGAGGGATTGAACAGCGCCGCAGCCTCTAGCGAATACTCGTGAGTGAAATACCCGCCCAGCAACAACTTCCGCTCGTCAGACAGTCTTTGTCCATTGAGCAGAAAGGGGCTGACCGCATCAAACCGCCGACGGAGGAAGTCGTCGATCTTCAGTTGCCGGTCGCCGAATTCGGCCCGGACCCCCTGCAAGAGAGTATGGACTTCGTTTTCGGGCAGGGCCATAACCCGGGCGGAGATCTTAATGGAGCGCTGGTCGCTCATGAGACGAAAAGGCCGGGCCAGCACATGCGTGCGATCCGGGTCCAAAGTGACGGTGCTGCGTTTTACGTCGATTTGTTTCATTGGGTCAGGGGAGCTGTTAGGCCGGCTCGTTGAACGCCAGCCGCGGTGTTGTGAATCAGCCGCATTTCCGCCTGCGACAGGAGAAAGGCCAGCATGGATTCCGCCCCCTGGTTTTCGTTACTCCGGTCCGCGTGTAGCCCATCGCGGCAGCCGCCAGTCTGACTGGCATAGAGTCCCAGCCCGAGATCGTTCCAGCCGAGGAACCAGTCGAAGGCGCGCTGTGCCTGTTCATACCACCACGGGTCGGATGTAGCGCGGTAGGCTTCCAGGCAAGCCGAGACAGTGGTCTGCGCCTCGATGGGCTGCTGGTCGAAGTCCGCGCGTGCGCCGTGACGCTTATAAAGTCCGTTGCTGCCAATGGGCCGCAGTTGGCCCTGCTGTGTGGTCTGCACGCCCACGAGCCAGCGCAAGGCTTGTATGCCTCGTTCGTACACGCCCGGTTGCCGTGTGGCGCGTCCACTGACAATCAGGGCGTGAGCCAGCTTGGCGTTGTCATAAGTCAACCCTTGTTCAAACCAGATCCAGCCAGGCTCGGCGACTTTGTCGAAGATCGTCGTCAACCGTCCGGTCAGATCATCGCGGACATTGTTGGCCATGCGGTCGCCCTTTATCTGGCGCAGGTATTCGTGAATGCCAATCAGGCTGAATGCCCAAGCCCGCGGCGAAGTGAACTCCGTCACGGCCGGCAGCGCCTGCGCGAAGAGTTGCGCGGCCATCGGGTGCGAACCCCAATGCGGCGAGCGCCCCACCGCGGTTCCCAGCGCCCAGATCGCTCGGCCATGACAGTCTTCGGACCCCTTTTCGTCGAGCCAGCGCCGGTCGACACTGAGGAAATTGTGGAAACGCGTCGTTTTGGCGTCGAAGGCAAGGTCCAGGAATGCGGTGTAGGTTGTGGCCAGCGCCCGGACGCGCTTCGGAGCTTCTTCCAACTGGCCAAGCAACACGGTCAGAATCAATGCGCGTGCATTGTCGTCGGTGCAGTAGCCTTCGGAAAGATTCGGGGCAGTGAAGCTCGCGTGCTGGAAGATGCCGGTCGAATCGGTCATATGGTAAAAGTGATCCAGATTCAACTCCGGCGATACATGCGGCCGGTTGCCGAACTTGCTCGCGGCAGCAGATTCGCGTGTCGCCCCCTGCCGCCGTGCCAGCTCAAAGGAGCGCATGTACACTCCCGCGGTTTTGCTCCACACCATTTCCCGGCCCAACTTGTAGGCGGTGTCGCTCATGGCGTTCCGGCGCGTGGCATCGCGTAATAACCCGCTCACCTCACGCGCAATCGCCCTCGGGTCTGCAAATGGCACCAACACGCCACGCTGGTCCCTCAAGAGTTCGGCGGCATGCCAATACGGCGTCGAGATCACGGCTTTGCCCGCGCCAAACGCATAAGCCAGCGTTCCCGACGTAATCTGCGCTTCGTCCAGATAGGGTGTAATGTAGAGATCGGCCGCTCCGATGAACTCGGTCAGTTCCTTCAGGTCCACAAAGCGGTTGTGGAAGATGACGTTGCTACCGAGTCTGTTCTTTTTGACGACGGCCTCGAGGCCCAGGCGGTAGGCTTCGCCTCGCGTGCGCAACTCATGGGGGTGTGTGGCGCCCAGCACGATGTAGACCACGTCGGGAAACTCCGCCACGACATCTGGGAGAGCATTGAGAACGTGCTCAATCCCCTTGTTCGGCGACAGTAGCCCGAACGTCAGCAATACTGTCTTACCGCCCACGTCAAACTGGTTCTTGTAATGATCCGGGGCGACGAATGGCACGTCGGGGATACCATGCGGAATGAGATCGACCTTGGCCGGTGGCGCCTGGTACACTTCCTGCAAGATGGCTCGTCCCCGCTCTGTCATGACCACCAGCCGGGTTGAGCGCGCGATCAATGTCTGCATCACGCGATGCTGGTCGGCGTTCGGCTTGCGAAGAACGGTGTGGAGAGTGGTGACGGCCGGCGCTCTCAGTTCGCGCAGCAGGGCCAATAAATGGCTGCCGGCCGGACCGCCGAAAATTCCGAACTCGTGCTGGACCGAGACAACGTCCACGTTGCTGGTGTTCAGGAAGTCTGCGGCTTGGTGGTAAGACCCCAGATCCTGCTCCTCGATCTCAAAGCGAACGACGTCCGGATACTGATAGCACCCCTCGATATCGTTCACCGGCACCGCGAAGCATCGGCTTCTGGGATGCCGAGCCGCCACAGCCCCAAGCAAGTCGGATGTAAAGGTGGCGATGCCGCACTTGCGCGGCAAATAGTCGCCGAGAAATGCGATAGTTCGAATGCTGGATTCTGTTTTCAAAACTGGACCCACCTGATTCCTTGTCTTGGCCATCGCAATAGCTGACGGTTCATCTAATGGTGATGTTGAGCGACGGGCCAGGCGCAGAACCGCTCATTCACGCGGCATTGTCGAGAGCCTCCCCGGCAGATTCCGCTCCTTCCCGCCCATCGCGATCGGCAGCCTCCTGGCACTGGATACAACGCGACGCCCAAGGCACGGCCATCAGGCGTCTTGGGCTGATCGCCGATTCGCATTCAATGCAGGTACCAAAGCTGCTGTCATGAATCCGTCGCAATGCGGCTTTTACCTGACGCAGCAGGGTGGACTCGCGGTCCACGTTTCGAATCGCCAGGTCTCGCTCCGACGCGTACTGAATCTCGTCCATTTGGTCCGCGCTCTTCTCGATTGCGATGCCGTCCCGCTTTCGCAGTACTTGAACCAGTTCGGCCTCTTTTCGTTCGAGGGTCTCTTTGACCCCGTTCATCTCGGTACGCGCTGCCTTCATGAGGGTCCCCTTTCGTGCTTCGGGTTGACTACCGTCCATTGCACGGGATGGTCCAGAGCAGAACCCCCGCGTTTGGAGGATGAGGCCGCTGAGCCAGCGTGCGGTTAGCGGAAATCCACCGGCAACGTGATGCAATATCTGCACTTGAGCGTGCGAAATTTGCTGGTGCGTTTCTAGTTCCTACATCCCCCCATAGTGTGACCGGAGGCCGACGTGGTCACGAACGTGCCTTCACCCAAGCGAAGGCATAATGCGGCATACAGGACTAACCATTTTGCTGATCGCTGTCTCGGCAGCGTTCCTCGCAACACCGGCGCAATCGCCAGGCAACGTGGGACGACTGAATTCCGAAAAGCAGCAAGCGGAACTGAAGCGGAATTCCGGTAGCTTGCTTGCTCCCGTTGACGTCCAGCAGATGGGCCTGAATGCGCCGGCCCGGGGCGCTCGGGTTCGCGGCCGGGACTCGAGTCGAGTCCAGCGCATACGCCGCACGAGTTCCACCACCGTCGAGCCGGGCCCACAGCCGCCAATCGATCAGCAACGGCCGAGTCCTTTTGCGCTGCCCGCGGTGAGCCACCGGCGGAATAAGTCTCGATCGAATCGCGCCCCGAGTCAGAATGGCCGGTCGCCGGCCACCGGCGCGCGGCAGAACACGCCACAGGCCATGCCGCAGCCGGAACAACGGGATGGGGCCGGTCCGCCAGCCTCCCGCCAAAAAGGGACTGACGGCAAGGCAGTCGAGAATGACGAGAAGAAATGACAGGAAGTTCGCGCGAGCGCCAGGTATTATGACCGTGGTCCGGCGCTCGCTACAAAGTCTCCCGGAAGGAAGCCATGAAACAACGTGAAGCTGCGAGTCGGCTCCGGAAACTTCGGCACTCAGCCGCTCTTGGGCTGTTGCTCCTGTTCCCAGCCCCGGCCGTTTACTCATATTCCGTTCTCACCCACGAAGCCATAATCGATTCGACTTGGGAAAGTGCGATCAGGCCACTGCTCCTCAAGCGATTCCCGGCTGCCACCGCCGACGAGTTGACGCAGGCGCACGCGTACGCTTACGGAGGGTGCATTATTCAGGATTTAGGGTATTATCCGTTCGGCAGCAAGTTCTTCAGTGATCTGACACATTACGTCCGGGGCGGCGATTTTATCCTCAACCTGATCCGCGACTCTCAAGACCTCAATGAGTACGCCTTCGCTCTAGGCGCTTTGTCGCACTATGCCGCCGATAATAATGGCCACCCAATGGCCGTTAACCGCGCAGTTCCGCTGTTCTATCCGGAGCTTGGACTGAAGTTCGGAAAGCTGGTAACGTATGCCGACGACCCTTATTCCCACGGCAAAACGGAATTCGCGTTTGATGTCTTTCAGGCCGCAAAGGGCCGCTACGCCTCCGCTGCCTACAAAAGCTTCATCGGCTTTGAAGTCGCAAAACCCTTGCTCGCGCGGGCCTTTGAGGATACCTATGGAATGAGACTGGAAAAAGTATTCCTGAATGTCGATCTCACCATCGGATCGTATCGCCGCGCGGTTGGGTCGGTTCTTCCGGCTCTCACCAGAGTTGCCTGGCAAATCAGGAAACAGGAAATCCGCAAGGATGCTCCCAGCGCTACGCGCAAGAACTTCCTCTACAATTTATCTCGTTCCAGCTACGAAAAGAGCTGGGGCTCCACCTACAAGCGGCCGGGGATCCGGTCGAAATTACTGGCATCTGTATTCCGCATCTTGCCAAAGGCCGGCCCGCTCCGGGCGCTGTCATTCAAGAGGCTGACACCCGAGACCGAATTGATGTACATGGCCAGCTTCAATTCGACGATTGGCCGTTATCGGGAACTGCTTTCGGAACAGAATGCGGACCGTCTCAAGTTGCCGAATGACAATCTTGACGTGGGCGCGTTCACCACGGCGGGGAAATACAAACTGACGGATGCCGCCTACTCGGAGCTGCTACACAAGTTGCAGGGCCACTACGCGGAAATGCCGGAAGAGCTGCGAAGCGATATCCTCGCTTTCTACCAAGATCTAGACGTTCCCATTTCGACCAAGACCAACGTTGACGATTGGGCCAAGGTGCTCAAAGAACTCGGTCAACTGCAGTCCGTGGACGTGGACCTGCGGCATCCTGCGGTTGTCGCGGCGGGCGCGCCTGCTTCCCGATGAGCCCGATCATCGCGCCGCCGGAGGTTCCTGGTCGGTGGGAATTCCGACCAGGGAGCGATAGAACGCAACGGCCCGGTTGATCGAGGAAGACTCGTGTCCCGTGGCCAGCCGGCTCGCGTTCCGTCCGGTGCGTGTCATGCTGTAGTAGCGCCAGACGCCGGCCGATTCGCGATCCAGAAAGTAGATCGACTGCATCTCACCCGGATGGAAGAGTGTCACAAAGACATACCGCATGACGGTGACATTCTCGACGTCGAAGACGAGCCGGTCTTCCGAAGCCTCTGCAATGTGCATTCGGTAGATGGCCGTGCCGGAAAGATTATCAGCCTGTTCCAAGTAGAGTACAGCGCCTTCCTTCATCTCATCGGGCGTGAAGTCCTGGCGTGGATGACTTGGCTGGGAGCCGGTCAAGGCGTGGGCTTTCACGATCAATGTCTGCCACTGCTTGTGAGTGGTCGACCAGTAGCGCATGCCCGCGAGTTCTGAAGTGGCCCCAATGTGGCGAAGCAAGCCCTCAGCTCCCGAAGTGTAACGAAACCGCGCCACGGTGGTGATCAAGGTCGAAAAGCCCACCCCAGCCCAACTGGTGCACCCGGGTGGCCTCCAGTCGTGGCCGAAATCAGACTCGCTCCAGAACTTCACGATGGGGGGATCATCCAGGTCAGGATAGGGAGGAACGGGTTCCCTTCCGCATGGCGGCTGGGGTCCCGATTGCGCATAGCCGGGCGCCTGGCAGAGCAGTATTGCCGTGAATACAAACCGGATGCCGCGCCCGATCACTGTTGCTGCCCAAGGCCAGCGCTTGGCACAGAAATCAGCACGAGACGCCGGGCATCGCGTCGCGACCACCGTCGTGCCGAATAGGCGTATCCCGATATAAGCCAAGATGTACTCTTTCGGCGCCGAAACCCGGCCGATTCAAGAGCCACATGCCGGTAGCACCGTCTGCCGGCATGTGGAGTTTGCTCGGGAAGCGCAACTGGCACTTAGCGCCAGTGCCCCTCCACTAGAACGTAGCCGCCCCTCTGGTGAACCCAGCGATGCGCTACCCAGTGGGCGCGCGGCCGTGGAGGCTGTTCCCACCTGCCTGGCACCCATACATAACCTCGGCCATCCCAATTGTGATATCCCTGAACCCACACATGGTTGCGGCTCGGTGGACGACCCCGCCTCTCGACCAACACTCGCGGGGGCGCGATGCGAACAAAAACATCAGCCGCCGCGGTGCTGAGGAGCAGCCCGCCGGCAAAAACCAATCCGATCAATCGCTTAAGAAACATAACACGCTCTCCTTTTCCTAGTACCAAACTGGGAACCAATCCAACGCTAGGCGCCTTACCAAGCTCTTCTCCGTCTGATGGCGTGATAGAGGACCAGGAAAACCACTGAGCCGATGACCGCCACGAAGAGACTGTAGAGGTTGAGTCCGCTTACGCCAGGGGCTCCAAAAATGTGGAACAGCCAGCCACCGGCAAAAGCGCCGACAACGCCCAAAAGGATGTCGAGCAGGATGCCCTCACCTCTCCTGTTTACAATCTTGCTGCCGATGAAGCCTGCAATCAGGCCGAGGCCCATCCAAGCCAGGAAGGACATAGTCTCTCCCGTTTGTCCCGTCAATGAACGGAACGAAGAGGAGGGTCGCCCATAGGCGCTAATTGCCCATGAGGAATAGAGCACGAGCGCCGGCAAGATGTGATGTGTCTTTCGCGGTTGGATCATATTGTCACTCAAGTTGTAGTAATGCACGTGGGTGGCCGTATACAAACACGTGAAACGCCACAGAGCGGCTACGCGGGGCCAGCAAATCCTGCACTCGAGTGCATTACTTGACCGTCGGCGTCTCGACAAAAGTGTCGGTAGGTGGTTGCTGCGAGAAGTCACATTTTGGAGAGCGCATCTGGGAGGGAATCCCCTCCCAGCGTATTGAAGGTGGCAACGACAGGATGTTAATCTGCAGGAGCCACGGTAAAATAGAATTTCGATCCCGCCCCAGGTGTCGATTCCATAGACATCCGGCCGCCATGCCACTCGATCGCTTTCTTGCAGAATGCGAGCCCAAGTCCGTTCCCGGGGTGTTCTTTCCCGTGCAGGCGCTTAAACACCCCAAAGATGCGGCCTTGGAATGCCGGGTCTATGCCAGGGCCGTTGTCTTCGACCGAAAATACCCAATCGAGATCCGCTCGTCTGGATGAAATGTGAACGCGCGGAGAAGGCGTGCCGCAGTATTCGATGGCATTTCGAATCAGGTGATGCAGGACCTTGGTCAGGATTTCGAAGTCTCCGGACACCCGCGGCAAAGGGTCATGGGTAACGATTGCGTTCCGTTCTGTGATCTGCCTGTCCGTACAGAGCAGCGCCTGGCGAAGGACCGCTTCCATGTCCGTCGAGGAGGGCTGCCAGCCGCCGGCACCCATGGCCCAGTAGTCCACGACGCCGGTGAGCAGTGCCTGCGCTCTGGCCGCCCCCTCCTGGATACGCTCCAGGAATACGCCGGCATCGGAATCGAGGCGGCCGGCATAGGTCTCGGCCATCAGTTGGCTGAATGAGGCCACGTCCCGGAGAGACTCGCGTAAATTGTGAGCCGCCATGGAGACAAACTCCTCAAATTCCGCCCGCTCCCGGTCTAACTGGCGCTGAACGTCGAGGCACGCCCGAGTTTCCGCGTCGAGCGCCTTGCGTAAGCGCTCGATTTCGTCTTCCGTGCGGGCTTGGCCGGAGTTGCCCATTTTCAGTCCGTGCGTCGCGGCTCGGACTCCGGGCGGCCATTGGGAATGGTGAACTTGAACGTAGCGCCCCGCCCGGCTTCCGATTCCACCCAGATCCGCCCGCCCTTGCGTTCAACAACCTTCTTACAAAGCGCAAGACCGATGCCGGTCCCGGGAATTTCTCTTCCATGCAGGCGTTTGAACATGCCGAACACCCGGTCGGCGTCATGCGGATCGATACCGATTCCGTTGTCCCGCACTGAAAATAACCATCCTTCCGCAATTCTCTCCACTGAGACGTGGATTCTCGGCGTTTCCGTGCCTCTGAACTTGATCGAATTGGAAATGAGGTTCTGGAAAAGCTGAGTCAGCATCACTTCCTCGGCTACCACAGTTGGAAGAGGATCGGAGGTTACGATGGCGCCACTCTCCGCAATTGCCGCCTGGAGGTTCATCAGCGCATTGGCGAGAACAGCGCCACAATCCGTCGAGGCGAAGCCGTCGCGTCCCCGCTCGGTAACCTCCCAATAGGCAAGCAGGGCCTTCAGCAAGGCCTCGATTCTCAGGGCCCCCTCCACCGAATAGGAGATGAATTTGTCCGCGTCTTCGCCCAGCTTCCCTTGGCATTCCAGCGCCAGGAGTTGACTGAAGTTCACTACCATCCGAATGGGTTCCTGCAAGTCGTGCGTGAGCGCATAGGCAAAATGCTGCAGTTCGGCATTGGTCGTTTTGAGCTTTTCTTCAGCCTGCTTGCGGTCGGTCACGTCTTCAATCGCGAGGAGGATCGCCCGCGCTTGCGCATTCGGATTTAAAATCTCGCTCGCATTGAGCAGCATCACTTTGTGTCCGACATGTTCAAATTCGTGTGTCACCTCGAAGTCCCGGAACGTCGCGTGCGCGGGCAGAATATTCTCCAGCAGATCGCGCAGTTTCGGGATGTTCCACTGTCCGTTCCCAAGGTCGTAGATAAGATGCTCCTCGGTCTCCTCCCGCACGGCATGGAACGTCTCGTAGAACGCCTTGTTGGCCTTCACGACCTGCAGGTTCTGGTTCAGGATCACCAATGGCTCCCGCACCGTTTCGACAATAGCTTCGGCGAAGTCGAGACCGCGCTTGGCGGCATCGATATCGATCAACATCAACACGGCGCCGTCGGTCTTGCCATCCGGTCCCACGGACGGCAGGATGCGTAGGGAATACCAATGGCCGTGCGCGTCGCGGATGTCGCGCGGTTTCCGATCGCCGCCCTCCATTGCATCCAAAAGCAACCGCCGCAGGTCGGGTAGTTCCATCTGAGGCTGAAGATCGGTTATCGACCGCCCGACATCGGAGGCAATCAGATTCAACATCGGTTCAATGGCGCGGGTAAAGCGGCGGATGCGCAGGTCTCGCCCCACCATCACGAGGGGTATGCTGATGCTTTCGAGCAGATTGGCCAGATCGCGGTTGACTTTGCTGAACTCCACGTTGCTGATCTTCAGCTCTTCGTTAAGCGTGTTCAATTCTTCGTTGGCTGATTCCAGCTCTTCCTGCGCGGTTTCCAGCTCCTCGTTGCCCGCCTGCGCCTCTTCGTTCGCTGCCCTGAGTTCTTCCAGGGTGGTTGCATTATCCTCGACGATGGATTGCAGATACTCCTTGGTTGCCACAAGTTCGCGCCGCAGCCGGGCGCTTCCCTCGTTGTCCTGTATCACGGGCTTGTGGATCGCCCTCAGGTCGCCATTCGGCTCGGCATCCTGGAACAGGACCAGGAAATAGCGTTCTTTGGACGCGGACGAGCCCCTGAACGGGGTTACCTTGATGGTGATTTCCTTCAACTGCCCACCGTCTTCAATCCGAAAGCCGTCTTCTACGGCCACGGCGTTCCTGTGCCTGGCACTCCGGATCGCCTTACCCAGACCCGCAATCAAGCCTTCGCGCGCCAGTTTCAGGAGATTCTGGGTCGGCTCACCCGGCGAAAGCTCGAGGTACGGCGCTGTGCGGCCCCGGACCTGAACGATGTTCATGTCATCGTCAATGATGGCGCCGGCGGGCGCATGCTCGGCCAGCACCAACCGGTCGGCTTCCCGTAGCACATCGGGCCCCGCCCGGCCCTCGGCAATTCTCTGCCGGACATCCACCCGGCCTTCGGCGCGGCGACCTTCACTCAGGCTTGCCGCCGGCTTGTCCGCAGCCGGGCGCAGGCAATAGATCTTGTGGGTCTTCTCCACTTGATGAAACGACTCGGAAAGAGTGCCGATGCTTTCCGATGGACCGAGCACCAGGAAGCCCGTTGGCTTGAGGGCGTAATGCAAGATCGACAACACTTTGCGCTGTAACAGGGCTCCAAGGTAGATCAGCACGTTACAGCAACTGATGAGGTCCAGCCTGGAGAAAGGCGGATCCTGCGCCGCGTTGTGCCTGGCAAAAACGCAAACGTCACGGATGATCTTCGCGATCCGGTGCCCGCGTTCCGTTCTGGTGAAGAACCGGGCCAACCGCTGCGGAGAGACATGGGCCAACGCGGAGTCCTTGTAAGTGCCTGCGCGGGCTTCTTCAATGGCCGTTTCGCTGATATCGGTGGCGAAGATCTCGAACGGAACGCTTGCCTTCTTGTCTTCCAGGAATTCCATCAGGCAGATAGCGATCGAATAAGCTTCCTCGCCCGTGGCGCACCCAGGCACCCAGATCCGGATCGGATCCCCGGGCGCTCTCTTCTCGAGCAGAGCCGGGAACACTCTCGTCTTCAGCTCCTCGAAGACCGCGGGTTCTCGAAAGAATGCAGTGACCGTGACAAAAAAGTTCTCGCACAACGCGTTTGCTTCCTCGCGATTCTGCTCGAGATCCCGGCCGTAGTCCTCCAGCCTTTCGAATCCGCGGAGGGCCATGCGCCGCTTGATGCGCCGCGCCAGAGTGCTGTGCTTGTAGTGGGTGAAGTCCACTCCCGTGGCGCTCCGCACCAGCCGGAGTATTTTGGCCAACTCCGCATCCCCTGCCTCGTCCGGCTCCGGCGGCTGGACAAGAACCTGAGAAGCCCGCGCGATAGCAGCCAATTGGCGGGCGATTCCGGCCGGCGGCAGGACATAATCCACCACAGCGGCGGCGATGGCGCTTCTCGGCATGCCCTCGTACTTTGCGGTTCGCACTTCCTGGGCGAAGGTAATACCGCCCGCGGCCTTGATCGCCTGGAGGCCGAGGGTCCCGTCTGATGCCGTTCCCGACAGAACAACGCCGAGCGCTTTACTGCCCTGGTCTGCCGCCAGAGCGCGGAGAAAAGAGTCGATCGGCATGTTGCGGCCGCTGTCCGGCCGGGGCGAGGTACGAAGGACTCCCCGGGAAAAACCCAAATTGCATCGCGGCGGAATCACGTAAACATGATTGGCCTCGGCGCGGGTTTCGCCCTTCGCCTCGGAGACAGGCATCTTGCTGGCTTTGGAAAGCAACTCAGCCAGATGGCTCTCGTGGCTCGGATCGAGGTGCTGAATCAGCACGAAGGCCATGCCGGTATCGCCCGGCAGATGGCTGAGCAACTCCGTGAATGCTTCCAGTCCGCCGGCGGAGGCGCCGACGCCGACAACCATGGGCAGCGAACTGCCATCGACGTGCTCTTCGGCGGATGGGTGTATGATCGCTGCTGAGGAGACAGGACTTACGGCTGCTGTGGAGGTCTTCCCCGGCGGGGTGGTACGTCGCTTTGGGCGGAGTGATTCAGGCACGCGCACAGTACCCGCGATCCCGCCCGGCCGCCGATTGCCGGTCTTCTTTACCACACGCCACCATTACCTTTCTCGCCGGTACGAACGGGCGCCGCTGGACTAGGAACGCCACCACAGTGCACGTGCAGTGCCAATCTCACGCCGGTGTCTGGTCCAAGCGGTGGCGCCCAGCCAACTGACCGAATTGTAACCTGTCTCCCGGGGCACGGCAGGCTTCCAACCTCCGTCATCCGGCCAGGGGACCTGCGAGCAGATCCTTGATGATCTTGCCGATCTCCATGAATTGATTCAAACCGGAAGGCTTGGTGATGAATTGGGAAACTCCGAGGTCCTTCAACAGGGCCTCGTCTCGCCGCGACCGGGAAGAACTCCACACGCACACGGGAACACCGCCGAGGTGTCTGGCGCTTCGGATCTCGCGCAAGATGTCTTCGCCGGTATACTTGGACAGGTTTAAGTCCACCAGGATCAGGTTTGGAATTGCCGCATCCGTATAGGTCCCCTGCCTGCGGATGAAAGCGAGGGCTTCGCCTCCGCTCAGCAGGTGAAGCAGCTCAAATCGGAGATCTTGCTTCTTCAGCGCCCGCTCGAGAAGGAAGACGTCCGAGCCGTTGTCTTCAATGACAAGAATCCGGGCTGCGGGAACCACCGACGCATCTTTCAAGCTCACTCCCCGTTTCATCATTCCACAGTTGATGGCGGCGCCGTTTGCGGTGACACCTGCCGGGCCCTCACGACAAACCGCTTGGGCGCGGCTCCCACATAGGAAAAGGGATAACAGGTCACCAGCGTCAGCACGTTCTCCAAAGAGGGGGCGAGTACCCCTACATCGTCCGGCTCGACGATACTGAGCGATTCGACGACGTATGTGAAATCCCCGCTCAACGTCGAGAACTGAATCTCGTCCTTGGTCCTCAGATCCTTTAGCCCGTGAAAGAAGGTATCGCGGTGACCCGCCACGCCCACGTTTCCGGCGTGGCCGGGCAGCGCCGTTGCCGGAATGTGGCCTATGGCGAGTTGCAAGGTGTTTCGGTCGATGCCTTCCCGCACCATTGCAGACAAATGGAGTCTGGGCACCGAGAGTCGTCCGATGAGCGCGGTTGGAGACGATTTTCGGGACGAGCGCCTGGCGCGGACTCTCGGCGTGATTTCGGCATTAGCAGCGGCGGAGGCAGCGGCACTGCGGTCCGGGGTCCGGTCGAATTCCCGGCTTTCGTAGGTTTGGTACACGACCCGCTCGAGATGTGCGTATCCGTAGGCCCCGAGGCAGGCGATTGCGACAACCAGGAAAAAGTATCGGATGATGATACGAAGTCTCACAGGCTTCGCTTCCGGTTCCGCTCGCCACCCTGATCGACCAATGGGCGTGCGGGCGGAAGAACATAGCTTGTGCGCGTGTGCACTACCAGCTTGTGCCCGCCGGGCGTGGCCGCGATCACCTTGATGTTCCGCGACGAACCTTGTTCGCCGGAGCGAACCGGAACGTAGCCGATTGTGTACCGCGTGCGAATGTCGCTGGCAATCTGCCGGCAGATGCCAATAACTTCGGAAAGCTCCTTGGGAAAGAAGGACTCCCCGCCGCTTACTTGGGCAAGCCGCCGAAGCACCGCCGGGTTCCGATCCAGATCGTTCGTGTCGAAAATCCCAATCGTGTAGATCGTCGCGCGGGACTCTCGAACCATTCGCATGAGCTCATCCGACCCATGGACGCTGCTGTTGTCGCCTCCGTCGCTGACGAGCATCAAGGTCTTCTTCTCGCACTTGCCCTTCTCGAGATGATGCAGGGAGAACAGAATCGCGTCGTAGAGAGCTGTCCGGCCCGCGGGCACCCCAAACGACAGGGCCGTGCGCAGTTGCCCAACGTTGGCCGTGAAGGGAACGCCGTCCGGGAGGCCGCTGTGGACGCTGTCGCCAAAATTCACGACGAACACTTCATCTTTCCGATTGCTCGCCTGGATGAACGACAGCGCAGCCGTTACGACATGGCTGTACTTCGAGCGCATACTTCCGCTTGTGTCGATAACCAGGCCAACCGTGACCGGGACATCCTCGTTCGCAAAGTGTGTTATGTTCTGAAGCTTCCCGTCCTCGAACACTCTGAAGTTGTCCTTGCCCAGATTCGAGACGTGCTCGCCCGCCGTGTCTGTGGCGCTTACATCCAAGAGCACGAGTTCGGCCGTCGCGCTGAGCTTGAAAGGTTGCTCGGATGGCTCAACCGCGGGGACCTGCGCAGGGAGCGCCCGCACGATCATTGCCAACCCGAGGATGAGAATGTTTCTTAGCACTGTCGCTCCCTCGCCGTGGCCTGCTTGAAGGCGACCACGGCGGACTGCAGGCGCCCGGCCCTAGGCCTTGCAGAGACGTCGGCGCCGGGAGAAAAGTCCAAGAGCGGCAAACACGGCTAACGACACGAGTCCGACCACGCCGAGTAGCGGCATAGCGCTCGCGGTATGAGGCAGCTCCTGCAGCGGCGCGGGTGCTTCGGCCTCAACGATCCGATCAGCCGTCTGCATCGGAACCGGCTGCACTTCAACCGCGGCTTGCAATGTAGGCTCCGGCGTGGACTGCAGTGTGGGCTGCAGGGAGGTTTCTGGAGACTGAATAGGCAAAGTCACGGCCAATTCGGTGGTCTTGCCGCTTTCGTCAACTGCCACAACCGGCACCGTCTTCAGATCCTCTACGGCACTCGTTTCCACTTCGATTGCGGGAACGGGCGCCTTCACAAAGGCGGCAATCTGCGCGGCTGTTTGTTTCGGGTATACGAACTCCTGCCCGAAGTTGTCACCGGGGTAGAACCAAGCCCGAAGGGCTCTGGGCTGCCCCGCGGGGACTTCCCAATACTGGAGCACGGTATTTCCTGTCGGCTGCAGGCGATAGTTCGGTATCGCCAGGACCGTCGTCATGACGTGCTGCTGATCTTTGTCGAAGATCCGGACGATGTGACGGTCTGAGAGAGAGTCTACCAGCACCAAGACATATTCGCCCGGTTGAAGCGTTACCGTGTGGCCGGGCGCGCAGCAGGACGGCACCTCGATCGCTTCATTGACGGTCAGCGTGGTCTTCTTGTTCCAATTTTGCCCCTGGAGGCTTGGTATCATCGCAAGGCCGATACAACCCGTGAAGGCCGCGAATGCAATGCTTCGGAAATGTTTCATAGAATTATTCACCGATCTCCTTTTCGATGTTCAATTTGTCTCTAAGGCAGATTAGGCACCAACGCGGAAAGCCCCTGGAATCGGGCGTTTCATGACTCATCTGCCGCAACCTGATGCAATTGTTGCCGCCGGTCATGCAGGATTCGCTATGAAGGACCCTATAAAGGATTCAGCCGTCAACGGGCTTCCCAATGGCCGGCGAATCTGGCTTGATGCCGTGTGCGGAGTAAGCTTCTCCGCGGCTACCGTTCGATGATGACCTTGAGCGCCTGGGTGCTGGCTGCCCGCTCGAACGTGCCGTAAGCGTCGAGGATGCGGTCGAGTTTGAAGCGGTGAGTGATCAAGAGCTTGGGATCGATCTTGCCGGATTGCACGGTCTTGAGCAGCATGGGCATCGTGACAGTGTCCACCAGCCGGGTGGTTATCGTGATGTTCCGCGACCACAAGCGTTCCAGGTGAAGATCCACTTTCACGCCATGCACGCCGACATTAGCGATGGTGCCGCCCGGGGCCACAATGTCCTCGCAGGTGTTGAAGGACGCCGGCACGCCCACTGCTTCGATGGCGGTATCGACACTTCGGCCGCCAGTCATCTGCATCACCGTCTCCGCGACCCTGCCGCTGGCGGCGTTGATCGTCGCCGTCGCACCGAGGCGCGTGGATACCTGCAGACGATGATCATCGAAGTCGATCATAATGATCTCGGCGGGCGAGTAGAACTGCGCTGTCAAGAGCACCGCAAGGCCGACCGGGCCGGCGCCAACGATAGCGACCGAGTTGCCCGGCTGGACCTTGCCGTTGAGCACGCCGCACTCGAAGCCGGTGGGCAGAATGTCGCTCAACATGACCAGGGCTTCTTCGTCGACGCCTTCCGGGATCCGATAAAGGCTCGTGTCGGCGTGCGGGATGCGCACATATTCGGCCTGAGTTCCGTCGATCTGGTTGCCGAGTATCCAGCCGCCCGTGGTGCAATGGGAATACATGCCGCGCCGGCAATATTCGCATCTGCCGCAAGCGGAGATGCACGAGATCAGCACGGAGTCTCCTGGATGGAAAGCCGTGACACCGGGCCCTGTCTTCTCGACCACGCCCACGCCCACGCCTTCGTGCCCCAGGATACGCCCGGGGCCGCACGTCGGAACGTCGCCCTTGAGGATGTGCAAGTCGGTGCCGCAGATCGTCGTTTTGGCAATCTTCACGATTGCGTCCGTGGGAGCTTGGATTTCAGGGACGGGGCGCTCCGTCAGCACCTTTTTACCTCGCCCTTGATAGACGAGAGCTTGCATCATCATCCGATTCTTTCGGTCTTCGCCCGGCTCGGACACCGTTGTTGTCACTGACACTGGATCCTCGATTCAGGTGTCCGTGCCAAGCCGTTCTGGGCCTGCGCGTCGCGCGGCACTACGAGCAGGCGCGGCGCACCCGGCGCAGGTTGCTCCCAGCGCACCGGATGCCGCCGCCCGCACGTCCGGCACTCGTACTGGCCGTGCGAGGGCCACATTGGCTCCGTGTGCATCAGCCTGCACCAGAGATGCGCGAGTCGCCCTTGTGGTGGTTTCATCGATTTCCGAGGCGTGACTTCTAAAGGCGAGTGGCAGCGTGACTTTCGCGCTCGCGCTCAAAGCCGGCGAATCGCTTCCACTCGCCTTCGATTTGGTCCCAATTCATGATTCCTCCTGCTTCCTTGCCGGTTTCCAGGGCGTAACTTAGCCGTGGCACGTTTGCCGCCGTTCGAATTTCAACGAGCCTCATGGGGACGAGGTGGCGGCGATGCCGCGGCCGGCCGCAGTCAAATGTGCATTCCTGTAGGCAGATTCTGCACTTGCCCGTGCTGCCTTGCTCCGTATCCCGGCACTCCGCCGCCCTGCGGCGCTTGGCCCGACTCGTGCACAGACACCAAGACGACAGGTCTAAAAGGAAGGGCCACTACATGACAAGAAATACATCGGTGATGGGAATCTATTCGGATCGCACAACCGTTTCGGAAGCCATCAACGTCCTGCATAAAGCGGGATATCGGGCGACGGACATCTCGGTCCTGGCGTCCGACAACCAAGGCTCAAAGGATTTCGCGCATGAGAAACGTACTAAAGCACTGGAGGGCGCGGCTGCGGGGGCGGCTGCGGGAGCGGTGGTTGGCGCTGCATTGGCCTGGCTCGTTTCCATCCAGACTGTGACCATCGCCGTGTTGGCGCCGCTGGTCCCGGCGGGACCCGTGCTGGCCGCCTTCGCCGGCGCCGGCGCTGGAGGGGCGCTGGGTTGGATGGTCGGATTGCTGGCTGGCGGGCGCCTGTCCGAATACGTGGCCAAGAGGTACGCGGGCAGAATCAGGCGTGGAGGCATCCTTCTGTCCGTTCACTGCGACAGTCCGGAATGGTGTGGCCGGGCGAAGAAAACCCTCAAAGACACTGGCGCCCAGAGCATCTCCTCCGGTTCTGAGTCTGCCGCCGACTACGGGACGACGGACAAGCCGACCGAGAGGGCGCCCGCTGCCGTCGTCGTCACGGATCGCGTCGAAACGCCTGTCCCACAGACGGTCGAATGCGCCGTTCAAGAAGTCAGGAAATGATGTGTCGCTACCCGCTTGGCATCATACTGATTGTGCTTGGCCTAGCCGGTCTTGTGTGGGGCGGGCTTTCGTACACAACCAATGAAAAGCTCGTGGACATCGGACCGATTCACGCGACTCGAGAAAAGACACACAACATACCGCTGGCGCCCCTTGGGGGCGCGCTGGCGCTGACCGGCGGTATTTTGATCCTGGTGGCAGGCAGGAAGCAAATAGCTTAGCTTCCGCCAGTTCGGCAGTGAGGCTGAGGATTGGAAAAGAAAGGACAAGCACATGTTGCTACTGATTATCATTCTGTTACTGGTTTTGGGCGGCGGCGGAGGGTACTACGGGCATAGCCGGTGGGGTTATGGCGGCGGTGCGGGCGTGGGATTAGGCACCATACTCATCGTTCTCCTCGTAATCTATCTGTTAGGGTTCCTGCACTAAGGCCAGGCCGGCACTCAACATCGCGACGACCACCACTAACTTGCACTCGCCTCCTGCCAGCGTCGCGGGCAGAGGTGCCGGATTGATCTTTGTGCATACTCAATAGCGACCTTAACGGAGACGATTACTATGAAACTTGTTCGAGCTACCAGTACCACTGCCCTGTTTCTGCTTTTCGGGACGATTGTCCCTGCGTACGCGCAGCACGACCAGCAGAAAGAAAATCAGGGCAAGCCTGAAAAGCAGGAGGCCAGGCAACCGCAAGGCGCGCCGCCGGCCGCACAACAGCAGCGTCCCGCGCAACCGCAGGCGCGCGGACAGCAACAGCAGAGCCAACCACAACAGCAGCACGCGCAACCCGCTCATCAACCGCAGCAGCAGCGGGCCCAACAGCCTCCGCAACAACAACCGCAGCAGCAGCAGCAGCGACAACGTCCGCAGCAGGCCCAGCAACAGCCGCAGCAGCGTACGCAATCCGCTCGACAGCCGAACCAACCGCAGCCCCAGCGCGCGCAACCGGCTCAACAGCCGCCGCCGCAGCGGACTCAACAGACGCGGCCGCAACAAGCGCAACAGCAGGGACAACGACAGCAACAGCCGAACCAGCCGCAGCAGCAGCGCGTCCAACCCGCTCAACAACCGCAGCAACAGCGGGCCCAACAGCAGGGACAACGCTCCCAGCAAGCTCGGCAACAACCGCAGCCACAGCGTACCGAGCAGCAGGCAGTCGCGTGGCAGCAGCAGCGGGGATGGCTAAAGCAGGGCGGCTGGCAGGGGCATAGTACATTTCAGCAGGATCGTGCTCAACACTGGGCCAGCGATCATCGCACTTGGGCGCAGCGTGGAGGCTATGGCGGTTACTACATTCCTCAGGACCGCTTCAGTCTCTATTTCGGGAGTCAACACGAGTTCCGGATGCACAATCTCCCCACGATCTACATGGGGTATCCTCGTTTCGAGTACGGCGGCTTTTCGTTCCTGCTCGTCGATCCCTGGCCGGAAAACTGGGCAGCGAACTGGTACGACACCGACGACCTTTACATTGATTATGACGGCGGATACTACCTTTACGACCGCAGGTATCCGAGCGTCAGAATGGCGATCACTGTCGAGATGTAGCCGACGACGGCGGCTCCACAGTATGCCACGAATGCCTGCACGCCAAACGGAACGACACCGCACCGGACGCGTTGGTTGGCTCCGAGCTGCGGTATTGGGCGCGAACGACGGGATTCTTTCAACAGCCAGTCTGGTGCTCGGAGTGGCAGCCGCGCATGCGACTCACAGCAACGTTGTGGTCGCGGGGGTCGCCGGCCTGGTCGCCGGCGGGATGTCGATGGCGGCAGGTGAATACGTGTCCGTGCACTCACAGGCGGACACCGAAAAGGCCGACCTCAAGCTGGAACGTACGGAACTGAAAACAGACTATGAGGGCGAGCGCAAGGAACTGATGGCGATCTACGTCGCGCGCGGGCTCGACCCCAAACTCGCCAAGCAGGTTGCCGACCAACTGATGTCCCATGACGCCTTGGGCGCGCATGCCCGCGACGAACTCGGCATCTCCTCGTCTTTCAGTGCGCGTCCGATTCAGGCCGCGTTGGCGTCGGCCGGCAGCTTCGCCGGCGGAGCGGCGATGCCTCTCGTGGTCGCAGCCATAGCCCCGCAAGCGGCGTTGATCCCGCTTGTCTCCGGAACTTCACTGTTCTTCCTGGCGCTTCTGGGGGGGGTGGCGGCGCGCGTCGGGGGCGCAGGCGTGGCGGTGGGAGCAATGCGCGTCACGTTTTGGGGTGCCCTGGCAATGGCAGCGACCGCGGGCGTCGGGGCGCTGTTCGGAACCGCCGCAACCGGGACTTGAATTGCCGCCAATGCCATCCGGACCCGGAACAGAGAAAAACAGCCTGCGGTCAGTTGCGCTATTTGTGCTGGAAGACGAGGGTGATCGGCTTGTGATCCGGTCTCTCGACGCTCACCATCATGGTGCCATCCGCGGCAAGAGTGTAGCTTTCGAGAGTTATCGCGCCGGATTGGGTGGTGGTCACCTTCAACACGTCGTGATCCCACCGAGTCTTGCTCTTGAGATCCTTAGCGGTGTGAATCGTGGCACTGTGCTCGCTGTCGGTGATGTCGCTGTAGAAAAAGGTCTCGGCGGCCCCTTCATACACGAAACTGCGAGAGACAGCGATGTTACCCTGCCGATCGTTGATGGTCACCGTGCCGGTTTGGACGACGGACTGGCCGGCAAAATCGCTCTTGGCGGGCACCAGGGTCCAGGTGCCGTTCAGGGCGCTGTGGTCGCGAGCGAATCCTGACAACGCGAAGAGGAGAGTCGTTAAGACGGATCCTGTAATTCTTGCAGATGAATATGTCCTCATGATCTCCTTCCAGGGGCTACCGGTTTCAACGGAATTACAAAGCGCAGGAATTGTTAGAGCACGCGCGCTACCGTTCTGGTCATAACAAAGCATGCCGTCGATAGAACCAGGTCTTTACCGCTTGCACCAGAAACAGGTAGGTCAGGGCAAGCAGTGAAATCGCACCCAGCAACGAGAGCGGTAATGGAGTAAATCCAAGCAAGACGCCGAGGCGTGTGTACGGCAACACGACGCCGGCGGCGGAGACGGCGACAACCCCGATTAACAACCGGCCGCTCGGACGGCTCTTGAACGGGTTGCCCGCGGTCCGGATCACAAACACTACCAGCGTCTGCGTAGCGAGAGATTCCACGAACCAGCCGGTGCGGAACAGCGGCGCGTTGGTGGAAGCGTGGAACATCCACAGGAGCACTCCGAAGGTGAGGAAATCGTAGATGGAGCTGATCGGGCCGATGATCGTCATGAACTGGCGAATGAACCCGATTTGCCACCGCTTGGGCCGGTGCAGCAGGGCCGGATCGACATTATCGCCGGGAACGGCGACCTGGGAAGTGTCGTAGAGAAAGTTGTTCAGCAGGATTTGAGTCGGCAACATCGGCAGGAAGGGCAGAAAAAGCGATGCCGCGGCCATACTGAACATATTGCCGAAGTTGGAGCTGGTGCTCATGATGATGTACTTCATGATGTTGGCGAAGCACCGCCGTCCTTCGACGACCCCCTCGTTCAATACCGCAAGGTCTTTCTCCAACAGGATGATTTTCGCAGCATCCTTGGCCACATCCACGCCATTCATTACGGAAATGCCGACGTCCGCGGTGTGCAGCGACGGAGCATCGTTGATGCCGTCACCGATGTACCCGACGACGCGCCCGCGCGCCTTCAGCCCCAAAATCACCCGGTTCTTTTGTTCCGGAGACACGCGCGCGAAGATGGCGCCGTGTTCCGCCTGGTAAGCCAGGGCGGCGTCGTCCATTGTGTCGATCTGGCTCCCGGTGACAATGCAGTCGGCAGCGAGCCCCACATCGTGGGCTACCTTCTGCGTCACGTACTGATTGTCGCCGGTCATGATGACCACGGAAACGCCGTTCTTCTTCAGCGCTTCGAGGACCGCGGGAATTCCTTCCTTGGGCGGGTCGAGGAATGCCGCAAAGCCGGCCAGAGTCATCTCCTGCTCGGCCGCCAGCGCATACGCATCCTGCTGCTCCACCTTTCGTATCGCGACTCCGAGGGTACGGAATCCGTCGGCGCTCAATTTCTTGAAGGTCTCCGCCGCCTGGGCTCGCCAGCTTTCATCGAACGGTTGGGGAGCGCCGCCGATGATAACCGTCCCGCAGATGGCAAAGACGCTCTCCGCCTCGCCCTTGGTGATGAGGAGGCGCTCGCCGCCATGACGCACCACCACGGAGAGGCGCTTGCGGTTGAAGTCGAAAGGAATCTCGTCCACCTTCTGATACTCCACAATGGCGGGGTGCTCGTGCTTCAGGATGGCGTCGTCCAGCGGGCTCCTGATGCCGGCTTGAAAGTAACTGTTCAGATACACATACCGAAGGACGTCTTCGTTGTCCTGCCCGTGAACGTCAACGTGCCGGTCCAGCACGATCTCGCCTTCGGTCAGCGTCCCGGTTTTATCGCTGCAAAGAATCTCCACGCTGCCGAAATCTTCGATCGCCGAAAGCTGCTTGACCAGAACCTTTTTCCTGGCCATCCGCCGAGCGCCCTGCGCCAGCGTGATCGTGATGATCATCGGCATCATCTCGGGCGTCATCCCCACGGCAAGCGCGACCGAGAACAAGAACGATTCCAGCAACGGACGATGTAAGACGATGTTCACCAGCAGGACGAAGAGCACCAGCAGCATGATCACGCGAGTGATCATCAACCCGAAATGGCGTATGCCACGGCCGAATTCGGTCTCCGGCGGCCGCATGGCCAGCCTTTGGGCAATCTCGCCGAAGGCGGTGTCTCTGCCGGTGCGAACGATGACCGCGGTGCCGATTCCCGTCTGAACCGCAGTCCCCAGGAAAACGCTGTTGCCGGCGTCGGCGATGCCGTGTTGCCCCGCCGGAAGATCATTCGCCGCCTTGTCGACCGGCAAAGATTCTCCCGTGAGCGCGGACTCGCGCACGTGCAGGTCCTTGGAGTCCAGTAAACGGGCATCGGCTGGCGCCAAGTCCCCGCAATTGAGCCGGACGATATCCCCGGGCACCAGCTCTGCGACCGGCAGTTCCAGTTCGTGTCCATCGCGCATAACCGCGGCGGTTCTGGCAACCTGCTTCCGAATGTCCTCCACCGCATGCCGGGCTTGAAACTCCACGTAGAAGTTCACGACCACGCTGAGCAGCACGATGGCGATGATAATCGCGCCGCCGACCGGATCACCCAGCACGATCGAGATGACACTGGCCGCCAGGAGAATCAGGACAAGGGGATTGGCAAAGAAGCCCAGAAAACTGATCAGTGCGGCGAATCGAGATTCCCCTATCAGGCTGTTGGGACCATGCGCCCGCAGCCGCTGTTTCGCCTCGTCGGAAGTCAGTCCGGCTGATGTTGCGTGCAGCAGTTCGAGCAGGTCCCGCTGCGGCATATCCCAGAAGCGGTCCAGCGTCTTGTCTGGTTTGCTCATGCGCAGCCTCTCCCTGAATTCTATATGCTGTCCGGGCTCGGCACCCCTACTCGCAGGGTGTTGGGCGGCCTCGGGCCTGTTTGCACGGCTGGTGCCAAGTGCGCGGACACCGGATCCTTGGCAGATGCATCGTCGCAGCGGAACGCTTGACCTGCAGCAAATGCCGGGTTGGGTGCAGCTTCTGCACCTTGCGACAGGGAATTCCCCGTCCGGCAGTTGGCCCGTCTGACCCGCAGCCCCCCAATATAGCCCACCGCGACGCTTTGGGCCCGCGCCTGCAATCATGCATCGCGAAGGAGCAAATAAGATGCTTTGGACGATCTGCGTAATCCTGTTGGTTCTGTGGGCGTTGGGAATGGCAACTTCTTATACCGCCGGCGGGCTGATTCACATCCTGTTGGTCGTTGGCTTGATAATGCTGGTGTTTCGTTTGATTCAAGGACGTAGAGTCCTCGGTTAGCACGCACCTGCACCAGCCGGCGACTGGGCAGCGGATTGCTACTCAATAAGTCAGGAGCGTAAAAGAAAATGCCGTTGATAAACATCGTCATCGCGCTGATCGTCGTAGGCGTCGCATTGTGGCTGATCAACAACTTCATCCCCATGGCCTCCAGCATCAAGACCATTCTGAATGTAGTGGTCGTGGTTGCGGTTGCAATTTGGGTCCTGCAGGCGGTCGGGATGTGGGGACGTATAACCAGTTATAAGTTCACGCAATGAGTCGGTGCAGTTTGACTGGCGCCCCAAAATGACAGTGCTAAGCGTGGTTCTGCTGTGTGCCGTTCCGGTTGTCGCCCTGGCGCAGCCCGTGGATTCGCTTGATCTGAGCGGCAAACTGCGCTTTCATGTCGAGACCCTTTATAGCCCATTGTCGATGGCGGGATCCGCTGCATACGCGGGAATCCTCCAGGGGATCGGCACGCCGGAAGAGTGGGGACAGGGCGCCGGCGCCTACGGGAAGTGTTTCGCTTCAACGGTGGGATGCACGGCGATCTATGAGGTTCTTGCTTTCGGCCTGGACTCGACGCTGCACCAGGACCCCCGCTATTTTCGATCTAGCAGCACGGGATTCTGGCGCAGGACGGCACATGCGCTCCGCGGAACCATACTGACGCGCACCGACCACGGCGGCGAAACACTTTCCATCTGGCGTCTGGGCAGTTCATACGGCGCCGCCTATCTTTCCAACCAGTGGTATCCGGACCGGCTGAATACCGTGCGCCTCGACGTATTGCAGGGATCCCTCGGGCTCGGGTTCGGTTTCGCCAGCAACCTCGGCGCCGAGTTCTGGCCGGATCTCAAACGCAAGATACTGCGCCGAAGGCAATGAGGGCGCCCCAATCTCCGCCGGAAAGGGTTCTACCATGAGCCTGCACATCGAGCAGCGGGAATGCGAAGGCATCATCATTCTTGACCTGAAGGGCCCGCTTACTCTAGGTCATGGAGACGTGGAACTGCGTGACCGGCTGCCTGCGCTCGATCAATCCGGCAAGGTCAATATCGTGCTGAATCTCGAAGACGTCAGCGAAATTGACAGCACGGGACTGGGAACTTTGGTTGTTGGACTCGCTAGGCTGCGCAGGTCCGGCGGGGGGCTGGCGCTGCTGAACCTCAATCGGTCGCACCTGAAACTCTTCTTGTTGACCAGGCTGGCCATCGCCTTTGAGTTCTTCGACGATGAGCAGGAAGCGGTGAACAGCTTCTTTCCGGATCGGGCGGTGAGGCGCTTCGACATCCTCAACTTCGTTCAACACGGTGGCGCTACTGTTTCCGTTCCCGGGCCGTCCGCGGCGGCTTGCTAGAATAGGAGGCGATGCCCCGATTGCCTTCAGTTTCGGGCCGGATCCTCATCGTCGACGATGACGAGCGCCAGCGCCACGCTTTGGCTGCCATACTTTCCGATTCCGACTTTGAAACGCAACTCGCGGGCGATGGGCAGGAAGCGCTGGAACGGCTCACCGCCTTCAACGCCGACGTCATCGTTGCGGATTTGGTCATGCCGCGCATGGACGGCTTTGAACTGCTCCGGCACCTGAAGGAACAGGGCGACCTCACTCCGGCGATCGCGCTCACCGGCTTCGGCAGCATGGAAAAGGCCTTGTCCGTTGTTCATGACCTCAAGGCTTTCTGGTTCCTGGAGAAGCCGGTCGAACCGCGCGCCTTCAGGACCCTCCTGGAACGGGCGATCCGCTTCAAAAGAAGTCTGCAAAAAAACAGCGAGCTCACGCGGGACCTGAGCCTTCGCGGCGTGCTCGGAGACCTGGTGGGAACCTCCCAGGCGATGCAGCGGATCTTCTCGCTCATCAGGCAGGTAGCGCCCACTACAGCGCCTGTATTGATCCGTGGAGAGAGCGGCACTGGGAAGGAACTGGTCGCACGGGAGATCCATAAGTGCAGCCCCCGGGGTGATGGGCCTTTTGTCGCGATCAATGCAGCCGCCTTACCCGAGACTCTGGTTGAGAGCGAGTTGTTCGGCCACGAGAGGGGCGCGTTTACGGGAGCCATGGAGCGTTCGGCCGGTTGCTTTGAGCAGGCTCACGGGGGTACTTTGTTTCTCGACGAGATCGGCGAGATGCCGGCGTCCACGCAGCCAAAGCTGCTGCGCGTTCTCGAGGACCTGCGGGTGCGGCGCCTGGGCGGTAAGCATGAGATCGCGGTAGACGCCCGGGTGCTTGCCGCGACCAGTCAGGAGCTCGGAACGCATTTGCGCGAAGAGCTTTATTATCGGTTGAGTGTATTCCAGATCGTGGTTCCGCCGCTGCGCGAACATAAAGAAGATATCCCCCCGATCGCCGATGTCATGCTGCAGAACCTGAACAAGAAGCACGGCACGCGAGTCACAGGCGTGGATGCCCAAGTGCTCGATCTTCTTCAACGCTACGATTGGCCCGGTAATGTGCGGGAGCTACGGAATGTCCTCGAGCGAGCCGCCATCATTGCAGGCGAGGGTGTGATCCGGCTGGCGAACCTTCCTTTCCCTGAGTTCGGCGTAAGCCCCGGCCCTTATGCGCGGTCATCATCTGGCTATGAGGGCCCTATAATGCTCCAGGCTGGCCAGCCCCTCATGAAACTCGAGGAAGCCTACATCAAACTCACCCTCGAGCACGTGGGCGGCAATCGCAAGCGCGCCGCGGAGATGTTGGGGATCAGCCTGCGGACGCTGCAGAACCGGATCGCTGCACTGCGCGGAGAGGCGAAGGTGACAACTCCCGGCCCGTGAGCTGTTCGCCTCGGTGCGGCCCTGATCCGGTTCTGCCCGCCGCGCTGCGTGCCATCGGCTGGGTGCGGCCCGACTTGGGTCTGAGATGGGCGGAGAGATAAAACGACCGCGGCCAAACCCCATTGGCCGCACCAGCGGATCCTCGTGGCTTCTGCTCGAGGCGCTGCCGCGAGTGTTCAGGCAGGCATCCACCGAATGGTTTAACGATAATGCCCCGCGCCTCGGCGCCGCCGTCGCTTTTTATAGCCTGCTGTCACTGGCTCCCGTGATTGTTATAGCCGTCGCTGTGGCCGCTGTTGTTTACGGGCAGGAGGCCGCCGAGGGGCGGCTGGCATCGGAAATCCAGGGGATTGCCGGACCTGACGTAGCACGGACAATTCAGGAAATCATCATACGCGCCTACCAGCCCCGGACAGGCGCGATTGCGACCTTGCTCGGCCTGGCGACCTTGGCATTTGGCGCCTCTTCCATTTTTGTGGAGTTGCACGACGCGATGAACACAATCTGGCATGTCTCACTTCCCCCCGACCGAACCAATGCCGCTACAGTCATTCGTCTGATCAAGGATCGCTTCTATTCGTTCGCGACGGTGCTGGGCATAGGTTTCCTGCTACTGGTATCTCTGGTGTTGAACGCCTGGATCGTGGCAATGAGGATCTCCGTGCCGCGGGCTGCCACGTTCATGATGTCATATCTGGTAATCGCTGTGCTGTTTGCAGCCCTCTACAAGATCGTTCCAGACGTTAGATTGAAGTGGGGCGATGTTGCTCCCGGTGCCATGATCACCTCATTGCTGTTCATGATCGGCAACCAATTCATGGGGCTGTACTTCGCGAACACCGGCTTCGGATCGACGTACGGTGCTGCCGGTTCGCCGCTTGTCGTGTTGCTGTGGGTGTACTACTCGGCGCAGCTATTCTTTTGGGGTGCTGAGTTCAGTAAGGTGTACACGAAGACCGTGGGGTCCCAACGCGATCGGCAGTATTGAGGGCACCCGAGGCCGGATCAGTTGGCAATATGCCATCATGCAACCACTCCTGTCCAAAACAGGACAGACCTGTAGCTTGGTCTGCTGAAAACACGCGTCTTGGAGGGAATCCGGTGGGCTATTCGGGTTGAGGTCTCCGGTTTGAAGTGTCGCGGCCTGTCCAAGTCATGCCAACGCCAACGTAAGTTGTTCGGCAGCCGGGATCAGTGGTGGGGTGCCCATGTCAATACCGGGTTGAAATTTCCCCATAGTTCCGGTCGAAAATTCCCCACCCGGATCACACCGCTGCCTCCTCTTGGCTGTGGCTTGGATTCAGTAAGGCCGCGATCTCCGGCTGGCTCATCTGGTCCGGTTGCTGGCCAAGGGGCACTCGGACGAGTTGGAAGGAGAGTTTTCCCGCCAACTGAGCGGCGATCGTTTCAGCCGCTCTCCGGCCGCTGTCGTCGCCGTCCAGCATCCGGACGATTCGCTGAAATCGCCCTCGCAGGAGTGCCTCTTGCTGGCTCGATCGTGGCGCGCCCATCAACGCCACCACCGACGGAAAGCCCGCCTGGTGGACCTTGAGACAATCGAAATATCCTTCCACCACAACCACCGCGGTGGCCTCCTACGCGGCCGCCCGATGGAAGTTGAACAACACTTCCGACTTCCGAAAGCCGGCTGGCAGCCGGTACTTGGGCGACGCCCCATCGAGCGAGCGCCCGGCATACCCCACCAGTTGCCCGTAGCGAATCGTGAATCGGGATCACCACCCGCCCGCTCATCAGGCCGCGGCCAGCATAGAAACCCACCCCAAACCGAGCGGCCGTCTCCGGAAAAATCCCCCAGGCCCGCAGGTACGAGTGCGTCCCATCGACTCCTCGAAGAGTAAAGGAAAGAGGTTGATTGTGCCCCTTCTTTTTCCCTAACCAGTTCGGGTTATCCGCCGGCCCGCCCAAAACGGGAGGTGGCCCGCTGGCGGGCACGGGAAATCTCTGCGTTAACCGTCGCGCCGCCTCGCGCACCGAACATCGTTCCATCGCGGCCACAAAGTCCAGCACGTTGCCGCGGACCTGGCAGGCAAAGCACTGAAAGGCGTTCTTACTCAAACTGACATGAAAGGCATCGATCCTTCCGCCGCGGTGAATCGGGCAGGGGCCCTCCAGTTGTCCCGGCCGTCGGCCTCGCAGCCACTCCACCCCATAGTAGCGCAGCACTTCGGCGAAACTCACCGTCGCTTTCACCGCCCCGAAGTCCCCCCACTGGCTCTCCATGCTCAAACCCCTTTCCGCACGCCCGAGCCGCGTGGTTTGGCCGGAGTCCCGTCCGCAGCGGCGCCGGTGCCCGGCGCGTCCTCCTGCTCCCGCGAGATCAACAATCCCGCCCGCCGCCGGTCCTTCAGCCGGTAGCTCTCGCCGCGGATGTTGATCGTCGTCGAGTGGTGTAACAGCCGGTCCAGGATCGCCGTGGCGATGATCGGGTCGCCGAAAATCGTGCCCCAGTCCACGGCGTCGCGGTTTCTCTCTTGACAACTTAATTTGTCAATGTTCTAATATTCTCGTGCTGGATGTCGAGGTCATACAGTCTCCGCAGGCCGCCGCCGCCGCGCTCGACCCTGTCCGCGCGCGGCTCCTGGCCGAATTGTCGGAGCCCGCGTCGGCGGCCACCCTGGCCGCACGCCTCTCCCTTCCACGCCAAAAAGTGAACTACCACTTGCGCGCCCTGGAGAGCCACCACCTCGTGCGCCCAACCAGCGAACGCAAGTGGGGCGGCATCACAGAGCGCCTGGTGGAAGCCACCGCGTCGTCTTACGTAGTGTCGCCCGCCGCCATGGGCCCCGCGGCGTCCGACCCTGGGCGCAGCCGCGAC
>Ga0116219_10000547_pt1 | contig 38993 bp, 38 predicted proteins | sample Sb_taG_4_FD_91019 | JGI IMG/M metagenome (GOLD analysis project Ga0116219, IMG submission 91019) | Peat soil microbial communities from Weissenstadt, Germany - Sb_50d_6_BS metaG | ecosystem: Environmental > Terrestrial > Soil > Wetlands > Peat | place: Germany: Weissenstadt | collected 2010-09-21 | reverse complement strand
GTCGATGCTGAGTTCGGGCACGACCCACATCGGGGTGGCCACCGACCACGTCATCGCTTCGTTCCGCAACGACCTCTGGCCCGGGTACAAGACCGGGGAAGGCGTGCCCGAGTTGCTCATGGCACAGTTCCCTCTCCTGGAGGCCGCGCTCGTTGCCATGGGCGTGGTGGTCTGGCCCATGGTGGAGCTCGAGGCGGACGACGCGCTGGCCTCAGCGGCGGCGGTGGCGGCCGACGACGCCGCCGTCGAACAGGTGGTGGTGTGCACCCCGGACAAGGACCTGGCCCAGTGCGTACGGGGAAAGCGCGTCGTGCAGCTCGACCGGCGCAAGGACGTGGTCACCGACGAGGAAGCGGTCCGCGCCCGCTACGGCATCGGCCCGGCCTCGATCCCCGATTGGCTGGCGCTCGTCGGCGACAGCGCGGACGGGTTCCCCGGCCTGTCGGGCTGGGGGAAGCAGTCGGCGTCGAACGTGCTCGGCCGCTACGAGCACCTGGAGGCGATCCCCGCCACCGTCTCGGACTGGGACCCCGACCTGCGTCGGGCGGTGCGAGGCGCACCCAAGCTGGCCGAGCGCCTCGCATCGGACCTGGACCACGCCCTGTTGTTCCGTGACCTGGCCACGTTGCGCGTCGACCGCTCGCTGCTGGCCTCGGTGGAAGACCTCCGCTGGAGGGGGCCGAGCGACGACTTCGAGGACATCGCCCGTTTCCTGCGCGATCCCGCCCTGGCCGACCGCGCCGCCGCCATGGCGGTGCGCGGCTAGCGGCCTGGTCGCAACGTTCGTCCCTCTTCCGTCCTCCCGGCTACCGTGCGGGCATGAGCGCTCGAGGGACAGACGGGCAGGCCCTGCAATTCCCAGCGGGGTTCCTGTGGGGAGCGGCCACCTCCGCGCATCAGATCGAAGGTGGCAACGTCAACAACGACTGGTGGGACTGGGAGCACGACCCGGGGTCCGGATGCGTGGAATCGAGCGGCGACGCCTGCGATTCCTTCCACCGCTGGAACGAGGATGTGGGCCTCGTGGCGGACCTGGGTCTCGGTGCCTACCGCTTCTCCCTCGAATGGTGCCGTATCGAACCCGCCGAGGGTGAGTTCTCCACGGCCGCGCTCGACCACTACCGGCGGATGTGCGCGGCATGTCACGAGCGCGGCATCTCACCGGTATTGACCTTCCACCATTTCACGACTCCTCGGTGGCTCACGGCGCGAGGCGGTTGGGAGGCCCCCGACGCGCCGGAGCGCTTCGCGCGCTACGTCGAGCGCGCCGTGGCCCATCTCGGCGACCTCATCGGTTGGGCCTGCACCATCAACGAGCCCAACGTGGTGGCGGTGCTGGGCTACACCGTCGGAATCTACCCACCGGGCATGAAGGACGAGTATGGCCGCCACTTCGCCGTGAACGAGGCCATGGTCCGGGCCCACCGGTTGGCCGTGGACGCGCTCCGCTCCGGGCCCGGGTCGTTCCCGGTGGGGATCACCCTGTCGATGGAGGAGCTCGTGGCAGGCGAGGGTGGGGAGCAGACGCGAGACGCCGCCGAGCAGATCCTCGAGAACACCTTCCTCGACGCCACCGCCGGCGACGACTTCATCGGTGTGCAGTGCTACGAGCGCACCGTCCTCGGCCCCACCGGGCCGATCGAGCCTGTGGCGGGGACGCGCCTCACCCAGATGGGCTACGAGTACTGGCCCCAGGTGGTGGAGTACACCGTGCGGCGGGCCGCCGCCTACACCGGCATCCCCGTAGTGGTGACCGAGAACGGCCTCGCCACCGAGAACGACGCAGAGCGGATCGAGTTCATCACCACGGCACTGCAGAGTCTGCACCGCTGCATCTCCGACGGGATCGACGTGCGTGGCTATTTCGTGTGGAGCCTGCTCGACAATTTCGAGTGGCACCTGGGGTACGGTCCCAAGCTCGGCATCTGCGCCGTGGACCCGGTCACCTTCGAACGACACCCCAAGCCCAGCGCCCACTGGTTCGGGGACGTGGCCAAGGCCAACGCCCTCACCCTGCCGTCTGACTGACCTTCGGCGCCGGTGGCGGTCCGCATCGGTCGAGTATCCACCCGCCCACAGCGTGCCGTGGTGGCGACGGGAATCTATGGCGTCAGCTCGTGAAGGGTCGGCGGCGAGCGAACCGGTACCTTCGTAGCAATCCACGATTCCAGGTGAGGCGAACCACATGCAGGTGGTCATTCTCGGCAGCGGCAGCCCGCTTCCCGATCCGGCGCGGGCGGGCCCGTCGACCCTGGTGCGCACGGCAGTCGGGGACTTGCTCTTCGATTGCGGGCGAGGGGTCCTGATGCGCGCCGCCGCCGCGGGGTCAGGAGCCGGAGCGTTCCGAGGCTTGTACCTGACCCATCTCCACAGCGATCATCTCACCGACCTGAACGACGTCTTCACGATGCGATGGGTCACGTCGTTGGTCCCCAATCCCCTGCCGGTGTTCGGTCCGAGCGGCACCACCGCTGTGCTGCAGGCGACCGAGGCGATGCTCGAGCCCGACATCGGCTACCGCCTCGCCCACCATGACGACCTGCAGTGGCGTCCTTCGGCCACGGTCACCGAGGTCGATCGCGGCGTCATCTTCGAAGAAGGCGCGGTGCGGGTCACCGCCGCCCCCACCGACCATGCCCCGGTCCGTCCAACCGTCGGCTTCCGCATCGACGAAGGAGAGCGGTCAGTGGTGATCGCCGGGGACACGGTACCCTGTGCGGGGCTCGACGAGCTGTGTAGGGCAGTTGACGTGCTCGTGCACACTGTCGTGCGGCGCGATCTCATCGAGCAGGTCGGCCTGCCCCGGCTCACCGATGTGCTCGACTACCACTCGTCGGTACCCGACGCCGCTCGCAGCGCGCAGCGAGGAGGCGTCCGCACCCTCGTCCTCACCCATCTCGTCCCTGCACCGGTGCCTGGCACCGAGCAGGAGTGGATCGACCAGGCCACGGCCCACTTCAACGGTGAGGTGGTGCTCGCCGCCGACCTCCTGACGCTGGATGTGATCTGAAGGGCATCTCGTGTGCTCGGGGTGCCAGGTTCGGGCACGACTGACGTCGGAAGGACGACTGATCATCGCCCCGGCGTGCCTCGCTGTTGGCGACCGCAGGGACGATGCGCGCATGTCGGTCGCGCATCTACTCGGGTGGCAGTCACGACTGCCATGGTGCCGAGTGAAAAGGCTTATCAAAGTTGACGATGCGCGGAGTGCCGACCGCCGGGCACAGTGACGGCGCAACGTGCGTTGCGATTCACACTGTGACTTCTACGAGAGCGCCTTAGGTCCCTTCGACTGACGTGTCTTGCGCAGGAGGAAGGGACGTAATGAGAAGAATTCTGCTGGCATTCGCGGCTTTCGCCCTGGTCGGATCGGTCGGAATCGCAACCTCCTCGTCGGCGCTGGCCAAGGCACGAATCGGATCTGCGGGCATCGGTGTCGCGAAAGCCCAGAAGGTCAAGCACCACAGGGTGCCGAACGTCGATCCCACGATCTACGACAGCATCGTGAATCCGAGTCCGGGCAATCTGCCCAGCCTGGCTTTTCAGGCCCACCAGGAGTCTGAGATCGGAAACCAGATCACCTTTGCTGGTACCGCTCGCGTCCTGGACAACGTTGTGGTGCAGATGTCCAGCTGGACCTGCGGAAACCTCGCCGGTGGCACGTCGTGTGCCACCACTTCGGGCGCCACCTTCAACGAGCCGATCACGCTGAACGTTTACAACGCCCCCACGCTCGGCAGTTCAGCGCCCCAGGGCACTTTGATCAAACCAGGTGCTCTCATCGCCACCGAAACTGTGACCTTTGCCATCCCGTATCGTCCGTCTGCGGACAACACGAACTGCACGGGTGCCAATGCCGGAGCCTGGTATGACAGCGACATCGATCAAGCGACCGGATCGCCGGTCGGGTGCTTGAACGGCTTCCTCAATGACATCACCTTCAACTTCGGGCACGTGGTCCTGCCGAACAGTGTCGTCTACGGGATCGCCTTGAACACCACTACGTGGGGTTACCACCCCTACGGCAACTCCCAACCCTGCGACGCCACGACGAGCTGCGGCTACGACGGGCTCAACGTGGGCCTGACGACGGCCTCTACCCCCAGCGTGGGCGGTGATCCCAATCCGGGCACCATCTACCAGAACACGGTGACCCTTGCCGATTACTGTGACTCCGCGGGTCCGACGGCGGGGGCCGGGGTATTCCGCCTCGACTCACCGGGAACGGGCATCCAGTGCTGGGAGCCAGGGGCGAACGACACGCCCCCGTACTACATCCCGTCCGTACAGTTCAACGCCGTGAATAACACGGCACCGTCGATCACCAGCCTTGCCCACGCCAGTGTGGTAGCAGGGACGCCCTTCTCCTTTGTCATAACGACTACGGGCGTTCCCGCACCGACGATCACGGCGCCTCGGCTCCCCAAGGGTCTCAAACTCGTCCAAGACGGCAATGGCACCGCCACCATCTCGGGAACGGCACTGAAAACGGACCACGACAGGACCTATACCGTCCACGTCACCGCCAAGAATCACTCGAACTCATCGGCCAGGCAGCGTCTCCTGCTCACCTTGACAGGCGGCAAGAGCTAGCCGGTCGGAGCCAACGCTCCAGGACAAGACTCGGCGCTCGCGACGCCGACAAGGAGCGACGCCCACGACATCTGCCCCCAGAGTCGTGGGCGTCGCTCCGTTTTGCACTCCCCCTTGGGCCTCGCCCCGGGCTCCCGGCCAGGACGGATCGATCACGAGGAATTCGATGCCGGCAGCCTGTGGACGTACGCCGTGGCCTCGGATTGAACGAGGTCGACGAGATTGCCCCGTCTCAGCCAACGCTGGCCGACGACGGGCCCTCAGCCACAGTGGTTCCCTCACTCCCCTCAGATTCGGGATCCGGCATCATCGGGGCTGCGCCAGCGAGTCAATCGGCGAGCCCTTCGGTCCCGTGCACGAATGGCGTCGTGCTGGGCCAGGCAGACGAGCTTGCCGGTGTTCGTCGATCCGGATTGCATTCACCAAAGATGCCGCGCCCGTCCGCGTGTGACACTTGTCCCTGCCGATGTGGCATCCCCCGCTGACATGACGGCAGACACCAGTGCTCATCATTCTTGGGGATGGCACTGCGACCGATGCGGCGCATCGTTGACGAGTGGGGACGGTTTCCACGCTCATTCAACCTGCTCGGTGCGACACGGGGGTCGCGAAGTCCTGCGTCTAGGCCTTGGAACTCCTACTCCGCACAAGCCGAACTCGAGGTCGTGACATGGGACGCATAGCTCTGATTCGACGTACCGGGACCACACTTGCGAAGTCGATCAGTGCCTTCGCGTTGGCGGCGGTTCTGGTAGGCGTCGCGAGTCAGCGCGCCGACGCCGCTCCGAACACTCTCTACGTCAACGCTTCAAGTGGCCACGACACCGGGAACTGCCACTCGCTGACAGCAGCATGCGCCACGATCTCCTACGCCCTGAACCAAGCGGGGACAGGAGCAACGATCAATGTCGCAACGGGTACTTATCCGCAGCAGCTCACGATCACACAGAACGTGACAATCATCGGCAGAGCACCCAATGTGGTCATTGCTCCTCCGATAGTGTCGCAGAACGACCTCGACGCCGACAGCACGACACCGCAGTTCGCCATCGTGGACGTGCACAACGCCGCCCACGCAATCACCAACGTCAACCTCGAGAATCTCACAATGAATGGCGCGGCTGCTGGAAGCACGCCGTCGTTCAACTGCGGAACCAATTTCCCGGGCATCTATTACCACAACGCCTCGGGAAAGCTGATCAACGACCATGTGATCAACGTCGAAATGCCCCCAGCTCTCTTCGGGTGCCAGACCGGCGCGGGCATGGGCGTGCTTGTACACAGCGATGCCGGTGATGTCTCGAACGTGGTGATGCAGAAGCTGACCGTCACCAACTACCAGAAAGGTGGGATCCTCTGCTTCGACCTCGGCACCACGTGTGTCATCTCGAAGTCGACGATCACCGGGATAGGGCCGACGCCCTTGACTTCCGCCAACGGGGTTCAGGTCTGGGGGACGGGTTCGTTCACATTCGAACAGAACCGTGTGTCTGACAACACGTACACCGGCCCGAGCGGGCCGGCCTCGGCCGTCGGCCTGTTGATCATCAACGCGGGGGCCGTCAACGTCAAGAGGAACATGATCACGGCCAACGACGTCGACGTGTACGCCCTGGAAGATGCAGCATTCGGACTAGTGGCACCCGCCCGGCAGTGGTCCTTTGTGGGGAACCATTTGGAAAATGCCACAGACGATGCGCCCGCACCTTGGAATGTCGAAGGCAAAGGTTATGGCGACGGCATCGATATAGACAGCACCACCAACCCGGTGTTGATCAAGCAAAATCGGACCATCTCGAATTTCGAATATGGCATCGCGTTGTTCGGAACCACGGGTGTCACCGTGAAGAAGAACAACCTGGTCTTTCACGCCCATGGGAACTATGACGGGATCTACGTGGGTGGGCCCGGAAGTGCGGTCGCGTCGAGCACCAGAAACACCATCACACACAACAAGGCGTTCTTTGAGCGCAACGACGGCATCCTGGCCGACGTCACGGCGACTGAATCTCAGAACACCTTCAGTTTGAATGTCCTGAAGGACGACCCACGCGCGGCCCAGGACCTGTCGACGGGCGGCAGAACAGCGGGGACGGCTAACACGTGGAGCCTCAACCATTGTGGTACTGCACCCGTCGCGAGTCCGACAGGCATTTGCTGATCGTTGCCGCCCTCGCGATGGGGCCGAGGACATTGTGCTCGCGCCGATAACGCTGTGGTTCAGGAGGCCCGACTCCTGGGCGTACACGAGGACCCGACGGGCACGGTCGATGAAGCGCTCGAACACGTCTCCCCGGGTATGCCCGAGTGACGGTCTGGAAAGACGGACGAGAGCTACATCTCCTCTTCTCGGGTGACGTCCAGGTTGCGGAACGTCGGGGGACCGTCACAGAGCTTGGCCAGCTGAGCAGCGAACTCGGCCGTCTCAGGCCGATTTGAGTTCTCCATGGCGGCTTCGTAGGACGGGAATTCGACGATGTGAATGTAGGTGCCGTTGTTGTCCCGGTCTCGGCCCTGGATGGCCCGACTTGGCGTCCGGACACCACTGGTCTTGGCGAGCCACTCGTCGAGGGTCCGGTTGAACGCATCGATGTCGCCGGTCTTGAATTCGATGAGTTGGACGAATTTCATTCCTGCCTCCCAGATGGGCCACTGATGATGCCCGACGATAGCGAGCGATCGACCCCTCGTCGACAGGTTTCATAACTTTCAATTTCCCGCAGGAACGACGGAGCGACCGTTAGCTACACTTTGCCATCGTGGGAATGTTCAAGCGGGTCGCACCGATCTTTCCGGTCCGGGACCTCGATGCCTCGCTTGCGCACTATCGACGACTCGGCTTTGCCACACGGGAGTATGAAGGCGGAGGGTACGGCTTTGCCACTCTCGACGGCATCGAAATCCATCTCGGAATCGTGACCGAGGTCGATCAGCCGACCACGAAGAGCTCGGCATACATCTGGGTCGAAGACGCCGACGAGGTGGCGAAAGCTTGGCATGCGGCGGGGGTCGAGGTGCATCCCCCCGAGGACACTGAGTGGGGTCAGCACGAAGGTGCCCTCGTCGACCTGGATGGCAACGTGATCCGATTCGGCTCACCGATGAGACGTTGACCGACGACGGGTGGACCCTCGAGCTGACCTGAGCGCAGTGGGAGCGGTCGAGGTCGGTTAGCGCGTCGCTGGAGAAATCTGAGGCCCTGGGCGGCGCGGGAGGCGAACTAGCCTTTGGACGTGCGCCACGCCATCTACCTGCCCCCAATCGGGGCGTTCGGTGACGTTCATGTCCTCGTCGACCTCGCCGCTGCCGCCGAGGAAGCGGGTTGGGACGGGTTCTTTCTCTGGAATCACATTCAGTACTCGACCCCTCTTCCTCTCGTCGATACCTGGGTGAGCCTCAGCGCGATCGCGGTGTCGACCTCCACCATTCGACTTGGCCCTCTCATCACTCCTCTTCCGCGGCGCCGACCGTGGAAGGTGGCGCGCGAGGCCGTCACGCTCGATCATCATCTGAGCGGCGGCCGCGTCGTTCTAGGGGTGGGGCTCGGAATCGACTACTGGGGCGAGTTCGGCTGCTTTCGGGGCGAGGCTGGCGATGACGAGGAACGGGCCGAGCTGCTCGACGACGGGATCGAGATCATCAGCCGTCTTTGGTCGGGAGAGCTGACCACGTATCGGGGCAGGCGGCTGTCGGTCGAAGGTGCCCATTTCCTTCCCCGCCCTCTCCAACAGCCGCGGATCCCGATCTGGTCGGCGGCGCTATGGCCGGTCTCGCGGCCGGGCCCAGTCAGGCGGGCGGCACGATGCGATGGCGTGATTCCCTTTACGGGGGCACCGATGACGCCTGAAGCGGCGGCGCAGGCTCGGGACGCGGTCTTGGCCGCACGCGGGAACGACGACGCCTTTGACACTTGCGTCTGGGGATCGGCGGACCTGTCCAGCGCCTTCGCTGCCGCTGGAGTCACGTGGCTCATGCAGGCAGCCAGACCGGAGGATTCGATGGATCACATGCGCCGGACCATTGACGCGGGGCCGCCCACATAAGCCATTCAGGAAGGCGGCGGCACCCATTCTGGGTCCCGCCCGAAGAAGCCCAATTGCGACTTGTGCCCGCAAGCTCTCTGTCGCGTGGCCGGCGCGATTCAGGGCTTCACTGCGAATAATCGCCACGTGCCCGGAACACCCTTCAACTGGTGATCGCCGTGGTCCTCGAACTCGATGCCCGATCCGGAAACGAGGTCGGTCACGGTGCGGGAGACGAGCACCTCGCTCGCACCTGCCAGCTCCGATACCCGGGCGGCGATGTGTACGGCCATGCCGGCCACGTCCTCGGCCCGGGATTCGACCTCACCGGTATGAAGCCCGGCGCGAATATCCAGGCCAAGCCCTTTGACCGCCTCGGCGACGGCCCGGGCACACTCAACCGCCCTGGCCGGCCCATCGAAGGTCGCCAAGGTGCCGTCTCCCGTCGTCTTGACATGTCGGCCCCGGAAGCGCTCGAGCTGACCCTGCACCAAGGTGTCGTACTGGTTGAGCACTTCTCGCCAACGTCGGTCGCCGAGCCGAGACAGATGTTCCGTCGACCCCACGATGTCGGTGAAGAGAAGCGTCACCAGGACACGATCGAGAACAGGCGCCGGCCGTATACCAGTAAGGAACTCCTCCACCTCGTCGAGGACTTCATCGGTTCGGCCTGCGAACGGCAAATGGTCGTCGCCGGCCAGCTCGACGAACCGGGCACCCTCGACGCGACTTGCGATCTGGCGTCCGTGCTCGGATCGGACATGACGATCTCCTCGTCGGCTGATGACCAGGGTCGGCGCCTGTATGGCTGGCAGCACGGGGGTCACATCACTGTCCATCACCGCGCGTGTGGTCGCCGCCAGAACATCAGGGCTCGCCGTCAGACGTTCGATGCGCGCCCAGCGCCGTCTCGCTTCGTCTGTGTGGACCATGGTCGGCGCGAGTGTCTCGATACATGCCCCCGTGCCCCAGACGTCCTCGATCGCCGAAACGTAAGAGGGAATCAGGTCTGGAGGAAGGCCCCAGGGGGTTGCCGCATTCCGGGCGTAGCGCGCATAGGCATTGACGAGAACGAGGCTTACCACTCGTTCGGGATAGGTGGCCGCGAAGAATATCGTGGCTCCGCTGCTTTCACCCCACGAGAGAAAGGCTGCCCGTTCGGAGTCCACGGCGTCCATGACGGTGGCGATGTCGTCCTTCCATGTCTGCACCGCCGGAATGGCGTCCACGTCGAGCCGACCCGAGCTCCCGAAGCCCCGCGGATCGAACGTGATGAGCCGGGAGAACGACGCCAACCGTGAAAAGAACCGATTGACGGCCGGCTCTTCCCAGATCAGCTCCATCGCCGCACTCCCGGTTATCGGCAGCACCAAGTCCACAGGACCGTCTCCCGTAACCTGGTATGCGAGGTAGGCCCCTTCGGCTGTCCTGGTGTAACGGGTCGAAAGTGGTGCGGTCATTGTGGGAAAGTCTGTCTCGGGCCGGCGCTCAGTGCTTGCACCCAAGGTCACAGTCCGGTGTAAACCGGCGGACACCCCTTCTCGGACGCTCCGAGACCTGCGGTGCGTCGGAACCCACCGTGATATTCCTCGCACCCGGGCAGGGGGGGAGAAGCACAGGAACATTGCCGTCCGGGCCCTGATCGACGGTTACGCCACCGCCTCGAAGATCCGTGCGCGCTCCGCTGGTGTGGATTGCGAGGCGAACTCATCGAGCTTGGTCAGGGCGGGGAACAGAGCCGTCACGAACCGGCTCTGTAGGTCTCGGACCGTGGCCTTGTCGGGGTTGTGTTCGAGACCCTTTATCAGATTGAGGCGCGAGGCCTCCACCCACCCCAGGACGTCGGGAGCGCCCTGCCACTCCATCTCGGTCCTCATCCCGGTCAAGATGTGCCGTGTCCAGTCGAACGGCGTGTGGGGCCACGCGTTCGGAGGGCAGAGCCGGTTCTTGTCCGCCGTCGATCGTCCTGATGCTTCGACGAAGGCGATCAAGCCGGCGGAGAGGCTGAGGCTGACGCGTGTGACCGGTTGGAGGACGATCTTGCCGTCGGAAAAGATGGGCAACGGCGGTTCGTCACTCAGTCCGGCGGACGCGCAGTGAATGTGGAGGTGATCGGCACTGGTCGGGATCGATCCTTGTTCGAGGGTGATCCTCTCGGGGTCGATGCGCTGGACGTGTCCGAGTCTGACCACGTTCTCGATGCGTCGCAGCTCGCCGAGCTCCCCGAGGCTCGCCGTGGCCCCTTTGAGTATGGACGGCTCGATGGACGGGTCGATACGCACCATCACCTGGTGTTCCTCCAGGCGCTCGAAGACCTGCTCGATCGAGTCGCATGCGGCGAACGCCTCCAGCTCAAAGACGATTCCTTCGAACGTGCGAAGGACTCCCGCACCAGGCTGGAAGAAGGCGCGGTTCAAGATCCACGATTCGCGAGGGCGGATCCAGCTGATGTCGTGGGGCGAAGTCCCGTGATCGAGCAACCAGCACGCAGCATCCATGGCTGTCTTGCCGCCTCCGATGATGACATAACCGGCGGGTGGCGTCGCGACCCTCGCGAGCGCACCCACTGGGACGCACGTGGCCCCGGCGGATACGTCGAATGGTGGCGGGTCGGTGGCGGGGACGTGAGACGCCATATAGGTGGCGTCGACGACACTACCCAGCACCGACACACGCGTCTCCACGCCGGTCAACCTGGATCGGAATCGCCGGTCGCCGAGGTAGTCGCACATCGGGAAGAAGCGCACCCGGCCCGACGCCAACAATCGGTGACGCATGATCTCGTCGTAGTAGCGGCAGATCTCCGTTCCGCTGGCTCGCTCATAGAAACCTGCGTCTCGCCCGTCGGGCTCGATCCGATCCTGCCCGAGCGGGGTCGAGTTCACGCCGTAGTTCATGGACGGCTGATGCAATTGGATAAACGGGTAGGAATCGAGCCAGTGGCCGCCGGGCCGATGCCGCCGGTCGATCATCACGATGTCGGCATCGGAGTTCTCGAGCAGGGTGTCGACGAACCCCATCCCGATTGCCCCGGCTCCGACGACGAGGTAATCGGTCACGATCTCCGAAGACCCGTTCATGGCACAGGAACTGTAGTCCCCAAACCCCGAAACCGAGCGACGGACCGCAGCCTCCCCCTCACTTCGCCAGCGCCTGTTCGGCACCTGTCAGATAAGGGCGTTGGTAGCCTCGGCCCAAATTTTGAAGGCGCAGAGGGAGGTTGGATGCGACCAGGAAGCAATCGTCCAATGCGGAAAGTGATCGTGCCAGCAGTGTGGGCCGACTTCTACGAGGAGACTCGGATTCCCGCTGCCGTGAGAGTGGGCGACACGCTGCGGTTGACCGGGCACACCGGAGAGACAGTCGACGGTCTGTTCTCGGCTGACCTTGGATCGCAGATACGACAGGTGTTTCGCAACGTCGCCCTGACCCTCGCCGAAGCCGGAGCGAGTTGGTCCGACGTCGTCGAGATCAACTCGTACCATGTCGGCCTGCTGAGCCAGGGTGAATCCCTACTCAGGATCGCGTCTGAGTTCTTGGCGGACCCCTATCCAGCGTGGACAGCCGTAGGAGTGACTGAGCTCATCCTCCCCGACGCGTTGGTCGAGATCAGCTGTGTCGCGGTGCTCTCGCCCGACTCGCCGTAGGCATCACGGCGCTGACCGGGGCCGCCTCGATCGGGCGGCGACCCTCGAACCAGCGGGGGTTACGTGAGTCGCTGTCACCGCTTCGGGCGGGGTTGCGGTGGGGGGTATGCCGCTGGGAGAAGTCTCATCAGGCGCGAGAAGGTGGGGGTGAACCGGCCGTGGCCCCACTCGACGTCAGGTTCATTGGCCATGGCCTGCGTGAGCACGCCCTTGATGAGGATCGAGACGAGGAAGACGGCGTCGGTCAAGGCCTCCGGCCCGAGCTGTCCGGCGGCGACGGCGTCGACGATGGCCTGTTGTTGGAGGCCCACCATCTCCTCACTGGGTGCGAAGGCTTCGGCTGAAGGTTCAAAGCTCGGCACGGGCCTCCAGAAGAGCAGTTGTGCAAGCGCTTGGTTCCGCAGCGCCCAGCGTCCACTGGCTTCGAGACCGACGGTCAGAGCATCGAGCCCGGGCTCACCACCGGCCATGGCCTCGCGTAGAACTTCGAGGTGCTCTGATTGTCCTCGCAGGAAGAGAGCGTCGTAGACCGCCATGATCGAGGGGAAGTACTTGTAGATCGAAGGCGTCTGCACGCCCAGGCGCCGAGCGACCTCGGCCAGGGTGAGACCGTTCACGCCCTGCTCGGTCATGACGTCGGTGGCGATGTCGAGGATCTCCTCGATGGTTTCCTGGCGACGCCGAGCCCGGCGGTCGACGCGTTGGGGCCCGCCTGGTTCTGCGGTTGCACCCATGTGCTCCATACTGCACAGTATAGCCGAAGCTGGGGTTGACATCATGAGTTATGAACTATAGCTTTAATTACATGCCGTCGGAATGGAATGGGAGGGGCGGATGTCAGCAAACGGAAGCAGGTGGTGGCTCACATCGGGCAGCGAGCAGACCGTCATCGACGCCGCACCCGATGTCGTGTACCGCCTCGTCGCCGACATGCCCCGCATGGGCGAGTGGAGCCCCGAGTGCCAACGGGTCGAGTGGACCGGAGACACCACCGCACCGGCGGAAGGGGCCACCTTCATGGGACACAACCGGGGTGGGCCGCGGCAGCTGATGCGCTGGTCGCGCGCGGGGCGCGTCCTTGCCGCTGAGTGCGGCAAGGAGTTCGCCTTTGTCACCGAGGAAGGGGGCCGGGAGTCGACGGTGTGGAGATACCGTTTCGAGCCGACCGAGGGCGCCACCACGGTGACCGAGTCCTACGAAGTACGTTGGATCCCGGCCTGGGCCCGCATCCTCGATGTCCCGACCAACCGTCACCGCGAGCTGCAAGAGTCGATGCGCTTCACCCTCGACCGACTGAAGAAGGCCGCGGAGGCTGCCGCTGACCGCAACGCCCAGCCCTCGTCACACCTTCCAACTTCATTGAAGGAGAGCCCGAAATGATCGGTTCCTACCAAGCCACATCCGACATCGACGTCCTCACCACTGCGGCCGAGATCCCGGGGTTCGGGTCCATTTGCATCAATGCGTTCGTGCTCAACGGTTCAGAGCCCATATTGGTCGACACGGGTCCGGTGGTCGACAAGGACGAGTTCATGACAGCCCTGCGGTCGGTGATCGATGTCGCCACCCTCAAGTATGTCTGGCTGACGCACACCGACTTCGATCACATCGGCTCTCTGGCGCAGCTGTTGGCCGAGAACCCCGACCTTCGGGTCATCACCACGTTTCTCGGTGTCGGCATCATGGGTTTGGCCGATCCGTTGCCGATGGACCGCGTTCGTTTCGTCAACCCCGGCGAGACCGTCACCATCGGGGACCGTACCCTCACTGCTGTCAAGCCGCCGCTATTCGACAACGCGTGCACGACCGGTTTCTACGACGCCAAATCAGGTGCGCTGTTCAGCTCAGACTGCTTCGGGGCACTCCTCTCGGCTGTCCCGGGCAACGCCTCCGACCTTACCGAGGAGGAGCTGCGGCAGGGCCAGGTCTTCTGGGCCACCGTCGACTCTCCCTGGGTGCACAACGTCAACGAGTCCGCCTTCGCAGCGGAGCTCGACCGATTTCGCAGGATCGAGCCTCGCATCGTGCTCAGCAGTCACCTTCCGCCTGCCCCGGGTCACATGCTGGATCCGATGCTGCGCTCGCTCGCGACCGTCCCCACGGCTGAGCGGTTCGTGGGACCCGACCAAATGGCCTTGGAACACCTTCTGTCTCAGCTCGACGCTCCGGCCTAACGAGTGAGTACCCTTGGCGCTCGAGTGAGCGAAGGAGGCACCATGACCGTCGACACGTTTCGCACAGGGTTCACGGGCAATGTGTTGGTACCCACCTCCGAAGGTTACGACGACGCTCGGGCCCTGTGGAACGGGGATATCAACCGCCGGCCGCAGGTCATCGCCCAGTGCCAGACCACCGATGAAGTGGTCTCCGCCATCTGCTTCGGCCGCGAGGAAGGTCTCGAGGTCGCGGTACGGGGCGGGGGCCACAACTTCGCCGGTCACGGGCTGTGCGAGGGCGGCTTGATGATCGACCTCAGCCCCATGCGGGACGTGAAGGTCGACCCGGGTGCCCGACGGGCTCGTTGTGGCGGGGGGACGACGTGGGCCGAGCTCGACGCCGCCACCCAAGCCCACGGGCTCGCCACCCCCGGGGGGGTCATCAGCCACACGGGAGTCGGTGGCCTCACCCTGGGTGGGGGCATCGGGTGGCTGACACGGAGGGCCGGCCTCAGCTGCGACAACTTGGTGTCGGCCCGGGTCGTGACGGCCGACGGTCGCGTCCTCACCGCGTCCGAGGCCGAGAATCCCGACTTGCACTGGGCATTGCGGGGCGGCGGTGGCAACTTCGGGGTCGTCACTGAGTTCGAGTTCGCGCTTCACGAAGTCGGTCCCATGGTGAACCTCGGCCTCTTCTTCTGGGGGATCGAACAGGGCGTGGAGGCGTTACGATTCGTGCGGGAATACACGGCCTCGGTCCCACCGGGCACGGGCGTTCAGCTCATCGGGTTGAACGCGCCACCTGCTCCTTTCGTTCCCGAGGCCTTCCACTTGGCACCGGGTTACGGTTTGGCCGTCGTCGGATGGGGGTCGCCCGAGGAGCACGCTGGGCTCGTCCAGCCGATCCGCGACACGTTGCCGCCTTCGTTCGAGTTCGTCACGCCACTCCCCTATGCCGCCCTGCAGCAGATGCTCGACGAGTCGGCACCGTGGGGGATCCTGGGATACGAAAAGGCGCTCTACCTCGACGAGCTTTCCGATGGCGCCATCGACGTCGTCACCGATCACTTCCCAGCCAAGTCCTCGCCGATGTCGATCATGCCGGTGTTTCCGCTGGGTGGCACGTACCACGACGTAGCGGACGACGCCACGGCCTTCGGTGGCAGCCGAGCGACCAAATGGGTCTTCAATATCGCCGCCATCGCACCCACCCAGGACCTGCTCGACGCCGATCGGGCTTGGGTCCGCTCCATGTACGACGCCCTTCAACCCTTTGCGGTCGGCATCGGCACATACGTCAACTTCCTGAGCGACGCCGACGAAGACCGGATTCGCGCCTCCTACGGACCGGCGAAGTACGAGCGATTGGCCCGCATCAAGGCGGAGTACGACCCCGAAAACCTCTTCCACCTGAACGCCAACATCAAGCCCTCAAAGGCGGCTGCCCGCTGATCGATCCTTCCACATCACCCTTCACGGGGCGATCGGACGGTACATCCGGGGGGCGGGACCGAAACGCGTCTCGACATCGCGGTCGAAGACGAATCCGGCATACGCATAGAAGGCGAGCGCGTGCGGGTTGGCAGTCACCTCGAGACGCCTGGCTCCGGTCCGTCCTGCCATCTCCACCACATCCAAGACCAACTGATTCCCTACCCCCTTCCTCATCCAGTCCGGTTCGACGAACAGGTCATCGATTTCGACCACGTCATCAGAAGTCACAATGGACACGAATCCCACGATGCGGCCGTCAACGGTCGCGACTCGTGTCCGGCCTTCCTCGATCGCTACTTCGGACAGCTCGAGAACGTCGGGATTCGCCAGAAGAGTGGCGCGATCGCCTTCGTTGGAGAGCGACGACCTGCGGAAGACACTCCGCAGCACCTCCATGTCGACCGAATCGGCTTGGCGAATGATCAGCTTCTCCACCAGACCAGACTGCCCCATGTGAACACCTCCCACAGCCGAGGGTATTGCCTGGCTGCGGGACGGGATGCGGGCAACCTCGCCGGCGAGTCAGTCTCCGTCAGCAGCCTTCAAGGCGGCACCGATCGTGGCGTCCACGCTCCAGCGCTCGGGCGCCAGGTGATGTTCCAAGGCCCACGACACGGTGAGCGCCTGGCTGCCGGCATGCTCGAGCATCTCGGCGCCCAGACGGTCGTGGGTCAGATAGAGCCCCACGCGAGCCCGCCACGACGGACGCCCGCCTCCGGAGGGTTCGCCTGCCCACCGCAGTAACCGGGCCCGGCCCAGGGCAATGGCCGCCAACGTGACCGCAACTCGCGCAAAGGTTCCCAGCGACGACTCCACCTTGCCGACGTCGTGGAGGAGCGCCGCAGCGATGACTTCTTGGCGCGGCTCGGTGGGACCGAGAAGGCGAATTGTGTCCCGAGCCACACCTACGGCGTGACGCCGGTCAGGTCCCGACATGCGCCGCCACAGGGCTCGCTCACCCTCGAGCAGGTGGTCGAGCGCCCAGGACTCGTCGGCCGGGGTGGGACCGAGGGGTGAGAGCGCCGTAAAGAAGCGCCCCGACAAATGGCGCCATGAGCCGAATCCGCCGCTCGCCCCCACGGCCTCCACGCTAGCGCGACCGATAACGCAAACTGCCCGTTGCCGTGCCTGGATTCCGCCGCAGGCGAAGCTCCCGCCCATCGCCCTCCGGCCACGTGATCCCCGGCTCGATGGGCATCGACAGGCGCTCCCTTCATTAAATCGCAAGGCCGTCCTGTTAGATTTGGCTGACCTTCTGCTGGTGCCTGACCAGCCGCGAGGGAAGCCGCCCGGGAATCCGCCAAGGAAACCGCCCAATCGGAGGTTGGTCATGGAGCACTTTCTCGAGACCTGGGGCTACCTTGCCGTCTTCGTCCTCAGCTTCATCTCGTCGATGGGCCTGCCGGTGGGCGCGGAGTTGGCGATCATCTACGGAGGGGTGCTGGCCAGCGGCCAGATTCCCAACGAACCTCACCACCTCAACCTGGCCGTCGTCATCGTCCTGGCCGCCTTGGCAGAGGTGCTGGGATCGTTGGCCGGCTACCTCATCGGCTACTACGGCGGGCGCCCGTTGGTCGATCGGTTCGGCAAGTACGTGTTGCTCACCCATAAAGACCTCGATCGGGCCGAGGCTTGGTTCGACCGCCACGGCGAGCCGTTGGTGCTCTTCGGCCGCTTCATCCCGCTGCTGCGGTCCTTCGTGTCCTTCGCCGCCGGACTGGGCGAGATGGCCATCGGCAAGTTCGTGGCCTTCACCGTCATCGGCTGTGCCGTCTGGTGCACGGCGTTGTCCAGTCTGGGTTATGCGCTGGGCTCCACCTACAATCATGTCCTCAAGGGCTTCACCTACGCCGGCTACGCGTTGGCGGCGCTGGCAGTGGTCGCAGTGGCCGTACTGTTCCTCCATCGCCTCCGGGTGGTGCGAGAGGAACGCAACAGGGCTTGAAGATCTACGACCCGGTCAGACGACCCGGTCGGGTCACGGCACTGAGTCCGTCGGCTGACCCGTCAGCCGCCACGGCGCCCGGCGAAGTAGTTGTGCACCTCGAAGAACTGGACCTCGGGTGGGTCGACGATGCCGGCTTGTCGGAAGATGGGACGACACTTGCGCACGAACTCCTCGTAGGCGTCTCGGCTTTCCCACACGTCGACGAAGCGAATGCCGTCGCCGATCTCGGCCACCCAGTGGAAGAGCGCACCCGGCGTGCTCGGGCTACCAGGAAGGAACCCCATGGCCTCGACGATCTCGTCGTACTGGGCGAGTGTGGCGCCACGGAAGTCGATCTGCACTCCAACTGCCATCGCGATCCCCGAACCCTCCGCGCAAGGATGCCCTGCCACCAGTATCGCGCCGTTCAGACCCGGCCCTTCCGGAGCTTTCGGGCGGCTGGGGACCGATCCCGGGACCAGGATGGATCCGCAATCACCTCGGGCGTGTCCCCGTGGGTGAGGGCATCCCGATCGTCGTAGTATTGACAGCCGTGAAGGGAGACCGGGTCGAAGTCGTCGTCGACGTGGGCGAGGGAGTGCAGCGCTTCGACATCTTGGCCACCAAAGCCGGCCGACGCGTCGAGATCACCAACTCGAGGGGCTCGGTGGAGGTGACGGAGGTGACCCGGTCAGGTCGCGCCGTGCGAACGGCCCGCTTCATGGCAGCGCGAGTCGTCGCCGTCGTCGAACATCCCGCCGAGGACTCCGAACCCTGAGACAGGCTGCTTCGGACACGGTACGGGCCGTGCTCTTGGACCTCGACGACACCCTCATCGAGGAAGAAGGTCATGCCCGGACCCAGCTCCGGAACACGGCGGACCTGGTCGATGGGATCGAGCACGACACGTGGGACGAGGTCGTGATCGCGTCGGCGCGCTCGCTCTGGCACGCCTCGCAGTACGCGCCCGACTTCGCCAAACTCGGCTTCGCCTCGTGGGAGGGGCTGTGGGCGACCTTCGAGGGGGTACACCCCCGCCTGCAGGGTTTGGCCTCCAGGGTCTCGACGTACCGCGCCGAGACCTGGCGCTGCGCATTGCGGGCGGTGGGCCAGGACCCGTCGGCCGCTGAGACCTTGTCCGAGCGCTATGTCGCCGGTCAGAGATCTGGCCACCCCGTGCTTCCAGGGGCGCTCGAGCTCGTGGGCCGGCTGACAGCCGCGCTCCCCGTGGCGCTCGTGACGAACGGGCCACCCGACATCCAACGGCTCAAGATCGAGCAAGCGGGCATCGGCCCCCACCTCTCGGCCGTGGTCATCTCGGGTGAGACCGGATTCGGGAAGCCCGATCCCGCTTCCTTCGGCGCTGCGCTCGAGATCCTCGACGTGGCGCCCGAGCACGCCGTGATGGTCGGGGACAACTGGGAGCGGGATGTGACCGGCGCCTTGGAGGCGGGGATGCGCGCCGTGTGGATCAGCCACGGGCGACCGGTCCCGAGCGCCGACGCGCGTGTCGCGGTGGCGAACGGGCCCCGGGACGTCGCGCTCCCCTGATCTCCCCGAGCCGGCGACGTGACCGACCAGAACGACCTTCACCCCCTGTGATCGAGACCGGGCTCCCCACCACGACCCTCGGGCGCTCGGGGCTCGAGGTCACGCGGATGGGCTTTGGCCTCGCCGCGCTGGGCCGGCCCGCATACATCACCCTGGGACGCGACGCCGACCTTGGGGCGCGGCGCGACCGGGAGACGATGCAACAGCGGTGCCACCACATGCTCGACGCCGCCTACTCGGCGGGCATCCGCTACGTGGACACGGCGCGTTCCTACGGCAGGGCCGAGGAGTTCCTGGCATCGTGGTTACGGGCACGGCGCATCGCTCCTGGCGGCCTCACCGTCGGCTCGAAATGGGGCTACCGCTACACCGGGGCCTGGAACATGCACGCCGAGGTCCACGAATCCAAGGACCTCTCTGAGGCCATGTTCAGGGATCAACTGCCCTGGACCAAGGCGCTGCTCGGACCGCATCTCGACCTCTATCAAGTGCATTCGGCCACCCTCGAAAGTGGTGTCCTCGACGATCCGGCCGTGTTGCACGCCCTCGCGGAGCTCGGTGAGAGCGGCGTTGCCGTGGGCCTGACGGTCAGCGGACCCCGTCAGGCCGAGATCGTCGGCCACGCCCTCGAAGTCGACGTCGACGGGGTGAACCCGTTCTCGACGGTGCAGGCCACGTGGAACGTGCTCGAGTCGTCGGTCGGCCCGGCCCTGGAGGAGGCACACCGCCGGGGCTGGGGCGTCATCGTGAAAGAGGCCCTGGCCAACGGCCGGCTCACGGGCCACGGCGAGCACCGTGCAACCGGCGCCGTGGACGAGGTGGCGTCCCGGCGGGGGGCCGCGGTCGACGAGGTGGCCATCGCCGCCGCGCTGGGCCAGCCCTGGGCGGACGTGGTCCTGTCCGGCGCGGTGACGCCCTCTCAGCTCGAGTCGAACCTCGCCGCATTCGAGCTCCCGCTCACCGATAAGGACCGGGACGAGCTCGTGTCGGGCACCGAGGATCCCTCCACGTACTGGAGCCGGAGGAGCGCTCTCCCCTGGCAGTGACGCTCAGGTGTTGACGCGCAGGCTCAGCTCGTCGAGTCGCCGGCCCATGGCGTCGGGAGTCATCCCGAACAGGCAGGCGATGGCGCGGACGTCACTCGACCGGATCGTGATCAGCTGTCCGTTGAAGTCCTGACGCTGGACCTGGATCATGCTCACGAACCGGCGGATCAGGTCGCGTTCGGGACCACTGACGTCCCGCAAGCGGGTGAGGTCGATGGTGACGGTGTCGCTGTTCTGCCACGGTTGCGCAGCCGGGCGTTCGGGCTGCTCCGCGCCCGACGCCTCGGCGTCCTTCGACATCCACCACCGGGTGGCGTCGTTCTCGTTCGGCAACAGCTGGTCGACGCTGACGCCGTAGAGCTTGGCCAACCGCTGCAGTCTCGACACTGACACGGCCCGCTCGCCCCGCTCGTAGGCCCCGAGCACCGAGGCCTTGAACTCCTGGTTCGAGGTGGCCTCCACGGCCTGAAGGGAGAGCCCGAGCTGGTTGCGCACGACGCGCAACCGCGCACCGACGGCTCGGATATACGACTGTGCGGCCAGGCTGAACTCTTCGTCGGCGGATGTCACCGTCTCGTCAGCCATCACCCGTGGTCCCCGCTCTCGGCAATGACGAGCCCCCCGATTCGCACTCGGCCGCCCGGTTGTACGCATCCTACGAAGTGCCGGAGCGCGCGAACGGGATACCCGTGCAGACGTGGACCTGGTGCCGCTGAGCGCGATTTGCTGCCACTCTGAGTGAGAGGTGATGGATCCCCCCGGAGGCCGCTGTCAAGATGATCCGCCCTGGTGACGATGCATTCTCGTGGCTCTGGTCGAGGGTTATCCACACGGTGACGAGAAGGCGTCCTCGTTCCGGTCCCGGCTCCGGCACAGGGTGCTCGACCCGACGGTGCTGGCCGGGCCACCGGTGGCCGTGGCGTTGTGCCTCTTCCGACTCGCCGGACTGATCGCGGCTCTCCCCTATTGGGCCATCGTCACGCTCGTGCTCGGTGCGCAGGCGGTGAGCATCGTGTTGGCCGCGCTGTGGACCGAAGGCGCGCGCGGGTGGCGACAGACCGCGTACGTGGGCGGCGTGATGGGCGTGATCGGCGTGGTCGCCTACAGCACGGGATGGGGCCCGATCCTTTCGCTCGGCTTCATCTTCGGCGCGGCCTACGTGCTGCAGCTCTCGGGCTCCGGGGCGGCCAGGCCCGCCATGGTCTGGACAGTGGTGTACATGGGCCTGGGTGAGCTCGCCATCTCCCTCGGGATCGCGCCGAGCCTCATCAGCAGACCGCTGGTCCACGGCCTGGCCGGGCTCGGCCTCATGGGCGTGCTGCTCACGATCACGCTCCTGGGTCGGTCCAACGCGGCACGGGAAAGGGTCGAGGGTGAACTTCGACGCTCCGAGAGACGCTTCAAGGCGATCGTGCGCGACTCGTCGGACATCATCGCCGTCGTCGATCCCGGCGGGACCCTGCGTTACGTGAGCCCCGCCTTCGAGCGCATCCTCGAGATCTCCCTCGAGCAGCTGGGCACCCCGAAAGCCGTCGACCTTCTCCACCCCGACGACCGCGCCCGCATCATGACCGAGGTGCAGGGCATCGACGGCGACGAGCTAGACGGGTGGAGAACCGAGATCCGCCTCCAACACGCCGACGGGTCGTGGCGATGGTTCGAGGCCGTGGTGACGAACCGTGTGGAGGACCCCAACGTACGGGGGACCGTAGCGAGACTGCGCGACGTCAGCGCACGGAGGCAGGCCGAGGAGGCACTGCGCCAAGCGCACGAACGATTCCGCTCGGCCTTCGAGAACGCGCCGATCGGGATGGCCATGACCGACCTCGAAGGCCGAATCATGAGTGCCAATCCGGCCATGGCACGGATCGTCGGACGCAGCGTCGACGACCTGAGCGGCATGAGCGTCCACGACCTCACACACCCCGACGACCGTGACGCGAGCACCGCCGAGATGCGGCGGCTCGTCGTCAACGCGTCCGACGGGTACCGGATCGAGAAGCGGTACACCCACACCGACGGCCACGACGTCTGGGTCTCGGTGAGTGTGTCGTGTGTGCGGGACGAGGAGGGACGTGGCAGCTACCTGATCGGTCAGGTCGAGGACGTCACCGAGCGTCGAGCCCTGCGGGAGCGGCTCGCGTATGCCGCCATTCACGATCCACTCACCTCGCTGCCCAACCGAGTGCTGTTCATGGACCGCCTCGAGACGGCGCTGAGCCGAGCAGCGCGCCACGGCCGACAGGTGGCCGTCATCTTTCTCGACCTCGACAGGTTCAAGCTCGTCAACGACGGCATGGGGCACGCGGCGGGAGATCGGCTTCTCGAGACCGTCGCCCAACGGCTGCAACGGATCATGCGTCCGAGCGACACCGTGGCCCGCTTCGGAGGTGACGAATTCGTCGTGATGTGCGACGAGATCTCCGAAGCCCCGGTTGCGCTGCGGATGGCGGAGCGCCTCATGGAGGCGCTGAGTCCGGCGGTCTCCTTGGCCGAAGGGGAGACCTTCGTGACCGCAAGTCTCGGCTTGGCCCTGTCCGGTGATGACCGCGATACGGCCGCCAGCCTCTTACGCGACGCCGACACGGCGATGTACATGGCCAAGGAACGCGGGCGTGCCCGGATCGAGGTGTTCGACCCCAAGAGCCACGCCCTGGTGCTGGACAAGATCCGTACCCGCAACGAGCTCCACGGAGCCCTCGACCGGGGCGAGTTCCGTATCTACTACCAGCCGATCGTGGAGATGAGTACCGGACGGGTGGCCTGTGTCGAGGCGCTTCTGCGGTGGCAACATCCCGAGCGGGGGCTGCTCCATCCCGGAGAATTCCTGTCGACGGCGGAAGAGAGCGGCTTGATCACGCCCATCGGAGCCTGGGTTCTCGAGGAGTCGTGCCGCCAGGCCGTCGCCTGGACCGAGGAGCGCCGGCGCGGCGGCCTGGGGGAGGGCCCGATCAGTGTGAGTGTCAACCTGTCGCCGAGACAGCTCATCGAGCCCAACCTGGTCGAGGAGGTGGCGGCGGTCGTGGCGGGGACGGGGATCGCCCCCGAGACCGTGTGGCTCGAGATCACCGAGGGCGCCCTCGCCGCCGACACGGAGTCCACGCTCGCGGTCCTACGCCGTCTCCGGGCCCTCGGGATCCGCCTGGCGATCGACGACTTCGGAACGGGATATGCGTCGCTCGGGCACCTGAAGAGCTTCCCGGTCGAGGTCTTGAAGATCGACCGCAGTTTCATGGCGGGACTGGGGCGCGGGGCGGAGGACGCCACCATCGTCTCGTCGGTGATCTCGCTGGCCGGGTCTCTGGGGCTCGACTGTGTGGCCGAGGGGATCGAGCAGCCTTACCAGCTCGAGGAGCTGCGCACCCTGGGCTGCGCCTTCGTCCAGGGATTCCTTCTCGGGGTCCCCCTACCCGCCGCCGTCCTGGGCGAGCAACTGGGCGACGACCTCAGCCCTTGGACGGTCGACGGTTCGGGGCTCTTCGACATCGCCTACGCGTAGGAGCCCGAGCCCGAGCCCGAGCCCGAGCCCGAGCCGGGCCGGGCCGGGCCGGGCCGGTTAGGGCTCACCGTCTCGGGCCAGGCGGGGGCGTGGCGGCAAGGGGAGCCGGAGCGATCGGGGACGGAGGGCGAGCTCTTGGATGGCGATCCGGCACACGGCGGAGACCACGAAGTAGATGTTCAAGCCCGCCGGGAAGCGCAGGTAGATCACGGCGTAGACCACCGGCAGGTAGCGCTGGAGTGACTGCACCTGGGCGGGACTCGATCCCGGGGGAGTCCGACGGTTGACCTGCCTGGTCTGGGCGTACTGCAATCCGATGGCGATCAGGACCAACGCCGCGTAGGGAAGGTACGCCGCCCACGCCCCGTGCGCATTGAGCAGGCTGGAGGCGAGGTTGATCCCCAAGGCGTGCATCTGGCCCGGATGAGCGCGCAGGCTCTTGGCGAGCTGCACGGAATGACCGATGTACAGCGGAGCTGCGATCCGGCCGTGGTCGACCGTGTGCGTCAGGCCCCGGATCACGCCGTAGAGCACGACCAACACGGGAATCTGCAGCACCAGGGGCAGGAAGCCACCCAGAGGGCTGACGCCGTGTTCCCGGTACAGCGCCAGCGTGGCTTCGTTGAGCCGGAGGCGGTCTCCCTTGTACTTCTGTTGGACTTTCTTGAGCTCCGGTTGCAGCCGCTGCATGGCGAGCCCCGACCGGGTCACCCGTATGGTCAGTGGGGCCGAAACAGCCATCACCACGACGGTCAAGAGTGTGATCGCCGCCGCGTAATTGGGGACGAGCGAGTAGAAGGCCGCCAACATCCAGGCCATGGCCTGGTAGAGGGGCTGGAAGATCTGTCCGAGGGTGCTTCCGAGCACGGGAAGCACCCCGGCAAGGGTGTGAATTGTGGGCACAGCGTTCTCCTTCGCGAGCCTGAGTTGGTTGACAGATGGACAGCCGCCCCCCGGGGGGGCGCTGCCAGGTCAACGTCGAGGCTGCGACAGGAGAACGAGGCGAGGGACCGAACCCGATCCCCAGGTGGGTATCCATCCGTCGGCCTGCACGTGGCCGATCGAAGAGACCACGAGTCCCGAACGGAACTCGGGGGACGATCCCCACGTCGAGACGAACGCGATGCTGAGCTCGGCGACGAAGGCCAGCGCGGTCACGGCCAACGCCAGGTCCGGCTGGATCAGGGATGCACCCGCTCCCCATGTGAAGAGCGTCGAGGAGAAGACCCGAGCCAGCATCGCCTTCATTCTACAACCGTCGTTGGCATGAGACCCGGCCCGAACCCGACCCGGTCCGCCAGCTCCCGGACCCTCCCCGCAGGGGTGTCGTACAGTGGGCGGGGTCGGACAACAAACCGTTGGAACACCCGGCCATCGCTGCAACGGGAGGGCACCGCGCCATGAGCACGTTCCCGTACCAGGACCGCTACGACGTCAACCGCCGGCTACCCGAAGGGGGCCGGAGCCGGGAGGAGATCCTGGGCGAGCTCCAGGCGATGGCCAAGGAGGAGGACGCCTTCTGGGAGACGGGCAAGTGCTCGGGGACCATGTACTGCGGCGACCACGACCACTACCACTTCCTCACCGACGCGTTCGGGCTGTTCGCCCACGTCAACTCGCTCCAGCGTGACATGTGCCCGAGCTCCACGAAATTCGAGGCCGAGATCATCGCCATGACCCTCGACCTCCTGCACGCCGAGGCCGTGCACGACACCGAACCCGCGGGCCTGGTGACCACGGGGGGCACCGGCAGCATCGCCCACGCCATGCTGGCCTATCGCGAGCACGCCCGCCAAGAACACGGCATCACACGCCCCAACGTCGTGAAGCCCGAAACCGCGCACCCCGCCTTCGACAAGGCGTGCCACCTCTTCGGCATCGAGCTGCGACGCGCTCCGGTGCATCCCGAGACCACGCTCGTCGACGTCGACTGGGTCGACAACCACATCGACGACCAGACCGTGGCCATCATCGGCTCGGCGTGCAACTACGGCTACGGCACCGTCGACCCGATCGCCACCCTTTCGGACGTGGCGCTCGAACACGGAGTCGGGTTGCACGTCGACGGCTGTCTCGGCGGATTCATCCTGCCCTTCGGCAAGGAGCTCGGATACGACATCCCGCTGTTCGACTACCGCGTGCCAGGAGTCACCTCCATATCGGCCGACACCCACAAGTACGGTTACGCGTTGAAGGGCACCTCGGTGCTGACGTTTCGCGACAAGGCGCTTCGCAACGCCCAGTACTTCTTCGTCACCGACTGGAGCGGGGGGAAGTACTGCTCGCCCGGGATGGAGGGATCGCGCTCGGGTGGCCTCCTGGCCGCCACGTGGGCATCGATGGTGTACTTCGGGCGCGAGGGGTACCGCAACCACGCCCGGCGGATCTTCGAGACGGCGGAGACCATGCAGGACGCGGTCCGTTCGCATGCCGAGCTGCGCATCCTCGGCCGACCGACCTTCTTGTTCAGCTTCACCTCCGATGCATTCGACGTGTACCACGTCAACGACTTCATGCGCCTGCGGGGATGGCGCTTCAACGGCCAGCAGTACCCCAACGCCCTGCACATGGCCGTGACAAGGCCCCAGACCCAGGCCGAGGTGGCCGAGGCCTTCGCCGTCGACCTCGACGACGCGGTCTCCTACGCGCACGAGCACAAAGACGCCGCACCCCGGTCCGGTGCGATCTACGGCGGGGTGGCCGGGGGCATGACCGGTGAGGCCGACGCCTTCATCAAGGCTGTCATGGCCGACATGATGGACGGCTACCAGCAGATCCCCCCGGAGGGGTGACCGGCGGACGCGACGAGCGATTCGTCCTCGCCGTCGATCTGGGGACCGGCGGCCCGAAGATCGGCCTCGTGTCGCTCAACGGCGCGATCTCCTGGAGTGACCACGTGGCGCTCGGCACCCGGCTTCTGCCCGGGGGCGGTGCCGTGCAGGACGCCGAGCGGTGGTGGGACGTCATCGCCGACGCCACACGACGGGCCATGTCGAGCGGGGTCGTGCGTCCCGAGCAGGTCGTGGCGGTGTCGTGCACCGGACAGTGGGCGAGCACCGTGCCAGTGGGCGAGGACGGCCGGCCCGTGGGCGACTGCATCATGTGGATGGACGGCCGGGGTGCCCCCCACACCCGGCGCGCCGTGGGGGGTCCCGTGTCGGGCTACGCACCCCTGGCTCTGTGGCAGTGGGTGCGGCGCAGCGGCGGTGCCCCGTCCACCTCGGGCGCGGACCCGATCGGCCACATCCTGCACCTGGAGCACGATCAGCCCGCCGTGGCCGAGCGGGCCCGGTGGTACCTGGAGCCGGTCGACTACCTGTCCATGCGCTTCACCGGAGTGCCGGCGGCCTCACATGCCTCGATGACCGCGGCGTGGCTGACCGACAACCGGAGGCCCGAGCGCCTCTCCTACGACCGGGTCCTCGTGCGACGCGCCGGGATTCCCGTCGACAAGCTCCCTCCCCTGGTGCCCACCGGATCGGTGGTGGGCGAAGTCCGCAACGAGATCGCCGAGCAGCTCGGCCTGGCGCCCGGGATCGTCGTCGTGACCGGGACTCCCGACCTCCACTCCGCCGCGGTGGGCTCGGGGGCCGTCGTCGACTACCGGGCCCACCTGGTCATCAGCACCACGTCGTGGATCAGTTGTCCCGTGCCCATGAAGAAGACCGACGCCGTCCACCAGATCGCGTCGGTCCCCGGGTTGAGTCCGGGCCGATACCTGGTGGCCGACAACCACGACACCGGCGGGCTCTGTCTGCAGTGGCTCAGGGACAATGTGATCGGTCCCGCCGACGGCCTGCTCGCGGGCCCTGTCGACGCCGCCCTCGACGCCCCCCCACCCAGCTTCGACGCCCTCACCTCGCTGGCGGCATCCGCGCCGGCGGGGAGCGGCGACGTGTTGTTCACCCCCTGGCTGGCCGGCGAACGGTCCCCGGTCGACGACCGCAACGCCCGGGGCGGCTTTCACAACCTGTCGCTCGCCACCACGCGGGCGCACCTGGTGCGCGCCGTCCTCGAGGGTGTCGCCTACAACAGCCGGTGGCTCCACGACGCCGTGGAGCGCTTCGTCAAGCGACGTCTCGACCCCGTGCGCGTCATCGGCGGAGGAGCCGCGTCGGACCTGTGGTGCCAGATCCACGCCGATGTCATGGGTCGCACCATGGAGCGGGTGGCAGAACCGCTGCACGCCAACCTGCGGGGCGCGGCCATGTTCGCGGCGGTCGCCCTGGGCGAGGTGAACCTCGAGGAGGTCGCCGGGCTGGTCACCGTCGACCGCCGTTTCGAGCCCGACGCCGTCCACGCCGCCACCTACGAGCGGCTCTATGGCGAGTTCCCCAAGCTGTACCGCTCGCAGAAGGCGATGTTCGCCCGCCTCAACAGAACCGGGACACCATCGCGACCATACTGAACCGATGAGACGGCGGGCCGGCACCCCCGGGCGATGGGGGGTGCAGACCGGTCTCGTCGTGCTCGTCAGCGCCGTCGTGTTCGTCGACACGGTGTTCTTCAGCGCCCTCACCCCACTTCTCCCGCACTACGTCCACAACCTCGGGCTCTCCAAAGCGCAGGCCGGGATCCTGGTGGCGTCCTACCCCATCGGTACGCTTCTCGGCGCCGCTCCCAGCGGGATGCTCGCCAGCCGGGTCGGCGTGCGCCCGACCGTGTTGATCGGGCTGGCCGCCATGAGCGTGTCGAGCTTCGTCTTCGGCTACGCACACTCCTTTCTGGTGCTCGACTCGGCCCGATTCGTCCAAGGTGTCGCCGGCGCGTGCACATGGGCGGGAGGCCTCGGCTGGCTCGGCGCCGCGGCGACGACCGAACGCCGCGGGGCCGCACTGGGCACGGCGTTTGCCGCCGCGGTGGGAGGAGCGCTGCTCGGACCTGTCGTCGGGGCGGTCGCCAGCCACGTGGGCACGGGTAGGGCCTTCGCGGCTGCCACGGTGGCCGGAGGCACGATGATGGTCGCCACCCTTCTCGTCGCCAAGCCGCCGGGGGGCACCCGTCAGACGCTGCGCAGCGCCCTTCCGGCCATCACCGAGCCCGCCATCGCGACCGGACTGTGGCTGACGTTTCTGGCCGGCCTCGCCCTCGGCGTCCTCGACGTGCTTGCGCCCCTGCGTCTCAACCGCCTCGGTGCCGGAGCTCTGGTCATCGCGGCGGCATTCCTGGGCTCGGCGGCGGTGGAGGTCGTGCTCTCCCCGTTGGTGGGCCACCTCGCTGACCGGCGCGGGCGCCTGGTCCCCGTCCGCCTCTCGCTCATTGCCGCCGTCGTCGTCAGCGTGCTCGCCCCTCTGCTGCAGCCCGCCTGGGTGCTCGTGGCGCTCCTCGTGATCGGCCTGCCCGCATTCGGGACCCTGTTCGTGCCGGCCGCGGCCATGATCGGCGACGGGGCCGATCGTCGCCAGCTCCATCACGGCCTGGCGTACGGGTTGGGGAACCTGGCCTGGGCGTCGGGCCAAGGCGTGTCGGCGGCCGCCAGTGGCGCCCTCGCTCAGGCGACGGTCGACGCCGTGCCCTACCTCCTTCTGGCGACGGCCATGGTATCGACGGTGCTGTTCTTGCGCAACGGTGTCCGTGGCATAGAGGGTGGTACCGACGTCCGAGAGGCGCCCAGTTCGGCCGGGGGTCGTCGACAGGCTCCTCCCGAGGTTCGCTCGGACGATCGCCGACCAGGAGGAGGGAACAGTGACGGTTCGCCCCGATGAGCCGATCCTCCACATCTCGCTGCCGGTGCGTGACCTCGGCGAGGCCCGGCGGTTCTACGTCGACGTCCTGGGCTGCGAGCTCGGACGGGTCCGGGAGCAGTATGTCGACGTGTTCTTCTTCGGATGCCATGTCACGCTGCACCAGCGCCCCACCGAGGTGCTGTCGTCGGATCAGCGCGGGGTCCGCCACTTCGGCGTGACGCTGGTCGAGGCCCAGTGGAATGAGCTGATCGACCGTCTGCGGGCCAGCGCCACCCCGTTCGTGCGCGATCCGACCACCGACTACGCCGGCACTCCCCGTGAACAACGCAAGGCCATGGTGGCGGACCCGAGCGGCAACGCCATCGAGATCAAGACCTATCGGGACCGTTGGACCGCCCTGGAGCTGCCCAGGTCCCCCTCGGCCCCCGAAACCCCGGGCTCGGCGGCGTCCTCGACCGGTCCCTGATCAGTTCGTGACGCGGTATTCGACGAACGTGGCGAACTGCGACTGGCGGACACTCAATTGCTCGAGCTCGAGCGATCGGGTGAACCCTTCGAAGAGGCGTTTCCCACCGCCCAGTACGATTGGGGCCAGAATGATCGTGAGCTCGTCGACGTGCCCGCCGGCGAGAGCCTGGCGGATGATGTCGGCGCCGCCCATCAGGTAGATGTTGTTCGCTCCGGCCGCGGCCTTCGCCTTCTCGACCCCCTCGGCGACGCTGCCGACAAAGATGAAGTCGTCGCCCGGTGGCTGCTCCTCGGGGCGATGGGTGACGACGAAGAAGGGGAGGCCCCAAGGGTTGGTGTCTCCCCAGTGCTCGGCTGCTTCATAGGTGCCCCGTCCGCAGATGACTGCACCGGTCCCGGCCATCGCACCGTCGAGCCAGGCCTTGTCCTCGCCCGTCGGTTCCCCGCTTGGCCCTGACTGGTAGCTCCACGGCCCGCCGAACACCCAGTAGTGCAGCCGCTCGCCGCCGATTCCGAGGCCACAGCCAGGACCGTCGTCCGGTCCGGTGATGTACCCGTCGACCGACGTCGTAATCCCCGCAATGACCTTGCTCATCGACTGGCTCCTTGACTGTCTCGCGTGGGTCGACGAAGCGGCCCCGATGAGGAGATAGATGGTTGGACCTCCGAGATCTCATCGTCCCCCGACAGGATCCCTGCCGCCATCGCTCCCGGTCCCGTTTGGTCAGGCCGGGCTGGTGAGGACAGGGAGCCGGGCCGCGAAGGCCTCCACCTTCTGTTGCCAGCCGTCCTCCAGCGGTCCTCTTGTGCCCGTCACCAGGACGGTTTCCGCCGTGACCTCGACGAGGCCTTTGCCCTGCAGCACCTCGTTCATGATCGGGATGACGCGCTGCCACTTGGCCAATTCCTCCTCTGTCGGCAGGCGTCCGGTCTTCTTGTTCGGTCGCGGGGCAAGGTGGGTGGCCAGGAGGGCGTACTTCGTGCCGGCGGGGAGCGTCACCTTCGTCAGGAAGCGGCGCATACCTCCGATGGGCTTGCCCAGGCGCGCCGGGGAGCTGAACAGGTACAGGTCCGCCGGCGCCAACGCCTTCGGGCGCACCTCCCGGATGTGATGGACGTTGACGGTGACACCCTTGGCGGCCATCTGGTTCTTGAACTCCTCGGCGACCAGGGCCCCGTTGCCGAACTTCGAAGCATGGAGGTACTCGATCTTCATGGTGGTTCCTCCCTCTCTCGTGAACAGCGACACGTCGTGGAGCAGACGTCCAGTGGTCACCTCCCGCACCTGAGCGCTCGCCGGCAGGCGGCCTCGGCCTAGGTCCTGGGCCTCAGCGTGCGCCGGTCTGACGCTCGATCTCGCGCTTGATCTCGCTTTCCGAGATCGGCTTGCGGCCGTACACGGACCAGCCACGCGCCGACAGGATCAACATCCACCCCACGATCGGGTAGACGATCCAGAAGTTCCACACGTCATGGATACCAGAGCTCTGACTGAATCCCTGCGTGGGCCAGCCGCCTGCGTTGTGATACTCCGAGACGGCCCAAATGGCCACGAGAATGGCCATGCCGATGGCCGACGCGATGACTTCGATGTGGAAGTGACGGCGGCGTTGGATCTGTTTGATCGCCCCCTGCCGGACAAGTTCATCACCATTGACCGGTGCGTCCGAACCGGTGTCTGAGCCGGTGTCTGTGTCTGTGCCCTTGACCCTGTTGTCGATGAGAGTCATATCGACCCCCTCCCTCGTCTCGAGGTCCACCCCTCGAGATACCTCGGAGTGTAGGTAGGACCACCCCGGACCTGGGGACAGCCCACATCACCCTCTCTCTTCATCGTGCCATCGGGTGGGGGAAGATGGCAGGGCCGAAGGGCCTCTTGCACGGCGAAGCACCACGTCTTCTACGGCAGGTGGGCCACGATGCCCTTTGGCCTTCCCCCGGCGACACCGGTGTCCGCCGTGCGGGATGGTCGGAATGGGACACGGGGTTCGGGTGTTGACGCGGGGACAACGCACGGGGAGGACACATGGCCGCCGTCAACGATTTCAACGCGTCGATCATCGAGGAGTTCCGCGCCAACGGCGGCAAGCTCGGGGGGAACTTCGGGGGCGCGCCCATGCTCCTGCTGCACCACAAGGGGGCCAAGACGGGCAAAGAGCGTGTCAACCCCGTGATGTACCGCCCCGTCGGTGACTCGCTGGCCATCTTCGCTTCCAGGGGCGGTGCCCCCACCAATCCCGACTGGTACTACAACCTGCGCGCTCATCCTGAGACCGTGGTGGAGGTGGGCACCGAGACGATCCCGGTTGTCGCCCGTGTGGCTGACGACGCCGAGCGGGCGCCCATCTGGGAGGCGCAGAAGCACGACTACCCCGGCTTCGCCGACTACGAGAAGAAGACGTCGCGCCAGATCCCTGTCGTCATCCTCGAGCCCGCCGGGTGACGTGAGGGCCGACGCGCTCGATCGTCTCGCTCCGTCGCCTGGGACCTCCTGACGAGTTCGAGCGTCGGGCGCGCGAGCGGGGATCGAAAAACCCGAAATTCACCATCGCAGGTCGTAGGCTGACCGCTCATGGCTGAGGCGCTGTGGATCGGGAGGTCGAGCGCCGCCACCGACCGCGACGATCACGCACTGTGGGAGCTCCGGACCGTACGGGCCAACGCGGGCGGGACCGGCGTGTCGACGATGGGCCTCGACGGCCCTGGTCCCCGGGTGCCCCTCACCGACAATTCGCTGTGGGAGTCGGGGGCCAACGGGCTCGTCGACGGTCCCGGCGCGTACCTCGGCGGCGCTCCGCTGTGGGAGCCACGGCCCGACTGGCAGGCTCCGTCTCTCGCCGACGCTCTCCCCTGGGAACCGGAAACCAAGACGCCGACCTCGACCATGCAGCTCGGGGACTCACCTCTGTGGGAGCCCCTGACCAACGGGCGACCCGGCGTGGGTGTCACCGACCTCGAGAGCGCGCCTTTGTGGGAGCCCAACGTCGACGTGGCGACGGAGGGGCCGGGGCTGTTCCTCGACGGGGTCAGCCTCCCCTTCGTCGAAGAAAGAGCGCCCGACGCCTCGGGTGTCGCCGATGCGTCGGCATCGGGCGGCTTGTCGCTGGCGTCGGTGGGGCGCCTGGCCGTGCGCACCTACCTGGGGGCCCGTCGAGCGGCCGGGGACCCCCGCTTGACGGGCGTGTTGCGGGCGGCACCTAGCGTGGCGTCCTTCATCGCCAGGAGCAGGACCCGGAGCGCGGAAGCCGCCATCGACGACACCGTGGTGCCTGTTCGGACCACGCCCGTCCTGGCTTTGCAGGCGTATCTCGACGAGGTGCTCATCGCCGTCCTTCGCCACCCCGAGCTGCTGCCCAAGGAGAGTGACTGCACCTCGGCGGCGGCAGACCTCGAGCGCCTGCGGGCCCTCTTCGCCCGTGAGGGCTGGATCGACCGGCCGGCGGAGTACCACCGTGACCCTCCCCCGCCCTACGACATCGAGACGTGGGAGGAGCACCGCAGCGGCATGGGCTACGAGCGCGCCGCGTTCTCGAGCGGATGGGAGCCGCACCCGCTGGAGCCCGGCTGGACCCGCTGGATGGCGCACGAGGCCAACCAGACCGCGCACGCCTGGGTGTCACGTGTCCCCGGCCGTCATCACCGGTCGTGGCTGGTGTGCGCGCATGGCCTCGGGATGGGCAACAACCCGGCCATGGACCTCCGGGCGTTTCGCGCCTCACAGCTCGGGCGTCGCGGCATCAACGTCGTGGTCCCCGTCCTCCCGCTGCACGGCCCTCGTGCGACGGGCCGGAGCCGGGGCGAGGACCTCATGACCATCGACATGGTCGACAGCATGCACGGCGTGGCCCAGGCCGCCTGGGACGTGCGGCGCATCATCCGGTGGCTGCGCGAGGAGCAGGGTGCGGAGCAGGTGGGCGTGATCGGGTACTCCCTCGGCGGCCTCGTGGCTTCGATCGTGGCCGCCCTCGAGGACGACCTGGCGTGTGTGATCGCCGGGATCCCCGTCGTCGACCTCCCCCACCTGGTCCGGCGGCACAGCCCACCCGACATCGCCCGTCTGGCCGGCACCAGCGGTGTGCTCGGGCCTGCTGCCGACGACGTGCACCGGGTGGTCTCCCCGCTGGCGATGGACTGCAGGGTCCCGCTCGAGCGCCGCTTCATCTTCGCCGGCCTGGCCGACCGGATGTCGACCTTCGGCCATGCCCGGCGGCTGTGGCTGCACTGGGACCGGCCCGCATTCGAGAGCTATCCGGGCGGGCACGTCGGGTTCTTCTGGTCCGCGGCCGTCAAGCGCTTCGTGGACGAGGCGCTGAGGCGCTCGTACACCAACGCTGCCGCTGCGTAGGACACCGTCGGCGGCGCCGACTCGGTGCTCGCCTCCCCTGGTCTCGACTCCAGCCGTCTGAACTCCCGCCGTCTGAACTCCCGCCGTCTGAACTCCCGCCGTCTGAACTCCCGCCCCTAAAGAGGACTCGCCACCGGCACGCGGGGTACATTCGTGGCCTCCTGATCGCCGGGCCTGCCGTGCCATCACGGAGAGGGAGGCTCTCATGGGGAAGGGCGCGCCTTCGGACACCGTCCGTCTCGGCGTTCTCGGTGCGGGGAACATCGCCGACATGAATGTGGCGGGTTACCTGGAGCACCCGCATTGCAACGTGCTGGCGGTGTGCGACGTCGACGAACCGATCGCCCGTGAAGCAGCGGAGCGCTGGAAGGTGCCCAGGGTCTACACGGACATTGACGCCCTCCTCGCCGACGACGACATCGACGCCGTGGAGATCCTGACCCCGACGCACCTCCACCACGCCCATGTGAGCGCCGCACTGGCTGCGGGCAAGCACGTCTCGGTGCAGAAGCCCATCACCAATTCCGTCGACGAGGCCCTCGAGCTCGGACAGATGGCCGAGGATGCGGGACTCACCCTTCGGGTGAGCGAGTGCTTCGTGCACTATCCCCCGCTCGAGAAGGCCAAGAAGCTCATCGCCGACGGAGCCATCGGCCGGCCCATCGGGGTGCGCATCCGCACCGTCGTGGGCCAGACCGACTCGAAGTTCCAGGCTTCTCTTCGCCCCGAAGGGTACGGCTGGCGCCTCGACAAGCGCAGCCCGGGAGGCCACCTCTTCGACGACATGGTCCACAAGTACGCCATGGCACTGTGGCTCGTCGACCCGGACATCATCTCGGTCCAGGCCGTGGTCAGGCGGCGCGACATCTTCTTCGAGCCTTGCGCGGTCATCTTCGAGTACGACGATCCCGACCTGCTCGGAACCATGGAGGTGCACTACGCCCGCGAGATGTGGATGCGCTCGGGCTACTTCGGAGCCGACGAGTTCTTCGAGGTGCAAGGCGAGCACGGGTTCGTGTGGGTAACGCGGGCGACCGGCGAGATGCTCGACCTCGCTCCCGTGGTCCTCTACCAGGGCAAGGACAACGAGCGCATCTTCACCGAGTTCGACGAGATCGACGCCGACTGGGCATCGGGCTTCCGTCGCTCCGCCGCGCACTTCGTCGACGCGCTCCGATCGGGCACGCCGGCGGCGATGACAGCGGCGGAAGCGGCCAAGGTCCTTCAGCTGTGCTTCGCCGTCTACCAGGCGTCCGACACCCGTCAGCCCGTCGATCCCCGCACGATCTCGGGATCGGTCACTCCCGCGGGCTGGGCCGAATGGTGAGCTCCGGGCCCGCCGTGAGTCGGCGCCGGGACTTTCTCGGGGTCCGGCGCCCGCAGCCCAACCGCCCCCAGCCGGAGACTCGCCGCCCGACCGCCCTCAGCCCGGAGCCGACGCGGGCGCAGTGACCTCGAGGCGCACGATGGGGAGCTCCCGCTGCACGGTGCGCACGTACCCACGCCATTGCCGGTTGTAGGTGACGGCCCTCGCCACCACGGCCGCCCGCTCCGCACCGGCCAGGGCCCTGGCCCGCACCGGGATCGTCCGGCCCGACACGTGCACGAGGGCGTCGGGCTGCGCACTGAGGTTCAGCCACCACGCCGGGGGCTGCTCCCCCCCGTAGTTGGAGGCGATCACCACGAAGTGCTCGCCGTCGGGCATGTACAGCAGCACCACGTTGCGCGCCAGGCCCGAGTGACGACCCCGCGTCTCGAGCACCAGGAACCGCAGGCGCGGTCCCGACCACGACGGGCGCCCCCGGGTCCGCACCAGCAGACGCGTGTGCCGGCGCGCGAAGGCGCGGAAGAACCTGACCTGCAACGAGTCCGACGCCACGTCTGGCACGTTAGTGGGGACCGGTGCGGTGGCCCGGTCCATACCGGGGACCGGGGACCGGCCCTCGAGCCGACGAATCAGCGGGAGCCGGGGGTGGTCGGGAGCGCCAGGACGCTCCGCATCAGCGCCACAGCGTCAGCGCCACAGCGTCAACGGCACAGCGCCAGCATCATCTTCATGCCGTTCTCGATGCCATCGGCGAGGACGTCGAGGTCCTCGGTCGTGTCCCAGTCGCCCGTGATCCCGAACGTGACCTGCCCGTCGTAGGAGAAGATGGCCAGGCCGATACGCACTTGTCCCGCCAGGGGCACGTACGGATAGGCGGTGATCATGCGCCGGCCCGCGACGTAGAGGGGCAGCTGCGGTCCCGGGACGTTGGTCGTGACCGTGTTGACGTTGCGCTGTGCGAACCGGGTGGCCAGCCTCATCCCGAGCGCGAGCAGCATGGGCGGCGCGAATCCCGACAACGAGGTCAGCGCTTCGCCCGCCACCGCCTCCTTGGACTCCTTGAGGCCCGCCATCTGCACGGCGATGGCGCGCAGTCGTTCGGCGGGGTCGTCGATGCCCACCGGGAGCATGGCGAACATGGCCGAGACCTTGTTCTCGAAGGTCCCGTCGCCCACCGCCATGGCGCCCGGGCCCCGGGGACGCACCGACACCGGCACCAGCGTGCGCACGACCCGGTCGACGGACTCGCCCCGGGAGCGGAGCAGCTCCCGGAACCCGTTGGTGATGGCCGCCAGGACCACGTCGTTGAAGGCCCCGCCCAGTCCCTTGCGCACGCGCTTGATGTCGTCCACGGTGGTCGATGCCCACGCATACCGGCGGTGGGGACCGAGGGGGCCGTTGAGGCTCGAGATCGGCGTCGGTCGGACCAGGCCGGCCAGGGAGGACAAGCCGTGGGCCACCTCGCCCGCCCGTGACAGGGCGGCGCGCGGCACCCGCGTGCTCGCCCGCAGGGCGCGGAACTGCTCGTAGGGGCTGCGGACCAGGTCGGTGGTGGCCCCGATGGCCAGTGTCATGCCGCTGGGCGCGGGTCGGGGATGCCAGTCGTCTTCGACGGGGGGCGTCGGCTGGGGGGAGGTGTCCATCATCACCGCCAGCAGGTCGCTGCCCGCCACCCCGTCCACGAGGGCGTGGTGGGTCTTGGAGATCAGCGCCCACCGCCCGTGCTCGAGGTCCTCGACCACCCAGATCTCCCACAGCGGTTTGGAGCGGTCGAGCTGCTGGGCCATGACGCGCCCCACCAAGGCGCGCAGCTCGGCCTCGCCGCCCGGTGCGGGGAGCGCGGTGTGGCGGAGGTGGTAGTCGATGTTGAAATGCGGGTCGTCCACCCACACCGGCCGCCCCAGGTCGAGCGGGACGAAGCGGACCACCTGCCGGTAGCGCGGGACGAGAGGGAGCTTTCCTCTGACCATGTCGACGACGGCGGAGTAGCGGGGACTGGGGCCTTCGAAGATGCCGATGGCGGCGATGTGCATGTGGCTGACGTCGTCCTCGACGTGCAGGAACGAGGCATCGAGGGGGCTGAGACGTTCGAAGCTCACGTTGCACCTTCCTTCTCGCGGCGCCACTCCGCAGCATACGGCGCACCCTGCCGCCTCGGGGAAGTCCCCGGGGCCTGCGGGATCATGAAGGAAGACGGTTCCGGACGAGGCCGCCGCATTACGCTGGTCAACGGGGCTGGTTGTTCCGTGTCCGGCCCCGACGGGGCCGCGGGGAGATCGCCGATGACGATCGAGGACGGCGGGAGTTACCGGGTTCCGAGCGATGACGGTCCTACTGGGGGCGCAGCGGCCGTCTCGGTCCCGTCGCCCCAGGCGCACCCGCGGTCGTTCACGTTCGAGGTCAGGCGTCTGGGAGTCGCCAACCTCGTCGTCGGAGGAGCGAGCGTCGCCCTCATGATCGGCATCCTCCTTCCCTGGTTCGAGTTCGGCTCCGACGCCACCGGGTACTTCAGCTTCAACTCCGTGGCGGTGCGGTCCTGGATGTACCTCGCCTTCTTCGCGGCGCTCGCCATCGTCTGCCTTCTCGCCCTCAGGGCCGTCTTCCCGCGCCTGCGCCTACCGCTCGAACGTGTGGTGGTCCTCCTCGCGTGCGGCGCCAACCTCCTGCTCACCGTGGTGTGCTTCGCCAAGAAGGCGGTCGGTTTGAACTGGGATGTCGGGGCGTACCTGAGCCTCGCCGCCGCCGTCGCCGCCACAGGTGCGGCCGCCGTCGCCGCCACAGGTGCGGCCGCCGTCGCCGCCACCAGGGCGACCGTTGCCGCCGTGACGCGCCGCCACCGGCAGCTGTCCACGGCCCCGGAGGCCCTGTGGGGTGGGCAGCCGCCCCACGGCTGACGGCAGCAGCCCGGGCCCGCAAAGTCCGGGCTTTGCGGGCACCGAACGGTACCGTTGTCGGTGACGCACCTCCGATGAACGGCCGGAGGCCGGGGTACGGCCGGCTCGGCCGGTGGGAGGACCATGTTCTGCTCGCAGTGCGGGACCAACCTCGGGGACGGAGCACAGCTGTGTCCTCGATGTGGCGCCCGGGTTTCGTCACAGGTCACCCCTCCCCCGCCTGCCGCCTCGGCACCCGCCCCCCCCCCCCCTGCCCTCCCGGCACCCCGCCCCCCCGGCCCCCCGCCCGGGTTCAAGATCGACGCCCAACGATGGTCGCGCCCCCAGCGGGTCACCT
>Ga0116219_10000543_pt1 | contig 39214 bp, 34 predicted proteins | sample Sb_taG_4_FD_91019 | JGI IMG/M metagenome (GOLD analysis project Ga0116219, IMG submission 91019) | Peat soil microbial communities from Weissenstadt, Germany - Sb_50d_6_BS metaG | ecosystem: Environmental > Terrestrial > Soil > Wetlands > Peat | place: Germany: Weissenstadt | collected 2010-09-21 | reverse complement strand
GTCCAGATCCTTCTGGACGACCCGATCGGGGTCCGACAGGAACGGCCACGTGGCGCCCAGCGCGTCCCGGAACTCATTGATGTTCAGCTGATTGTCGGTCGAGATGAGGGCCAATCGCGTGTAAGCATTCCTGAACTCGGGATATATGTCGACCAATTGCCCTACGAACTGATGCTCTTTGGGATCGAAGCCGCCACGGGACAGATGGAGCACCATCGGGTTGGCGCCCTGGAGCTCCGACAGGGACCGCCGCCGGCCGGATTGATCGGCGAGCTCGTAGTTGGGAAACGTCTCGCCTTCACGGATGTCGCTGCGCATGTGGCCTCCAAACTCGAAAGGGTCTGGTCCAAAGCTCCCACGGGCGTCCAGCAGATGTTCAATTCGGTTGCGCCAGGACGCCTCGGCGGGGCATTGCATCCGGCCTGTTCGGGCGGTTTCGGCCTGCGAATGGGGTGACCGGGCCCGGGTGATCCGGTCGGTCCGGCTCCGGGCACCCTGGGTCTTTGCGGGCACCGGGTCCCGTCGATCCCGATCGGTGTGTGGTCGGCGAGCGGAGAAGGAATGATATCGGTGGGCGGGGGCGGTCAAGAACCCCCTGCAGCGTCGATGTACCTGCTGAAGAAGCTCACCACGTCTTGGGCAATCTGTCGGAGACTGGGGTCAAGGGGCTTGGCGCCAACCTGCACGAACATGTGCCCCATGTTCTGGACCAGGACAAGTTGGGCTCGGTCACCCGCGGCGCTGAGGTCCCTATAAAGCTCCATCGATTGCGACTTGAGAACCAGTGTGTCGTCGACACCTTGAACAAGAAGGATGGGTGGCGAGTTGGGAATAACGTAATGCGTGGGACTGGCCAGAACCAGGTCCCGGGGATCATTCGTGCCGAAGACTTGCTGAATGTCAGAGGGAGAGAAGAACCCTGATGCTCGCTCGGTGAGGTTCGCTGGGCCGAATATGTCCGCTACGGCAAGCAGGTTGCTCGGTTCCGTCGCGTATGCCCCAACATCGAATGCAGAATGCGCGCCCGTGAGGGCTGCGAGTGCAACTAGCTGTCCTCCAACACTGGTACCGAACGCGAAAATCTCGCTTCCATTCAGGCCGTACCTAGGTGCCTCCGCTCGCAGATACCTGATTGCGCACTTGACGTCCTCGATCTGAGCGGGAAACTTGAACTGCGGAGCAAGTCGATAGTTCACGCTGACGACCGCATAACCAGCTGAAGCCAGTGCGTCAAGGAACACCGGGCTCAAGTCCGACTTTTCGCCTGCGGTCATACCTCCTCCGTGGACGTACATTGCGACGGGAAGAGGACGCGTGGCTGCGGCGTGAGGGATGTACACATCCAACGTTTGTGAGTTGCAGTAGGTCAGGTCCCGATGGGCAGTGCCGAGCGGGAATGAAACGTTGGATGGCACGGTGGTGCACCCACCTACCAGCCCTGCCAAGAGCAGCCCGGCAGCAGAAGGAAGAAGTCGTCTGATCATCCTGAAACACATTCTCCGGTCTGCTGTCGGAGATCACTAGGGCCGTAGGTCACTGGCGGCGCATGAGTGTCGTTCCCGGCCCGGGTCCGTTTCAACGACGAGGCCGCGATTAGCGCAAACTCGGGGATCCCGGTACCACCTTGTAGCCATCTGTGGCATGAGCACGCGTCGGGGTCGGATAACCGGGTCGGACGGCGACCCGCTGATTGGGATCACCGCCGCTGAACATTCGCGCGTGAGTCAGGTCGGAGGCGGGTCGGTCACCTTCAGGCTGACTCGGCTCTGGCAAGACGGAGCGTCACCCGCTGCGACTCCGGGTCATATGAGCGCCTGGAGGATGGTCGATCCTGGCCGAAGCCGGTTCGTACTTTGGCGAAACCGACCTGCAAGACCACGATGGTATTTGTCTCGCCCGCCCGCAAGGGAACGACGTCCCGGAAATGTGAGTTTCCCGCGCATGTAGGAGCCCGCGTCGGGGCCGTCATGGTACTCGGGATTCCCGTCAGGCCCTCGATGGGTCGTAATACGAGTCCATCGGCCGGATCGTGAGTGGCACGGCGGAACCTCGAACCACCCTTCCCACTAGTACCAGAGTACACAAAGGTGGGGGTCTTGCTGCAAGTGCCTCTGGTGTGCTGACACTTCACGTCACACGCTGACGCACAGGCGGTCGGCGCGACCGACACTACGGACGAAAGAGATCCGACGGGCCTGTAGAGAAGGTGAACGGATGGGCAGCGACACGCTGGATTTCCAGGAGATCGACCAGACGCAGGTCGCGGTCGTCGGCGGCAAGGGAGCGGGTCTAGGGGAGCTTTCGCGGATCGAAGGCGTCCGCGTGCCGGCTGGCTTCTGCGTGACGACGGACGCCTTCCGGCGCATCATGGCTGACGCGCCGTCGATCGACGAACGGCTCGATCGGATGTCGCGCCTGAACCCGGGTAACCGGGAGGCGATCCGCACGCTCAGCGCGGAGATCCGCCGGATCCTCGAAAGGATCGCCATCCCCGACGATCTTGCGGCGGCAATCACCCGCTCGGTCGCCCGGCTCGGCGAACAAGCTGCCTACGCAGTCCGATCGAGTGCGACAGCAGAGGACCTGCCGACGGCCTCCTTCGCCGGCCAGCAGGACACCTACCTGAACGTCGTGGGGCCAACGGCGATCCTCGAGCACATCAGTCGGTGCTGGGCCTCGCTCTTCACCGAGCGGGCTGTGACCTACCGCCTCCGGAATGGATTCGACCAGCGGAAAGTCCACATGGCTGTGATCGTGCAGCAGATGGTCTTCCCGCAGGCGGCCGGCGTCCTCTTCACGGCCGACCCCGTCACGTCCAACCGGAAGGTCGTCTCCGTGGAGGCCGCCTTCGGACTGGGTGAGGCCCTGGTCTCAGGCCGTGTGAACGCGGACGTCTACCAGGTGCGCGATAGCGAGATCGTCGCCAAAGCAATCGCCACCAAGCAGTTGGCCATCCAAGCCTCGCCGGCCGGCGGAACGCAGGAACTGCCGATCGAGCCCGAGCGTCAGGAGCAGCCAGCACTAACGGATGCGCAGGTCGTGCAACTCGCGCAGCTGGGACGCCGGATCGAAGGGTACTTCGGCCTCCCCCAGGACATCGAATGGTGCCTGGTCGATGACAGCTTTCAGATCGTCCAGAGCCGGCCGATCACCACACTGTTCCCTATCCCTGAAGCCGGCGACCAAGAGAACCATGTATACGTGTCCGTCGGTCATGCGCAGATGATGACCGACGCGATGAAGCCCCTGGGTCTCTCCTTTTGGCAGCTGACCACACCTCGGCCGATGTACGTGGCCGGTGGGAGGCTGTTCGTCGATGTCACCTCGGACTTGGCGTCGCCAGCGAGCCGCGCCGGACTCCTGGAGGTCATGGGGAGAGGCGACCCCCTTGTCGGGGACGCGCTGGAGACCGTCCTCGAACGCGACGACTTCATCCCCACCCACAGGGACGAAAGTCCAGGTTCCGCGCCGGGTGGCGGCATGCCCGCCCCCATCGAGACCGATCCGGCCATCGTCACCGGGCTGATCGAGCGCAACCAGGCTTCCATTGCCAAGTTGAAGAGCGACATCCGTGGGAAGTCCGGCGCCGCGCTGCTCGACTTCATCCTGGCGGACATCCAGGAGCTGAGGCGGATCCTGTTCGATCCGCAGAGCCATCAGGTGTTCATGTCGGCGATGGAGGCCACGTGGTGGCTCAACGGGCAGGTGCAGGCGTGGCTGGGCGAGAGGAACGCGGCCGACACGCTCACGCAGTCCGTCCCCCACAACATCACGTCGGAGATGGGTCTGGCACTCCTGGGCATCGCGGACGTGATCCGCCCGCATCCGGAGGTGGTGGCTTTTCTGCAACGCGTCGAGGACGAGGGCTTCCTGGAGGAGTTGGCCGAGCTTGCGGGCGGGCGGGAAGTGCGGGACGCCATCCGGGCCTTCCTCGACAAGTACGGCATGCGCTGCGTCGGTGAGATCGACATCACGAGGCCGCGTTGGAGCGAACGCCCCACCTCGCTCTTACCGGTGATCCTCGGCAACGTCAAGAACTTCGAGCCGGGCGCCGGCGAGCGGCGCTTCGAGCAAGGGCGCCAGGAGGCGTGGAAGAAGGAACAGGAGCTGCTGGAACGCTTGCTGGCCTTGCCGGACGGGGAGCGAAAAGCCGAAGAGACCAAGGGGATGATCGACCGGGTCCGGACCTTCATAGGGTACCGGGAGTATCCGAAGTACGGCATGGTCAGCCGTTACTTCGTCTACAAGCAGGCCTTGCTGGCAGAGGCCGAGCGCCTCGTGCAGGCCCACGTGCTTCGTGAGAAGGAGGACATCTTCTACCTCACGTTCCAGGAGCTCCACGACGTCGTGGGCGCGAACCTGGTGGATGACCAGGTCATCGAACAACGCAAGGACATGTTCAGGTCGTATCAAGCCCTCACGCCACCCCGGGTGCTCACATCGGACGGCGAGGTAATCGCTGGGGCCTACCGACGCGCCGATGTCCCGGCCGGCGCACTGGTCGGCTTACCCGTTTCCGCCGGGACCGTCGAGGGGCGCGCCCGCGTCATCCTGGACATCGCAGACGCCGATCTCGAAGCGGGCGACATCCTGGTCACCACCTACACAGACCCCAGCTGGACGCCTGTGTTCGTCGCCATCACGGGCCTGGTGACGGAGGTGGGGGGACTCATGACCCATGGCGCGGTGATCGCACGGGAGTACGGCTTGCCCGCCGTCGTGGGGGTGGAGCATGCCACCCGGCTGATCGACGACGGGCAGCGGATCCGCGTGCGTGGAACCGACGGGTACGTCGAGATCCTCCCCTAGGGGATTGCAGAGCAATTCGAAGTTGGCCCCCGCCATGCTTCGAATTGCCCGGAAAGCCGTATGAAACACGCCGCCGCGGCGCATGGAACAGGGCCCCACGCTGGCGTGCAGCCCAGTCAGGACCCCCCGTGAACACCCCACCAAGAGGTGTTCACGCAAGTGACGCCGTTGCGTCTGCGAAAGCCTCGAGGCAGTGGTGCGGGTCCGATGGGTGGTCCTCAAATCCTGGGAGTTCTGCATGGGACGCCACAGCCTCGCCGACACCGCCAGGGAATTGGCCCAAGCGCGCCACCTCGCCAAGGAAGTCGCGTCACGAGCTCGAGCTGCGTTCGCTTGGACGCCAACGCCATGAAGGGCGAGGCCGTGTCCCTTGGCACCGGGACTCCGGACGAGCCCGGTGCGGCAACGGGCATCTCAGCCGAGGGCGGCGTAGGCGGCGTCTTGCAGGTCCTCGTGGACGGCGGGAAGCTGGGAGGTCTCCCATACGCGCTGTGTCAGGACGATCACCACCAGGGCTCGGGCCGGATCGACCAGCCAGGACGTGCCGAGCCCGCCGTCCCAACCGAAGGCCCCCGCGCGTGGCCCCTCGGTGATCACGGACTGGCACAGGCTCCAGCTGCGCCCGTGCAAGAACGCGTCTGCCGCCCCAGCCCGCTGAGCCGGGGTCAGCTGGTCCTGGGTCATCTGTGCAACCGCCTCTTTGGATAGAAGCGGGGCGTCCGCCGTGAGGAACATTCGGGCGAAGGCCAGAAGGTCATCGGCGGTCGAGACCAGCCCAGCGGCGCCGTCAGCGAACGCTGGGGGGTGGTTCCATTGCCCGTCGGGTGGGTCCCACACCACCAGTCCGTCGGCACCAGATGCGTAGGCGGTGGCCAGACGAGAGACATCCGAGGCCCAAAAAGCCGTGTCGCGCATACCGAGTGGCTCGAAGATCCGGCTGCGCAGCACATCGGGGAAGGGCATGCCGGCGGCGCGGGCCGCCAGCACTCCGAGGACCGACGCGCCCGTGTTGTACATCCAACGCTCGTCCGGCTGGGCCATCAGGGGCAGCGAGCCGAGCCCGGCGATCCAGGTGTCGGGATCGGGCTGCTCGTCGGGGTTGGGCGGGCCGAGGGTGCCGAGGTGCAAGTCGGTGGCGGCCTGCACCACCGGCCACGGCTGAGGCTCCATGAACATTTCCACGACCATCCCGAAACCGAAAGTGAAGGTGAGTAGATCTCGGATGGTGATCGGTCTTGCTGCGGGGACGGTGTCGTCGAGCGGGCCGTCCATGCGGTGCAGCACCCGGCGATCGGCAAGTTCGGGCAGCCACGTCTCTACCGGGTCGTCCAACCTGACGACGCCTTCGTCCACCATTGCCATGATCGCCGCGCCGGTCACGGGCTTGGATGTCGACGCGATGCGGAACAGGGAGTCCCTGCGAACGGGCGGCCCGCCAACCGACAGGGATCCGAGGGTCTCGACATGAACTTGTTCGTCTCTGGATACCAGGGCGACCAGGCCGGGGATCTTGTCGGACCCGACGTAGCGGTCTGCAACTTCGGCGAACCTCTCCAACCCGTCTGGGGACAGCGAATCCGTCATGTTCTCCTCGCTTGGCTGGGCCTCTTCGGGTTCACGCGTCGGGAGTCGCGCCCCTTCGGGGAGCCCCTCGAAAGAACCAGTGCACGCCCCGCACCCTGTCCAGTTCGGCCTGGAAGGTGGCCCGGTCGACGGCCGCGGGAAGGGGAGGTGCTTTGGTCGCGCCGCCCGTCAACCTGCCGAGGTTCGTTGCTTCAGCGTTCATGACGGTCTCCTTCTATCGTCGGGGTTCGAGCGTTCGCATCTTCGTTGCTTCTGCGTGTGCCGCTTCGGCGAGCCGTTTGATCGTGCCGAGTCGCCGGTCCCATTGCGCGGCGAGGTCAGCCATGACCCGAGTGGCCTGATCAAGGCGGTTGACTTCTACCCGGTAGAGGACCTCTCGACCCTTTTTGCGCCGGCTGATCAATCCGGCCTGGTCGAGCACGACCAGATGCTTGGAGACGGCTTGGCGGGAGAAGGGCACCCGTCCGGCCAGCCAGCTGGCGCTGACCTCGCCGTTGCTGATCAGGAGATCGAGGACCCGGCGACGAGATGGGTCGGCGATGGCCGACCACAACTCGTCATCGGCCTGCGTCGTCATCTCGACGGCTTTGCGAGCATGGTGGCGAGGCGGCCCAGGAACTCGCCCCACCCCTCCTGGTGCTCGTCGGCATAACGCTGCTTTTCCGCGATAGGCCAGTCGCGCTGTTCGTGGCCGCTTTCGGCCACTCGAAGTCGGGTCCGCTCGTCGCCCTCGGGCGTCAGCGTGAACTCGACCAGCATCGAGTTGCCGGCCACTGGGTCCTCCTCGCGGGGATGGTTCCAGCGGAATGAGAAATGAGTCGGTGGATCAACGGTCTCCACGACGACCGGTCCGCCTTGATCGCCGAACCCCATGTAGCCATGCGCGCCGGGTTCCACGACGAGGTCCACTCGGTCGGCGAACCACTGGCTCATCTGGTCGGGCTCGGTGATGGTGCGCCACACCACCTGTATCGGAGCCTCGATGAGTACTTCCCGCTCAATTGCCAGGCCTGACATCAGGTCTTGCTCCCTTTCTAGGCGCGTGGGGGGCTATGCCGGTCACTGCCAACGCCCCTTGGCCTTGCCGGGCGGTCATCGCTCGCTCTCGCTCCGAACTGCAACCAACGGTAGCACGTGGCCCGCTGATGTGCAACCAATCGTTGCAGTATTTGTCGCGTGACCGGGTGTGCCCTGACCAGCGCCGTCGCGCCGGGGCGGTTGGCGTCTATCGGGGCTCTTTCTCGGGACCGACTGCCGGCCCCCTCTTGGGGGAGCCGTGAGCACCGGAGTGTGCGTACGCGAGCTCAACTCCGGATCGGACCCCATTCACCGTTGCCCAGAAGTTCGGACAGTCGAAGAGGTCGTCCTCGGGACAGACGAGAGAGTGCTCGATGGCTTGCCGCGCTGCCTCTTCCCTGGCGATGCGGTGCCGCAACTCTGCGGACTTGCGAACGGCAAGTGCGCGCCACGCGACGGGCGAGCGCTTGCGTGAGGCGATGAGACGCTTCACCTCCGCCAGCGTGAAGCCCACTTCTTGAAGGAACCTGACGACGCCGACCGCGGCGACGGCGTCGACGGCATACCGCCGATGCCCGGAGACGCGCCGGGTGGGCCGAACCAGCCCGAGCTCGTCGTAGTAGCGCAACGCCGAGGTCGTGAGACCGGTTCGTCGGGCGAGCTCGCCGATTGTGAGGAAGTCAGACATCCGAGCTTCAAGCGTACTTGAATATGGGCACCAACCGATCGACGGCTTGACTTCAGGTGCGCTTGAAGATGTAGACCACGCCCATGAGCATGAGGAAGCGGCTTGCCAGTCGGATCGTCTCTCAGTTCTCGCATCCCCGCGGACTGCCTGGGCGTCTCGTGGGATGGGAGATGGCGCTCCGCCCATCGAACCGGAAGCGCAATGCGTGGGCGGTGTCGCTCATGGACGTGCAAGCCTCAGATCGGGTACTCGAGATCGGATTCGGGCCTGGCATCGCGATCCGCGAGATCGCACGGCGGGCGACTCGCGGCCAGGTCGTCGGGATCGATCGCTCCGCGGTGATGGGCGCCCAGGCCGGGCGTCGCAACGCGGCGGTGATCCGTGCAGGACGCGTGTCCCTCGTAGTTGCCTCGATCGACGACCCACCCGCCTTCGACCGCCCGTTCGACAAGATCCTGGCTGTGAACAACATGGGAATGTGGTCAGAGCCCGCGCTCCGGCTGAGGGAACTGGCGGGCCTGCTGTGCGGCGGAGGACTCATCGCCATCGTCACTCAGCCGCGGTGTCCGGGCGCGACGGCCGAGACAACGGCTGTGGCTGCAAGGCAGGTCGTCGATGCACTCGAGGCGGCAGGGCTCGTTGCGACTCGCGTCGAAACGTTGAACCTCAAGCCTCCCGTCGCGTGCGTCACCGGGACAGCACCCGACGGCGCCGAGCGCTCTTCCACCCGGACGACCGAACAGGCCCGGGGTAAGGCCGTCGTGAGGTCGCGATTGGCCTTCGACTGAGTCGCGACGTCCGCGGCCCTTCCGGCGCCGTCAGGGATCGCGCGGGCCGGTCAAATCGGTCCCGCCACCTCCAGGGCCGGGCCAGGCTTGAACGTGCCGCTCCGACCCATGTGCCGCAGTACGGTCGTCGAGGATGCCTGCTCTTCGCCCCGACTACGACACCGATCCGGAACGGTCCCGCGCTTTTCGGGTGGGGTGGCAAGAGGACGTACACGGGCCAGTGGCCGAGCGGCTGGTCTCGGACAATGCGGAATTGGTGCTCGATGTCGGTTGCGGCATCGGCCGGTTCGGAGCCGCCGTTCGGGGTCGTCTGAGCTGGCTGGGCCTCGATGTGTCCCCTCGACAGCTCGCCAATTGTCCGGTGAGGCCGGTCATCCGGGCCGACGCAGTGCGATTACCGATCGGCAACGGCAGGGTCGGCGCGGTCACGATGCTGTGGATGCTGTACCACCTTGATGAGCCTCGAGATGCGATAGCCGAAGCCAAGCGCGTCCTGCGGCGCGGTGGGCTCCTCGCCGCGTGCGCGAGCAGCCGCACGAACGACCCGGAACTCGTGCCGGACGGGTACCCGAGGACGACATTCGACGCCGAAGAGGCGGTCGACATCGTGTCGGAGGTGTTTGACTCATCGAACGTCGAGGTCGAACGTTGGGACGCGCCGCTGGTCCGACTCGGCGACCGCGAGGAGGTTGCCGTCTACGCCCGCAGCCATCTGCTCCCGCCGAGCGCTGCCGAGGCAGTCCGTGCCCCTCTCACCCTCACCAAGCGCGGGTGCGTTGTGTGGGCACGGCGACCCTAGAAGCGCTCCCCTCTTCTCGCTTGTGAAGTTTGGGATCCCGATCCGAAGGTCCGGTCAACCGATCCCGGGGACAGATCCTCGAACCAGGAGTTCAGGCTCGTGACGGGGAGATGACCGTCTCGCCGTAGCGCTGGAGAGTTTCGAGGGCGTGGGCCAACGAGTCGCCCGGAACGCTGGTGTGCGCCCAGGTCACCCCTAACCCGACCAGCTTCTGGAGACCCCGGAGGTGTGCCTCGGGCTGGAACGCCTCGCTGCCCGGGGTCCCACCTTCGGGAGTTCCGAAGGCGACATCGATCTCGGCACGGTCGCGGCCCACCTCGTCGACGAAGCGCCACAACTCGTCGAGCATTTCCGCCAAATCCTCGATCGTCTCGAGAGGTGCGGTCTTGGTGGTCTGAGAGATCACTCGCGGTGCCGGAAACGGCGTCCAGCCGTCGCCGTATCGGGCGACCCGGCGACGGGACCGGCTGCTGTTCCCACCGATCCACAACGGTGGCGGTGGAGAGGGCTTTGGATTGACGGCAAGGCCAGTGGCAGCGATCCCCGCACCCTCGTACGTGAAGTCGTCGTCCGACCACACCCCCCGGATCACTTCGACGGATTGGTCGAAGAGTGCGTTGCGCTGCTCGAAGTCGACACCAAGTGCTTTGTACTCGCCTCGCAGGTACCCGGTGGCGACTGCCAGGGTGAATCGCCCCTCGGAGAGGGTGTGAAGGGTCGCCACCATCTTGGCAACGATCAGGGGATGTCGGTAAGGGAGCACAACGATGTTCGGTATGAGACGAATCCGCTCTGTCATGGCTGCACAGAACGATAGGGCCACGAAGGGGTCGAGGGCATCGTGCCCCCCACTGTGCAGCCACTTGGCGGTGGGGGCTGGATGGTCGGTGAAACCGATGCCGTCGAAGCCGCTCCTCTCGGCCGTTTGGCAGAATTGCCTGAGGGCGTCCCTCTTCAAGAGGTCGGGGCTGTAGGGATGCGCGATCAGGGGGTAGGTAACAGAGAATTTCACGGTGCGAGGTTAGCCGGATGCGCATCAACCGCACCTAGTGCCGCGACCGGCAACGTCTGCCCGGTTTCGCCGGCGTGATGCCGGGCGGTGTGCGAGTCCACTGTCGTCCCCCACTGTTCGGGAACTGGAACGTTGCGGATGTATATTTCTAGCCGGGGGAGCTATGGACTAGAGACGAGCCGGGACGACCAAGCCGACCCGTCGATCGGCCGTGCCGTCCTCTCGGCCGCCCGTACCCTCTTGTGGGCGGATCGTCCTGTGGGTACGGTGCGCCGATGGACACAGAATCCGACATCAGGGCGCTCAAACACGGGCTGAGCGAGCTTGCCAGAGCAGTCGAGGAGTTGGCCGATGCCGTGGAGGACGCCGTCCAAGGTCGAACCGCTTCCGAGATGAGCGGCGCCAGGAACGCGAGTCACACGGCGAGGCAGATTGCCCAGCGCTTCACGTGACCCGCGACGTGCTGGGTGGCGATGGTCGCCTCGGGCCGGGCTGTGCCACCACACATGTCGGTCGGACCGGTGAGGGGTGCTAGATCACCGAGACGACAAGTCCGCGGGATCTAAGGAGACACACATTGGATGCTGAGGAACTGAAAGAGCTCCAGGCTCCGCTGAAGGCTCGCTATCGCCGGGACCCGGCGGCAGCGATGATCACCTTGGAGGCAGAGGGCCATCTCGGGAACGAAGAAGTGAGCTGTTCGGTGGCGACTGGTCGGGCAGTAGTCGAGGCCGGTCTTCACCCCGCCACAGGGGGCGACGGCAGTCTCGCTTGTTCTGGAGACATGCTGCTCCAGGCGTTGGTGGCTTGTGCTGGTGTGACGCTTCGGTCCGTCGCTACCAACCGCGGCCTTGAGGTCGACGGTCTCGTCCGTGCGGAAGGCGACCTTGACTTTCGTGGAACATTGGGCGTCGATCGAAATGCAGCTGTCGGATTCACGGCGATCCGGCTGTCGTTGGACCTCACGAGTTCTGCATCGGAAGATGAACTCCATGTTCTTGTCGAAACGACGGAGCGATACTGTGTCGTTCTACAGACGCTCACGCGATCACCCGAGATCGAGGTCTCCTTCACCTCAAAGTGAGGGGGCCGTGGTGGCCCAGGCGCCCCAGCGCCAGGTTGACCCTCCATACCGCCGGTGTGAGTGTGGTCCAACGGGAGACCGTCAAGGACGTCCCCCAGCAAGGATCTGGTAAGTCGACATCAGGGTCGACCGTAGGCGTTGAGAAAGACGCGCACCGTGGCGTCGGCATACGTTTCCAGCTCGACATTCTTGCCATATTCGTCATTTCCCGTAAACATGGCTTTGTTCACGGGGATCCAAAGCAGCATTCCGACAAAGTGATCGGCGCCGAGACTCCTACCAGAAGGCCTGATCCGAATGGGGGCACTGGAGACCGCTCGGCACGTCTCCGGCGGGGCACTCCGCGCTTCCCTTAGGATCGGATCGGGGCCTGGCCTCTGGGAGGCACCATGGTCGACGACGAGCAGGACAGGCAACCGGCCTCGGCTGGTCAACCGGCTGGGGGTGCGCCTGCCCCACCTCCTCCTGCTTACCCTTCCCAGGCTGCACCGATCGGTGGCGCATCTGGCCCAGGCTTCGTTCCCGGACCGCCGCCGATGCCATCCGCCGACCGTGTGCGCGCTGCCTGGGGGCGCCGGGCCGAGACCGACTACATCTTCGACTATTGGACGGCGCTGGGCTGGACCATCCTCACCCTCGGGATCTACAGCTTCTACGTCTTCTACCAGTTGGTTCGTCGCATGCGCGATCACAACGCGCGCCGAGTCGACCTGTTCGACGCTGCCCTGGCCTTCGCCTGGGAGGAAGCCGGTCGGCGCGGGCTGCAAGCCGAGCTGACGCCGTCGTTCCAGCGGGCCAATGCGCACATGGACGTGCTTCGGCGCATGACCACGGACTTCCGAGACCCCATCATCTTCGTGGTGCTGGCCGTCGTTGCCCGCGGCATCATCGAATTCATCGCCTTCATCCTCCTGGACCAGGATCTCGTCAAGCACGACCGCTCAGAGGTCGGCGTGGAGTACGAGTTGTCGGTGATCTTCGGGCGCTTCGGCCAAAGCGTGTCAGCGCCTGACCAGACCCGCGTGAAGGGCCAGAACAACTATGTCGGCCGGATCGTGGCGACGGTCTTCTCGTTCGGCCTCTACCTGTTCTGGTGGTACTACAACCAGATGATCATTCCGAACGTTCACTTCCAGGCCAACTGGATCCAGGAGGACACCTTGGCGGCGGCGGTGCAGGCACTGTGCTGACGGGCACGAACCCTTCGGGGTCGCCGTGCCGAGCCGGGCGCCTTTCCCCTACCGAGGCGGTGGCCCGACGAGCCCATGGACAAGGGCCAGCAGGGCGTCTCCGAGAAGGGCGTTGCAGTAGACGGCGGTCTGGGTGTCCAGCCTGTGACCGCCCCACAGATCATGGAACGATCCGCCCGCCTCCTCGACGATGGCCACGAGCGCGGCGTGATCCCACGGCCCTCCCCAGAGGTGCACCGACGCATCGAGCCGTCCTTCGGCCAGGAGGAGCGGCCAGTGTCCACTCACCGGTGATGCAGCGCTCCGGTGGGTCGCCGACTCGATACGGTCGGCGACTCGACCGCGCCACCCGGCTCGGATGCCGGCCACCTCGGTGGGAGGCAAGACCTCGATGCGGGCGTCGGTGAGACTCTCCACCTGCGACACCCGAAGTGCAATCGGCGTGGACTTGTCGCCGAGCGGCGCGGTCCATGCCCCCCCGCCGCGACTCGCCCACCAGCGCCGGTCCACGGCAGGGGCCGACGCCACGCCGACGACCAACGCGCCGTTCTCCTCCAAGCCGATCAGCGTGCCCCACTGCGGCCTGTGGTCGGCGAAGTTGTGGGTTCCGTCGATGGCGTCGACGATCCACCGCCTGATGTGCCCGCCTGTCGATCCGAACTCCTCGCCGAGGAAGCCGTCGGCCGGTCGGTGCTGACGGACCAGCGCTCGCAGCGCCTCTTCCACCTCTCGGTCGGCCGCCGTCACCGGAGTGCCATCGGGCTTCGTCTCGACGGTGATCGGCGCCGCGAAATGTTCAGTCGTGATCGTGTCCGCACGGTCCGCCATGTGGAGGGCCAGTCCCAGATCGGTCAACACGCTTTCAAGCCTCGCCGATCAGCCGTCAATACGAGAATCAGCCGGCAACAGGTCCGGTCAGGCCATCATCTTCGAGAAGTCAACGGTCCGCCATGTGTCGGGGACGAGCTCTACGACGATGTCATCGGCATCAGCGGTGGCTTCCATGTAGGCGTCACCGAATTCAGGCCCGAGGTATCGATGAGCCAGCGCGCTTCGTTCGGCTTCGCCGGCGGTCCCCAGCATCCTGGCGGAACCCTGCACGGCGACGTACTTGTACGGCAATTGCTGGGTTTGGGCGATGAGGCTCATTCGGCCGGACCGGGCGACGAGATCGGCCTTGTGCGACTGTCGTCCGGTCACGAACCGGATGGCACCTCCGGGCTGGTACGAGTACCACACAGGCGTGACCAGCGGGCTCGTTCCTGGCTCCTCGATGGCGACGATGGCGACGTGCAGTCCGGCGAGGAACGCTTCCCGCTCACTGCGGGTCATGGCAAGAGTCATGACCTCAGATCTTTCCGGCGCCCCGCGGCCGCACCAATTGATTGCGCCGGTGCCCGGGACCGGGCACGGCCTCGACATCCCGGGGACCGAGCCGCTCTCCGCACGACGCGCACACCAGCACCGCATCGGCGATAGAGCCGCAACCTTTGTGGACGACCTGGACAGGCGGTCCCGAGGGGGCGGCATGACGGTCTCCCCACTGTCGCATGGCGGTGAGGACGGGCCAGAGATCCCGCCCCTTGTCGGTGAGCCGGTAGTCGTGGCGCGGCGGGTGCTCGGAATACGGGACCCGGGCCAGCACGCCCTCCTCGACCAGCCGCCCGAGGCGCTGCTGCAGGATGTTGCGGGAGATCCCGAGCCGACGCTGGAAGTCGTCGAAGCGACTGACCCCCAAGAAGGCGTCCCTGACGATGAGCATGCTCCACCACTCGCCCACGACCTCGAGGCACTGGGCAACGGAGCAGTCCATGTCGGCGAAGCTCTTTCGTTCCACGCCTGCGATCGTAGTGGGTTGCATGATGAAATGCAATCGCGTAAGGTGCGTTCCGTGACAGGACCATCGACCCATCGAGGCGGTTCGACGGGAGCGGTCGGGGCCCGGCGGCCCACCGTCTTCGTGGTGACTGCCCTGGGCGCCTTCATGGCATCGCTCGACCTCTCCATCGTCAACGTCGCCTTCCCGGCCCTCGAGCGTTCCTTCCCGCACGATTCGAGGGCCGCCCTGGCCTGGGTGATCACCGGGTACAGCATCGTGTTCGCGTCGTTGCTGGTGACCGCCGGTCGCACGGCCGATCGGATCGGCCGTCGCCGCGTGTTCTTCGCGGGACTGGCGGTGTTCAGCCTGGGGTCCGCGCTGTGCGGACTGGCGCCGTCGGTGAGCCTTCTGGTCGTGGGCCGGCTGGTGCAGGGCGCCGGTGCCGCGGCGATGTTGCCCTCGTCCCTGGGGCTTCTCCTCGGTGCCTTCCCCACCGAGCGCCGTTCCCAGGTCGTGGCGATGTGGGGAGGGGTGGGAGCCCTGGCGGTGGCGACCGGTCCTTCCCTCGGTGCCGGTCTCATCTCGGCCGGGGGATGGCGGTGGGCGTTCTACGTCAACCTGCCCGTGGGTGCCGTGGCCTTCTTGCTGGGTCGGCGGGTCCTGGCCGACTCCAAGTCCGACGAGGCGCGGGCCCGTCCCGACTACCTCGGTGTCGCGCTCGTGAGCGCGGCATTGGCCTCCTTGGTGCTGGCGATCTCGGAGGGACCGGCATGGGGCTGGTCGAGTGGGAGGGTGGTCGCCTCCTTCTTCGCCGCCGCCGTCCTCGGGACAGCCTTTCTGTACCGTTCGTCGCGCCACGTCGCACCGGTACTGGACCTGTCGCTGTTCTCGGCGCGGTCTTTCAGCGTGGCCAACGCGGCGACACTGCTCTACGCCATGGGGTTCTTCGCCATGTTGCTCGGCAACATCCTCTTCCTGACCTCCGTGTGGCACTACTCCATCTTGCGGGCAGGCCTGGCCGTCACCCCGGGACCGCTGGTGGTGGCGGCGGTGTCGGGGCCCGCCGGCCGGCTCGCCACCCGAGTCGGGTTCCGACGCGTGCTCCTGGTGGGCACGGCCTGCTTCGCAGGCGGGCTCGTCTGGTACGCGACCCGCATCGGCGTGCACCCCGCCTACCTGAAGAATTGGCTGCCTGCGACCCTGATCACCGGTCTGGGGATCGGCCTCACCTTCCCCGTGCTGAGCGCCGCGGCGGTGTCGAGCCTGCACCAGGAGCGCTTCGCCGTCGGCAGTGCCGTCAACCAGACCGCCCGGCAGGTCGGAGGTGCCCTGGGGGTGGCATTGCTGGTGGTCATCCTCGGGACTCCGCACTCCGCCCTCGCCGCACTCGGCGACTTCCGACACCTGTGGTGGTACGCAGCTTCCATGGCGGCGGCATCCGGTCTCGCCTCCAGCCTTCTTCGTCGCACCGATGCGGCGCCGTCGCGACCGGTGACGGTGAACCCGGAGATCGCCACGCGCCGGGCCCTCGTGCCCGGCCTTTCCGCGGTGCCGGCGCGCCCGACCGCGCCCACCTGCTCCGAGCCGTGACCCGCCCGGAGACCACCGGCCCCGGTCAATGCAACACGACGCGCACCAGGAGCACGCCCGCGCCGAGGAGCGCGCCCACCACGATCTGGGTGAGCCGTTGGGCACCGGTAGCCCGGCTGCGCAGGGTGGCGACGATCTCGAAGAACGCCAGAGCGGCGGCGCTGCTCCACAGCGCGCCGGTGACCCCGGTGGCGAGAGAGACCCCGGCCGCCCACAGCATGGCCAGCACCGCGATCGGGACAGCGGCTCCCTTCACGATGGAACCCTCGTGCAGGAACGCCCGCCACAGTGCGTTTGCCGAGAGGCGGTCTCGTGTCTTGAGTCGGTCCCCGACCACGGTTGCGTATGTGTGGGCCAGCCAGTACAAGCCGAGAATGAGCAGCGTGGCTTCGATGGTGTCGGGGAACGTCTCACGGCGAGTGCTCTCGGCGGCGAGCACGGCTCCTACCGCGATCGTCCCGTAGATCACTCCTGAGGGGTTGTCCTCGGGCTCCACCCATCTCGAGATGGCCGAGGCGATGCCTCCGATCCCGGGACGAGGAAGGTGGCGAGCTGGCTCCGAAGGTGTGTCGGTCATCCCAGCATCATGGTCCCGGTGGCGCTCGACGATGCGGGCACCATGGCCCGGTGCACCGGGGGTCCTCAGGGGGAGACGGCAGAACCTGTCGCCGCCGAGCGGTAGGCGGCGTCCACCAGCTCGTGAGCGCGAAGGGCGTCGTCGAAGCCGGGCCGCGCCGGCTCGCCCGCCTGCACGCAGTGCACCCAGTGCCGGTCGGCGGGGTAGGTGTAGAAGACGAAATCGCGACGGGGGAGGGCGAGGGTGGCGAAGTACTCCTCTCGCAGCGAGCCCAGATCAGGGCGCTCGGGAGCCGCATCGGGTCGTTGCACCATAAAGCTGTCCTCGGTGGCACCCACGATGAAGTCGGTGGTGGCCTCGACCGCACCGTTCTCGAAGAAGACCTCGAACCGGCGCTCCTCGCGGCCCCGCACACCGTTGAAGACGCTGAGGATGGTGCCTACGACGCCGGAGTCGTGCTCGACGGTCACGGCGGCCACGTCCTCCACGTCGTAGCCGAACACCGACCGCGTCCTCGCCGACACTCGCACCGCAGGGCCGAACAGCCAGCACACGATGTCCGCGGCGTGGACGGAGTGTTCCAGAAGTGCACCGCCTCCGGCGTGGTCGCGCTGCGATCGCCACGAGCTGTGCCCCGGCACGACCGCGCCGGTGGGCCAGTACTGGTCGTCCCGCAGCGTGTAGGCCATGGGGACGCCGAGTTCTCTTGATTCGACGAGACCGCGTATGCGGTTGACGATGGGATGGAACCTGGAGTGGAACCCGACCTGGGCCGGATGCCCCGCCGCCGCCACTGCGGCACAGAGCTCCCGGACGGCGGCAAAGGTCGGTGCCAGGGGCTTCTCGCAGAAGAGGGCCTTACCCGCCGCCAGCGTCGACAGGACGAGCTCGCCGTGGGTCGACGTGGGCGACGTGACCATGACGGCGTCGATGTCGGCATCGTCGATGACCCGCCGGGAGTCGTCGGTCAGGTACTCGAAAGGGCAGTTGCGCGCCACAGCCATCCGGGACACCTCGGACGGGTCGGCCGCCCCTACGGTCACGACTTCGCCGTCCTCGGCCATCTTGCGCAGGCCATCGGCATGGATCTGCCCGATCATGCCGCAGCCGACGAGCCCGATCCTCAGGGGCCGGCTCCTCCCGGTCACGCCGGCCGTCGCGGTGTCATCCCGTGGGCTGCGGTGCGTGCTCGACGGCACCGGCTCGCTGTCGCGGGCGCGACCGGTGCCGACCCGGCGCCACTCCCGACAGCTGCGCGGGTCCGAGTCCGGCGGCAGAGGCGAGCTCGTCGAGCGCGTCGGGAATGTAGCGGGCGAGGTCGGCCAACCTGGGCACCGTCTCGGCGCATGCCATGAGCCCCCAGTTGAGGACGCCCCGGTAGCTCATCACGGTGATGTTCAGCCCGGCTCCGTCCATGACCGGGCCCAGGGGGAAGCCGGCCACGAGCTCGGCGCCCGCCAGGTACAGCGGGAAGTCCGGCCCCGGGACGTTGGAGATCACCAGGCTGTGGATGGGCCGGTGGTGGTCCGCCAGCTTCAGTCGCGTGTAGGCGCGGGCCGCGGTCGAGAACACGTTCGGGGTGGCGTGCTCCGCCCAATTGAGCAGCACGTCCGCCCCCAGGGCGTTGTGCTCCTCCTTGGCCCCCTTGGTGCTCTCCCGAATGGCATGCAGCCTCTCGACGGGGTCCTCGATCTGGCACGGGAGGGCCACGAACATGGCCGACACCTTGTTGGCGCCGCGTTGGTTGGCCGCCGTCGGGGCGGTCGAGACCGGGACGGTCGCCACCAGAGGGTCCTCGGGCAGCTCGTCGCCATCGAGCAGGTACCTTCGCAGGGCGCCGCTGCACACGGCGAGGACCACGTCGTTGAGCGTCGTGTCACATGCCTTCCTGATGCGCTTGGCGTCCTCCAGCGCGATGGACGAAAAGGCCACACGCCGGTGGGGGGTGATGGCCGCGTTGAGCGACGTGCGCGGCGTGGTGAGTGGCAAGGCGGCCCGTCCCGAGCCCCGCGCCCGTACCCGCCGGACGTCGAGCAAGGCCCGTCCCGTGCGCCACGCGAGCTTCGTCATCCCCAGCGGCCGCGTCAGGCGGGTCCCGAGCGACTGCGCCACGAGCCGGAGCTCCGACGGGAGGCGCTCGTCGACCGAGGGCACGTCGTCGTCGGCGGGGCGGGGCGGGGGCTCGGGTTCGAGGTCGAACAACTGCGAGAGCAGTTCCGCGCCCGAGACGCCGTCGATGGTGCAGTGGTGGATCTTCGTCACCACCGCGATCTGGCCCCCGCGCAACCCTTCGACGATGTACATCTCCCACAGCGGCTTGGAACGGTCCAGCTGGCGGCTGCAGACGTCACCCACGAAGCGCGCCAGTTCCTCGACCCCGCCGGGAGCGGGCAGGCCCGCGGGGCGTATGTGGTACTCGATGTCGAAGGTCGGGTCGTCGACCCAGTACGGGTGGCCCAGGCGGAACGGGACCTCGACGAGGCGCCGGCGGAAGATCGGGGCCAGCTCCAAGCGTGCGCTCACCAGGTCGCACAGCTTGTCGAAGGAGTACCCGCCCGGAACGGTGGACGGGTCGAAGATGGCGGCCATCGAGACGTGCATGTGCAGGCTCGGTGTCTCCAGGTACAGGAACGTCGCGTCCAGCCCAGTGAGCTGTTCCATGGTCGTCTCGCCCTCGCTCTTCGGTCCTGCCCCCCGAATCCTTTCGGAAACCTGCCTCCCCGGCGTGCGACATCTTCGCGCCATGAGCGAGGATGGTGCCATGACGTGGGCGTGGGTGTACCTGGCCGTGAGCCTGGTGGGAGCGCTTCTCGTGGTGAACGCCTTCCGTCCGGCGCGCCACCCGCTTCTGGGGGTCCCGAGTTTCTTCGCGGGCTGGTACACCGCCGAGATGCCGGTCTGGCACATCGTGTGGCAGGTCGCCGCCACTGTGGCCTTCGCCCTCGTGGGCGCCCTCGGGTCGTGGCCCGGATGGGTGGCCCTGGGGGTCAACGCCGCGGCGTGGACGGGGCTCGTGGTCCACGCCCGGCTGTCGGACCGAGTGCGCCACGTCTTCAGCCTGGCCGAGGAGGAGGTGCCGCTGCCGGTGGTGGAGGAGGGAGGCCTCCCCCTCCACGGCGGCGAGACGATGTGGCGCTTCCCCCGCCTCGTCTACCCGCTCCCACGCCCGGCGCGCTCGGTGCAGGCCCTCCGCAACATCGACTATGTGGGCGACGGCATCCGGGCGCATCGACTCGACATCATCCGGCGACGCGTCGATCCCCCGACGGGGGCGCCGGTCCTCATCTACATCCACGGCGGCGCGTGGGTGATCGGGGACAAGCGCGAGCAAGGGCTCCCCCTCCTCCACGAGCTCGCCCGCCGGGGCTGGGTGGCGGTCACCATCAACTACCGGCTGAGCCCCAGGGCCACGTGGCCCGACCACATTGTCGACTGCAAGCGAGCCGTGGCCTGGGTGCGAGAGAACATCGCCGAGTACGGCGGTGACCCCGCCTTCGTCGCCGTGTCGGGTGGATCGGCGGGCGGCCACCTCGCCGCGCTGGTGGGGCTCACCAGTGGCGATCCGCAGTTCCAGCCCGGGTTCGAGGGGGCCGACGCCTCGGTGGACGCGTGCGTGCCCTGCTACGGCGTGTACGACATGACGGCGGGACGGGGCACGTCATGGTACGACGAGGGTCTGCTGACGTTGCTCGAGCGCCGGGTGTTCAAGCGGCGGCTCGCCGACGACCCCGAGGTCTTCGAGGCCGCGTCCCCGCTCCACCGGGTGCACCCCGAAGCACCGCCCTTCTTCGTGATCCACGGGACCAACGACACCTTGGTGCCGGTGGCCGACGCCCGAACCTTCGTGAGCGCGCTCCGAGCCGTGTCGAAAGCGCCCGTGCTCTACGCCGAGCTTCCCTACACCCAGCACGCCTTCGACGTGCTTCCGTCGGTGCGTAGCGCCCACGCCGTGGCCGCGGTCGTCCGGTTTCTCGAGGGCGTGCGGTCCCGTCGCTCCGCGGGTGCCCGGGAAGGGGAGTCCCAGGCCCCCAGGGCGTCATGACGGGTCGCTCCGGAGGCCGGCGCCGCCCCGAGGCGTGATCGGGCTTCGGCCTGCACAGCGGCAGCATCTGACGTAGCATTACTAGAACGCGTTCCCGCGTCGGACCCGGGGTGCCGTCGGGACTCCGTCCAGGTTGCGACGACGCTGCCGTCCGGGGGTGCGGCCAGGCCGGGAAGGCGGCATGGCAAGCTGGGTGCAGCTCCGGGGAGAGGGTCGCACTCTCGGGAATGGGGACAGAGGGGGGCCTGGTGAACGCGAACCGAGAGAAGGTGCGGATGCGAGCGCGCCGAGGACGTGGGGCGCTCCCATTTACGCCACGGACCGGGATCGTAGTCCTACTCTCCGTGTGTCTCCTCACGCTGGCGGCCTGTTCGTCGAAGGGGTCGGCAGGGTCGACGACGACCCAAGCCTCGACCCCCACCGGCGGCACGGGCGGGGGTTCCTCCGGCTCGGGGGGCTCGGGCTCCTCGCCCGGGGTCACCTCCACGTCGGTGACCGTGGGCCAGGTCGACGACCTGTCCTCACCCATCCCCGGGTTGTTCAAGGGAGCCGAGGACGGCACCAAGGCGTATTTCGCCTACGTCAACAGCATGGGTGGCGTGAACGGGAGGAAGCTGATCCTCGACGCCGAGGACAGCGCCTTCCAAGGTGGGCAGGTGGCCACCGAGACCGGCACCCAGATCCGCACGGAATTCGGCCTCGTCGGTGGCTTCTCCCTTCTCGACTCGGCCGAGAAGCCGCTCATCGACATCGCGCATGTCCCCGACGTCGGGTTCTCGCTCAGCCCGGGGCTGTCGTCGGACCCCTACCTCTACAGCCCCCTTCCCAACCCCGAGAACTACTACCCGCTCAATCTCTTCAAGTACCTGCAGAAGAAGTACCCGCAGCAGGTCAAGAAGGTCGGCATCATCTGGGAGAACGCCACGGCCTCGACCACCTCTGCCGAGAACGCCGTCGAGGCCGCCATGAAGGCGTCGGGCTTCGACATCGTCTACGACCACGGTGTGGGTCCCTTCGACACGAACTTCCTGCCCGACATCATCTCCATGCAGGGCAAGGGCGTGAAGATGTTCTTCTCCACCGAGCTGCCCGACAATTACGCGTCCACGCTCGCCAAGCAGATGCAGCAGCAGGGCTTCAAGCCCATCAACATCGAGGGTGCCGCCTACTCGAACCAGCTGCTGTCACTGGCGGGCAGCGCCGCCAACAACATGTACATCGAGCAGGGCTACGCGCTGTACCTCGGGCAGGACGCCCAGACCGTCCCCGCCGTGGGACTGTTCGACAAGTGGATGAAGAAGGTCGATCCGAAGGCCAACTTCGAGATCGAGTCGGTCTACGGCTGGGCGTCGGCGGAGCTCTTCGCCCAGGCCCTCAAGTCTGCGGGAAACCCGCCCACGCGAGCGGGCCTGATCCAGGCGCTCAACAACGTCACCTTCTTCGATGCCGGGGGCCTCGTCCCTCCCAGCAACCCGGCCCAGGCCGTCCCCTCAGGATGTTTCCTGCTCGCCCAGGTGCAGAACGGCAGGATCAAGCGGGTGCCTCCCACGCCCAACGCCGGCTTCTACTGCGGCTCGAACTCCTTCCTTAAGGAGTCCGGCTACACCAAGATGGTAAGGCCGACCTCATAGGGGAGCAGATGGACGATCACCCCGAGGCCCGACCTCCGGGTGCCAGCTCGCAAAGGCTCGTGATGCGGTGACCGAATTCCTCAGCTTCCTCGTCGCCGGGATCGTCTTCGGGGCGATCTACGCGGTGAGCGCCAGCGGTCTGGTGGTCACCTACAACACGACGGGAATCTTCAACTTCGCCCATGGCGCCATGGGCATGGTGCTGGCATACCTGTTCTGGCAGCTGTGGCAGGGCTGGGGCCTGCCCGAGCTGGTGTCCCTCGCCCTCGCCCTCTTCGTGGCGGCCCCGTTGCTGGGGATCGTCGTCGAGCGGGTGGTCATGCGGCCCTTGTACGGCGCGGCCACCAGCATCCGGCTGGCCGTGACCCTCGGCCTGCTGCTCGTGCTCGTCGCCGCGGCCGGGGCCGTGTGGAGCCCGACGGCCAACGTGTACAACACGCCCGAGCTCTTGAACGGCAACCCGGTCTCGCTGTTCGGGGTCCACCTCTCGTGGGAGCAGCTGATCACGGTGGCCGTCGCCATCGCGGTGGCGGTCTTCCTGCGGGTGTTCTTCCGGCGCACCCGCACCGGCGTCGCCATGCGCGCCGTGGTGGACGACCCGAGCCTGGCGTCACTGGCCGGGGCGCCCTCGGGGCGCATCTCGGCCTACGCCTGGATGATCGGCGTGATGTTCGCGGGCCTGGGCGGCATCCTGCTCGCGCCCAGCGTGTCCGGGATGAACATCGAGGTGCTCACTCAGCTCGTGATCTACGGCTACGCGGCCGCCGTCGTGGGCCGGCTGCGCAGCCTGCCCATGACCTTCCTGGGCGCCATGATCCTCGGCGTGGCCAACTCCATGGCCATCGGGTACGCCCCCGAAGGCGTGCGCAACGACGTGGACGCGGCGTTGCCCATGGCCCTGCTGTTCCTGGCCCTTCTCCTCATCCCCGAGGTGCGCCTGGCCATCGGCCGCGTCGTGCGCGTCCGGCCCCCGCGGGTGGCGAGCGCCAAGACGACGCTCATGGGAGCGGTCTTCATCGTCGTGGTGGTCATCGCCCTCGGCGCCGTCCTCAACGGCAACGACCTCTTCACCATGGGCAACGGTCTGGCCCTGTCGATCCTGGCGCTGAGCCTGGTCCCGCTGTCGGGGTACGCCGGCCAGGTCTCGTTGTGCCAGTTCACGTTCCTGGGCCTCGGGGCGGTGACGATGCACTGGGTGGCGGGCGGCGACTCGGTCCTGGGGCTGCTGGCGGCGGTGGGCGTGTGCGCCGGGGTCGGTGCCGTCCTGGCGCTGCCGGTGCTGCGCCTGCGCGGCCTCTACCTGGCCCTGGCCACGCTGGCGTTCGCGGTGCTCATGGACAACGTGTTCTTCCAGTCGAGCTCGGTCATGGGCATCGGCGGTACCGTGACCGTCGGCCGCCCCGACATCTTCGGCATGCACTTCACCACGGATCGCGCCTTCGACGTGTTCCTCGCCATCGTGCTGGCCCTGTGCGTGATCGGTGTGGGTGCGCTGCGGCGCGGTCGCTTCGGCCGGCGCCTCGTGGGCATGAACGACTCACCTGCGGCGTGCAGCACCGTCGGGTTGAGCCTGACCGTCACCAAGCTCGCCGTGTTCGCCTTCTCGGCTGGCATGGCGGGCCTCGCCGGCGCGCTCTACGGCGGGCTCAGCACCACCGTGGGCGCCGCGCAGTTCGACTTCCTCTTCAGCATCGCCATCTTCGTGGGCCTGACGCTGTCCGGGGTCAGCCTCCTCACCGGTGCGGTGCTGGCCGGGGTGTTCTTGGCGGTCGGGCCCGTCATCGGGGCGCATCTCCCCCAGATCCCCAACTTCACGCAGCTGCTGATCGGCGGTGGCGTGGTGACCATCGGCCGGAACCCCAACGGCATCGGCCGCCTCTACGCTGAGGTCAACGATTTCTGGAGCCGTCGTCGGGGACGCACGGCGCCGATCTTCGACCAGCTGAGCCCCATGCCCTCCCTCTCCGATGCCCCCATGGCGACGGAGGTGCGTTCGGTTGTCTGAGCTCGCCGTCGAGGAGATCTCTGTCCGCTTCGGCGGGCTCCAGGCGCTCCAGGACGTCAACCTGGAGGTCCATGCCGGCGCCGTGAACGGACTCATCGGTCCCAACGGCGCGGGCAAGACCACGCTGTTCAACGTGATCACCGGTCTGCAGCCGCCCACCCAGGGCCGGGTGCGGCTCGGGGGGGTGGACATCACGGGCCTCTCCCCGCACCACAGGGCGCGGCTGGGGGTCGCTCGCACCTTCCAGCGACTCGAGCTCTTCGGGACGCTCACGGCGCGCGAGAACGTGCAGATGGCGAGCGAGACACGGCGCCGGCGTCCGACCGGGGCCACCTCGCAGGTCGAGGCCGACATCATCCTGGCCCACATCGGGCTGTCGCACGTTGCCGACGAGCCCACCGACCTGCTGCCCACCGGTCTGGCCCGGCTCGTCGAGCTCGGCCGGGCGCTGGCGACGGGTCCGTCGGTGCTGCTGCTCGACGAGCCCAGCTCGGGCCTGAACCAGGAGGAGACCGTCGAGCTGGGGCGCGTCCTCGTGGACCTGGCGAGCCGGGGCATCGCCGTCTTGCTGGTGGAGCACGACATGAGCCTCGTCATGAACATCTGTGACCACGTGAGTGTCCTCGACTACGGCGCCGTCATCGCCCAGGGCGATCCGGCCACCGTGCAGGCCGACCCCGCCGTCCAGGCCGCCTATCTGGGAGCCGCCGAGGAAGACCCCGCCCCGCCGAGCCCCTCGCCTGCATTCCTCGACACGCGCCGCGCCGCCGCCCACGCCGGTGACGGGTACGCGGGAAGCAAGATGATCCCGTTCCCGGCGCAGGCCGCGCCCGCGCCGCCGGTAGCGGGCCCTGCGATGCTGTCCATGACCGACGTGCGGGCTGCCTACGGTCGGATCGAGGTCGTCCACGGCGTGTCGCTGGAGGTTCCGGAAGGCTCGGTCTACGCCTTGCTCGGTCCCAACGGAGCGGGCAAGTCCACGCTGCTGAAGGTGGCGAGCGGCCGGATGCCGGCCACGTCGGGCACCGTCTCGTTCGACGGCGAGGTGATCCGCCGACCGGTGCCCGACCGCCTGGCACGAAAGGGACTGTGCGCGGTCCCCGAGGGCCGGGCCGTCTTCCCGAACCTGACCGTGGCCGAGAACCTGCTCATGTACAGCTATCGCAGCAAGCAGACCAAGATGGCCGACCTCGAGGAGCAGAGCTACGCAAGGTTCCCGGTCCTCGGGGAGCGCCGCCGGCAGTTGGCCGGTCGGCTGTCGGGGGGGGAGCAGCAGATGCTGGCCCTGGCCCGGGCCCTGTTCACCAACCCTCGCCTGTTGCTGCTCGACGAGATCTCCATGGGCCTCGCCCCGCTCGTCGTGGCCGAGCTCTACGAGCTCGTGGCGCAGGCCGTGGCCGAGGAGCACATCACGATCCTGCTCGTCGAACAGTTCGCCCAGACCGCACTCGCCATCGCCGATCAGGCCGGGATCATGGTGAACGGCAGGCTCGTGCACACGGGCTCGCCCGCCGAGGTGGCCGAGCATCTGTTGGGCGCCTACATGGGCGAGGTCAGCTGAACGAGGGTCGTCCCGGCCCGCTTCCGACGGCCGTGGTGCGAGGTCAGCCCTTCTGGGCCACGAGCTCCTCGCTGTGTTTCCACAAACGCCCGGCCGACTCGTCGTCCCGGGCTACGGCGGAGGGTTTGCGAGCCCGGCACTTCACGAAGTACTGGCCCGTGACTCCCGCCACCTCGGGTGAGGACGCCAGGTAGATCGAGGTGCGCGCCCCTTGGGCGGCGGTGAGGATGAAGGGCTTGATGACCTTGACCCCGAAGGCGAGCACCCCCGACGCGTCGCCGTCGCGGGCGTAGCCGGTGGCGACCGTCCCCGGGTGCAGGCAGTTCACCGTGACGCCGGTCCCCTCGAGTCGTCGAGCCAGCTCGGTGGTGAAGTAGATGTTGGCCAGCTTCGACTTGGAGTAGACCTGCATCCCGCTGTAGGAGCGGGCGGACTGCAGGTCGTCGAAGTCGAGGCCCTTGCGGGCACCTTTGTGCGCGGTGGAGGCGACGTTGACGATGCGGGCCGGGGCGCTGGCTTTGATCCTGTCGAGGAGCAACTCGGTGAGGACGAAGTGCCCGAGGTGGTTGATGCCGAAGGTGGCCTCGAAGCCGTCCGCGGTCTCGCGCCGATCGGTCAGGACCAGTCCGGCGTTGTTCACGAGGACGTCGATGCGGTCGCAGCGCTGCAAGATGGCGGCCGCCCCCTCACGGATCGAGGCGATGCTGCCGAGGTCGAAGACGACGAGGTCCACGTCGTCACGCCCCGAGCGCGCTCGGATGTCGGCCAAGGCGGCTTCACCCCGGGCACGGTCGCGGGCGGTGATGACGGTCTTGGCGCCGGCCTTGGCGAGGGCGACAGCCGTTTCCCGGCCGATTCCGGAGTTCCCTCCCGTGATGACCACCGTCTTGCCCGTCATGTCGGCGACGTCCATCGCTCCACCCTCCAAGTTCGTGCCCGTGAGCCGGCCCATGCCCGCTCGGGCTGCCCTTAGGTTGCCACCGGGACCGCCGGGGCGCCCACCCCCCGGCCCCGCTGTACGGTGGCGGGCCGTGCCGATGCCAACCGACGTCGGGGTGGTCGACTGCATGATCGGGTTCCCGAGCTCTCGGGCCGCCCGGCGATTCGACTTCCTCCGCCCTCAACTTCGCGACGAGCAGAGCGCGGCGTCGGGGTCGCCGATCTCCTACATGTTCAAGGACGACGACCCCAATCGCGTGACGCAGGAGGACGACCCGGTGGCGGTGACCCTGGCGGAGATGGACCGCTTCGGTATCGCCATCGGGCTCGTGGGACTGGCGGGGTCGGTCGTCGACCGCGCCCTTTCGCAGCACCCCGACCGGTTCGCGGCCAATCTCGAGGCCCTCGACCCCAATGACATCACCGGCGCCGTCCGGCGGATACGGGAGGCGCACACCGAGCGCGGCATCAAGGCGGTGACGACCTTCCCGGCGGGGTGCAACCCCCAGGTGCCCATCAGCGACCGGCGGTACTACCCCGTGTACCAGACGTGCATCGACCTGGACCTGCCGATCGTCGTCAACGCCGGGATCGCCGGTCCTCGGGTGCCGTCCGCGTGCCAGGACGTCATGCACTTCGACCAGGTCTGCTACGACTTCCCCGAACTGCGCATCGTCATGCGGCACGGGGCCGAGCCCTGGGAGGAGCTGGCCGTGAAGCTGATGCTCAAGTGGCCCGGCCTCCACTACATGACCAGCGCCTTCGCGCCCAAGTACTACCCGAAGGCGATCATCGACTACGCCAACACCAGGGGTGCCGACAAGATCATGTACGCCGGGTACTACCCGATGGCATTGACTCTGGAGCGCATCTTCTCCGAGCTCGCCGACGTCCCCCTGCGCGACCACGTCTGGCCCAAGTTCCTGCGCGACAACGCCGTGCGCGTCTTCAAGCTCGACGGGTGAGCGCCTCCGGGCCGGGCGTCGCCCCCCTCAGGGGGCCACGCCCTTGAAGTAGTTCCCCGGCCTGGACTCCCATCGGTCGAGGTCGAGCTGGCCCGGCGACGCGGACCGCCCCGCCATCCACGCCAGCAGCCGCCGCCGCTGCCCGGCGTCGGCGAGCCGTCCCGGGACGGTGACCAGGAGGGCGGCCAGCTCGCGGCGCACGTATTCCTCGGGCCAGTCCTCGGACTCGTACCCCGCGCCCATGTCGACGTGGTGGATCTCCACCTCCCGCCAGCGGTGATAGGGCATGACCCGGCACGGCCACGGGCGTCCCCGCGAGAGGCCGTGCCGGTCCCAGGCCTCCGGGGTCATCGCCGCCCAGGCCGTCTCGAGATCGGTGATCGAGCGCACCATGTCGTCGACCAGCTCGGTGGCGCCACGGCCCGCCCCCGCCTCGATGGCGCTGGCCCGCTCGTCACGGCCGCCCGCGTACTGCTCCACGGCGTCGCCGTGCAGCGCGGCGCTCAGCATGCGGGTGTGGGAGTCGGCGTTGCGGGCGAGATGGGTGATCACGTGCCCGACGCTCCACCCCTCCAGGCGGCTCGGTCCCCGCACGGCGGCCTCGTCGAGACCGGTCACGGTGCCGAGCAGCGCCGCGTGCGACGACCGGCATCCGTGCAGCACGGTGTCGAGCTCGAGACGGGACTCCTCGAGGCCGTCTCCGCCGTGGGGCGCCACTACCCCGGTCCCGCGTCCGCGACGGCGAGCTCGACGACGACCTCGGGCGGCCCCGGTCGCGTCACCAACTCGACGACGCCACCCGCCTCGCGCAGGTCCCCCTCCGCCTCGGCCAGCAGGGCCAGGCGCTCCGCGTCGTCGACGACGGTCAACCTCGCCACCGGTGCCCGCATCGACACATGGGCCGTGGTCTTGGCCCGGCGCACCTCGCCCAGGACGTGGGAGGCCATGTCGAGCACGGCGACGTCTCCCTGGTGCTGTGCCGCCGACAGCTCTTCGACTGCGGGCCACGGCGACAGGTGGATCGAACCGTCGTGCCACCACGACCACACCTCCTCGGTGACGAAGGGCACGAAGGGGGCGAAGAGGCGCAGTTGCACCGACAGGGCGACGGCCAGCGCGGCGCGCGCCGAGGACGGGCCCGACGTGGCCGCGTCCTCGTAGGCGCGTCCCTTCACGAGCTCGAGGTAGTCGTCGCAGAACGACCAGAAGAACGCCTCGGTACGCTCCAGTGCGCGCGCGTAGTCATAGGACTCGAACGCGGCGGTGGCGTCGACGACGACGTCGGCGAGCCGGCGCAACACGGCCAGATCGAGCGGTGCGGTCACCGCCGCGGGCCCGGTCACCGCCGCTGTGCCGATCCGGGACAGCGCGAAGCGGGACGCGTTGAGGATCTTGATGGCGAGGCGCCGGCCCACTTTCATCTGGCCGTCGTCCACCGCCGTGTCGACACCGGGCCGGCCGCTCGTCGCCCAGTACCGGATGCCGTCGGCACCGTGGGACTCGAGGAGTGGGAGCGGGGTCACCACGTTGCCGCGCGACTTCGACATCTTCTTGCGTTCGGGGTCCAGGACCCATCCCGAGATCGCCGTGTCGGTCCAGGGCAGGCGGCCGTAGTCGAGCTCGGCCCGCACGATGGTGCTGAACAGCCACGTGCGGATGATCTCGTGCGCCTGGGGACGCAGGTCCATGGGGAACACCCGGGCGTAGAGGTCGGGGTCGTCCTCGCGCCGCCCCGCGATCTGGGGGGTGAGCGACGAGGTGGCCCAGGTGTCCATGACGTCGGGATCACCCACGAACCCCCCGGGCTGCCCCCGCTGGTCCTCCCGGTACCCGTCGGGGGTGTCGCTCGAGGGGTCCACCGGCACGCGGTCGTGGGAGGGAAGGAGGGGACGGTCGTGGTCGACCGAGCCCTCGTCGTCGACGGGGTACCACACCGGGAACGGCACCCCGAAGAATCGCTGCCTCGAGATGTTCCAGTCGGTGTTCAGGCCCTCCACCCACGCCTCGTACCGGTGCCGCATGTACTCCGGGTGCCAGCGCAGCTCGCGGCCCCGCTCGATCAGTCGCTCGCGCAGAGCCAGCGTTCGCACGTACCACTGGCGGCTCGAGACGATCTCGAGGGGACGGTCGCCGCGTTCGTAGAACTTGACGGGGTGCCGGATCGGCTTGGGCCCGCCCACGAGCGCTCCCGCTGCGCCCAGCATCTCCACGATGCGCGTCCTGGCCTGGGACACGGTGCGCCCTTCGAGCTCGCCGTAGGCGAGCGCGGCTGCGCCTGGGTCTTCGGAGCTCCAGCCGTCCTCGCCCCAGGGCACGGTGCGCAGGCGGCCGTTGCGCCCCACGATGGTCCGGGTGGGCAGGGAGAGCTCGCGCCACCACGTCACGTCGGTGGTGTCGCCGAAGGTGCAGATCATGGCGATGCCCGAGCCCTTGTCGGGGTCGGCGAGGGGGTGGGCGAGGACGGGAACGCGGACCTTGAACAACGGCGTGATCACGTCGTGTCCGAAGACGCTGCGGTAGCGGCCGTCCTCGGGATGCGCGACGAGTGCCACGCACGCCGCGAGCAATTCGGGTCGCGTGGTCTCGATGTCGATGTCGCCGTCCCCCTCTGCCCGCTCGAACCGCAGGCGGTGGTAGGCGCCGTCGAGCTCCCGGTCCTCCATCTCCGCCTGGGACACCGCCGTCTGGAAGTCCACGTCCCACTGGGTGGGTGCTTCTACCGAGTACACGTGCCCGGCGCGCAGCATGTGGAGGAAGGCGCGCTGCGACGTGCGCCGCGACGTGGCGTCGATGGTGGTGTAGGTCTGCGTCCAGTCCACCGACAGGCCGAGCGTCCGCCACAGGTGCTCGAAGGCCTTCTCGTCCTCGACCACCAGCCGTTCGCACAGCTCGATGAAGTTCGGTCGCGACACCGAGGTCGTCTCCCGCCCGGGCTTCTCGGGAGGGGAGAACGACGGGTCGTAGCGCAGGCTCGGATCGCAGCGCACGCCGTAGTAGTTCTGCACACGGCGCTCGGTGGGCAGGCCGTTGTCGTCCCAGCCCATGGGATAGAAGACGTCGTAGCCGCGCATCCGCCGGTATCGGGCCACGGCGTCGGTGTGGGTGTAGGAGAACATGTGACCCATGTGAAGGGATCCCGACACCGTCGGAGGCGGGGTGTCGATGGCGAAGACCCGCGTGCGAGGTGCCGAGCGGTCGAAGCGGTAGGTGCCCGCCTCCTCCCACCGGGCGGACCACTTGTCCTCGAGGCCCTCGAGGGAGGGCTTGTCGGGGACCTCCGGCGGCCGCGGCACCTCGAGCTCGGAGGGGTGCACATCGGTCGTCGCGTCGACGTCCACGGGGGTGTCCACGGTCCGGTTACCGTACTCCGAGTGCTGCGCCTTCATGACACGGCGACGGGAACCGTCCGGCCCCTCGAGCTGCGCGAGGCAGGCCATGTGTCGATGTACGTCTGTGGCCTCACGGTCTACGACGTCCCGCACCTCGGCCACGGCCGGTACTCGCTCGTCTTCGACGTGCTGCGGCGGTACCTGGAGTTCCGAGGTCTCGAGGTCCGTTACGTGTCGAATATCACTGACATCGACGACCACATCATCGCCCGGGCGTCGCAGGAGGGCCGCACCGAGGCCGAGGTTGCCGGGCAGTACGAGACGGTGTGGTGGGACGCCATCGACCGCCTCGGGGTGAAGCGCCCCACCGACATCCCCCACGCCACGGCGTTCGTGGCGGACATGGTGGCCTTGATCGAGGCCCTCGTGGACCGCGGGGTCGCCTACGAGACCTCTGACGGCGTCTACCTGTCGGTCGACCGGATCGAGGGGTATGGGCTGCTGGCGCGCCAGAGCCTCGACTCCCTGCGCTCGGGGGCGCGCATCGAACCGGGCGAGGAGAAGCGCTCGCCGCTGGACTTCGTGCTGTGGAAGAAAGCCCGGCCCGGCGAGCCCACCTGGGACTCTCCGTGGGGGCCGGGCCGTCCCGGTTGGCACACCGAGTGCGTGGTGATGTCGCTCGATCTCCTCGGTGAGGACTTCGACATCCACGGCGGGGGGATGGACCTGGCCTTCCCGCACCACGAGAACGAGCGGGCCCAGGCCGTGGGGCTGGGCAAGGCCTTTGCCCGCCACTGGGTCCACAACGGATGGGTGATGGTCGAGGGCGAGAAGATGTCCAAGTCGCTCGGGAACTTCACCTCCCTCACCGACCTCCTCGAGCGCGCCGATGCCCGCGCCTACCGCCTTCTCGTCCTGCGGGCCCACTACCGGTCGCCCATCGAGGTCACCCCGGCCACCGTGGACCAGGCCGAGAAGGCGCTCACCCGTCTCGACGACCTGGCGCGCCGCTTCGAAGTGTCGGCGCCGCCGGTCGGTGTCACCGCGGACACTGCGCCGGGCGTGGGAGCCGACGACGCCGCGGTGGCGTCGTTCGTCGAGCACATGGACGACGACCTCGACACCCCCGGCGCCCTGGCCGAGATCTTCGACCTCGCCCGAAGGGCCCATTCGGCGCTCGACGCCGGTGATCACGACGAAGGTCGCCGACTCGCCCTCACCGTGGTGACGCTGTGTGCCGCGCTCGGGCTTCCGCTCGGGAGGCGCGAGCCCGGTCTCGATGCCGAGACGGCCGCCCTGGTGGCCGATCGCGATCGGGCCCGGGGTGCGGGCGATTACGGCCGGGCCGACGCCGACCGGCGCGAGCTCGAGAAGCGGGGCTGGGTGGTCGAGGACGGCCCCGACGGCACGCGCCTGCACCGCCGGCCCGGCTCCTGACCGGCCCTTCCCGCGCCTGGCGCCCCGGCCCCCGACGGGCGGTGCCGAAACCCCCAGGCCCAGCGGCGTCGCTGCTACCTTTTGGCGCGTGGGGGGACGCAGGAGGACAGAGGGGAGAATGAAGTGCCGTCGGGAACGGTCAAGTGGTTCAACTCGGAGAAGGGTTACGGCTTCATCGCACAACCGGACGGAGAGGACGTCTTCGTTCACCACTCCGCCATCCAGATGAACGGCTACCGCAGCCTCGAGGAGGGGCAGTCGGTGGAATTCGAGTTGAAGGAGGGCCCCAAGGGCCTGCAGGCCGTCGAGGTGCGGCCCGCCATGGCCTGACCCGCACCACCGCCGCGTCGGGGCCCAGCAGGCGCGGCCGAGGGAAGTTCGCGTCCCTCCCCGCCCCCGGTGGCGGGGCCCTGCCCCAGCGGGCGGGCCGGCCGGGCCCGCGACGGGCCCCGATCTCCCTGGTCGTGCGGTGGCGCCGGAAATTCGGGACGGGAATGATTGTCGAAACCGCCGGGCATAGGTTACCGTTGGGTAACAACGGACAGGTCGAGGCCGACGCCCAGCCCCACGGGGTGGCGGTCCTCGGACCCACCGCCGCCATGCCGACCAGGACCTCTCGGCCCGGATCGGTGCACGGACCAAGGGGAAGACATGCCTGAGTTCTCGCTCGACCTCAGCGAAGACCAGCTCCAGATCCAGAAGTGGGTCCACGACTTCGCCGAAGACGTGATCCGCCCCGCCGCCCACGAATGGGACGAGCGGGAGGAGACCCCGTGGCCGATCATCGAGGAGGCGGCCAAGATCGGCCTGTACTCCTTCGATTTCATGACGCAGTGCTTCTTCGACCCGGCGGGGCTGCTGCTGCCGATCGCCAACGAGGAACTGGCCTGGGGCGACGCGGGCATCGGGCTCGCCATCTTCGGGAGCGCCCTGGGACTCGCCGGCATCGTGGCCAACGGGACGCCCGAGCAGTTGATGGAGTGGGGTCCCCAATGCTTCGGCACCCCCGACCACATCCAGATGGCCGCCTTCGCCGTGTCGGAGCCCGACGCAGGGTCGGACGTGAGCTCGCTGCGCACCACGGCCGTGTACGACGAGGCCAAGGACGAGTGGGTCCTCAACGGGACCAAGACCTGGATCACCAACGGCGGCATCGCCGACCTGCACGTGGTGGTGGCCGCCGTCGACCCCAGCCTGGGCTCGCGGGGCCAGGCGAGTTTCATCGTGCCCCCCAAGACACCAGGGCTGTCGGCGGGGCAGAAGTTCAAGAAGATGGGCATCCGGGCCTCGCACACCGGCGAGGTGATCCTCGACGACGTGCGGATCCCGGGGCACTGCCTGCTCGGGGGCAAGGAGAAGCTCGACGCCAAGTTGGCTCGCGCCCGCGAGGGGAAGCGGTCCAATTCACAGGCGGCCATGGCAACGTTCGAGGCGTCCCGTCCCTCGGTCGGTGCCCAGGCCCTCGGCATCTCCCGGGCCGCGTACGAATACGCCCTCGCCTACGCCAAGGAACGCAAGGCGTTCGGGCGGCTCATCATCGAGAACCAGGGCATCGCCTTCAAGCTCGCCGACATGAAGATGCGCATCGACGCCTCCCGGCTCCTCGTATGGCGGGCGGCCTGGATGGGGCGGACGGGCAAGCAGTTCGAGGCGGGCGAAGGATCGATGTCCAAGCTCTATGCGGGGGAGACCGCCGTATGGGTGACCGAGCAGGCCATCCAGATCATGGGCGGCTACGGCTACATCCGTGAGCACCCCGTCGAGCGCTGGCACCGCGACTCCAAGATCTACACCATCTTCGAAGGAACCTCGGAGATCCAGCGGCTCATCATCGCCCGGGCGATCTCGGGCATCCACATCCCCTGACGCCGCACGTCCTGTTCCTCTGCACGGGCAACGCGGCCCGCTCGGTCATGGCCGGGGTCATGCTCGAGGCAAGCGGTGTGGCGGTGCGCGTGACCACGGCCGGCACCCATGTCGTCGAGCATCAACCCGTGAGCGTCCGCACCCGCCGCGCTCTCGAGGTCGTGGGGCTGCATGCCTCGGTGCACCGGAGCCGACAGCTCACCGACGCCCACCTGGACGCCGCCGACGTGGTCGTGGCGATGGCGGGCGAGCACGTCTCCTACGTCCGTCGCCGCCATCCGGCAGCCGCCGATCGCACGGCCACGCTGCGCTACCTGGCTCGGCACCTCCCCGCCGGGGAGACGACCCTGGCGCTCCGGGTCTCCGAGCTCGGGCTGGCCGGCCTCGACCCCGCCGGGCAGGGCGACGTCACCGACCCGGCCGGCGGGGACGAGCAGGACTACGTGGCCTGCGCGCGTGAGCTGTCGGTGCTGATCGGCGAACTGGTGCCGCGCCTGGCCTGAGGGCCACCCTCCCCACCCCCGCACGCGACCGGGCTTCAGACCCGGGCCGGCTCCCGCCGCAGCTCGGGGTGACGCAGCGTGATGTCGGCACATGCCTCACAGATCGACTGCGGGATGAGCCCGACGCGCATGAGCGCGCTGAACACCTTGCAGCCGAGGCACACGCCGAAGGCCGACTCCAGGAGTGCCGCCACCGCCAGGAGCCCGACCGCGACCCAGGCCGCGCCGTGGGCACCCACCCCGAACCACAGCACGAGGGCGGACGTCGAGAACACCACTCCCATCGCCTGGGCGAAGCGCTTGGGCGGTCCCGGCACCAGACGGGGGGGCACTCGAAGCCGGGGGGCGACCACGCGGGTGGCCAGCTGTCCGAGCGGACTCAGCGTGGGCCCGGTGAGCACCCGCGCCCAGAATCCGTAGGCGAGGGGGACGAGCAGCCAGGGCTGGCCCCCGGCGAGGGCCACGACGCTGAGCACGACGACACCGCCCGCCACCAGCCGCGCCGCCAATTCGTTGACCGGGTTGGGGAAGCTGAAGACGGACCTGATGCGACTCGCCATGGCGTCCACCTCGTGTCCCGCCCACGCCTGGATGCGTGGCGGCAGACGAAAGTCTACCCAGCAAGTCGGCTTTTCGTTCCGGGGAGCGGTGGGCCCCCTCAGTCGGGGTGGACCGAGCGCAGACCGCCCCAGGCCAGGTCGGACAGCCGCCGCGCCAGGCGGGTCGCCTCCGATTCGTGGGGGTCCCCCTCGACCGGGTCGCGGGCGGCGAGGAAATGCCGGATGGCGCCCTCGGCCATGCCCACGACGGCGAAGGCCAGGAGGCGACGATGGTCTTCGTCCAGCCCGGCGTCGATGAGGACGTCGATGGACTCCGCGATGCTGTCCTCCACGTTGCGCACCGCCCTCGACAGCTCGGGGTCGTTGGGGACGTCACTGCCGAAGAGCAGGTGGAAGCCATCCGCATGGCTCACCACGAGCTGGAAGTACGCGGCGAAGCCGCCCTCGACCTGCTGGCGCGGACCGCCGGCGGCGGCGATGGCCTTGCCGATGGCCTCGAGCATGGTGTGCGACACCGAGTCGAGGAGCTCCAGGTACAGGGCGCGCTTGGACGCGAAGTGCTGGTAGAGCAGCGGCTTCGTGACGCCGGCGGCTTCGGCGATGTCGTCCATGGTGGTGGCGTTGAACCCACGCTGGGCGAAGAGCTTGAGCGCCACGTCGAGGAGCTGCTGCCGGCGCCGGTCCGCCGGCAGCCGCTTGGCGGCGCCGCTCGAGCCGGTGGGGGGACGGGTCGCCATATCCGAAGCGTACCGGCACGTGGCGTGTCGGCCCGGCTCCGGTCGGTTCCCCCGCGCCTGGTGGACCGCCTGTCGGTCGGGCGCCTCACCTCGGAACCGGGCGAGGCGTCAGCCGAAGTCCCAACGGGCGGACTCGAAGACCGACGCGATCCGTCCCGGTAGGTCGCGCAGCGAGAAGTGCTCCCGGGCGACGCGGTGGTTGTGCTCGAGCAACGACTGCTCGGGTGCGTCGAGGAAGGCCGCCACCGCCTTCGGGTCGTCGTGCGCGAACCAGCGGAAGCCGAACGCGGCGAGCTCGGCGGCCACGGGGTACGGGCCGATGGCGAGCGGGCGCCGGTACACGGCCGACTCGATGGCGGGATTGCCGAACCCCTCCCAGGTGGAGGGGAGGACGACGACGTCACAGGCCGCATAGGCGTCCACCACTCGTCCCCGCATGTCGGGGTCGGCGCCACTGGTGACACAGGGGGTGCGGGCCCGGGCCAGGAGGCGATCCAATTCGGGGCCGTAGCCGTCCTCGGCCGGCCCGAGGAGCCAGAACGTGGCGTCCAGGGCCTCGGCCAGCGCGATGCCGCCGGCCACGTTCTTCCTGGGGATGGCCCGTGTCGGCTGGAGCACGAGGCGTTGGTCGATCCCGAGGCCGAGCGCGGCCCGGGTGCCGTCGCGCTCGCCACCGGGGGCGTCGACGTCGAAGGCGTTGCGCACCACGGTCGCTGCGATGCCCACCTGGGCGAGCTCACGGCGCGACCGCTCGTTCACCGTGACATGGGTCCAGGCGGGATCGTCAGGCGGCGGGGGGTGCCCGGCGTATCGGGCGCGTTGCCAGGGAAGGTCGTGGTGGTGCAGCACCGCCCGACGCCCCCGGATCACCTCGGCGACGACGGCCGAAGCGCCTTCATTGAGGGGGAGCGAGCAGAGGTTCTCCACGACCACCAGGTCCGCGTCCTCGAGCGCGGCGCGGACCTCGACCGGAGTGGGCGCCTGGGGCGCGCCGATGGCCAGGCCGGGGACCACCTGGTCGACAGGGCCCTCACCGGCCACCGTCTCGATGTCGAAGCCGAGGGTTTCGAGAGCGCCGGCCCACTTCACCGCCTCGACGGCCACCCCGTCGGATCCGCCCAGGCGGAACGACACGATGGCGGCGACGGGTCTGGCCACGCAGCGGCCACGCTAGTGCGGTGCCATGGCGCTCGATGCCGGGCTGGGCTTCGACGGGGGCCGGGCGCTACCGTCGCACGGGTGCCCGACCCCGTCACGGACCCGACCGACCAGACGCACGGGGTGTCGGGTACCCCCACGGTGTTGTACCGGGTCGACGAGGGTGTCGCCCGGATTACCATCAACAGGCCCGAGCGACGCAACGCCATGTCGTGGGAGGTCATGCGGGGCCTGGGCAGGACGATCGCCGCCGCCGCCGACGACCGCGACGTCAGGGTGGTGGTCCTGGCCGGCTCGGGCGACGAGGCCTTCTGCGCGGGGGCCGACCTGGGGAAGATGACCGGAGCCGACGACCCCGAAGGGGGGATGCTCTCGGTCCACGAGGAGCGCGGCGTGCTGGCCGAGGTGTTCGACGCCCTGTGGCGACTGGGCAAGCCCACCGTGGCGCGCGTGCAGGGCTTCGCGCTGGCGGGAGGCTTCGGGCTCGCGCTGGCCTGTGATCTGGTCGTGGCCTCCGAACGAGCGCGCTTCGGGGCGCCCGAGATCGACGTGGGCCTCTGGCCCTACATGATCACGGTTCCCCTGGTGCGTTCCATGCCGCCCAAGCAGGCACTCGAGCTGATGCTCACAGGGCGCAGGGTCGACGCCGCCGAGGCGCAACGCCTGGGATTCGTGACCAGGGTCGTGCCCTCCGAGGACCTCGACGACGCCGTCTCCGATCTGGCCAGGACGTTGGCGGCCAAGTCGCCGGCTGCGATGAAGCTGGGGCGCGACGCGTTCTACGCTGTGTGGGACATGGCAGCACCGCAAGCCCTTGCGCACCTGCATGCCATGCTCTCTCTCACCGCGCAGACCGAAGACGCCGCCGAGGGCATCGCCGCCTTCCTCGAGAAGCGGGCGCCGCGCTGGCGGGGGCGCTGACAGACCGTGCCGAACCGACGAAGCGAGCCAACAGATGCGTAAGCGGGCACTGATCACCGGCATCACCGGACAGGACGGGTCGTATCTGGCTGAGCTCCTGCTCGAAGAGGGGTACGAGGTGATCGGCATGGTGCGGCGGTCGTCGACCCTCAATTTCGAGCGCATAGCCCACATCCAGGACCGCCTCACCATCGTGGCGGGCGACCTCCTCGACGAGATCTCGCTCATCGGGATCCTGCGTGAGCACCGTCCGGCCGAGGTCTACAACCTCGCCGCCCAGTCCTTCGTCCAGACCTCGTGGACCCAGCCCGTCCTGACGGGGGAAACCACCGCGCTCGGGGTGACCCGCGTCCTCGACGCCATCCGTATCGCCGATCCCGAGATCCGTTTCTACCAAGCGTCCTCGTCGGAGATGTTCGGCAAGGTGCAGGAGGTCCCGCAGAACGAGCGGACGCCGTTCTACCCCCGCAGCCCCTACGGGGTCGCCAAGGTGTACGGCCACTGGATCACCGTCAACTACCGGGAGAGCTACGGCCTGCACGCGTCGTCGGGCATGTTGTTCAACCACGAGAGCCCGCGCCGGGGGCTCGAGTTCGTGACCCG
>Ga0116219_10000533_pt1 | contig 39739 bp, 36 predicted proteins | sample Sb_taG_4_FD_91019 | JGI IMG/M metagenome (GOLD analysis project Ga0116219, IMG submission 91019) | Peat soil microbial communities from Weissenstadt, Germany - Sb_50d_6_BS metaG | ecosystem: Environmental > Terrestrial > Soil > Wetlands > Peat | place: Germany: Weissenstadt | collected 2010-09-21 | reverse complement strand
TCCGGGGTAGGGGGATCGGCACGCACGCACGGCTTGGTTCGGAACAGGAGAGGCCCGTCTGCGCAGCCTCGTCAGCAAAGACCGCTCGTATAAGCCAGTGGTGAAGTCGAGCGGAGCGCAGCGGGAGTCCGACGGGGTTGTAGTAGCGCACAGGGGCGCCAAGAACCCCGACTTCGCTCACGCCGGCAACAGAGGAACGAACGAGGGCATGACCGGGACCGCTCGGTCCATCTCCCCCCTGGGACCACCGTCCCCGGACAAAGTTCGACGCCTCCAGAACCGGCTATGGGCTGCGGCCAAGCAGTCTTCGGGTCGGCGTTTCCACGCCCTCTATGACCGCATCTACAGGGATGACACCCTGTGGATGGCGTGGGAGCGGGTCCGAGCCAATCGTGGGGCGGCAGGGGTCGATCACCTGACCATCGCCGCTGTGGAGGGTGAATACGGGGTCGAGCGGATGCTCACCGAGGTCCGTGACGTCCTCCGTGCAGGCAACTACCACCCGGCACCGGTTCGCCGGGTGGAGATCCCCAAGCCCGATGGCCGCACCCGGCCGCTGGGCATCCCGACAGTCAAGGACCGGGTGGTCCAGGCGGCAGCCAAGCTCGTCCTCGAACCGATATTCGAGGCGGACTTCCTGCCGTGCTCGTTTGGGTTCCGGCCCAAGCGATCGGCCACCGACGCCCTAGAAGCCGTCCGGGTGGCGTTCCCCCGAGGGCAGCAGTTCGTCTTCGAGGCCGACATCACGAACTTCTTCGGCGAGATCGACCACGAGCGGTTGCTCGACATGGTCGGTCAAAGGGTCTCGGACCGCCGGGTGCTCAAGCTGGTGCGCCTCTGGCTGCGTGCAGGGGTGCTCGAAGCCGGGGTGGTGTCAGAGTCGGTCACCGGCACCCCCCAGGGCGGGGTGATCTCGCCCCTCCTGGCCAACATCTACCTGCATGCCTTCGACCGGGCCTGGGCCGAGCACGGCATCGGTGAGCTCGTTCGCTACGCGGACGACTTTGTGGTGCTGTGTGCGTCCCGGTCACAAGCCGAGGAGGCCGAGCAGTGGGCCAGTGCCCTGCTCGGCGATCTCGGTCTCCGGCTCCACCCGGACAAGACCCGTGTGGTCGACCTCCGAGAGGGCACGGAGGGCTTTGACTTCCTCGGGTGCCATCTTCATGCCCGCATGTCCGGAAAGCGTTGGGAGAACGAGCGGAGGATCCGCTACTACCTCCACCGCTGGCCGTCGCAACGGTCCATGACGCGTGCCCGGGCGAGGATCAAGGCCATGACCGGTCGAAGCATGGTGTGGATGCAGTTGGAAGACCTGATCAAGGGTCTCAACCCGTTCCTCCGAGGATGGGGCAACTACTTCCGCACCGGGAATGCGGCCGACAAGTTCGTCGAGATGGACCGCTACGTGGCATGGCGTCTCCGTCGCTTGCTCATAAAGAAGCGTGGTCGCAACCTGCATAGGGGCCAGGCGGACCGCTGGACCCGCACCTGGTTCCACGACCAGGGCCTGTACAAGCTCATGGGCACCATCCGATACCCGAAGGCTGCGTAACCATGTCCAGAAGATCGTCGGTAAGCCGTATGCGGGAAAACCGCACGTACGGATTGAAAGGGGGATGGGGAACCGGTCCTGCGCTGCAGGCACCGCGCCCCTGACTACCAATGCCGGGCCCGGAGAGCGATGGACACGCGGGTGGGACGTCGTTCGAGGCGCGCTACGGCCCCTGGGCGGTCGTGGCCGGTGCCTACGACGGCGTGGGCGCCGCGTACGCGCGGGCGGTCGCGGCCCGGGGCGTGAGTGTCGTGCTGCTGGCCCGGCGGCCGGCCGAGCTCGCCGAGGTCGCCCGGGACATCACCGGCCGTTTCGAGAACGTGCAAGCCCGCCCGGTCGCGGTGGACCTCACGGCGGAGGACGCCCTCGCAACGATCCGGGCCGCCACCGACGACCTCGAGGTCGGGACCCTCATGTACTGCGCGGGAGGGGATCCGGTCTACGAGCCGTTCCTCGCCAACCCCGTCGAGGTTGCGCTGGCGCTCGTGCAACGCAACTGCGTCGTGTCGATGCGGCTGTGCCACCACTTCGCCGTCCCGATGGTCGAACGCGGACACGGAGCGATTGTGCTGGTGGCCTCGGGAGCGGGCCTGGCCGGCGGCCCGTACATGGTCGCCTACGGCGCCTCGAAGGCGTTCGACATCGTGATGGCCGAGGGCCTGTGGGCCGAGTTGCACCCGAAGGGGATCGACGTGCTCGCGATGGTGCTGGGCATGACGGACACCCCGTCGCTCCGCAAGATCCTCACCCAGCGCGGCGTCCTCGCGGATCCGGACGACCCGATGCCGGTCGCCGGGGTGATGTCGGTCGAGGACACGGTGGCCGAGGCACTCGACAATCTCGCCGACGGCCCCACCTTGTTCGTGGGTGACCAGCTCAAGACGACCGCCCAGTACCTCCGGACGGTGGATCGGAACGAGGCGGTGCGCCTGATGGTCCAGGGCAACGGCGGCATCATGCAGAACGACCGCACGCCGGCCACATGACGCCGGAGCAGGTCAACCTCGCCATTCGGATGGACGTCTCCGACGTGCTGGTCCGCTACGCGACCGGAATCGATGCCCGCGACTGGGCTCTCGTGCGGAGCTGCTTCACCGACGACTGCGACGCCGACTACGGCGACATCGGCCACTGGATCGGGGCCGATGCCCTGTCCGAGTGGATGGCGCAGTCCCACGCCGCCGCCGGCCGGTCGTTGCACCGGATCACCAATCAGGTGGTGGAGGCGGACCGCGAGGGGGTACGGGCCCGGAGCTACGTCGACGCGCTCGTCCTCGGGCCGGACAACGTGACCGGGACGAGGGCGGTCTGGTACTACGACGACCGGCTCGTGAGAACCTCCGGCGGCTGGAAGATCGCCCACCGGAGGTTCACACTCGTCCAGCTCCAGATGGACGTCACCGGAGGGGTCGGCGGGCCCTCCTGAGAGGAGCGGCGGGCGCGCCGGCGCGCTCGCGGGCTACTCGGGGGAGTGGCAGACCGCTTCGACGTTGTTGCCGTCCGGGTCGCGGACGAAGGCTCCGTAGTAGTTGGGGTGGTACTCCGGCCACAGCCGCGGCTCGTGGAGCACCTCGGCGCCGACGGCCTTGGCCGCCTCGAAGAACGCCCGGACCGCGGCGCGGTCGGGCGCCGCCACCGCGATGTGGGACTCCCGGAAGCCGTCGCCGTTGTCCTGGGCGCTGATCCAGAGGTTCGGGTTCGGCGGGACGCCGTAGCCGATGGCGGTCGGGAACTCCATGACCCGGACGCCACCGACGGGCGCGAGGACGGCGTCGTAGAAGGCGGCGCTCCGGGCCAGGTCGGCACACTGGATCGAGAGATGGTCGAGCATCCACCCATCTTGACGGGGCGACCGGGTCGCCGCCAAGGTCGGCGCCCACGTGCAGCCACCCGCGCCGCCTGCTGTCATGGCGGCCGAGGACCCGAGGGGGGAGACCGATGAGCGAACTGCCGAGCTACGACGAGCTGCCGGCCGCGCCGGAGGGCGGCCGGAGCGCCTGGGGCCTCTTCGGCGCCGACGACAACCTCGGCCTGGTCAACCTCCTCACCGAGGCCAGGGTGCTCGAGGCGTCCCGGCTGGTCCGCCGGGGCGCGCTGTTCCCGCTCGACGCCCCGCTCGACGCGTTCTCGCCCCCGATCGCCGGGTCCCGCGGGGTCCCGCGGCACCGCGTGCTGCACACTCCCGGCACGATCGGCTTCGACGACGTCTACGACAACTTCTTCCCCCAGGCGTCGAGCCAGTGGGACTCCCTCGGGCACGTCGGCTACTCCGCCGACGCCTTCTACAACGGGGCCAGCGAGGACGACGTGTCGAGCGGTCGCCGCAACACGATCGACCACTGGTCCCGGCACGGCATCGCCGGCCGCGGGGTCGTGATCGACATGGAGCGGGCCCTCGCGGAGGCGGGCCGGCCCTACGAGATCGGCTCGAGCGCCACCTTCACCGTCGAGGACGTCGAGCTGGCCCGGGAGCGCTCGGGTGTCGAGTTCCGGAGCGGCGACATCCTGATCCTGCACACCGGGTTCGCCGCCTGGTACGTCGACCAGCCGATGCGGACCCGGACGGAGCTGGTGCGGGCCATGACCACCCCGGGACTCAAGGCCGGTGAGGAGATGTGCCGCTACCTCTGGGACGCCCATGTGGCCGCCGTCGTGACCGACACCTTCGCGGTCGAGTCGTTCCCGCCGAGCTTCTCCGACGCCACCGGCTTCATGCACCGGGTGCTGATTGGTCAGTTCGGGATGGCGCTCGGCGAGCTGTGGTGGACCCGGGACCTGGCCGCCGACTGCGCGGCGGACGGGGTCTACGAGGTCTTCCTCGTGAGCGCGCCCCTGCACGGGCGCGGCGGGATCGGGTCGTCGGCCAACGCCCTCGCCATCAAGTAGGCGTCAGCCTCCCGGACGGACCGGGAGCGGGACGCGGACCAGGCTCAGGCCCGGCCCCCCTTCCGTCCGGACCCGGCTGGGGCTAGACAGGGACGGTCCATGACGATCGAGCTCGCCACCCAGTACCCGGGGATCAGCGCCCAGGGATTCGCCCATCCGGCGGACCGTGCGGCCACCGCCGCGATCCACGCCGTTCCGGGCCTCGACAAAGTGATCAAGATGCTCACCGAGCACGGCTACGAGCGCCGGCTCCGCCAGTTGTTCCTCGGCCAGAGCGTGAGGATCGGGACCGATCAGCTGCCGGCGGTGTGGGTGTTGCAGACCCGTTGCGCCCATGTGCTCGACATCGAGCGGTGCCCGAATCTGTACGTGACCCAGGAGCCGGTCGGCAGCGGGCTCACGATCGGCTCCAACGCGCCGGTCACCCTCGTCAGCTCGGGACTGCTCTCGTCCTACGAGGAGGACGAGCTGGCCGCGGTGCTCGCGCACGAGATGGGCCACGTGCTCGCCGACCACGTCGGCCTGACCACCGCCTTTCAGCTGGTGCAGATGATCCTGCGCGGGGTGTTGCGCACGATGCCCCTGGCGGGTGTGCCGCTGATGGCCCTCTACCTGGCGCTGCTCGAGTGGTCTCGGGCCGCGGAGCTGACCGCCGACCGGGCCAGCGCCATTGTCACGGGCGAGCCGCTCGCACTATGCCGGACGCTGATGCGGATGGCCGGCGGCCCGGTGCGCGACCTCAACCTGGACGCGTTCATCCGCCAGGCCACCGAGTACGAGGGCGAGCCGGACCCGTGGGCCCGGTACTCGCGCTTCTACGCCGAGATCACGACGACCCATCCGTTCCCGGTCCGACGGGTGCGAGAGCTCATCGCCTGGGTCAGCGCCGGAGAGCTGGACCGCATCCGGTCGGGGAGCTACCTGCGTCGCGGCCAGGAACCGCCTCCCTCGGCGGAGTTCGACGCGGCCTTCACCCACTACCGCGCCCGGTTCAGCTCGATCCTCTCGCGCGCGAGCGACGGCATCGGCTCGGTGTTCGACCGGATCACCACCTGGCTGGCGGGCGACGGCGACAACCCGGAGAGCGGGGGCCAGGGCGCCGACTGAGCACCGGGTGAGGTCAGCCGAGCGTGGCCTCGAGCCCCCGCAGGTCGCCCTCGTCGTCGTGGTGACACCTCGAGGCGCCGAACCCGGCGGTGGCAAGGGACTCCGCGAGCAGACGGTCCTGGTCGCCGCCGAGCTCGAGCAGGAGCGTCCCCTTGGGCCGGAGCCACTCGGAGGCCGCGGCAACCGCGCGGCGGAGGACGGCAGTGCCGTCGGGGCCCCCGTCCAGGGCGAGCGGCGGCTCGTGGTCACGCGCGTCGGTGGGCAGGTAGGCGATCGCGTCGGTCGGCACGTACGGGACGACCGCGACCACCACGTCCAAGCGGCCGCGGAGCTCGGGGGGCAACCGACCGGCCAGGTCCCCGCAGTAGACCTCGACCCCGTTCTCGACGGCGCACCGGCACGCCCCCGGGTCGAGTTCGGTGGCCACCACCCTCGCCGCCGGGCGAGCGTGCCGGAGCGCCACCGCGATCGCGCCCGACCCAGTGCACAGGTCGGCGGCCGCGCCGTCGGGGGGAAGGAGCTCGATCGCCCGCTCGGCCAGCGCCTCGGTCTGCCATCGGGGCACGTAGACCCCGGGGCGGACCACCACCGGGTGGCCGAGGAACCGCGTCGATCCGGTCACCCAAGCCAGCGGCTCGCCGGCTTCGCGCCGCTCGACGAGCCGGAGCAGCGTCGTCTCGTCGGCCCCGGCTGCGGCGACCAGCTCGTCGGCCTCCTCGGTCGGCGCGACGCAACCGGCGGCGGCGAGCCGCGCCGCGATCTCGCCCCGGTCGGGTCCGCGGCTCCGCACCGGCGGGACGCTAGCGAGGTCGAGGCCGGTCCCGGGTGCCGGTCGGGCGCGATGGAATGGGTCGTGTGACGCCGGTCGAGGTCCCTCCCACCGACACCTCGCCCGTCGCCCGAGCCCTGGTGCTCGCCGGAGAGCTCAGCGTCCGAGCGGCCGAGCTCACGCCGAGGCGCGAGGGCCGGCGCCGGGCCGCCTTTCAGCGCTTGCTGGACGACCCCGGCGGGACGCGGTTCGTGTTCTCGCTCGCCGACCGCGTGCTGCGACCCGAGGACCCCGTCGCGGCGGCGGGCCAGTTGGCGGTGCTCGCACGGGGTGACCTCGCCGGGACCTCCGCCCTCGACCGGGTGCTGCTCAAGGCCGGGGGGATGGCTGGTCGGATCGCCCCTTCCCCGGTCGTGCGGCTGGCGGGCGCCCGTCTGCGTCGTGAGACCCGGGAGCTCGTGGGCCGGTCGGAGCCACCGACGGCGCTCGGCCGTCGATTGGGCCGGCAATGGTCGGCCGGCCGACGACCCAACCTCAACCTGCTCGGCGAGGCGGTGCTCGGCTGGGAGGAGGCCCGGCGCCGCGCCGCGGCGGTCGAGGCCCTGCTCCGACGGCCCGATGTCGACTGCGTCTCGGTCAAGGCGTCGTCGATTGCCGCCGGGCTCTCGCTCGTCGACTTCGACGGTTCGGTCGCCCGGATCCGCGAACCCCTCGTCGGGCTCTACCGGGCCGCGCTCGAGTCGAACCCGCCGAAGCTCGTCAATCTCGACATGGAGGAGCACCGGGACCTCGACCTCACGCTCGGCGTCTTCATGTCGGTGCTGGATCGGCCGGAGTTCGTCTCGCTCGGCGCGGGGATCGCGCTGCAGGCGTACCTGCCCGACACCCACGGTGCGCTCGACCGGCTGCTGCAGTGGGCCGCCGAGCGCGTCGCCTCGGGAGGGTCGCCGATCCGCGTGCGCCTGGTGAAGGGGGCCAACCTGGCCATGGAGCGGGTCGAGGCCGAGGTGCACGGGTGGCCGCCCGCCCCCTACGACAGCAAGGCCGAGACCGACGCCTCCTACAAGGTGCTCCTGGAGCGACTGATCGGGGCGGGTCGGGAGGGCTCGGTCCGGATCGGTGTCGCGTCCCACAACCTGTTCGACGTTGCGCTGGCCCTCGTCCTGGCCGAGGACGCGGCGGTGCTCGTCGAGGTCGAGATGCTGTCCGGGATGGCCGACGCCGAGGCCCGAGCGGTCGGAGAGCGGGTGGGCCGGATGATCTTCTACCTGCCGATCACCTCCAGGCGGGACTTCCGCAACGCGCTCGCGTACCTGGCCCGCCGGCTCGACGAGAATGCGACGCCAGAGGGGTTCCTCCGCCATGCGTCCGGCCTGCGCCCCGGGACCGAGCCCTGGCGAGACCAGGCGGCCCGGTTCGAGCGGGCCTATGCCGAGCGCGGGCTCGTCGGCACCCGCCCGCACCAGCGCCAAGACCGCTCGATGACCGCCGGGCCTCGCGCCGGCGACCGGGACGGCTGGCACAACGAGCCGGACACCGATCTCACGGTGCCGGCCAACCGGCGCTGGGCGGTGCGTCTGCTCACGGCCGCCGTGCCCTCGGCACCGCCACCGGCCACCGAGGAAGAGGTCGAACGGGCGGTGGCGGCGGCCCGGGGGGCGGCGCCGGACTGGTCGGACACGCCGGGCGAGGCGCGTCGTCGCCTGCTCCTCGCCGCCGCGGAGTCGTTGGCGTCGGCACGGGCGGACGCCGTCGCGGTGATGGCGGCCGAGGCCGGCAAGACCTTCCTCGAGGCCGACACCGAGGTGTCCGAAGCCGTCGACTACGCACGCTGGTACGCGCGGGATGCCGTGCTGGCCGACTCGGTCGGCGACACGGTCGGGTCGGTCCCCCTCGGTGTGGTCGTGGTGACGCCCCCCTGGAACTTCCCGTTCGCGATCCCGGCCGGCGGGATGCTCGCGGCGCTCGCGGCCGGCAACACGGTCATCGTCAAGCCGAGCCCGGAGGCCCCGGGGACCTCCGACCTGCTGGTCCGCTCCCTGTGGTCGGCCGGTTTCGGGGCGGAGCAGGTGCAGCTGGTGGCCGCGCCCGACGGGCCGGTGGGGCGCCGGCTGGTGACCCATCCCGACGTGAACGGGGTTGTCCTCACCGGATCGATCGAGACGGCGCGGCTCTTCGCGCGCTGGGCGCCGGGCCGCCGATTGCTCGCCGAGACGAGCGGGAAGAACGCGCTGGTGATCGGCGCGACCGCCGACGTCGACCAGGCGGTCGCCGACCTCGTCCGCTCGGCCTTCGGCCACGCCGGCCAGAAGTGCTCGGCCGCCAGCGTGGCCATCGTGCACCGCTCGATCCTCGACAAGACCCCGTTCCTCCGGCAGCTGGCCGACGCGACGCGCAGCCTGCGAGTGGGGCCGGCCACCGATCCCGCCACCGAGGTCGGCCCGATCGTGGGGCCGATGACGCCCGCGCTCGAACGGGCGCTCACCCGGCTCGACGACGGCGAGCGCTGGCTGGTCGAGCCCGAGGTGCTCGACGCCGGACGGCGCCTGTGGCGGCCGGGCGTGCGGGTGGGCGTCCGCGCCGGGTCCTGGGCGCACCTCACCGAGTGGTTCGGTCCGGTGCTGGCCGTGATGGCGGTCGACGACCTCGCCGAGGCGATCGGGGCGCAGAACTCGGTGGCCTTCGGGCTGACCGCGGGCCTGCACTCCCTCGACCCGGGCGAACACGCCCGCTGGGCGGACGCGGTCGAGGCCGGCAACCTCTACATCAACCGGCCGACCACCGGCGCGATCGTCGGCCGTCAGCCCTTCGGCGGCTGGAAGGCCTCCAGCCTCGGCCCGACCGCCAAGGCGGGCGGCCCCCACTACCTCATCGGGCTCCGGCGCTGGCACGACGCCGGGCCGGTCACCGTCGCCGACGCACAGCGCTCCTACCGCCAGTGGTGGGACAGCCACTTCTCGGCCGAGCACGAGCTGGCCGGGCTCCGCTCCGAGTCGAACGTGCTGCGCTACCGCCCGTACACGCCGGGGGTGATCGTCCGCGCCGCCGACGGCGCGTCCGACGACGACCTCTCCAAGGCGGCCGCGGTGGCCGCGTTGACCGGCACCCCGATCGAGATCTCCAGCGCGTCAGGCCGCGCCGGGTCTCGGGGCGACTGCGAGGTCAGCGTCGAGGGGCCCGAAGGATTCGCCGACCGCCTGGCCGGGCGGCCCGGCGCCCGGGTCCGGCTCCTCGGCGCCGTCGAGCCGGCGGTCCTCGAGGCGGCGACCGGACTCGGCCTGAGCGTGCTCGACGAACCGGTGTGCTCGCACGGCCGCATCGAACTCGTCCGCTGGCTCCGCGAGCAGACGGTGAGCCGCAGCCTGCACCGCTATGGGAACATCGTCTACGGGTAGCCGACCGGACGGTCACGGGGACGGGACATCGGGGTGAGCGAGGGGGACGTCCCGACCGGGGCGCGGGTCGGGCTGGCGACGATCGCCCGCGAGTGGACGCGGATCGGCTGCATCGGGTTCGGTGGCCCGCCGGCCCACATCGCCCTGCTCCGGAGGTTGTGTGTGACCGACCGCGGCTGGATCGCGGCGCCCGAGTTCGAGGACGGCATCGCCGCCACCAACTTGCTGCCGGGGCCGGCGTCGACGCAGCTGGCCATCTTCTGCGCGTGGCGGCTGCGCGGGGCGATCGGCGCCGTCGTCGGGGGGCTGTGCTTCATCGTGCCCGGGCTGGTCGTCATCCTGGCCCTGGCGGCGTTGTTCCTCGAGCAGCGCCCGCCGACCTGGGTCCTCGGGGCAGCAGCGGGGGCGGGCGCGGCCGTCCCGGCCGTGGCGGTGAACGCCGCCTCGATGCTGGTCGGGTCGAGCTGGACCCGGATGGGGCCGGGGACCGCTCGCCGGTTCCGCTGGTTCGCGTACGGCGTCGCCGGCGGGGTCGCGGCGGCGACGATCGGCCCGTTCCTTGTGCTGGTGCTCGTCGCCTGCGGCCTCTTCGAGGCGGCGGCCCGACGGGACAGCGGCCACGGCGTCCGCGCCCTGTTCCCGGCGGTGCTCGGCCACGCGGCGGTGGCCATCGGCGGGCTCGGCGCGGTGGCGTGGATCGCGTTCAAGGTCGGCGCCCTCTCCTACGGCGGGGGGTTCGTGATCGTGCCGCTGATGCAGCACGACGCCGTCACCACCTACCACCTGATGTCGAACGCGCAGTTCCTGAGCGCGGTCGCGCTCGGCCAGGTGACCCCCGGCCCGGTCGTCCAGACCGTCGCGGTGGTCGGCTACGCGTCCGGGCGTCTCGGCGGGGGGTTGCTGGCCGCGGCCGTCGCGTTCGCGCCTTCGTTCCTGTTCGTGCTCGTGGGCGGGCCGCGCTTCGACCGGCTCCGGGCCAACCGGTCGATCCAGGCGTTCCTCACCGGGGCCGGCCCGGCCGCGATCGGGGCGATCGCCGGCTCGGCGATCCCGCTCGGCCTCGCCCTCGCCCACCTCTGGCAGCTCGGCGTGCTGTTCCTCGCCGCCGGGTGGTTCCTCGGGCTACGCCGAGGGGTGGTGCCTGCGATCGTGGGGGCCGGCGCGCTGGGTGTCATCGCCGCGCTGGCGGGCGCGCCGCTCGGGCACTGAGCGCCCCTCCGCCGGCGCCTCAGGGTCGGACGGCCACCTCGTGCGCCCACGGGTAGTCGGGCTTCCCGGTGGGGGTTCGCTGCACCCGCTCCACGCGGACGATCGCCTTCGGTGCCTTGTAGCGCGCGATCTGCTCGAGCGCCGCGGCGAGCAGCGCCTCGTCGTCGGCCTCCGAGCCCGGTGCCAGCTGCACGACCGCCACGACCTCCTGGCCCCAGCGCTCGCTCGGCCGCCCGACCACCAGGACGTCGAGCACGTCGGGGTGACGCATCAGGGCCTGCTCGACCTCCTCGGCGAAGATCTTCTCGCCGCCGGAGTTGATGGTCATGGACTCCCGGCCGAGCAGCTCGATGAGCCCGTCGGCGCGCAGGCGGGCCCGGTCGCCTGGGACCACCATCCGTCGCCCTTGGACCACCGGGAAGGTGGACGCGGTCTTCTTCTCGTCGTTCAGGTAGCCGAGCGGGATGGGCCCGTCATGGGCCAGCCACCCGATGCCGTCGTGCCCGGCGGGGAGGACCACCCGCCGCTCGTCATCGAGCACGAGCGTGGACGGGCTGGGGAGGAACACCCCGGTCGTCGGCTCGGCGCCGACGGCGCTCACGTTGCTTAGCTGGGGCCCGGTCTCCGACGCGCCGCCCGAGTCGACGATCAGCACGGAGGGAAGGAGCTCGAGCAGACGGGCCTTGGTCCCGACGCTCAGCGCCGCGCCGCCGGTCAGCACCACGACGAGGGAGCTGAGGTCGCGGGGCCGGCGGTCCAACTCGTCGCAGATCGGGCGGGCGAAGGCATCGCCGACGATCGTGAGCAGCTGCACCTTGTCCCGCTCGATGGCGTCGAGGATCGAGGGCGCGTCGAGCTGGGTCACCACGGTGGGGAACACCACCGTGCCGCCTCCGAGGATGGTGCCCAGCGCCACCCACTGCCCGGCACCGTGCATGAGCGGCGGCCCCGGGAGCGCCCGCCGTTCCTCGGTCGCCGCCACCGTGCGCTCGATCGTCTCGAGGCTCGAGAGGTCCACGCCGCCGGTCGCCATCAGCGTGCCGAGCGTGGTGTCGAAGATGTCCGCCTGCCGCCAGAGCGTGCCCTTCGGGTTGCCGGTGGTGCCGCCGGTGTAGAGGACGTAGAGGTCGTCGCCGGAGAGCGCGACCGGCGGGGGCTCCGGGGAGGCCGCGGCGAGCGCCTCCTCGTAGTCGAGGGCGCCCGGGAGAAGGTCGTGGCCGCTCCCGTCGGCGACCTGGAGGAGGAGGGGGGACCGGCCGAGCCGGTCGAGCACCCGGGCGAGGGTCGGCGCGAACGCGGCGTGGAACACGATGGCGGCGGCCGACGCGTCGTCGAAGAGGTAGCGCAGCTCGGTGTCGACGTAGCGGTAGTTGACGTTGAACGAGGCGGCCCAGGCGGCCCCCGCTCCGAGCATGCCCTCCAGGTACTCGTGGCCGTTGTAGAGGTACAGCCCGACGAGGTCCTGACCCGCCTCCCAACCGTGGAGGCCGTCGCGCTCGGTCCGCAGCCCGATGCCGTGCTCGAGGAGGACGTTCCCGAGGCGGTTGACCCGCTCGCCCAGCGACCGGAAGGAGAGGCGGTAGTCGCCGGCAATGACGCAGTCGCGCTCGGGCACCGCTCGGGCCGTCGCCCTGAACACCTCGGTGTGGTTGTGGCCCATCGTCCCTCCCCGGGCGGTGTTCGGAGTCACCGTCGACCCACGTCCTCCGACCACAGGGTGTGCTTGTACGACAAGGAGACCGCCCGTGGCTCTGCGGAAAAGCTCAGAGAGTGGTCGGAGAGCTGACGGTTCCGAGGCCCCGCCACGTCACTCTATACACGGACGCTTCGATCGAAGGGACCCGCGCGTCGACTCATCACCCGAACAAGGCAGCCCTCCGGATCGGGGTCAGCCACACGTCAGAACCGACAACGCGCCGAATGCCGCACTCGTCACTGGCGGGTATACGTCCCACTTTCATCGCTGAATGAGAAGTGATCGTTGTCGACAAAGTTGACCGTCTCGGTGATGGGCGAAGGGCAACTCTCTGGGCAGTCTGTGAACGTGAGACCGAGGCTCGTTCCGTTGACTGAGTATCTGCCGCCCAGCGCGACGCTTCCCCCGCATGCCTCTGTCGTCACCGTGTTGGAGTTCCAGGTGCCATCTGAGTTGAACGAGAACGAGGTGGTACCAACACTGGAGCATTGGTTGGGGCTCCCAGCGGGGGAGAGTTGGGGTCCGAGCCAACTCCCGACGATTGCCGTGGCGACATTGATGCCGCCGCCACCACCACCTCCACCACCCGAGCCGCCGCCGCCGCCCGCACCTCCGCCTCCCGTGGCGCCGCCGCTACACGCGGCCAGTGTGACGGCGATGACGAAAAGCGCGCTCGTGGTGGTCGCCGAAGATGCTGTTCTCGCCTTCTTCACCGTCGTCTCCTGTACTCAGCGAAACGCGACGATCTGCCTCACTCGGCTGGTGTTGCCATGGACGAGCCCGCGTCTCGCGTGGTGACCATCCTGAGCGCGGGCGTTCCACGTCACTAGGGCCGAAGGTCGGTACGCGGGCTACCGAGTTGGTCGAGCCCGCGCATCCAGCGAGTAAAGCCGAGTCCGATCCCCCACAGGCAGCTCGATGAGCTCTCCGTTGCGATTCGGAAGTCTGACGAACGGCTTGCCAAGATTGGATACGAACTCAATCCCGCTCACCGAGAGCGGCCCGAGCAGGTCCCCCTACCATGGGCCAGCGTCGAGGCGTACCACCGAGGGAGGACCATGGACGTCCGGGAGGCGGCACAGCGATGGGCCGACGCGCTGCGGGCCCCCACCGACGAGCACAAGGAGGCGCTGGCCCCGGTGCTCGCCGAAGGAGTCGTGGCAGTGTCCCCGCTCGGGGCCCAGGAGGGGCGCGAGGCGGTGCTCCACAGCGTCGGCTCCTCGCTCCTGGCCGACCAGCTCGCCGCGGCCACCTGGTCGGAGCCGGTTTCCGAGGGCGCCGGGGCCGTCCTGACCGCTCGGTTCGGTGCGGGCGCCCCGGTCGGCGGAGTTTCGATCCGGCTCGGGTTCGACGGCGAGGGGCGCATCGCGAGGGTCGAGACCACCCTGATCCCGGGCCCGCCCCCCACCCCGGTCCCGATCGCGCTCACCGATGCGATGCGGGACGCCGTGAACGGGGCCCTGGCCAACCGGACCCCGGTGATGGTGGCGTACGCGGACGCCGAGGGGCAGCCGCACCTGTCCTTCCGCGGCACCACCCAGGCGCACGGCCCGAGCCGGCTGGCCATGTGGATCCGGGACCCGAAGGGAGGGCTCCTCACCGCCATCGAGACGAACCCCCGACTCGCGCTCATGTACCGCGACCCGGCGACCCGCACCACCTATCAGTTCCACGGGCGGGCCCGGGCCGAGCCCGACCCCGAGGAGGCGGACGCCATCTACGAGCAGAGCCCCGAGCTCGAGCGGAACATGGACCCGCAGCGCCGGGGCGTGGCGGTCGTGATCGACCTCGACCGGGTCGAGGGCCGCGACGCCGGAGGCCCGGTGCTCATGGTGCGCGGCGCGGACGCGGAGGGCTAGCGATGGACAACGTCGTCCTCGGCCGGACCGGTCTCGAGGTCTCCGTCGCCGGCCTCGGGTGCGGCGGCCACAGCCGGCTGGGGCAGGCGACCGGGCGGAGCGAGGCCGAGTCCGTCGCCCTCGTCCAACGGGCCGTCGACCTCGGCGTCACCTACATCGACACGGCTCGCGCCTATGGCACCGAGGAGATCGTCGGGACGGCGCTCCAGGGCCGCCGTGACCGGGTGGTGCTCTCGACGAAGGCCCACCCGGTGGGCGGCGACGGCCCGCTCTCGGCGGCCGAGCTGCGGGCCTCGGTCGAGCTGTCGCTCCGCCGGCTCCGGACCGACGTGATCGACGTCTTCCACCTCCACGGCGTGGGGGTGGAGAGCTACCCGCACTGCGCCGAGGTGCTCGTCCCCGAGCTGGTGCGCCTCCGTGAGGAGGGCCACCTCCGGTTCCTCGCCGCCTCCGAGCGCTTCGGGGCCGACCCCGGGCACGAAGCGCTCGGGCGGGCCGTCGACGACGGGCATTTCGACGTCGTCATGGTCGGCTTCAACCTGCTGAACCCGAGCGCCCGAGAGCGCGTCCTCCCGCGCACGACCGCCGGCGACATCGGCGTCGAGGTGATGTTCGCGGTGCGCCGCGCCCTCAGCCGGCCCGACGAGCTCCGGCGGGTGGTGGCCGAGCTCGTCGCCGAGGGCCGGGTGCCGGCGGGCGTGCTCGACCCCGAGGACCCGCTCGGCTTCCTGATCCACGACGGCGGCGCTCGATCGGTCGTCGAGGCCGCCTACCGCTTCGCTCGGCACGAGCCGGGCTGCCACGTCGTCCTGTCGGGCACCGGCGACCCCGCCCATCTCGAGGAGAACATCGCCTCGATCAACGGCCCCCCGCTGCCCGAAGCGGACCGGGCCCGGCTGCGGAGCCTGTTCGGCCACCTCGACCACCTCTCGGGCAACTGAGCGACGCGCGGCGGGGCCCCGCTCCGTCGGCCGGCCGCGGGAGCCCGGCGTCCGACTGCGATCGACCATCGGCGACGCCCGTGGCGGTGGCGTCCCGGCGACGGGTCACAATGGCGCCGTGGCAGACGGGGCCTCGGCATCGGCGCTGCGCGTCTGGCCGCTGGTCGGCCGGGACGACGAGCTCCAGTCGATCGCCTCGGCGCTCGACGACCCGGGGTGCCACGGGCTCGCCCTGGTCGGGCCGGCCGGGGTGGGCAAGACCCGGCTCGCCCGCGCCGCCGCCGAGCTCGGGTCGAGCCGGGGGATGACGGCGGTCACGATCCGAGCGACGCCGACCGCGGCCGAGCTGCCCTTCGCCGCGCTGACCCCGCTCTTCCTCGAGCTCCGGGTCGACCCCACCCACACCGAATGGCCGGTCCACGCGCTTGCCGACGCAATCGCACGCAGCGGGCCCCGCCGGCACCTCGTGCTCGTGATCGACGACGCGCCCGACCTCGACGGCTCGTCCCGGGCGGTCGTCGACCAGCTGGTCGGCACGCCGGGGGTGTTCCTCGTCCTGACGGCGCGCGAGGGGCTGGACGACGCCGCCACCGGGCTCGGACTGTGGAAGGACGACCGCATCTCGAGGATGCGGATCTTCGAGCTCGGCTGGAACGACCTCTCGGCGCTGGTGCAGGTCGGGCTGGACGGGCCGGTCGACGGGGCGACCCTCCGGGCGCTGAGCGACGCCTCCCGGGGCAACCTCCTCATGCTGCGCGAGCTCATCTTGGGCTCACTCGAGTCGGGGGTGCTCACCTCCCAGCACGGCATCTGGCGGCTCAACGGCTCGCTCGCCGACTCGCCCCGCCTCACCGCCCTCATCGACCACCGGCTCCGGGCCGTGCCCGAGGCGTCGCGCCAGGCCCTCGAGCTGATCGCGCTCGGCGAGCCCCTGGTGCTCGGCCGGCTGCGCGACCTCGTGCCCGGCGACGCGGTCGAGGTGCTCGAGCGGGAGGGAGTGGTCGAGTCGGTGTCCGAGAAGGGGGACGTCGAGGTCCGGATGACCCACCCGCTGTACGCGGAGGTGGTCCGCTCCCAGCTGTCCCCGGCCCGACGGGTCCACCTCTACGGGCTGTTGGCCGACGCGGTGGAGGCGGCCGGGTCCCCCGGTTCCGAGCAGTCGCTCCGCGTCGCGGTGTGGCGGCTCGAGTGTGGCGGCGCCGACCCGGTCCGGACGGTCGCGGCCGCCGGCACCGCCTTCGACCTCGAGGACTTCTCCCTCGCGGCGCGTCTCGCCCGGGCGGCCTGGGAGTCCTCCGGCGCGGTGGCCGCCGCCATCCTGCTCGCGGACTCCCTCGACCGGCTCGGACGGAGCGAGGAGCTCGAGCAGGTGATCCGCGCCGCCTACCCGAAGGCGAACACCGACGCGGAGGTCACCGCCCTGGCGGTGCGCTACGCCTCGGCGCTCTACCGCTGGGTCGACCGCACCGACGAGGCCGACGGGGTGCTGCTGGAGGCGGCGGCCCGCGTCACCGACCCGTCGTGCCGGCGGACCATCGACGCGCAGCGCGGCGGGTTGTTCCTGCGCTCCGGGCAGGTGGTGCGGGCCATCGAGCTCGAGGCCCCGCTCGTGTCGGACCCCGGCGACGCCGCCTTCCTCCAGGCCAGCCTCAACCTCGGGGTCGCGCTGCCTCTCGCCGGCCGAGGCGAGGAGGCGATCCGGCACCTCGACGCGCTGGCCGCCGGCGGCATGGACCGCACCAACCTCCCCGCGTTCTGGGCCGACACCTGGACCCTCGCCCGGGTCTACTCGCTCGTCGAGACCGGGGGGCTGGCCGAGGCCTACACCGAGGCGCAGTCCGCCTACGGCTTCGCGCTCGACCGGGGGCACGCCACCGGGCTCGCCTGGGCCGGGATCTTCCTCGGGATCGTGCTCGGCCTCCAGGGCGACCTGCGGGGCGCCGAGGGCAAGCTGCGCGAGGCGAGCGCGTTCTTCGCCGAGATGCACCACCCCGGCGAACGCTGGGCGCTCGGCTGCGTGGCCCTCGTCGCCGGCCAGATGGGCCGCTCGACGGTGGCCCGCCAGGCGGTCGACGCACTCGAGGCGGTCCCCGCGTCGGCCTGGTCGATGATGGACGTGTACGAGTGGCGCGGTCGGGCGTGGGCGGCGGTCGCCGACGGCGACCTCGCCACCGCGACCGCCACGCTCTGGGAGCTCGTCGAGCTCTGTGAGGAAGGTGGCCAGCTCGGCCCGCTCGCCGCCGCGCTCCACGACCTCCTGCGGGTGAGCGGCGAGCGGGAGGCGGCGGTGCGCCTCGAGCGGCTGGCCGACCGGGTCGAGGGCCCGCTCATGGACGCCCGGGTCGCCTACGCCGTCGCGCAGCTGGGCGCCGACGCCGAGTTGGCCGGGGCGGCCGCCGACGGGTTCGAGCGCTGCGGCGCGCTCCTCTTCGCGGCCGAGGCGGCCGCCCTCGAGCACCGCCTGGCCGAGCGGGCCGGTCTCCGCCGCCGAGCCGCCGAGGCCGGCCGGCGGGCCACACGGCTGGCGGCCCGCTGCGACGGCGCGCACACCCCGGCGATCGCGACCGTCGAGGGCCCCCAGGAGCAGCTGTCCGGACGCGAGCGGGAGATCGCGCAGCTGGCCGCGCAGGGTCTCTCCAACCGCGAGATCGCCGACAAGCTCGTGCTGTCCCGTCGCACGGTGGAGAACCACCTGCAGCGCGTCTACACGAAGCTCGCCGTGACGAGCCGCGGGCAGCTGGTCGCCGCCCTCGGCGCCGACCGTCCCGGATAGGACCGACGTGCCCGCCCGGGCGTCCCGGTACCCTGCCGGGAATGTCCGACTACGTCATCCCCGAGCCCGAGCCCAAGCCGATCGACGAGAAGCTCTCCATGGAGCTCCAGATCCTCTCGTCCAACGCGGTGCTCCGCGGCCACCCCTCGGGTGACGAGCAGTGCAACAACTGCCGCTACTACCTGGACGAGACCGCCGACTTCTCCTACTGCTGGCACCCGAAGATCCGGATCCTCGTCGGCGAGCGGTGGTGGTGCCAGTGGTGGGAGGAGATCCCCACCGCGACCTGAGCGGGCGGCCGAGTACGTGGGTGGGAGTGTCCCGGGCCCAAATGGGCGGGGAGGGAGGCGACATGGTGATCGAACGGTTCGAGGTCCAACGCATGATCGAGGCCGACCCGCCGGCCATCTTCGCGGTGCTCCGCGACCCCCACGGTCACGTCACGATCGACAGCTCCGGGATGCTCATGGACGCGACCGGCGAGCCGGTCGGGGCGGTGGGGGACACCTTCGTCGTGCACATGGACCGCGAGGCCCTGAACGACTACCCGCTCGGTCGCTACGACGTCACGGTCACCATCACCGCGTTCGAGCCGGACCGGGAGATCGCGTGGAAGGTGCAGGGCGAGGGACGCCCGTCGATCGGCCACGTCTACGGGTACCGGCTGGAGCCGGCCGAGGGCGGCTCGCTCGTGACCTCCTACTACGACTGGTCGCAGATCGGCCCGGAGTGGAAGGACAGCGGGGTGTTCCCGGTCATCTCCGAGCTGGCGCTGCGGGCGTCGCTCGGGATCCTGGCCCGCACGGTTGCGCCGGCCGGCCCCCGCCCGGCCGGGTAGCCCGGATCAGCGCCCGCGCAGCGACTCGGCCTCGAACTGCACGACCGCGTCGTCGAGCGGGAGCACGACCTCGGGGCGCACGTGGCGGTGGGCGTCGGCGGCCAGCCGGACCGCGGTGCCCCAGGCGGTGAACCCGATGACGTGGCGGGCGAAGCGGATCGGGCCCTCGGTGACCTGGACGCCGACCACGCCGCCCGCCTTCATGCGCAGACCCGAGGTCTGCATCCGCTCCATGGCCGTCTCCCGGGCGGCATAGAGGGCCTCGGTCAGGTTGGTGAGCTCCACGTTCTGGCTGGCCTGCCGGAGCGCGGTCCCGGCGTCGCGGCGCGGCGCGTAGACGAAGCTCGCCCCGAAGGCGAGCCCGAGCGGCGCCCACCCCGAGCCGTGCAGGAGCACGAAGTCGCGGGCCGACAGGTCCGAGACGAAGGGGTGCCCGACCTTTTTGCCGGTGGCCACGGGCCGCACCGCGGTCCCGACCAGGGCGACGTCGACGTGCCGGGGGTGGACCTCGATGTCCACCCGGACCCCGACCACTCCGTGGCCTCCGGCCGACGCGCACTCCCGGCCGAGCCGCGCCGCCGCGTCACCGACGGCGAGGTTGTGCGCGTCAGAGGGCGACTGCAGCTCGCCGCGGCCCCAGGTCCAGACCCCGGTCTGCACCGAGCACACCGACGCGCCGAAGACGAGCTCCACCGGCTCCCAGCCGATCGAGTGGAGCAGCAGCGCCTCGTCGATGCTGAGGTCCGAGGTCGTGGCCCGTTCGTCCGGGCTCTGCCCGCCGCCGGCCAGCCACCGCGCCGCGGCCGCCAGCTCGGCGCGGGGGTCCGCAGACGCCGCGGGGGAATCGGTCACGAGAGCCGGACCGTCGGTCGGGGCGCCGGCATCGGGTCGAAGTCCTTGAAGCGCCGGACCCTGGTGCCGCGCAGCGTGCACTCGAGCACCTGGTCCCCCGAGCCGACCTCTCGCTCGGAGGTCCACACGGTGGTGCCGTGCATCGTGTCGTGGCCCAGTTGGCGCCGGGCGTGGTCCCGGGCGAGCGCCCGGACGGCGAGGTGGGCCTCGGAGACCTGCTCGATCTCCTGGGTCGATTGGTTGGTCTGGCCCCAGCCGAGTGCGCCCCCCTCCATGAGCCACTCGGTGATGCAGTAGGCCCACACCCGCACCGAGGCGATGACCGCGATCACCGAGATCGGCATGAACCCGGCCTCGAGCAGCTTGGCCAGTCGCTGGCCGGCCAGGTAGGTCGACCACGGCTCCCCGCCGGGGGGCGGTGGCCCGTCCTCGACCACGACCGCGGTGCCGAGCACGTGGAACTCGGCGATGTTCGTCTCGGGCATCGGGCGGGAGGTGTCGGTGACCCCGATGATGCCGTGGGCGCCGACCTCCTTCGCCTCCTCGACCATGCGGCCGAACGCGGCGTTGAAGCCGGCCAGCCAGGCGTCCTCGACCCAGGTCTGCTCGTAGTTCTGGCCCCACGAGCGGTGCTCGGCGCTGACGAACCCGTGCGGGCAGTACCAGTTCTGGAGGTAGGTGCCCTGGCCGCCCGGCGCCGCATACGGCGACATCCCGCGCATATACGGCGACCCGGCCCCGTACCACCCCCACTGCATCGCGCAGAACCCCTGCACGAGGCCCACCGGGCGAAGGCCCATCTGCAGGCAGGCCGCGAAGTCCGGGACGGTGAGCCCCGAGGAGAAGGAACCCGACTCGAGCCGGCGGGGCGCCGCCTCCGGGAGGTCGCCCGGTCCCGACATCAGTTGTCGAGCGAGATGATGACCGTCGGCCTCGGGAGGGTGACGTCGCCGTCACCCTTCGTCACCGCGGTGCCGATCGACAGGAACTCGATGGTGTGGGAGCCCCACTGGTGGGACTTCTCCTCGAGGCGCACCCCGACGACGCCGGAGGCCCCCAGCCGGTTGCCCTCGTCCTGCATCCGGGTCATCGCGAGCTCGCGGGCCTCGTACAGCGCCTGGGTGAAGTTGGGGAGCTCGACGTTCTGCCCGACCGAGCCGAGGGTCTGGCCGAGCCCGCGGTGGGCGATGTGGTACACACACGTCCCCATCACGAGACCCTGCGGGACGTACCCCGTCTGCATGATCGTCCAGAAGTCCTGTCCTGAGAGGTCCGAGGTGAACGGCTTGCCGAGGGCGTTGCGATAGGACTTGCCGTCCTCGGACTTGACCGCCGTGCCCAGCGCGATGAATTCGGCCGCGTCGCTGCCCCACTCGTAGTAGTTCACGTCCAGCCGGACGCCGACGACGCCGTCGGCGTCGAGTTCCTCGGCCTCCTCCTCCATGCGGGTCATGGCGAGCTCGCGGGCGTTGTACATCGCCTCGGTGAGCTTGGTGAGTTCCTGGCTCTTGTTCCACCGACGACCCTGGAACCCGGTGTGGTAGATCGACGAGCCCATCACGAACCCGAGCGGATGGAAGCCGGTCTCCTTCACGAGCAGGAACTCGTTCACCGAGAGGTCCGAGGTGAAGAATCCGTGGCGCAGCTCCTCGAGGCGGTGCTCCGCATCCTTCGGCAGATCAGCCGGTCCGGTCATCGGTCTCCTCCGATCATGATCTTCTCCAGCGCCTGGCGGGTCGCCTCGGACTGGGCCGCCTCGGCTTCCAGCGCGCCGAGCAGCCGCTTCAGCCAGACCGCCATGTCCACCTGTTCGCTCCGGATCCGGATCCCCGCCGAGGAGTGCCCGATCGTGCACCGGACCGAGTCCCCGTCGACCTCGGCGCGGAGCACGTCGTTGCCGAGGTTGACCTGGACCGTCTGGATCTCCTCGGACCGCCGGAGTAGGCCGCCGCGCCGCTCCACGGTCAGGCGGCCGCCGAGGCTGGAGGCGAGCTCGGCCACCAGCAGTTTCATCATGATCCGGACGTCGGTCGAGTTCGAGGCCAGGGACGCCACCGCGAGGTCGAGGTCGAAGCCCTCCAGGGGACCGCCCGCCGCCTCCAGTTCCCCGCCCGCCATCGGCCCACTGTAGGAGTGAAAGGGCCCGGTGCCCCAAGCGAGGCCTAGCGCGGGGACCCGGCCCGGACCTGGCGAACGAGCCGCCGCCGCTCGGCGAGCGTCCTCACCCGCACCCGCTCGAAGTCACCGGTTGGGTCGAGGCGGACGTCTGCGTACGGGCCGGTCGGGTCGTCGTGGAAGTGGAGCACCGAACGCGACCGCCGGTAGAAGGTCCCGGGCTTCTTCTCGACGAGGCCGGGGATCCGCCGCAACTCCTCGAGCAGGTCGGCGAGCTGCTCCAAGGTCTTCTGGTCGGCGTGCTTCACGGGCCGGCAGCGTAGTGGGCCGGTCCGTCGGCCCCTCCCGCATGGAGCGAACCGAGGGCCTCGATGACCGTCTCGGCGTCGTCCGCCTCGAGATGGGGCCGATCGGGAGGCCCGGGACCTCCCAAGAGAGGCGGGCGGCGAGCCGGTCGAGCTCGGGAAACGAAGCCTTGCTCACGTTCCCTTCCGGTCGGTCGACGGGTCGTAGAGGTCGGGGCACAGGACCAGGAGCACCGCGTCGGAGGAGAAGTCGCGGCACTCGATCCAGCTCCCGGCAGTGACCGTGAGCACGCTGGTCGGGCTCTCGAGCCGGAAGACGTCGGTCGCGCCGCCCCGTCGGACCTCGACGGTGCACGATCCCGCGACGCAGTGGATCCACTCTTCGTCCGGGATCTCGTGGCCGCCGCGCGACGCCCCTTCGGGCACGTCACGGATCACGAAGTACCGACTCGGGGCGAACGGGATCTCGGGGACCTCGGCCGCGACAAGGCGACCGCGGCCGTCGGTGTGCACCGGCAGGTCGAGCTCGCCGGCTGCGCGTCCTCCTCCAGCGGTCCCGCCGGTCACGCCCTCTATCAAACACCCTGGCCGACGGCCCGCGATCGGGCCGACGCTACAGTCCTGCCTGGTGGCGACCGAAGACCAGGTCGGACCCCGGCCCCACCACCGGCGCTTCACGGGTCGTCGATGGGTGGTCTATGCCTGCCGGACCTCCTACACGGCGGAGATCGCGGAGATCATCTGGCGTCGCAGCGAGCGGATCGCGCTCCTGGTCGACAACCTCGACGCCGACGACGGGACGTCGATCCCCGACGCGCTCGCCGGCGCCCGCCTGGTTCGCCCCGCCGGGGTCGATGACCGGGCGCGGCAGTTGCCGGTGGTCGTGCCGCTGCTCACTCCCGGCTACCGCCATGCGGTCGTCGCCGAAGCCCGCGGCGTCGGCTTCTCCCTCTTTCCTCCGCTCCTCGATCCGACGTCGGTGATCGGCTCGACCGTGTCTCTCGCGGACGGGGTGGTCGTGAACGCCGCCGCGGTGCTCGGTGCGCAGTGCGCACTCGAGCTGTTCGTGCATGTCAACCGGTCGGCCTCGATCGGCCACGACAATCTCCTCGGGGCGTTCTCGACGGTTGGCCCCGGGAGTGTCCTCGCCGGCCACGTGCGGGTCGGGCGCGGTGCGTTCATCGGTGCCGGAGCGACGTGCGCGCCCGAGGTGGTGATCGGTGCGAACGCGATCGTCGGCGCCGGGTCGGCCGTCGTCAGGGACGTCGAGCCGGGGACGGTCGTCGCCGGCAACCCCGCCAAGGTGCTGCGGGAGACCGCGGGATACAGGGAGGTCTCGGTCCCGACATGAGCCCGCTCGCGGCGTGCGTGCTGATCCCGACCCACGATCACGCGGCCACCCTCGATCTCGCGGTCGGCTCGGCGCTCGAGCAGACGGTCGAGGACATCGAGGTCGTCGTGATCGGCGACGGGGTCGGCGACGACACCCGCGAGGTGATGTCGTCGCTGTGCCGCGCCGATGAGCGGGTCCGATTCGAGGACCTGCCCAAGGGCCCGAACCACGGCGAGATCTACCGCGCGACGGTGGTGGAGGCGACCGACGCTCCGATCGTCTGCTACCACTGCGACGACGATCTGCTCTTCCCCGACCACGTGGAGTCGATGGTCGGGCTGCTCGCCGACGTAGATCTCGCCCAGAGCCTGAACGGCTGGCTCGATCCGCAGGGCGCGTGGCACGCGTACCTCGGGGACCTGGCGCTCCCGGAGTGCCGGTGGCGGTTGCTGGGCGAGCCGCTCTGGAACTGCGTCTCGATCACCGGCACCGCCCACACCGTCGAGGCCTACCGCCGGCTCGCGCTGGGGTGGCAGACCACCCCGGTCGGGATGGAACCGGACCACTTCCTGGCCCGCCAGTTCGTGGCCGAGCCGTGGTTCCGTGGCGCGACCTCCCGGCGGGTCACGGCCGTGCAGTTCCCCTCGCACATGGACGAGCGCTCGTCGTGGCCACCCGAACGCCGCCGGGACGAGCTCGAGGCATGGCTCGAGCGGATGGCCGTGCCCGGGGCGCGGACGGCGTTCGACGCCGAGGTCACCGGGGTCCTCAGCACCCAGGCCGCCCTGAACTGGATCTGGATGGAGTCCCTGTACGGACAGGTGGGACGACTCGAGGGCAAGCTGGCCAAGCGGGAGGAGAAGAAGGCGGCCAGCCGGGCGCGACGCGAGGCCACCGGGCCGCCCGACTGAGCGCGCTGGCATCCGCACCGGGGCCTGGCGCACCGCTGTCGGCGGTTGACTACCGTTCCGCCGTGGCCAGCAGCCCACCGAACCGGCACGCCACCTCCGAAGAGGCGTTCATCACGACGGCGCTCATCGCGGAGAAGCGGGCCCCCGGGTGGGCGCACGATTTCACCAACCGCTCCTATGAGTGGCGGCGGATCTTCGCCGAGGCGGTCGGCACCTTCTTCCTGGTGCTGGTCGCCGCCGGGGCCGGCGTCGTCGATGCCACCTCGGGCGGATCGGTCGGACGGGCCCCTTCGGTGATCGCGCCGGCCCTGATGGTCATGGCCCTGATCCTGGCGACCGGGGCCGCATCGGGGGCGCACTTCAACCCGGTGGTTTCGGTGGCGTTCGCCCTGCGTCGCGAGTTCCCCTGGAGGCGGGTCCCGGCCTACGTGGTGGGTCAGCTGATCGGCGGGCTGCTCGCGTGCCTCTTCCTGCGGGCCATGTTCGGGACCGTCGGTCATCTCGGAGCGACGCTCCCGGGGCCCCACATGACCGATCTGCGGGCGTTCTTCATCGAAGCCGTGCTCACCTGCGGTCTGATCACCACCATTCTCGGGACGGCGTCGGGCGCCCAGAACGTCGGCACGCTCTCGGCGGTGGCCGTCGCCGGGTACATCGCGCTCGCCGGCCTGTGGGCCAGCCCAACGAGTGGCGCCTCGATGAACCCGGTCCGGTCGTTCGCACCCGCCGCGATCGCGGGGCAGTTCGATCACTACTGGGTGTACCTCGCCGGGCCGGTGGCCGGGATGTTGATCGCGGTCGTGATCGCCCAGGCCCTGCGCGGACCGGGCGGGGACGCCATGGCCGCCCGGGCCGCCCAGGGCACGCTTGACTCGATGCTCGCCAAGAGATTGAAGTCGGCCGGCCACGGCCCGGCCGACTCCTCCGCGCCAGAGGAGCACTGACATGGCCAAGTCGGACAAGCCCAAGGCCAAGCAACTGCCGGCCGAGCATTGGAAGGACGAGCCCGATGAGCACGACTTCCCGGCCGCCGGCGACTACCTGAGCCTGGTGTTGCGAGACGACGAGGTCGAGCGCGCCCTTGCGGCCCTTCGGGCCGCCACCATCATCCACCGCAAGGCGAAGGACATCCTTCGGGCGAGTCGGCTCGAGCTCCTGCCTGAGGAGGACGCGCACGTTGCGAGCGATCTGGCCAAGGTGCGGCACGGCGAACGCCTCTCTCCGGTGCTCCTGCTGCGCGGTGATGCGGCACGCGATGTCGCCCTCACGGTTGCCGACGGATACCACCGGGTCTGCGCCAGCTACCACATCGACGAGAACGCCGACATCCCCTGTCACCTGGCTGATCTTCAGCGCTGAGGTCACGACTGGGGGGCGACCGGATCGGCTCCCGCTCGGCGTTCGGCCGTCAGGTCGGTGTCCGGAGACCCTAGCGCAGGCTCCCCAGGGACTTGAGGACCGCGTTTGTCCGTTTGATCCCGGCCGATATCGCTGGCCGGTACTCGGCCGTCAGATGGCTGTTGTCCTCGATCACGCCGCGCGTGCAATCGTCGGCAGCTGTACCAAAGTCGCGGAGCGCCGCAGACCAACGGTCCTGGATTGCGACATCAGGGATGCGCGGAACCTGCGAAGCCATCCCGACATCGGCCGCCAGCTGTGCACAATCCGATGTGATCTTGGTGATGGATCCGTTCTCGATGCTCACTGCGACTGCCTTGATGTCGGTCTGCAGACTCGTGAAGATGGCTCCGTGCGCCTTGATCCACGATCGGACCGCCACAACCTCGGACCGGTCGGTCTTCGCCGCTCCAGCGGCCGGGGAGAGGATCATCACACTCACCAATGAGCCGATGAGCAACAAGGCGATCGGCGCCGCACGCGTCATTCGGAGAGTCGGTTGCATGTGTACCGCACTCAAGATAACGACGACGAACCCGGCATCCGCCGCGGGAGATCCGGCTGAGCCGACTAGCTCGGAGCTCGCTCTCGCGCACAAGGCGGCGAATTTCACGCTTCGTCGTCACCGAGGTTTCTCAGTTTCATCGTCGGGCCGAGAGCCATATCGGAGGCGCCGCCGGAGCTTGGCGCTTGCCCGGTCCGACACCACCACCAGGCTCTCAATCCTCCGATTGAGAGGGGTAGACCGTTCAGGACGAACTCTTAGCAATTCTTTACGATCTTCTTCAAGAATCTTTCCGGAATCCACAGGTCCCAGGTCTACATTCCTCGACCGACGACCGGAGGGTGGCCGGCCCCGGCGGGCCTTCGAAGTGCCGGGCGCACCGAGCGCCACGCCGTGGCACGGGTTCGCAACCGAAACTCCACGGTCGGAGAAGAGGCAGACCCGAACCGAGGAGTTCAACGTTGGCCGAGACTCCGATCTCCGAACCAAACGGTCCTGACGCTCCGACACTGACGCGCACGCCACCCGTCATGGGTGAGGATTTCGGGCCGGTAACCGACGAGCACCAGCTCGACGGACTCAACGGACGTGGCCGCTCACGCACACGGATGGGGCGAGTCACAGGTGCAATGCGTCGGCACCTGGTACGCGTCATTGCCGTTGTCGTCCTTCTCCTCGCCGGTGCCGGTGTGGGTACCTGGCTGCTCACGCGCTCGAGCGGGTCCAACTATGTCCTGGCCTCTGCGGGAACCGGCACGGTGCAGCAGTCCGACTCGGCCACGAGCACCATCGAGGCCGTCAACCAGGCTGACCTTGACTTCGCTATCGCCGGCAAGGTCGCAACCGTCAACGTCGTCGTTGGTCAACAGGTAGCAGCCGGCGCGGTGCTCGCGACCTTGAACCCCGCCAGCCTCGAGGCGACGGTGGCGCAGGACGAAGCGGCCGTTGCTGGCGACGAATCCAAGCTCCAAACCGACGAGTCGGGCGGGAGCCTCGCGAGCGCCCAGCAGGCGCTCTCTACGGCTCAGCAACAGGTCATCTTGGAGCAACAGCAGATCGCCGCCGATCAGACCGCCATCACCAACGACCAGACGGACCTGACCGAGACCACCGACTCCAACCAGATCTCGCTCCTGCAGGCCCAAGACGCGGTGACAAATGCCCAGACGAAGCTAACAAGCGATGAGACGACGCTCTCGAACGACGAGGGAACGCTCTCGACGGCCGAGGGCAACTTGGAAACAGCTCAAGGCCAATACCAGGCGGACGGGTGCCCAGAGCCCTTCCCGAGCGCACAGCCCAGTGGGCCGCCGTGCTCCTCCGATTGGACCGCCGTAAATGGCGCACAGAACACGGTGAATGCGGACTCAAGCAAGGTCACCTCGGACGCGAATACCGATACCCAGGACCAGCAGGCGCTCCAGATAGATCAACTTTCGCTACAGAGCCAACAGGTCAAGAACGCCCAAGCGCTCACCAATGCCCAACAGGCGATCACCACTGCCAAACAAACCCTCTCCAATGCCCAGGTGACGCTCCAGAACGACGAACAGACCGTCATCAACGATCAGAACAACATTCCGAACGATCAGGGAAGCCAGAGCGCAGCGATCGAGTCCGATGAGGCTTCGCTCGAAGCAGCGAACGTCACGTTGCAGTCCGCACAGAGCAACCTGACCGGGGCAACCTTGACGGCGCCGGTGGCCGGCACGGTCACCGAGGTCAATGTTGCCGTCGGCAATGAAGCCACCGCAGGGAGCTCGGAAATCGGATCGGCTGCAGCATCGAGTTCGAGTTCGAGTTCGTCCTCGGGCAGCGGGGGGAGCTCGCCAACCTACGCAATTGAGATTGTCGGAACCGCCGCCTTCGACGCCACGGCCAGCATTTCCAGCGCTGATGTCAGCCAGCTCCAAGTCGGTGATCAGGCGCAGCTGACTGTGTCGGGGTCGAACACGCCGGTGTACGGCACCGTGAGCTCGATTGGCATCGTGGCCACCGTGAGCTCGGGGGTTGCCACCTTCCCGGTCACGATCGCCGTCACCGGAACCCCGTCGGGCCTGTACTCGGGCATGACGGCCCAGACCTCGATCATCATTCTGGATCGGAGCGGCGTCCTGACCGTGCCGTCGAGTGCCGTCCACACGGTCGGGGCGGCGAGCTTCGTCTACGAGCTGAAGAACGGCAAGGAGGTCGAGCATCCGGTCGCCGTCGGCGCGGTCGGCACGACCCTTACCCAGATCACCTCAGGGCTGAAATCCGGAGACAAGATCGTGCTCGCCAATCTCTCGACGCCGATCTCGTCCGGCTCGACGAACCCGAGCTCGAGGTTCGGTGGCGGTGGCTTCGGCGGCCTGGGCGGCGGTGGCTTCAACTTCTCCCCCAGCGGTGGAGCGAGGACCTTCGGCGGAGGCGGAGGAAACTTCTAGGTGGCCCCATCACCGGTCATCGAGATCGAAGGGATTTGGAAGACCTATCACCCCGGCGATTTCGCCGTGCACGCGCTGCGGGGGGTCGACTTCTCGGTCGACGACGGTTCGTTTGTGGCAGTTATGGGCCCCTCGGGGTCGGGCAAGTCGACCCTGATGCACATCCTGGGTTGTCTCGACACGCCGACGAGCGGGACCTATCACCTCGGCGGTCAGGACGTGAGCACGATGACCGAGCAAGAGCTGGCTCGGGTCCGCAACCGCCGGATCGGCTTCGTCTTCCAGGGGTACAACCTCCTGCCCCGCCTAAGCGCGTGGCGTAACGTCGCCCTCCCGCTCGTCTACATGGGCGTCTCGCCCAACGAGCGCCGCCGCCGCGCCCTGGACGCGATCGCGCGGGTGGGGCTGGCCGACCGGGCCGACCACCGCCCAAACGAGCTCTCCGGGGGCCAGCAACAGCGGGTCGCCATCGCGCGGGCCTTCGTGAGCAATCCGTCGGTCATCTTGGCCGACGAGCCGACCGGGAACCTCGACTCCATCGCGGCAACCGAGATCCTTGACTTCCTACGCGAGCTCAATCGGGGTGGCCGGACGCTGGTCCTCATCACCCACGACCGCGAAGTGGCATCGGCCGCCCCGCGGCTCGTGCAGATTCGCGACGGCCAGATCGCCTCCGATGAGATGGCGGTGCGGGCGTGAAGCTACGGGACACCCTGAGCTCGGGCTTCGAGGCGCTCCTCGGTCATGGCCTGCGCTCCCTGCTCACGATCCTCGGCATCCTGATCGGGATCGCCGCGGTCATCCTGACGGTCGGGCTGGGCGAGGGGGCGCAAAGCAGCGTGAGCTCGGCCATCTCCTCGCTCGGGTCTAACCTGCTCGTCGTCACGCCGGGCAGCACCACGAGCGCCGCCGGGGTGAACGGCGGCTTGGGCTCCGCGTCGACCCTCACCCTGGCCGACGCCGACGCCCTCGAATCCAAGCGGGTCGCCCCCAACATCGCCTCGGTTGCGCCGAGCGCCCAGACGATTTCCACGCTTACCGCTGGGTCGAGCAACTGGACGACGAGCGTGGTCGGGACCACCCCGTCGTGGCTCCAGGTCCGCGACCGGTCGCTGGCCGAGGGAAGCTTTTTCACCCACCAAGATGTCAATGGGGCGGCCGACGTCACGGTGCTGGGGGCGACCACTGCCGAGAATCTCTTCGGGGTCGGTTCCCCCGTCGGTCAGACCGTTGACGCCAACGGCGTGGCCCTGACGGTCATCGGCGAGCTCACCTCGGCCGGGTCGTCGTCGAGTGGGACCAACGAGGACGACATGGCCCTCGTGCCGATCACCACGTACGAGCAGCAGGTCTCCGGGGGCACGAACCCGACGAGCGTGTCGACGATTTATGTGGAGGCCGATTCGGCCGCCGGGCTGTCGGGGGCCTACCAGGAGACGACCGACCTCTTGCTCGCTCTCCACCACATCAACCAGCCTGCGAACGCCGACTTCACCATCACGACCCAGTCGCAGCTCCAGTCGACGGCAAACTCAGTCAACCGTACGCTCACCGACCTCTTGGCCGGGATCGCCGCGATCTCGCTGCTCGTCGGGGGCATCGGGGTGATGAACATCATGCTCGTCTCGGTGACCGAACGGATCCGCGAGATCGGCCTGCGCAAGGCGGTCGGTGCCGCGCCGAACGAGATCCGCCGGCAGTTCCTGGTGGAGGCGTCCTCACTCGGGCTCTTAGGCGGGATTGGCGGCGTCCTGCTCGGCCTGGTGGGGGCCATCGTCCTGCCCCACCTCGAAAGCAACCCGGTGACCATCTCCCCTACCGCCGCGATCGGGGCGGTTGTGGTCGCCATGGCCATCGGGCTCATCTTCGGGGTCTATCCCGCCAGCCGCGCGGCGCGGCTATCTCCGATCGACGCATTGCGAAATGAATGACCACACGACACAGAGGCTTATGAACACTATGTCCATCACTCCCATCCTGCGCCCCGGCGAGCACGCGAGCCGGAGGGCCAGCGCCCTTCGACGATCTGCGGTCGCCCTCATCGTGTCCGGCTGCTCACTCGGCCTGAGCGGAATCGCCGGGGCCGCCACGACCACGACGACCACACCACGTCCGAACTTCTCGACCGCGTCTGGGACCGTTGCGGCCCTGACGCAGGCAACGAGCTCGATGGAGGTCCAGAACCCCACGAGCGGGCAGGTGACCGTCAGCTGGACCGCGACGACGACGTTCACCCAGACCGTGACGGTTTCGGCATCTGAGGTCGCCGTCGGGAGCTGCGTGACCGTCACGAGCACCAGTTCCAAGTCGAAGAGCGGTCATCTCACCGCTTCGACGGTCGCGGTACGCCAAGCCGGCGCGAGCGGCTCCTGCACCGGCGCAGGCGGCGGAGGATTCGGGTTCGGTGCAGCCCCTCCGGGCGGCGCCAGCGGGTTCCGACCACCAAGTGGCACGTTTGCGGGGGGCACATTTCCGGGCGGCAGGGCATTCGGCTCGAGGGCGGGAGCGGGCGCGAGTGGCTTCGCCGCTGCAGCCGGCCGGGTCGCCTCCGGCCAGGTGACCTCGGTGTCGGGTTCGACGTTCGTGGTCAAGGGGGTGACCCCCGTGCTCTCGAAGGCGAAGTCCAAGACCGCGGATCCCAAGTCCACCAAGGGCACGAAAGAGTCCTCGACCACGAACACCACCTTTCCAAAGATCAAGACGAAGACCACGACGACGACCGTGACCTACGGCAAGTCGACGGTCTTCACGACCACCCAACCGGCCTCGGCCAGCAATCTGAGCGTCGGGCTCTGCGCGACCGCGCTCGGACCCGCGAGCCAGACGGGCGCAATCACCGCCACGACTATCAGCCTCCGGACGGCGCCAGCTGGCGGGTGCACAATCGGCGGGGGTTTTGGGGGCATTGGAGGTTTCGGCGGGGCCCGGGGCAGCGGTGGGGGGAGCGCCACCTAACGGATCCACCTCGGGGCGTTCACCGCGATGTCCATCACACGCTCGCGACTCGTGCACGGGTCGTGCACCGGTGGGTGCACGGGGCTCGGGGCGTTTCGGCCGGTTCGATGAGGGTGGCGTATGACTGCTGGAAGGCGGACCGACTTAGCCTCGATCCACCGATGAAGTAGCCGAATAGAGGGTCGCGTATCCGCGGAAAGTGCCTCCCTGCCTGGGAAAATTGCGATGCCTAAGTCGCAGTTCTCACCAGTTCGGGGAGGCACTTCCAGTGAGCTCAGTATCGCGCGGTCTCGACCGGATCTCGGTGACCTTCGACGAGCCGACCCTTGTCGCCGACGCCGGATTGATCGTGGTGGCCACGCTCATGGTCCGCTTGGGTCTCGAGCACCTGGTGAACCAGACGGTCCGACTGGTCGGTCGAGTGGGCGGCGCCAGACCCGGTCGCAAGGTGTTGACCCTGGTGACTGCGATCCTCGCTGGTGGGACCCACATCGATCATGCTGATCGTCTGCGCGCCGGTGCGACTGGGCGAGTGCTGCCGTTCCGCGTGATGGCGCCCTCCACGCTCGGCACCTTCCTGCGTGCCTTCACCTTCGGCCATGTTCGCCAGCTCGACGCGGTGATCGCCGAGGCGATCCATCGGGCATGGCGCTTCGGTGCAGGCCCGGACGAAAAGCCGATGACGATCGACCTTGACTCGACCATCTGCGAGGTCCACGGCAAGCAGAAACAGGGAGCCGCCTACGGCTACACGAAGGTCTTGGGCTACCACCCGATCCTGGCCACGAGAGCCTCGACCGGTGAGGTGCTGCATGCTCGGCTGCGCAAGGGCTCGTCGCAACGGGGCACGAAGCGCTTCTGCCAAGAGCTCGTCGCCCGGATCCGGCGCTGCGGGGCGAGCGGTCCTTTGACGCTGCGAGCCGACGCCGGGTTCTTCAGCTGGGACCTGATCAAGACGCTGAACCGGCTCGGGGTCGCCTGGTCGATCACCGTGCACCTGAACAAGGGCGTTCACCAGGCCATTTGCGCCATCGAGGAGGGCGACTGGGTCGACATCACCTACCCCGACGGCGGAGTGGCCCAGGTTGCCGAGACCGCCTACATCACGGGCGGAGGGACGACCAAACGCGCGCCGCGCCGAGTCCGGCTCATCGTGCGCCGGAGCAGGCTCACTGCCCCCGCCCAGCAAGCGCTGTGGCCGAACTGGCGGCACCACGCGTTCATCACCAACCTCGAGGACCGCGTCGTCGACGTCGACCGGTTCCACCGCGAGCACGCCACCATCGAGCTCGCCATCCGGGACCTCAAAGAAGGTGCGGGGCTCGAGCACTGCCCCTCTGGCCACTTCTCCGCCAACGCCGCCTGGCTCGACTGCGCCGTGCTCGCCCACAACCTCCTTCGATGGACCGCCCACTTGGGCGAGATCCATCCCGAAGCGCAGCTGACCGTCGCTCGAACAGTGCGCACACGGGTGCTCGGGCTCCCCGGCCGGCTCGTGAACAGGAGTGGCCAGCTGGTCCTTCGCCTTCCGGAGCGATGGCCGTGGGAATCGACCTTCACCAAGGCGCTTCGCCGCATCCGCTCTTTGCCCCTCATTGCCTGAGCCCCAGATCGGCGGTCAGGCGCGGCCGCAGACGAGCACCCACGCGCTGACAACCGGGACGACCACGAGCCTTTGATCGATCGCGCCCCATTGCGTCCTCTGAGAACGGGTGCGCTCAGATCAGCAGCCGGCAGTTCCGTCGGCCACGTCATCGGTGGTCAATCGGTGGATCGAGGCTTAGTGCCGGCGCGGCGATCATGCCGACCTGGGAACGTAACGACATGAGCGCCGACGTGGCTGGCAGTTGGTCCGGCGACACCAGCCGGGGCACGAACGAGTTCAGGGCTGGGCTTTGGATGCCGTCCAGCGCTGCAAGGAGGAAGGAGATGACGAAGAGCACCCAGAGCTGGGAGTGCCCCAGAGCAGCGTTCACGACGAGGATCAGCGAGCCGATAAGCAAGCCCGTTTCGCTGACACGCAGGAGGCGTCGGCGATCGAATGCGTCGGCGAGCGCGCCACCGAGAAATCCGGTGAGAAGGAGGGCGACGAGCTCAGCCAGGCTCAGCAGGCCGACGATGAGCGAGGAGTGCGTGAGCTGATAGGCCTGGTACGGGATCGCCACGAACGTGAGCATGCTGCCGGCAAACGAGATCCCGCCGCCGATGAAGAGCAGGCGCAGGTCCCGTGACGTCCGAATCGGCGTGATGTCGAGCCGCGCGCTGCGGCCGAGCTTCCACGTCCGACGCGGTTCGGCCCGTTGGACCTCGGGCAGCTCGGGCAGCTCGGGCAGCTCGGGGTAGCCGGCCATCGGATCAATCTGCCGTACGGTCCACATTCATCCGGTGCCGCAGAGCAGCTCATGGCTAGGCACACCCAGCGGCGACCCATCGACGTGAGACGCCCGAACGAACCAAGCGCAGGTGAACAACCGTCGCCAAGCTGAGCCACGCCATTGCCGCTTGATCGAGAACTTCTACGACCCTGCCCGGCGCCACGGCGCCTGAACTACTTCACCCCGAACGAATTCGAGGATCGACACTCAACCCACATCAGCCGGCCACGTTGTCATAACCGTGGTCCACTGAACGGGGTCAAGGGCACACAGTGGAGACGACGGGACTCGAACCCGCGACTTCCTGCTTGCAAAGCAGCTTGGATTGAGCGCTGTACTCGCCGCGGCTTTCCCAGGTGGCCGGGGAGCGAAAGTGGCGGTACTAGGTGCCTTTGGTCGTGCCGCCACCCAGCCGGTCTGATGACGCACGGAACTTGGCCGGCTCGATCAGCCTCCGAACACCGACCGGTTCGGCGATCAGCTTGGCGCCCACTCACACTCCGTGGGCGTGAGAGGAGACCCGATCCCCGGGACGAACCTGATCCACCACCGGCAGGACCGATCACCCCTGGCAGTCCTCGAGCGACAGCCGCTCAGCACCTAGCAGTCCTGCCAGGCCAGGAGATTGAGATGGCCCTCGGGAGCGCGCTCGTATCGGTCCATCACCTCTTTGATCGACCTCTTGGCCGGCGACGCGTCGGGCCCTTCGATCACGTCAATCGAATACCCAAGCTGCACCAATATGCCGAGCACGTCCTCGCCGCTCATCTTGGAGACCGACTCCAAGGCGGGCGGCGAGAACTCGAACACGATCGTGGGTTCGCTCGATTCCAGGGTCGAGCGGCCACCGGAGAGGACGATTCCCTCGGCCCCCTCGACGTCGATCTTCAGGGCATGGACCGGCCGTCCGCCCAATTCCCGGTCCAACGTCGAGGCCCGCACCAGGTCGTGGTTGGCCAGTTCCCTCGGATCGCCGCCGAAGACAGACACGACGCCGTTGGCGCCCGAGCGGCTGTAGGCGAACAGGCCCGGGTGGTCGCTGAGCGCGATCTGGTGGACCTCGGCCCCGACGACGCCGTTGGCATAGAGGTTGAGCAAGAGGAGCGATTGGTTCTGTGGTCCCGGCTCGAACGCGATCACCGATCCCGATGGGCCGACATGGCGACCGATCTGGGTCGCGAAGTATCCGAACGACGCGCCGACATCGACGAAGGTGTTGCCCGGGACCAGGCGCCGGCGGAGCACCGACAAAACGTCGGGCTCGTAGTTGCCATGGCGCGAGAGGTGCGGCCCGATCGCGAAGTCGGCCGGGTCCAGGTGGAAGACCAGATCGTCGATGACCACCGTCGTCGGTGCTTGGTGCGATCCGCGTTCGTCACCGAGCTGACGTTGGCGGAACTCCGGTGAACTCGTGAAGTGCCTGACCAGTTCGTCTCTCGTGATTCCAAGCTCGATCAGGCTCAAGAAGTCGAGCTCCCCCCTGCGATCGGGCTCCCGGCCCAACAAGAGCCGATAACTGGCCCGCAGATCGGCCGGGGTGGCGAGGGCCCGAACCCCCGGGCGCGATAGCCGCCGGGCCAACGAGAGAACCGTCACCCGGACCCGGAACGGCACAACCCGCCGGAACAGCGCCACGATGCGGCGGCGGATCGAGGCGAACACGGCCATCGCGGCGGCATGCTAACCGTCCCAAGATTGCCCCAGGCCGCGAAGAAAAGCATGAGCGCTTACGAGGTCGCCCGCAAGTACGGGGTCGCGATAGTTACGTCGCCCGGAACGGCATGATGGGGCAGGCCACCGGTGGCCATAATGGTCATGTGGCGGCGAGAATTCACCGACACCCACGGTGGCCGTGCAGGGCTGTCAGTACAGTTCTCGTTCTCGCCTATGTCGTCGGTGGCGTCTCGGGTGTCAGCGGTTCTTCTGTTGTTGTCGGGACTCCAACGCACCCTCAGATCCTCACCTGTTATGAAGAAGCGACGCATTTCACGGGCACTCTGTCCCCAATCGGGCCAAATGACGTCGGATTCGGCCCCGGGTATTTCCCTCAGGCACGCCTGCTCGCGTCCATGAATCCACCCAATTCGAACCGACTGGCTCAACTCACCGGGTACAAGCTCCCCCCGGTGGTCTATCCGGGAGCCACGGTGACCATGACGATCGCGCGTGGCGCGCGGTCCTACGTCGTGCAACAGAACCCATGGTCACCTCGCCAGGGGAGCGTGTCGGTGACATACCGGGCCTGTTTGCACAAGCGTGGGTTCTTCCCGCAGAGCTTTCGGTTCACCGACGGTCGACGGCGGGGCTGCGTTCCGCTCGACTTGCGGGTCGATGGGCAGCGCAAAACGCGGCGCATCGTTCTCTCGTTCTTCGCGGGACCGTGCAGAACTGCCCGACCGGTAGCGCCGCCGCCCATGTGATCTCGAGCCGCGGCGCGGCCCCTTGCCGCAATCTGGACACTCGGACAGACTGCCGGGGTCAAGTGTGGGGCCCGACACTCGAGCTGTGAGGCGGGTCGGGATCATCGAAGAGTTGGGGGACGATGCCCAGCGTGACGGACAACACCGTGAGCACCAACGAGGACCCTGCGCTCGCCGATGGGCGGTTGTTCGACTCACTCTCTTGCCTCACCCCGCGAACGGTGCTTTATGGCACCCTCGCCTGGATCGGGCTGTTTGCCATCGGCAGTGTGGCATTGGCCAATCCCTTCTTCACCGAGCGATCCGCGGGAGCTGCCCTCGATTACTGGAACACGATGTACCTGCATGGACTGCTCATCGGCATGGTGGGCATCGCTCTACTTGTCGGGATGATGGCGTTTCACATCCGCTGGCGACACGCCTGGGTCCTGGTCGGTGGCGGCGCCATCCTCGCCACGTTGTTCGCCACTGTGGGTGGCATCTTCGATCGGGACGCGTCGCCGACTTCCGCGGGCATGTGGACCCAGGTGACTGGTTTCTTCGCTTTGGACGAGATGCTTGCCGTGGTCGTGGTGGCCCTTACGATCGAATGGTTCGCGCACGCCGAAGGGTCGCGCCGACTCAGCTTCCTGGTCGCGTGGCTGTCGGCCATTTCGATGCTGATCGCCGCGGTGATGGGTCACATCGCCGGATGGCTCCTGGACTACGGCCCGCACCCCTGGTTCGTCGTCTCCTACGCGCGCTTCGTCGGGGAGAAGGTCAGCGATCTCCAGGCCAACCTCACGGGCTCGCACTCGCACGAGATGGCGGTCGCCTTCAGTTCCTTCGTGATCGCCGCCGGCGTCGCCTTCGTCGCCGAGCGCCAGGACCGCGCTCCGGGCGGGATGATCCGTGGCCTGGGTCTGTCGGCCGCTGCCTTTGGCGTGGTGGGGTTCACTGTCATCTACGTCGCCGCCGGGTTCACCCCCTGGGCCATCCCGACCATGTTCAAGAGCGCCGGAGGGACCAATGGGATCGCGGCCGACGACCTGGTGACCGGCCTTGCCATGGTCGGCAGCCTGGTAGCAATCGGCGGGGCGCTGTTGGCCAAAGTGACCCGGCCTATTTGGCCGGTCGTGGCCGCCGCGTGGACATGGCTATTGTCGGTCGGCCTGGTGGCGGCGAGCGGGTACTGGATCGAGCTGCACGAGACCCACTTCGGGGCCGGCGACCCAAAGGCATCGGGGGCATCAGCGGACGCTGTGTTCACCTGGTTCCACCAAGACATCGGGCTGTTCCTGCTGCCACTCGTGACCGCGGTCATGTTGGCCACTGCCTATCTGGTGGACTCACGTCGTCGGACCGCGGTGGCGTTGACCGCCATCGTCGGCAGCTCGATCCTGTTCACAGGTGGGATGGTCTATGTGTTCGTCGACTCGGCCAGACATGGCCCTGGGTATGTGATCTCAACGATCGGGCTGCTGCTCCTGGGCTCGGCCCTGCTCGGTTCCATCTGGTGGGGGTTCGCCGCCAACTGTCTCCGCAACCACCGCCGGGCTGCCCCGCCGGCGCCCTAGGGGGGACCGACCGCCAATCCGCGGCGGCCATGTTGGACACTGACAGCGTCGGTCTCGCCAGCTCGGGCGGCATCGTTGGTTGCCGCTGTGCGGGTCGGTTCAGAATGTCGGTCATTTCGTGTCCTCAAGTGACGTTCGAAGCGATAGAGACGCCGCCACGAGCGCATTTGCCTCCTGTCTCAGGCGGGGGTCAGGTCGAAGGACCAGTTGGCCATCGGCCCCATACGGCTCAACGTCACCGACATCGGCGCGCTGTCCGGCGTCGCTTGCTTCAGGCCCATCTCCACGCGAACGGATGAGGGGTCGACATCGATCGACAGGCCGACCGGGTTGTAGCCGAGTGCGCCGACGGTTCCTTCGATGCCACCGGTGGCGCCGCGCGCCAGGGCACCAACGAGGCCCGGCTGCTCGGGATCAAGCAGACCGTCGACCACTGGGGTGAAGGTGACGGTGACCTGGTTGCCGTCCACGTTGACGCTGCGGTCGAAGCCAGGCGGCAGTACGGGCGTAAACGCGAGCAGCTTGGCAACCGCCTCCGGACCTGTGCCGAGACCGAGTGCTCTGGCCACCCGCTCCCCGACGACCCAGGCCGGCATGATCCAGCCCTCCTCCATCGCCGTCTGGCCGAGCCTCTTGTCGACGTGCTCGGCGATCGACCCCTCGTTCGCTGCCGCTTTCAGATGCGACTGCATGAGAAACTCGCGCGCCACCGCCGCCAACGCTCCGTCGGTGAGCTGGTTCAATCGGAACTCGGGCCGGAACGGTCCGCTGTAGTCGGCGAACAACCCGGGCGTCTCGCCGCCGCTGATCGCGTTGGGAACCCCTGCGAGCGGGAGCCGGCTCACGTACTCGGTCCGGGGGATCGGTCCCACGGGCTCATGAGTGTCGCTGATCTCGATGGTCCAATGACAGTGCGGATGCCTGTCCGCCGGGACGCGCGGTGGCCGATGGATCGGCCGGATCCGTGCCCGCGGGTTCGTAGCGAGGGCGGTGGCGTCGAACGTCGGATCCTCAATCGTGTGGCACATGTGGAACACGGCCGCTTCGCCCGCCGGTTCGACCATTAGGAGGGCGCCGCAGTGCAGCAGCCAAAACTCGCCGTAGTTCGGGTTGGCGGGATCGATGCGGTAGGCGACGTTCATGAACCCGTGCACGAAGCCCATGTCGAGCTGGAGCGCCTTCATGATCGCCGCCACATCGTGGCCCTCGATGCCCATAAGCCGCCGCATTCGGTTCGTGTAGACGGGACTCGAACCCATCCACTCCTCGATCGTGATGGCGGTGCTCGTCTCGGCCGGGATGCCGGCGCCTGCCAGCGTCGGGCTGCCGCCCGGGCTGCCCAGCATCCCGCTCAGCATGTACTCATGAGTGACTGCGAGCAGCAGTGGACGAGTCAGTGACTCCAGGTCAGGAAATCCTGTTACCACCGGCAACCCCCTTCTCCGACTCAACGATCGGAGCCTGCTTCCACTAGCACTTACTGTTCCGAGGCAAAGCAACAGTTAGATCATGACAAGTGGAGACGACGGGACTCGAACCCGCGACTTCCTGCTTGCAAAGCAG
>Ga0116219_10000524_pt1 | contig 39850 bp, 30 predicted proteins | sample Sb_taG_4_FD_91019 | JGI IMG/M metagenome (GOLD analysis project Ga0116219, IMG submission 91019) | Peat soil microbial communities from Weissenstadt, Germany - Sb_50d_6_BS metaG | ecosystem: Environmental > Terrestrial > Soil > Wetlands > Peat | place: Germany: Weissenstadt | collected 2010-09-21 | reverse complement strand
TGCGTTCAGGGTCTTCTAGGTGCATCGCCATTTTCAAGATGACAGCGATTGGGTAAGTTGGGTAAGATGAAATTTTGCCCAGCATGCCCAAATTGACAACTGTATTTAATCTATGCAAATAATATAGAGTATACAAGTTTTTAATTTCTCTATATTGTGATTTGATAACCTTCCGATTCGACTTGTGGCGTAAGAGTTTACGGCAATTCCGAAGACCCTGAACTCACTGCCTTGCGAGCCGCACTAAGTCTTGTTAAACTGCGTTCGTAACCTTCAGAATTTTCTGAAGTCAGTGGCGGTTGCGAGGTATTTGGATGCACTCTTAGTCTTCAGTTTGAAAATGGATGCTATCTCGGTGTGGGGTACACCTCCTATCTCGGATGAGGGAGGTCACGATGGCACGCATCATTGGCAAAAGAGCGCGGTACCACAGACTATCGATTCACCTCCTCATCATCGCCTCTCTGGTTCAGGGGATCACTCCAGACCAACACAGTCTCGCCTCTCTCAGGCTCTTGCATATCCTTTTTTCGAGCCAGGACTTCTCCAACTCCCCGGAAGATAAGGACGACTCGCCGGAAGAGGAGGCTCTGTCGACCGAGCCTGAGAATGGATTGGTCTCACGCCTTCTGGAAGGGCGCATGAAAGATCCCGCGAGATTGATCGTGCGGAGGAGTGGGTTCGATCTCCTTCGGTTCCGCTGTCCCCCCGGCAACCTCCTGAACCCAGCTCGCCTCAACATCCTGCTCTGTCGCCTTACCTGCTGAGACCTCGACCGCCCTCAGCGCCTGCTCGGTGGTCTCCACCGGGTTTCAGCAGTAGTGGCCCTTCCAGGGTTCCGACGCTGCGTCGCCACGCCCACGCTTAGGCGACCGGCAGGATTGAATTCACCTGCGCCACGGCCCTCTGCGGGCTTCGTCATGCGGGGATGGACTTTTGGGATGCGGATTGCAGAAAGGAGCAGGCAATCCACTGGCACGCCATCGCTCGGAAGCTTTCTCCAAGAACACCCTTGTGGACCCATGCCGCCCGCTCATGCCCTTCAACTCGCCCTGCGGTTGTTGATGCGAGCCCGCGAGTACTCCCTGGAACTCGACCGCAATGACTGGGACTTCGCGGTCGATCTTCAAAGCTTGCGAGTCGCTGGACTAACGAACAATGACATCCGCTGGCTGCTTTACCAGGATTACGTGGTGCAGGCTGCCGAGGTAACCGGCCCCGCGGACGACGCGCGTTGCTTCCGGCCCTTGGGGAGACTCGCGATTATCGAGGAGAGCTGTTTCATACTCACTGTTGGCGGGGTTGCTCTTGCGAACACGTTGGAGGGCAGGCCTGGGACATCTACTGAGCATTCCAGGACTACCGACTCTTGTACGGCTGAGCGCCCCACCAAGGCTATACCCCTGTGGGACAAGGATCGGCGGATTCTGTACTACAATTCACTGGTCGTGAAGCATTTCAAGGTGCCGGCGCCGAACCAGGAGACTATCCTCGCGACATTCGAGGAGGAAAACTGGCCGTCACGGATCGATGATCCACTTTCTCCTCATCCCGCCATCAATCCGAAGACGCGAATCCATGACACCATCAACTCCCTGAATCGCAACCAGAAGAATTCGTTGATACGTTTCATTGGGGACGGTTATGGCGAGGGCGTGTGCTGGGAGCCAACGGATCATGCAATGTCTCGTAATGAGATGCGCATGATCGTGCGATAGTCTTCCGTCTCCTCAAGAACATCCGCTCTGAATTCAAACGCGAAGTTGTCCTACCTCGGACGATCACCTCGCGGATGATTGATCTCCGGCAAATCTCCACCACCAAAGAGTAGGGGAATTGATCATCCTAGGCTTTGGTTGGCGACCCGCTCGCGAGCAGATGGGTCAGGCACGGCGCAGGAGAGACCCACATGCCGACCTTCGTTCCCCCCGGGCTTGGCTGGCATCGCGACCTGCCGGACTGGCGAGACTACGGCTCAAATCATGACGAGGTTGTTGCGATCCTCGCGGGATTGCGCGATCGCGGATCTGTTCGCGGCAATCCTCCGCTCTCAGTAGATTGGAGTGAATACTTCCCACCCGTGTCGAGCCAGCGTGGCCTGCAAGCGTCCACCGCCCACGCGATTGTCGGACTTGTCGCGTACTTTGAGCGACGTGCTTATGCGCGTCTGTTCGAAGGATCTTCGCTCTTCCTGTACAAAATGACTCGCCTGCTCCTGCAGTGGACAGGCGACTCGGGAGCGACTCTGCGCGACACGCTCAAGGCCCTGATTCAGTTCGGCCTGCCACCCTGCCGGTTCTGGTCCGTTGACTTGGCTCACTTCGACGACCAGCCCAGCGCCCATCTCTTCTCCTATGCTCGAGAATACCAGCAACTCCGCTACGTTCGCCTCGACGCATCGGGAGCAGATCGTCGAGCGACCCTCATGACGATCAAGCGGTTCCTGGCCTCTGGGTTCCCAATCGCTTTGGGATTCACGGTATTCGATTCGTTGGGGGAGGATCCGGAAATCCCATTCCCATCGATCTCCGATCGGGCGATCGGCGGCCAGGCGATGATCGCAGTAGGTTACGACGATCGTCTGGGAACACGCTCCGGCCGGGGCGCGCTTCGCGTTCGCGGCTCCTGGGGAATGGAGTGGGGCGACAATGGGTATGGATGGTTGCCTTACGGATATTTCCAAGAGGGACTTGCAGCCGACTTCTGGACGATCCTCCGCCCCGACTGGATCGAGCTGGGTGACTTTGTGCCTTTCCTCTGATCCTTCGGTTCCCTCTGTCGTTGCTCGACGATCATGTCGCCGCCCCGACCGATTCCATTGCTGATCCTCGAACAAGAGCGATCGAGCGAACCTCCAGGCCAATCACCAGATCGCCACCAGGTTGCCAGGAGTAGGAGCTCACTGCGCTGCCACCAACTCCGTTACCCGACAGGTTGGCTGCGCCAGTGCGGTAAACTCCAGCAGAAAAAGAGAGGTGACATCAATGTCGGCCAAGACCCCGCAGGGGACCGAAACCTTCCAGGAGGCCACCACGGCTCTTCCCGCAGACTGCCATGAGAACTGGGGTCAAAATCACCACGATTGTCTCGGGTAGTGTGATCCCGGCGCGGGCCGGCAGAGGACCAGTTCTTCAACCATTTCCACTCAGGCAAGGGGAGACTCACGTGGCAAACGGAACAACATCGATCAGTTACAAGCTCGAAGCCAATGTCGAGGGACTGAAGCCCGTCAGTGACATGTAAACTCATCCTGCTCGACTTGTCTTGCTTATCCCATTTATTTACACCCCAGATGGTTCCCATCGCGGATGAGAATCCATGCTGTCCAGAGAAGCGATTCGCCAGGCCCTTGAGCGACTGAACACTTTACTCGCTCCAGCTGTTGAGCGGGTCGAGCATGGGCTAGGCGTGAAGTTCGGCAATGCCCCTTTCCTCGGGCTGTTCGTGGAGTCAGCCGATGCCCTGCGCGGAATGCAGAACCCTGCAACAGGCGGTTCCCAGCCTGAACTCATCGAATGGCCGCGCCTGGTTGCCGATGATGTTCTTCTGAAGACTCTCAAGCAGGTGATTGGACAGCTCGACACCACCGATTTCGGGCTCTTGCTCCTGGCATTGGCACCGGAGTTCAACACCGGTTACGAGAAAGTATTTGGGTTTCTCCAGGATGACGTCACGAGGCGCAGGGCGTCCGTCGAGCTGGCTACCTCGCTCTTCGACCCCAACGGCGGCTCTTGTGTGATTCCTCGACTCAACGGTTCGGCCCCGCTCTTGGCCAACCGGTTGATCGAGCTGGCCGAGCCATCCGACGGACGAACGGGACTGACCGCGAAGGTCCTTCGGCTCGATGAACAATTCATGCGTTGGGCCTTCGGCATCAACGCGCTCGATCGCCGACTCGCTGGCGTGGCCGAGTTGACACAACCCAGGTGCGACCTGAAAGACATCCCGGTTTCGGATCATCTACGTTGGAGCCTGGAGCGGATCGGGCGGCTGAGCCCGGTACGGCTCTATCTTCACGGGCCAGATAGCCGGATCAATCAACGTGCCGCTGAGGGACTGGCCAGGCTGCTTGACAGGCGTTTGCTCCTGGCCGACGCCGGCCGTGTGGTCTCGGGGGATGGCTCGCCCGTCGAAATCGCTCACTTGCTGCTACGCGAGGCCAACTGGTTTACGCACCTTCTCGTGCTGACCAATCTCGACGCGCTCCACGCTTCCGAGCGAAAGAGGGGATGGGAACAGCTCTCCTCGGCCCTGGGCAAACAGGCCACGAGTCATCTTGTGATGATTGGCGGCCGCCCCGCGCTCCCTCCGACACTCGATCCGCTGGCACTGATTTCGCTCGAGATCCCACTCGGTGATACGGACGAACGATTCGAGCACTGGGCCGACGTGCTCAAGCCTTTGCCCGCTCGGGTCAGCGCCGAGGACATTCAACTCCTGGCCGACCGCTACTCGTTAACACGAACCCAGATCGAGCTCGCATCGGCCGAAGCTGTAGCCCGCGCAAAGCTCCGGGCCGCCCAGACCGAACCGATGGAGGAACACGAAGTCCAGTTCGAGGACCTGGCCATTGCCGCCCGTGCCCAGGGCGGTCACGATCTCGAAACCCTGACCAACAAGATCACGCCCCGAGTTCGTCTTGATGACGTGGTACTGCCGGAAGACATGCATGCTCATTTGAACGAGATTGCATCGCGCGTCTTGAACCGCAATTGGGTGCACCGGGACTGGGGCTTTGCCCGCCGCCAATCACATGGTCTGGGAGTCAATGCCCTGTTCGCGGGCCCACCCGGCACCGGCAAGACCATGGCCGCCGAAGCGCTCGCCCATGCTCTGGGCAAGGACCTCTACAAGATCGACCTCACCTCGGTTGTGAGCAAGTACATCGGCGAAACAGAACAGAAACTTGAACAGGTCTTCAAAGCTGGTGAAGCAACGCAAGCCGTGCTCTTTTTCGATGAGGCCGATAGCCTGCTGGGAAAACGATCCGAGGTGAAAGACGCCCACGACCGTTACGCGAACCTGGAGGTCAGCTACTTGCTCCAGCGCATGGAGCGATACGACGGGCTGATCATCCTGGCGACTAACTTGCTGGGAAACCTGGACGACGCCTTCCTGCGACGGATGGCCGCCATCGTTCATTTCCCCCAGCCCAGCGCCGGCGACCGCCTGACTCTCTGGCGCAAAGCATGGCCGACCGACGAGAAAGGGAGACTGACTGTTCCGTTGGCGTCCGACCCTGGATACGCCATCGACTTCGACTTCCTCGCCGAGCGGTTCGAGCTGACCGGCGGAAACATCAGCAATGCCGTGATCACCGCCGCGTTTGCCGCGGCGGACCGGCACTGGTTCCGTTTCGTGACGATGTGGGACGTTCTCCGTGGCGTCCGCCGCGAGTTCCAGAAACTCGGGCGGGTGATGACCGACAGAGAACTCGGGCTCGACCAGGTGTCAGTTCCGCCCGCTCGTCCGCCCGTGAACGGGTGGGCCGCCGGACCGAGAACCGATGCACCGGAGAGGAGACAAGGGCTTGGTAAGGAGCTGTCTCATGAAATACTCGAGGCCGGATCTGAACAGCGAGCCGCTGACTCCGGAATTGCTGCTCCAGCTCCAGCGTCAAGCCGGCAATCAGGCAGTACTGAAATTGCTGCGAGCGTTCCGCCAGGCAACCGCGACACCAGCTGAGCAAAGCTCAGAGCGGGACGACCGAGTGGCAGTTCAACCGGGAGACACGTGCGTCGGGCTGAATACGTCAGATGAACCGGAACTCCTGAGCACGACATCATCGCAGGAGCCATCGAACGGGAACGACGGACCAGGTCGCGCTGATTCACATATTGAACAAGCGAAAAAAGGCGAATTTACAGCAAGTTATAAATGTTCTCTGCATTAAGAGCTTAATACAACACATATACGTTCAAGTCGTTGTTTGTGGTTCCGCCGACTTTGGGACTGGCTTGTGCGGTTGTTCTGGTGGCTGGTGCGAATGGTGACTTTTGGCCTGGTGAAACGGCGAAGTGACACGTCCGCGGGCAGTTGAGAGGCGGAAAGACATATCGGAGGATCGATCGATGGCGAGGAAACAACCGCCGATGATGAGACCCTTGGTCGCACCGAGAGCGAGTGCTCGGGCGACATCGTCGATCCTCGTTGCTCAGCGAAAGCCCAGCAATCGTGGTCTATCGGCCCTGTTTCGCATGACCAAGGACGAAGGGCCGTGTCCCAAGTGCGAGGAGACATTGCATCGGAAATCCGGTCCCGGCCGCGACTCGACTGAAGTTCCCCCAATCGTCTACGACGTGCTGCGATCGCCGGGCCGGCCACTGGATCCCCCATTTCGTGCCGAAATGGAGCATCGTTTCGGGGGGGCGGAGTTCGGCAACGTGCGTGTTCATGACGACAGCCGTGCCGAGCAATCGGTCAGCGCGGTGAATGCAAGAGCATTTACCGTTGGCCCGCATGTCGTGGTTGGAGACGAGTGTAGGTCGCCCGCGAGCACGACAGCGAAAGCTATACTGGCGCATGAACTCGTACATGTGATTCAGCAGACTGCTCATAGAGAATCCTCCCACGTCCAGAATTCCTTGACGATCGTCTCGCCCGCAGATGCCTCCGAGAAACAGGCAGAAGCAATCAGCCGTTCCTCCGCGCAATCAGGCGCTCAACGCCCGGGAGGGCTTTCAGTTCGTGTCGCCCCTCAGCCAGTACAGCTGTCGCGTCTTCAACATCCCGAATGTCTGGAGACCTGGAATGAATGTGTGGATCAAGGCTGGGTTCCCAGCTGGAAGTGTACCGAGTGCTTCCGGTATTGCGATGCCCAAGAGGGCCAATGGCCATCGGATACTTGCCCGGAACGACGCCGAAGGCTTCCTTCCTGGGACGCGGTACGCGATGCTGTGCTCGCCCTCGGGCTATCCCTTGCGCTCGTCGTAACTGTAGCAGCCGCGCTCGCCGACCCAGAACCCGCCACGAAACTCGCTCTAATCGGCCTCACTGCGGTGCAGATTTCCACATTACTTCGACTCGTGAAACATGACGGCAGCGCGTCCCCACAGGCGTGAAGTTTCCCATGCTCCACCTATTCAGCCAACTCCTGAGAGACTTCCTGGTGCAGCAGGGCATCGTGCTCGCCGGTCGCGTGACGCTCGGCCCTCCAGACCAGAAGTATGTCAGCTCGCTGCCCCAGGGGCAGTCGTTGAATGTCTATCTGGCCGACCTGCGCGAGAACCGCAAGCTGCGGTCCATCGAGCGGAAGCGCGACCAGCCAGTGAACGGAATTCTCGACAAGATTCACGAGTCGCTTTACCCAGCATGGGTCGACGCTCATTACCTCATCACCGCCTGGGATACTTCGAACGATCAGAGCACTCGCGCCCTCAAGGAACATGAGATCCTCGCCGCCGTCTCCTCGGCGCTGCTCGCGGGCGATCCGTTCACTCCGCGCGAAGTTTACCCTGATCCCACGGATGCCGATCTCGCGCCTGTGGAGGCAGCGCGAGCCGCGGCGCGGGCCGCGGCGCAAGCCGCGGGGGCGACGCTGGATGAAATCGTCGCGGCCGGTGACCAGGCCGCGGCAGCCACTCGCAAACAAATCACCGATCGCATTCTCGCGCCGCTCAACGCGTGGCCCGAGGAATTTCGCCTTCCCGGCTTGCCCTACGAGGTGTTGCCCCCCGAGGGATTTCACAGACTGTCGGACTTCTGGACCAACATGGGGACCGGCAGCATCTGGAAGCCGGTCGTCTGGCTCGTGGCCGCCGTGCCCGTCGAACTGAAGCCGCAGTTCGAATATCCCATCGTGACGACAATGAAAACAACGATCGGTCAGACCGCCGATGCGCCGGGGCAGAAGCTGATTCGCGCAATCGACAAGGATGGTTTCCGTAGCGGCACGGATCACGAGTGGTACCAGATCGGCGGCTTCGTCTCGAAACTCGGTGGGCCCAGACCGCTTTCACCCGTGAAAGGCGCCAAGATGATCCTCCAGACAGCGGGCGACCCGGCCACCGTTCCTCCACTGGCGCCGTTGCGGATGCAAGAAACACGCACCGACGACAACGGCAAGTACCAGTTCCTGTTCGCCGGTCCGCTTCGAAGCCAGCCTCGCCGATTCCAGGTGATCGCCCAGGCCAGGGGCCTGAAAGCGGACCCTCTTGATGTCGTCCTGTCCCCCACGGAACCCTTTCCGCACGACGTGGTGATGCAACCCGTGTGACCCACGATTCAATCGGAGTTCCCGGCAACCCGTATCCCTTAGCGAGCAACAAGGAGTTACAGCATGGCAGTCGCGGTGTCTTACCCAGGCGTTTACATCGACGAGTTTGCCCCCGGCGCGCCAATCCAGGCGGCGAGTACCAACATCGCTGCCTTCCTCGGGCCGTTGCTCAAGGGGCCGGTCGTGGATCCAGCCGGTCCGATCAAGGACCCGATCAAGGTCACGAGCTGGGATCAGTTCAAGGTGCTTTTCGGAGCGCGTCCCTCACCCGGCTTCTTCACCTGGTATGCGGTGCGCGGGTTTTTCGAGAACGGCGGAACGGCCTGCTACCCATTCCGAGTTACGAACGCGACCTATGCCAGCTCCACGATCCTCAACGCCACTGGCGACACGCTTGCCGACGTCTATGCCGATGAACCGGGCCTGGTCACGACCCCGATCCTTGTGGAGTTTCAACAACCTCCCGATCCGCTCCTTCCGGCTGGTTCCACCCTGTTCTCGGCCGTGGTCCCCGGCGCGGACGTGAACGGAAGCACGATCACGATTCCGCGGAATTCCGCGAACTCAGGGAACCCCGGTGATGCCCGGCTCTTCCGCGTTGGCGACTGGGTCGTCGTCAGCGCCAATGGCCAACCGCTCGGCAGTCCGGCCCGCGTGCGGAGCGTCGCGCCGGACGGCCTGGTGATCGACGAGCGTTATGGCAACTTGTCGGGCGCCGAGGTCAAGCTGGTGTACATTCCCGGAGGAGACGTGCGCGTTCTCGTGCCGGTTCGCGCGGACCAAACCCCACCCGACGCACTCGCGGTGGGGACGACGATCGAGTTCACGGGCCCGATGTTCCCCGGACCGAACAACACCGACGTTCAGGTCATTGACGCGACCAGGCTCGAGCAGATCACCCAGGACTTTCGTACCTATCGCCTGACCCTGCGAGACGGCTTCCGCACCCAGGTCGATCCCACTACGACCGTGGCCGTGACGACCATCACATTCCACGTCGCGATCTCCCAGGGAGGCTCGCCACTGCGGTTCAATCACCTGTCATCAGACCCGGCAAGTGATCGCTATTACGTCGACGAAATCAACGCGGCCAAGCATCTTGTCACGGTCATGGCAAGAGATCCCATGCCGTTCGTCCCACCCGATGGGCTGGTGCCCGCGTTCAATGCGGTATCGATCAGTAGAGGCAACGCCGAGGACCTTAATGGTCTGACCGACAACGACTTCATCAACGGGCTCAATATCCTGCGGCATGTGGCGGACGTCCGGTTGGTCAGTTCGCCGGACGGCTATCCGCGAGATAGCGGGGCCAAACCAGCACTCACCTCGGCGGTCCAGGCCGCAATCATCGCGCATTGCGAGCTTATGGGAGATCGATTCGGCGTGATCGACTCCAAGCCAAATCTGCAGTTGTTTGGTTCCGGGAGCATCGAAATACAGCGTGGATCACTCGATTCGGCCCGCGGTTACGCCGCGCTCTATTACCCGTGGGTGCGGGTCAACGCGGCCGGCAGCGGTCCGCCGCTCTTGACTCCCCCGTCGGGCCACATCTGTGGACTGATGGCGCGGGTTGACAACTCCAGGGGCGTGTTCAAGGCGCCAGCGAACGAGATCCTGCAAGGGACCATCGGCGTCGAACAGACCATGACCGACGCCGAGCACGGGCTGTTGAACCTGCAAGGCATCAACATCATCCGCGTGTTCCGCGAGGGGGGCCGTCCCTACGTCTATGGCGCCCGCACCACCGCGACCGATCTCAACTGGAACTACGTCAACGTCCGGCGGCTTTTCCTGTTCCTCGAGAAGTCGATCCAGGACGGGATTCGCTGGGCCGTGTTTGAGCCGAGCAACATCAGTCTCTGGGACAAGCTTCGCCAGACCATTTCCGCGTTCCTGGCCACTCAGTGGAAAGCCGGGGCTTTGTTCGGGAACAGTCCCAAGGAAGCCTACTACGTTCGAATCGATGAGATTCTGAACACGTTCGAGGAGCAGCGGCAAGGGCGGCTGAACATCGAGATCGGCATTCGGCCCACCTACCCCGCCGAATTCATCATTGTCCGGATTGGCATCTGGCAAGGCGGCTCCGAAGTGACCGAAGGCTGACCCTTAACTCAACATCCACGCCTGGCGTGGCTGGAGGTGCATTGTCATGGCTGCTCGAACTCCGCAAGACCCCTACGCGAATTACAACTTCGTCGTCGAGATCGGGGGACAGATCCTCGCCGGGTTCAAGGAGGTGTCCGGACTGGACTCCAAGATCGAGGTGATCGACTACCGGGAAGGAGGTGAGAGGTACTTCCCCGTCCGCAAGCTCCCCGGCAAGGTGACCTTCTCGAACATCGTGCTCAAGACGGGCGTGACCGACGACGTCACGCTCTACAACTGGCATCAGGACTGGGCCAAGGGTGCAGATTCGGCCGATCGCAGGTTGGTCCGCATCGTGCTCCAGGACCGTGCCGGCAACGAGAAGCGATCATGGAAGGTCCGCGAGGCATGGCCCGCCAACTACATGGGGCCTACATTCAACGCCGAGGCGCACGAAGTTGCCATCCAGACGCTTGAACTGGCCCACGAAGGGGTCGACCTCGAGTAACCACCGTCCGAGTACGTCACGACCCGGGTCTCTTTTTCACAACTTACTCCTGAAAGGAGCGAACGTGCCCGTCTCATACAAGAAGCTCTCCTGGACGCTGAAAGTCGATGGCACCGACAGCCTCAAGTTTCCGGACATCAAATCAGCAACGCCGTTCCTCGGAAGCTTCGACTTGGCCCCAGTGACAGTCTCGAAGGTCGATCCTCAATCGGGCAATCCGCCGAATGCCCAGCCGACGTGGATCAAATTCGATTACCCCGAGATCCCAGACGGCTTTCCCATCGTCGCCGTGATTCTGAAAGTCGATCCCGACAGTCTTGCGCGGGTGAAGGACCCCAACTTCACTCTCTACGTCAATGTGGTTGACAAAGATGAGATGCCTCAAGGGATACCTCGGCAGATGTCCGTAGACGACGCCAAGAATGGAATGGTCTTCATCGATGCCCTGAAGGATTACCCCCCTCCTGGGGACAAGAAGTCCAAGATACTCATCGAAAACACGTATCCGGTCGACCTGACGATTCTGGTCACAGTCGTCCTGGGCACGAAGACCGCAGCCGCAACTACCGCGAAAGGGACTCCGACTCCGGCAACCCAGGGAAAGCAGCCGACTCCTCCAACACCGTCGCAACAGAACAGTCAGACATATCAGGGTGAAAAGGCTGATTGAGGCATGGCTATGTTCCGAACCGAGTACGAATTCGTCCTGCCGCATGGATACCTGGACGAGGATGGGGAACTGCACCGAGAGGGGGTGATGCGTCTGGCCACCGCGGCCGACGAGATTCTCCCGCTCAAGGACCCGCGGGTGCAGAAGAACCCGGCCTACCTCGTGATCATCGTCCTCTCCCGGGTCGTCACTCGACTCGGGAGCCTGGACGGGATCAGCACCAAGAACATCGAAAACCTGTTCGTGGCCGACCTGGCGTTTCTCCAGCGGCTGTACAACGACATCAACCGCGTGGATGCGGACGCCCAGGCCGACGGAATCGGCCTCGCAACCAACGGGAGTACCCCCGTCCCGGGGGGATACTAGGCTACCCGATCAACCAGCTGGTCGAGGAGGTAGCCTTCGTCTCCTACCACTTTCACTGGTCGCATGACGAGGTGATGAACCTCGAACATGCCGAGCGGCGGCGCTGGGTCGCCGCCATCTCCACCATAAACGAAAGGATGAACGGCGCATGATCGTAGTCCGCCCACATCCGTTCGGAACCATCGCGTTCCGCCCCGTCACCGCCGGATTCGCTCCCCGGCCGACGGTGGCGGACGGGTTCCGCCCGGTGGTGGCCGGGCAGTATCTGCGAACGTCCTTCGACGTCTCGCCAGCCGAGCTGAGTCTCCTCGGTTCTCCGTCGCAACAGTCGGCCTACTCAGTCACGGTCAATTTATCACCCCAATTCATCTGGAAGATGATGAGCGCCGTGGCCGGGCAGGCGCCCTCGACGCGCGATGGATCGCACGCCATCCCCGGACCAGTGCCCCAGAGCGATTCGCGGCCAGTCCAACCTCCGCCAGCTCCGCAAACGGACGATGTTTTCGTTAGTGCATCGGTGTCAGCGGCGGATGGCACATCCGCATTCCGCTCCACTGGTTCCGACCGCTTTCAGAGGCTCGAAGAGGTTGTTCGCTGGCTGATGCCGGTATCCTCACAAACGCAGCTCCCGCCGCTCGACCGCCGCGAGGACGGTATCTTCAGCCCGCTGCCGCTCAGGTTGCGCGACGATCCTCGGGTCTCGGTCGACCAGGCTGATTCCATCGTGACCGAGATACTTCGCGGGATCATTCGCCGGTCGTCAATCCCATCGACAGATTCGGCGGTATCCGTCTCCGACTACTTGAGGCACCACCCGGCTTATCCGCGTCCCTCGGGCCTTCTTCCGAACGAGTTCGCTCCGCTTTCGCTCTTCTTCCGCGGGGATCGATCGGCATCGAATCGTTCCGCCGGTGCCTGGGCGCCATCCCTCGTGGGACTGCACGATCGCGATGTGGTTCATCCGGATCACCTGCTCGTCGCAAACCGGCACGGTGAACAGCGACAGCGAATGCTCTCGGGCGATTCCTTCTTGAACGTCGACTTCCTGGTTTCCCCGCTCGCCCGCCGCGTGGCGGAAGGCTTGGCGTCCGAGAGTGTGCCTGGGTCACGCGATGTCGGAGCCGAACCTCGAGAGCTGAGGACCCTGATCACCTCCAGGTTCGGATTCGGCGGAATCGCGGCGGTTGGAGTCAATCGGCCGTCTGACCTCTTGCCCCTTGTTTGCCAGGTAGTCACCAACGACGCGGCGGGCGAACTGCGATCGATCGAAGGCGATTCCTTCTTGAACGTCGACTTCCTGATTTCCCCGCTCGCCCGCCGCGTGGCGGAAGGCTTCGCGTCCGACAAAGCGCCTAGGTCACGCGATGTCGGAGCCGCACCTCGGGAGCTGAGGACCCTGATCATCCCCAGGTTCGGATTCGGCGGAATTGCGGCGGTCGGAGTCCATCGGCCGGCTGACCTCTTGCCCGTTGTTTGCCAGCTAGTCACCAACGACGCGGCGGGCGAACCGCGATCGATCGAAAACGCCGGGTCCCTTCTCGGCGGGGCGGAGATGGCCGGGACGTTTGCCTCGTCGCTTTCCGCGCGACACGGTCGCTCGGTTGATGCCTTCACCGAGCCCGGCGTTCTGCCCGTCGTCGTGCGGTCGGCGTCTTCGGCAGCCGCCCCGTCGTACCCGGCCCAAGTGAGTTCCCAATCCTGGACCACCCATGCGCCGGCTGTGAATCCATCGCGACCGTTCTCCGACTTGCCACCTGATCTCGTGCAGAGATTGACCGAACAGATCGTGCGTTCGCTCGACGCGCGCACCCTGGCGGCTCGCGAACGCATGGGGAGGTTCTGATCGATGGGACTGGAAAAAGCCAAGATCCTCAGCGTTGACGGCGCGGAGATGTTCACCGTCCTGTTCAACCCCGAACAGTACACGCTCGACCGCAAGAACAACTTCGCGCAGATCACGGTGCACGGCCTGAGCTCACCGCTGCTCCAATTCTCCCACGGTGAATTGAAGACACTTCAGATGGAGCTGTTCTTCGACTCCCGCGAGAAGCACACCGTGGGCAACGTCACGCGCACCGAGGTGAACAGCGACGTCCGGGACGTGGTCGACAAGTTCCTGTCTTTGATGGACATCGACTCGAACCTGCACGCCCCGCCCGTGCTGATCTTCTCGTGGGGCCCTTCGCTCTCATTCCGATGCGTGCTCGCGTCGGCCAGCCAGCAGTACACGATGTTCCACGAACGGGGCTACCCGCTGCGCGCGAAGCTCAACGTCACCTTCCAGGAATACACCAACCGGGACCTCGAGGCCCGGCAGGTGAACCGCCAGACGGCCGACTACACGAAGACGCATCAAGTGGTGGAGGGCGACACCCTCGCCGGATTGGCCTTCTCCGAATACCAGGATGCCACCCTGTGGCGTCCCATTGCGCTGCGGAACGGGCTGGACGATCCGCGAAAGCTGACCGTGGGCCAGATGCTCGTGATTCCCCGACTGCCTTATCGTGCCGCCGGTTCCGACCAGACCTTCGGATGATGCGACATGAAGTATGATTATTATGTTCCTGACTTTCGCGTGCTGATTCACGATCAGCCCATACCGGACCCCCTGCGGCGGGTGATCACCTCGGTCTCGCTGACGACGGGGCTGGAGGGGGCGGACCGGGTCGAGATGGGCATCGCGAACCAGGCCCGGATCTGGCTGGATCATCCCCTCTTGGCGGTGGACACGAAGAACCCCACGCCCTTCGCGCTGGAGATGGGATATCATCCCGGCAACCTGGTTCCCATGTTCTTTGGGGAGATCACGGGCATCACCGCGAGTTTCCCAAGCAGCGGAGTACCGCAGCTCACCGTCACCGCCCAGGACAAGCGCAATCGGTTGAAACAAGGAAGAAAGGCGGGCTGGCACCGGGAACCCATACCTGGCATGGGCAACCGCCCCAAGCCCGACGATCAAGTGATCAAAGAGGTCGCCGATATCAACGGGCTGCAGGTCAGGCGCGATCAGCCGGGCAAGCTGCTCTCAGACATCATCACGGCCGCGGCTCAGGTCGGACTGGCCAGCGACCCCGATTCGCAGCAGAAGGCGATTCGCCAGCAAATGAACGAGAGCGATTACGACCTGCTGCGGCGGATCGCCCGCGAGAGCGGCCTGGAGATGGTCGTCGATCACTCGGCGAGCGACGGCGGCAAGACGCTGCGCTTCTTCTTTCCGCCCGATCACATCGCCGCGGACGTGGAACTCGAGTACGGCTATTCGCTCATCGAGTTCACCCCGCGAGACAGTTCGGTAGGGCAGGTGCAATCGGTGTCCACGAACCTGCTCGTCCCGGCGACGGGCAAAAAGTATGGCGTGTCGCTGGAGGTGAACGACGCGCAGTCGGTCTTGACGCTGAAAGTAGCGAACACTCCGGCCCCCGCCCAGAAGTCCGACGGCGCCGTGGTGCTCGACGAGCCTCTCACTCCGGCAACGGCTCCGCGCCGGCTGCTAGGCGAATTGCTCACCCGCACCAATGAAAAGCTCACGGGCTCAGGCAGCACCATCGGCGATCCTCGCATCCGCGCGGGGACGGTGATTCGCCTGACGGAACTCGGCGTGCGGTTCGGTGGTCTTTACCGTGTGACGTCGGCGACGCACACGATCGACGGCAGCGGGTACAAGACGCGGTTCGAGGTACGCAAGGAAATTGGACTGAATGGGCTCGCGGCGATCGTGCAGAAAGCGAAGCCCGTCCGGAAGCCCTCTCCCGCCAGTTCCTGATTGGAGTTTGCTCGTGAGCCGTTTCGACACACGTGATGACTCGGTTGATCCAATCGGCGGGGGCATGCCCCTCTCGGGCGTGGCCCTGGCCGAGGTGGTGGAGAACATCGACCCGACCAACCAGGGTCGAGTCCAGTTGCGATTGCCATGGCTGCCGGATGTGGAGCCATGGGGGCGGGTGGCCAGTGGCTCCGGGGGCCCAGGCCGCGGGATGTACTTCATCCCCCAGGTGGGCGACGAGGTCCTGATCGCGTTTCACCACGGTGACGTCCGTGAGGTGTACGTGATCGGCTCGCTCTGGAGTTCGCACCACGAACCGCCCACCAAGAGCACGCTCGACCCGAAGAACCGCCGCGTCATCCGCACCCCCATCGGGCATGAGATTGAGCTCGATGACCTGGATAAATCGGTGACAGTCAAGACGGCTACCGGAAATACCCTGCGGATGGAGCCCAGCCAGATCGAGATATCGACGAATGGAGGAAGCACCAAGGTCGTGATGGAAACGAGCGGGGCCGTGTCCGTGACCGCCAACGTGAGTATCGCGATCAAGGCGCCCAAGATCACGGTGGAGGCGACCGAGCTGGAGCTCAAGGGTTCCACCGTCAAGCTGACTGCGGACGCACTCTGCCAGATCCAGGGTGGAATGGTGAAGATCAACTGACCTCGGAGACAGAGCCATGCCGCCTGCCGCGCGTGTAACCGACCCAACCAGCCATCCGGGAACGATCGCCGGGCCTGGAATTCCGACTGTGCTCATCGGCGGAATGCCGGCGGCGGTCGTGAATGATACCCACGTGTGCACCTTCCCGCCGCTGGCCGGACCTCATCCTCCCAACCCGATCATCCTCGGCTCCGCGACCGTGCTCATCGGCGGAATGCCCGCGGCCCGCGTCGGCGACCCGACCGGTTGCGGCGCCACCATCATCAGCGGAATGCCAACGGTCGAGATCGGCGGCTGAACACATCCACTGGCTTTACAGGCGAGACACCGAGATGCCCGATCGGCCCAGGCGGAATGACAAGGAAATCGATCGACCGTTCCTGGGACGCGGATGGGCCTTCCCCCTCCGGGTCAGCGGCGGCGACGTGGCCACGGCGGTCGCTGAGAAAGACATTGAACAATCCATACGAATCATTCTCGAGACGGCGCCCGGCGAGCGGGTCATGAGGCCGGATTTCGGCGTTGGGATCAGAAGGTTGGTGTTCAGCCCGATGAGCTTCAGTACGATCTCCGTGTTACGGTTCCGCATCGAACAAGCGCTCTTGCTCTGGGAACCGAGAATCGACGTCAAGTCCGTGAAGGTTCGCCTCGATCCCGATCAACCCGGCTTGCTCTCGATCGAGATCAGCTATCTGGTCCGAGCCTCCAATTCAATCGCCAACTTCGTTTATCCGTTTTATCTGACGGAGGATCGCCAATCGTGATCGAGTACCGTGACGGCAACTGGAAACTGGTCTCGACGAACCCGGCGGGTCGGCTGTTGGACCGTCTGCCGGCGTTCGTCCCGGACTGGTCGCCAACCGACACGGGACCCGGCCGGGCCCTTCTGGAAATCGCCGAGCGATTCACTGCCATCCTCGCGGAACGACTGGTCAAAGCTCCTGACAAGGCCAAACTGGTATTCCTTGATGACCTCGGGGTCGAGCCGATCCCGCCGCAACCCGCCCGGGCACCGGTCGTGTTCGAGCTGATGCCTGGAGCCACGCATGCCCGGGCCCCGGAACGCACCCAACTTCTCGCTCAGGCGCAGGATGGAGGCCCCAACCTGACCTTCGAGACCGAATCCGAGATAGGCCTGGCCGCGTCTCGACTCGTCGAGGTCAAGGCAAGCCTGACCGGAAATCGATTCGTCGATCACTCGCAAGACGTGACCGGGGAAAAACCCTTCATCCTCTTTGCGTCTCCCCAGTCGATCCCCCGGGAATTGTACCTGGCGCACGACCGACTCTTCGCCGTGACGCCGGAATCCGTGGTGGAGCTGCAAGTTGAGCTGGCACCAACTGCGGCCAAGTCGGAAGCCGGCCCGCCCAATCTTCGATGGGAGTACTTTGACGGGAGAGACTGGTCCCCGTTCGCCCCCTTTCCACCCACGAAGGGCCCGTCGCCGAGCACACCGGCGCCCCAGCAGGAGACCATGCCGCCTCCGGACACCGGCGAGTACAGCGATGACGGCACACAAGGGCTCTCGCGGAGCGGAACGATCAAGCTCAGGGTTAGCAACAAGCCGGCGGATCAAACCACGATCAGGGGAATCAAGTCCTACTGGATCCATGCTCGCGTCACACCCGACGGTTCAAACCAACCGGCTCCCCCGCGGTCTACCACGGGAATCACCCCGCTCCTCATCGACCGCTTCAAGCTTCAGGGCGTGAGCAAGGTCGGCGGATTTCGGCTTCATCATCCAGGGATTGAGACGCTGATCGACACGAGAGGCGGCGCAACCCGAAAGATACGCGTTCGACTCACGGACGATAGCGGCACCCCACTGGCGCTTACGGATGGGACGAATAGTTTGACCATCGCCGACCTGAACGACCCGGGAAACGTATTCACGCTGGGCACGAGTCAGAACGAGCTGGACACGTTCGTTCTCGAAACCACCACGGCGAAGGCTATAAGGATTCGCGTGAGCTTGGGAAAAGTCGACTCGCAAAGGCGATTGAACGGCGCGCCGGTCCGGAGCTGGGACTTGTCCCCGATCGACGTTCCCCGGCTGGACCGAAGCTACGACCTGGAACTCGCCCGCGGGGGGCGGCTGCCCACCATGGCGTTCGCCAACGGTGTCGCTGCCGACCCGACGGCGCCCTTCCAGCCGTTTGGCCCGCAGCCCCAACCCGGCGCGACGCTGCTCTTCGCCTGCCCTGAAGTTCTCACAAAGCCGGGCGCCAAGGTCACGATCTTCACAGATGCCGCGATCAACAACCCTGCGGAAAACCCCTTGAACCCCACTCCGACCGTACGGTGGGAGTACTGGAACGGCATGGTCTGGGCCCCGCTTCCGGACCTGACGGCTTCATCACCGGAGGTTCAATCCTTCTGCAAGCCCGGCGAGATTCAGTTTATCGTGCCCCAGAATCTCGCCCTCAAGACCGTACTTGGCCAGGAGCAGCTCTGGGTGCGTGTGATGCTCGCGAAGGATGGGTATCTGATCCCGCAGAGCGGGCAGGCCAAAGCCGGCACGAAGACGGTTTTTTTCGACAAGGTGTTTCCGCCTGTTGTCAAAATGTTCCGCCTCGGATATGAGTACATCTCGCCCGCGGAGCCGGCCAGGGCGTGTGTGTCGCGGCACGACTTTCGCTGGAGCGACAACACCACGGCCGCCGCGTTCGGGGGCAACCCATTCGAGCCGTTCCCGGCCGCCGATGATCTTCGGCCAGCCCTTTATCTCGGCTTCACACGCGCCCTGCCGTCGTACCTGATCAGCCTCTTCATCAATGTACACCGCACCGTGGGAGAACCCGACCTGTCGTGGGAATACCACGACGGCAACGGCTGGCGTCGGCTGACTCTCAAGCGAGAAGACACCAAAGGGCTGTCTCAGCCCGGGCTCGTCCAGTTCGTCTGGCCGGGGACGTCTCTCAACGATCCCGAACCCGTGACGAAAGCGGAAGGAAATACGATCACCTTCCTCGACGCACGAGTTGCCGCCCGGTTCCGCCCGGGAGACCCGGTCGCGGTCTTCGATGGCGATGACGCGGAGGCAGGTACGGTCCAGTCGATACAAGGCGGCTCGCTGACGCTGGACGCGCCGCTCGAGAAAAAATTCACCACGTCGGCCGTGGCCGGGCCCTCGCCGCTACCCCGCTTCGGCACTCCCCGACACTGGGTGAGAGTCGTCTGGCCGCGCGCGGATGTCCCCCAGCCTGGCGACCCCGACGCGGTGAACGTCGCCGGTATCTACTTGAACGCCGTGTGGGCAGAGCAGGCGAAGTCGGTGGCCAATGAAATCGTCGGCAGCACGACTGGCGTGGCGGGAGAGACGTTCGACCTGGCCAACCGACCAGTTCTGGCTGGCGAGAAGGTCGAGGTGCTCGAGCTGGACGGATTTCTGGCTGAAGCGGGCCAGTTCGCCTTGCGCCAGGAGCTCCAGAACGCCGGCCAGGCCGAGACGGACCTATCCCTGGAACGTGACGAGAAGACCGGCAAGGCCATCCGCGCCTGGGTGACGTGGCAGGGCCGGCCCAACTTCGCCGGTTCCGGCCCGGACGATCGTCACTATGTCCTGGAACGCATCCGCGGCAGCCTGCAATTTGGGGATGGGAGGGCCGGCCGAGTCCCTCCTGTGAATCCGAACAACGTTCGTGTGAGCTATCGGACCGGAGGTGGAAAGCGAGGCAACCTGCCGGAACGCACGTTGAACGTGGTGCTGGGCAGCGTGACCGCGGCGCAGGTCGTCTTCAATCCCATTCCCGCGGGGGGCGGCGCCGATGCGGAAATGACGTCCCTCGCCGATAAGCCCGCGTCCATCCTGGAACGCGGGCCCCAGCTCATCCGCCATCGGCACCGGGCGTTGACGGCCGCGGACTACGAGCAACTGGCGCGGAGCGCGTCGCCGGGAGTCGCGGTGGCCCGGGTGGTCACCCCGGCAAGCTCCGGCTGCATCGTGCCCGCAGGGTCTGTCCAGGTGGTCATTCTGCCGCATTCAGACGCGCAAGTCCCCGAGCCGGCCCCTTCGCCGCAACTGCTCGCGTACGTGACGGCGTTCATCCAGAGCCGCGCGCACTACGGCGTCGCGGGCGGGCTGACGGCCATCGGGCCGACCTACTTTCACGTCGGAGTCGACGTGACGCTCGTGCCGGCTTCCGCCGAGCTTGCGCGGCTGCTCTCGAGGGATGCAAAGAGGTCAATCGCCCAGTTCTTGCATCCGGTCGTCGGCGGGCCCGAGGGCCGCGGCTGGGGATTTGGGCAGGCGGTTTATCCATCCGATCTCGTCAAGTGGCTGCATCAGGATCTGAAAGAAAACCTTGCCTACGTGCAGGACCTGAGATTGCTAAGCGCCGGCGACGCGGTTCCCGAGCAACTCGATATCCCCCCGGATCAGGTGCCCTGTGCCGGCCCGATTCGCGTGATCGTCCTCACCGATCTGGAGGTGAATCGATGAGCCTTCCGCTGCCCCGTCTTGACGATCGCACCTGGCAAGACTTGCGAGACGAGGGTGTTTCGCTGATACCCAGGTTCGCCCCCACGTGGACCGATCACAACGCCAGCGATCCGGGGATCACCCTCGTGGAACTGCTGGCCTATGAAACCGAACTCGCTTGCTTCCGGCTGGATCAGGTCGGCGAGCCTTTCTCGAGGGCCTTCCTGCGGCTGCTCGGCGACTCGTACTTGCCGGTCGGCCCGCGGCCTGCCGCAACCTTGCTCCAGTTCGATCCACTTCCAGGTCAACCGCCGTCTCGGGCCGAGTCGGTCGTCGTCGCTGGCACCTACTTCGTGCCCCGCCAGTCGCCGACGAATCCCGGGACTGGCCCGCGACCAAAACGCATTTTCGGGATCGGTGACTCGGTAGAGCCTTATGCCATCCGGTCGGCCGGCGAGCCGGACGAGCCGCTGCTTCAGCCTGCCTCGCCTCAAGAGCTTCCCGTGGTTCCCGAGTTTGGATTCCGCGCCGCTCATGACCTCTACCTCACCGGAATCCGCCTGGCCGCCGTTCAGTCGTTCGATGGACAGGACTTTTGCGACATCACGAATCTGCTTGTCCGTTCCCAGGCCGCACCGGTGTGGGGCGAGGCCCCCGTCGATCCCGCCGGGAAAGCCGCGAACCAGCAACCGGCGATCTACCTTGGCTTCAATCTGGCATTCTTCGACGCCACGCGTTTTCCCCAGATTGCGAAGAACGATCCGGTTTGGTCGCTGACCCTCTGGTGCGTGCCGGGCAGCTTCGGTCCGGCCGACCTGAGCTCGCCGAAGTCCGATACGTTTGAACCCGAGGACGATGTGGTCGCGCCGCCGCCCGTGACCTCATCCGTCACCAATCCACAACGCGGTTTCCAGCCGTATGACAAGAATCAGCAGCCAGTGCGGCACCATAGCGTGCAGGTCACCTGGGAATACCTGCTCAATGGTGCGTGGCGGGCCGTGCCCGTGTCGGACCCGTTCCGAGACGAGGCTCGAGGGTTCACCCGGCCGGGCCGTATCGTCATTCCCGGCATCGTGTTCCAGGCTGCGGCATCCTCGGCCGACAGTGCGAATCAGGTGATTGGCGCCATTCCGGCCGGGCACTTCTACCTCCGTGCAAGGTTGGTCGCCGGCCTGCCCGACGCGGCGCCGACCGTTCGGGGCTTGTTCGTCGATGCGGTCCTTGTGGAGCAATGGGACCAGGCTGCGACGCCGTTCTATCAACGGTCCTTTCAATCCAAGAACCCGCCAAGGGTTGCTCCCCCTGGGTTTCTTCGGGACCTGAGGATGGCCGAGGAAGCGGAAGACGACGTCAAGGATGCGGCGCTGGACCTGGCTCGACGCGGGTGGGGGCCAGACGCGGCCGGCTGGGGCAACTGGCCACTCTGGGGCGACGACGGGTTCGACCCAACTCGTCCGTCGAAGAACCCCAACTGGGAGGTGGACTACTCCGGAGGCTATTCGCAGAACCGGATGAACGCGGTGATCCTCGGTGTCAGCTCGGGCGATCCGAACCAGGAATTCGCTTTGCCCTGTCCCCCCTCGAACACGCTATTCAAGCCCGAGTCTCCCGACGACGAGGACGATGGCCCGGCGATCAGCGTCATGACCGACGGTCTTCAGGTCTGGACGCTGGAGCCGCCGTGGGGTTGGGTCCCGAACGACTCGGGGGGGCCTCGGCAGTACAAATGGCGGGCGCTCAGGTGGGAACAGGTACCCGACCTGCTCCAAGGCGCTCGAACCGCCCCCGATTTCAGGTACGAGCCGACGCCAGTCGACGCGTCGAGCCGGTCGCGGTACACGCCCCCCGGTCGGATCATCTTCGGGGATGGCGAGAACGGCCGCGTGCCCCCTCCGGGATCGCTCATCCTCGCGAGTTACTCCTGGACTGTCGCGGACGCGGCGAATTTCTCGGCTGGGTTCGTCTGGGCGCGATCCACCGAACGAGAGCCGTACCACCCGGAACAGGTGATCGCATACCCCACCGTGCGATTCCGCAACCCCTTGCCAGCCGAGGGCGGGCAAGACGCGGAGCCTCTTTCCCAGGCCCTCCGGCGGATGGCGAGTGAGTTCGAGGGTCCGGAGACGTTGATCGATCTCGCAGAGTCCGGGGGGAGGAGCACGCTCGACGGGGTCGACCTCACCGGAGTGGAACCTCCGGCGATGGCGGTCAACCTGCTCGACTTCGAGTGCCTCGCGCGGTCCGTGCCGGGAACCGAAGTCGCCCGGGCCCGAGCCTGGGCCAACGTGGATCCTCGGTTCCCCGGAGTCGTGACGCCAGGGGCGGTCACGGTGGTGATTGTCCCTTCGCTGCCGGCCGATGCTCCCACCCCCACCAATGGTTTGATCCGCCGCGTTCGCGCGTTTCTTCAAGAGCGAAAGCCGCTGGCTTGCAGGCTCTTTGTCGTGGGCCCGGGTTACCAGTCGGTCGGGGTCCAGGCCACACTTCACACAACGAGGACGAAGGTCGACAGCGTTCGCCAGGCAGCGGACGCGGCCGTACGCACATTCTTGCATCCAACCGAGGGAGGATTGTCTGGGGCTGGCTGGCCGTTCGGCCGCGATCTCCATGCCGGGGAGTTGATGCGGATCCTGGCCGGGGTCAGCGATGTGGTCCACGTGACCGGATTGCAGCTTGCGGCGGGCGACGGCCCATGGTCCGACGCCCCGCTCAACGTTCCCCCAAGATGCCTGCTGAAATTGACTCAGCTTCTTCTTGACGTGAGGGGAGACGCATGACACCTCTCACACCGAGCTATGGCCCGAAATTCCGACCGAACGATCGGCTGACCGGCTCGAACGTGTCCGAATGGCAGCGAGTCTCGCTGTTCGCCGCCGCGCGCCATTTTCAGAAGCTGCACCGGCTTTACGGAGTCGCGAGCGGGCTGATCGTGACGACCGAGGATGACACGATCAAGGTGTCTAAGGGAGTGGCCTTCGACGGCTTTGGGCGGCCGCTTTGCTGGCCTGGATCAAAGAAAGAAGACATCATCGAAGGCCGAGATGAGTGGTTCAGCACCGCAGAAAGTCGTGCTGAAAGCCGCACGTTGATCCTTCAAGGAGAGGAACCAAAACACCTCAAAGAGCTGTTGAAGCTGCCGGTGCCGGCCCCCCAGGCAAGCAAGCTGGCTCTCGTCGAGCCTGAGTGCTCCATCCAGCCTTGGGACGTGCCACTCGCCACGCTCAAACAGAAGCCGGCCAACGGCGTCTCGGTCCTGGAGGAGCCCGACCTGGCGATTCGACCGCTCACCATCCGCACATTCCGCCGCCCCTACATCGCCACGGGAACCTTGCCCAGCGGGACAACGGCCGTCTCCCTCTCGGGCGCCATCGGCTGGCAAGTCTGGATCGACACACAAGCCGCGGGGTTCCTGCCACCATCGCCGGGCGACGAAGAGCCGGTCGACTCCGGGCCCGAGCCCAAGCGCGAAAAACGACCGCCCATCTATCTGGTGTCGATTGGCAGCCCCTCGGCCGAGGACAGCCAGCGATTCCGTACCGGGCAAGCCGTGCTTGATCCGACGAAGAGCATTCCCCCGCAACCACCGCTGGTGTCGGTGTCGGATCCGGCTCACGACGGCTTCCTGCTGTCCGTGAATTACGATGCCACGACCGAAAACGTTGATGAATTCTTCGCGACGCCCCTGGAAGTGTGGTGGATGGGCATCGAGCAGCGCGCGACGGACGCCCAACGGCGACAACCCGCGGTTGATCAGACGGAGATCCTTGACATGGGACAATCGGTTGCCCGAAGACAACTGCCTTGGCGGGTCTTTGCCGACGACCAGAGGCTGACCGCAACGGACCTGAACGACCTTCAGGACACTGTCCGAGCATTGCAGTGGATTCACAACAAGTCCCTTCACGACTGGGGGGTCGCCGAGGGGTGCGCGGTCAGTGCATTGCCCGACCGGCCCGGCGTCATGGTGCTGCCCGGCTACGCCATCGACGCGCAGGGACGAGAAGTGATCATCTCGGAGACCAGGCAGCTCAACGTCCCCGCGCAGAAGGTGACCAGCAGTCCCGACACGAAGAAGACCTGGTGGGTGACGGCGTCTTACATTGAGAAAGTGGCGCCACGGCACCAGGATCCGTCAAGCCGGCAGGAAGGTAACCCCGTGCGCCGGCTGCCAGAGGCCGCGGTCGGCTGGCGCGACCCGGAAGAGAATGAAAGCGACCTCCGCCTGATACCAGGCCAGGATGTGATCCTGGCGACGGTTGAGCTCCAGCAGGGCCAGGTTCTCTCGGTGTCGACCGTCGGCCGCCGCTCGGCCGTGCCCCCGAAGCAGCCGTACATTTACGCCGGCCGTCAGAAACTGGATCCGGCCAAGCTCGACGCGAGAACTCCCGATCTGAAAACCGATTCGCCGCTTCGTCCTCTCTCAGACGACGATGAATGGGCCTGGGCCACAATCGATACGTCCGACGCGGGATTTGTCGGCGTGCCCCGCTATTTCTTCACGATCGAGTGGAACCAGGCCAAGGTTCCGGCCACCATCGCGGCCCAGCCCTTTATCGAGAACCCGCAATCGACTCAGTTCTACCTGACGCTGCCGACCTCCTGGCTCCCGGGCGATGATCAGAAGTCCCAGGGTCTCCTGGCCTGGTGCCTGCTTCTGCTGCTCCTCTTGTTCCTGGCGCTCGCACTTCCGGGACTCTGGCCGGGCGACTCGATTCCGGCCTGGATCGGCAGCGTACTCTGCGGCCTTGCTGTGGTCCTGACTGGCGGTCTGGCTGCGCGAAGAGCGGGACAACCGCGGGCACTCCAATCGCCAACGACCACCGACCTCGACATGCCGGTCGCCTGGGAGACCGTGGTGAAGAACTGGCTGGGCAAGGTCCTTGGCAGGTTCTTACCCCTGGGCTTGTTTACCGATCCAGGCGCCACACCGGCCGTACGCCGGTCGAGAAGGCTCGCAACCGTGGCATTACCGATCCCGATGCTCCTGGTCCACCTCTTCCGGTCGCCGTTGCTCCAGAACTTCTCGTGGCTGAAGGTCGATCCGGTATGGATCTGGATCGTGAGCATCGCGTGCGCCGTCCTGGCCGCGGCGCCCAGTTTACTCACCGCGATTCAACAACGCTTGCAGGGTGCCGGAACAGAGTCCGAAAGCAAGAACGATCAGACGGATGAGCTGCCGACCATCGCCTGGATGGGCATCGAAGTCTGAGAATTATCATCCATGTATCAGTACTTGAACCAAGACAACCAGTGGCCACGCGTACGCCGGTTCGGCCTTGAGGTCGATGCGGATTCGGGAGCGCTTTCACTCCGGAAGCTGCCGGGCCCGCCCAGGCCGATTGCCCGAGCGCCGGGCGAGCCAGCCAAAGAGCCAACGGCGGCCGGGATCGCGGTGGGACGGGATGGCTCGATTTACCTCTCGTATCCAGACCTCCATCAGGTGTTTCGCGTCGATACGTCAGGCGGGGTGGCCAGACCTCTTCGGTGTATCGAATCCCTGGATCCTCCCATCCGGCAGGGGTCTGACCTGCGATTGATGTCCTGGGGAGATGGTTCCGGAGTCCCGACTTCGGGAAACAACTTGGTCATTGTCGGCGCCGACGGCACTGGCCTGCTCCATATACGGATCTTTGACGCCGGTGGCAACCGAGTCACGGACACGGACGAGACGAAGCTAACCACAGCGCCAGCCGGGGCGATCCCGACCCTGACGGGGAAACTACCGGGCCTGTTGCCCCCGCATGTGCTGACCGGTGCCGAGAAGGCCCAGGTTATCACCGGGGTGACATCAATCGTCGGTCAAACCCCTCGAGGGCTCGCCTTCCAGCAATGCCGCAATCGACTCTTGATCGCCGACACCTTGAACTCGCGGATCCAGGTGGTCGACGGCGTTCAAGAGAGAGTGGTGGCGATTTGGGGGCAAACATGGCCTTACCAGACGCCTCGACCGTGCGGGGAGTACGGGGGCTTGAACGGCCCGGAACAACTGGCCTGCGATCGCCCAGGAAACGTGTACGTGATCGATCGTCTGGCCAATTCTCCGGCAAGGGTTGTCAAGCTCACCCGGGACGGGGAGGTGGAAAGGACGTTCGATTGCAGCACTGTCGACCCCGTCCACATCGCGGTCGGCCAGTGGAGGTTGCCGGCTGATGAGAAGCACCACGAAAGTGTCTTCGTGCTCGCGCTCGATCGGGCTTTGAACGTGCTGCGGTTATTCGTGTTCGACCCGGACGGCAAACTCCTTCTCAAAGATCCGTTGAAGCTGATTGGTCCCGATTTGCCCAAAACAACCGGGGCACCTTCCGTGGTCACTTTCGGATTGTCCCCCTCCTTGCCAGCAGGAAAAGGGAACGCGGCCAATCCGTCCGGCCCGGTGACCGCGTTTAACGTCATCGGAACCACCGCAGTGGTCGCTCTCGCTACGGCGAGATCGCGGGTGTGGTGCTTCGATCTCGCCGACCTGATGAACAGCGGCGACCCCGGCGCGGTCGAGTCGTCGTGGTTGCCGCTCTACGATGGCCCGGCCGTGGCGCTGGGGGTTCGAGGTGAACCGGACAAACCGCATGCTCCGGCCGACCTTCTCCTCTTTGCCGGACCCGGCCTCGATCTGCTTGCGCTGGCCCACCGCGGAGCCTACCGCAAGCAGGGGGCGTTTCTCGCGGGGCCCTTCACCGGCAATCGAGACCTGGCCACGCAGTGGCACCGAATTCGCTTCGACGGCACGTTGAGCGACAACGGGCACGTGCAATGGTTCACCCTCAGCCGCGCCAGTGCGCCCCATCCGTGGTCTGCCCCGCCACGCCCCAGAGCCGACCGCCTGCCGAGCTGGTACCGCGTCGAGACGCAGCCCGACCTGTTCGCGAAACTGCAATTCGCGCCGAACTCGGAGGCCGTAGACGCGCCCGAACCCGACGAGTTCCATCCGGTCCGGCGGCCGGGCTCATGGGCTGCAAGCCTGACCCAGGACCGTACGCCCCCCGGCCAGTGGTTTGCTTTTGAGGAAAACCAGTTTGATGGCCTGGTCCGAAACGACGGCGGCACGCCGAATCAACCGGCGGACCAGCTCTGGGTCTTCGGTCTGATCGCCGCCGACGGCAAGGACTCGCCGGTCTTTCATCAGGCGCGTCTGGAAAACGACGTCGATGGGTGGCTTCTCGACCTGCCCGAGGTGTACCAGCGAGGCCGGGCCAGCCGGGCGCTCGTCCGGGCCGTGCTCGCCCTTCTCGAGTCTCGGTTCGAGGACGTGGACGAGATCATCGACCAGTTGCCTGCTCTGTTCTCGCCCCATGCCATGGTGGCTCGCTACGGTCGCCAGAGTCCCGAAGTCGACTGGCTGCGCGCCGTTCTTGCATTACCCACGCAGCCACGTCTCCGCAATACGGAAGACGACCGAAAGCGAAACACCAAGATGTTTGCCGAAGGTCCGTACTGGCTGGCCCGCCGGGGCACTCCCGAAGGCCTGCGCCGACTGGTCTGGCTGGCCACCGGCGTTGATCTGGTCATCGAGGAGCCCGGGCTGTATGACCTGCCGCAAGTGGTCGGCCAGCCGGACCTGACCGAAACCGAGTCCCCGGGCATAGACCCGCAGGACGGCATCGGCAACGAGAACATCCTTGGCTACTCTGCTCTTCCCGACCCCGACGACCCTCGGCCGCGCCTGCCGGACGATCTCGCCAACCACTTCGTCGTTCGTGGTTACGAATCCGACCTGATCGACCCCGACCTGCGGCAACTGGTCGAGCAGGTCGTCCGCCAGTCGGCCCCGTCGCACATGACCTATTCCATTCAAGTGATCGAACCCCGCGCGCGACTGGGAATCCAGGCCCGCCTGGGCATCGACGCCGTGGTTGCCCCTCGACACCCAGCAGACCCGTTCACCCTCGACGCCCAGCCCGGGCCTGACGCCCAGCTCGACCCCCGGCCGCTGCCGCCGACGGTCGGTGCCGCACACCTGAACCGACACACCCCGCTGCTCTGATCCAGGGAGAATCTTCGATGCCAAAACCGCTCAACGGAACCGCTCATGACCACTGGCTTGACCGCCTGGCATCCCCTGTGAAGAACCACTTCTTCTACGGAATGCTGCTCACGGACGAGGTCTTCCAGACCGAGCAAAGGTATCTGGACGGCAAGCGCTGGTTGATCAACCGGCTGGCGCTGGGCGAAGGGGTCCTCGCCGGCCTCGATTTCGACATCGATGATAGCGGCACCAAAGCCAATCCCCAGCGCGATAAGGTGCCAGAGAATCTCGTACGGCTTTTTCCAGGAGTCGCAGTTGATGGGTATGGTCGAGAGATCGTCGTGCCCGACCACGACCGCGGAAATCAGATCGAGATCATGGCCGAGGACGAAGAATCGCATAAGTTCTGGCCGGCGAGCCAGAGTCTCGAATTCCTGGGGGCGCTGAAGATCACCAAACCCGCGGATGGGGTACCTCCCCAGCCCCCGGTCTTGCTCGAGCTTCAGATCGCCAGTGCTCACGAGCCGGCCGATCCGGCGCCCGTGAAGGCGGGACACTGCGGTAACGACTGTGAACCGAGCAAGACCCGCGAGCGGTTCCTGGTCCGAGTGAAACGAGCTGATTCGCCGCCGCCATCTCCCGCTGGACACGCCCTGGACGAGGAGCCCAATCGGGAGAGTCCCCAGTGGCCAAAGAACGGCAACCTGTCTGATGTTTTCCCGCCCGAGCCCTCCGAGGGAGTTCAGCATCGCTGGAACGCCCAGAATCACGCGGCACTGGTTGGAGCAGCCACACCACCTCAACTGGATAAGGACGCGCGCTGGGTCACTCTAGGATTTGTCAATCTGACCCCAACCTGGACCAACAACACATTCAAGCCGCTCGTTTTCCAGAAAGTCGACCGTTACTACCGTCAGCTTTTCAGCAACGACTCGCTTTCGCGCCTGGTCTTTGGCCTGGCCGACCGCGTCGACGAGGCCTCCAGGGTTCGAATCCTGACCTACTCGGCCACCGAGGACGGCTCTGGACAAAGCCAGACCGGGAACGTCTACCAGCCACTTGCGAAACCACTGAAAGTCAAGATCGTCAATAGCAACGGCGCCGTACCGGACAAAGACCTGGAATCGATCCGCGTCCGTTTCGAGATCCAATCGACCGACGGGGGCAAGCTCTCCGACGTAGCGTTTGTATCCAGGAACCCCTATGATCAGGATCAGCCGGCCAGGACCTCGATCGACGTGGAGCTGGACAACACCGGTCTGTCTCGAGATGTCTTCTGGCGCTTGCACAAGACGCCGGGCCCACACATCGTGTCGGCCCGGATCATCCCGGCCAGGGAAGACGACCCCCCATTCCACCCCGGCTCTCAGCTCCTCTTCCACGCGACCGCCAGGCCGACCGCGCCGGCGATCGTCGGCATGGAGCTTCACGACTGGCACACACCCATCAAGGACGAGTGCATTGAATGGAAGAAGGGGTGCGCCAAGCTTCAAATCATCTTCTCCCGAAAGATGGAGCCGGAGGAACTCAAGACTCCGGAGCACTGGCTCAGGGTCTGGCGTATTCACATCCACACCTGCGACCCGAGCAAGGTCGACTACCGCGTCGTACCCGAGCGCATCGGGGCCGACTACAGCATGTACAGCTCCGTCGGGGGTACGCACGACGAGCGCGGCGCCTGGTATGTCGAGTATAGGCTCCCCAACCTCCTCGACCACCTCCACGATCATTCGCTCCTCCGCCTGCTCGTGGCCATACGGCCCTTGGACAAGCTGACCTCTGTTTCGATTCCCGAGCCCGACCCCCTCGACCCGAACTGGGTGCGCTACCCTGATCCCCAGCAACTCTCGCTGAGTCTCGCCGGCTCCTTTCTCAACCCGGCCGACCGGCAATCGCTCTGGAATGACAACACACTCGCCCACCACGGCGCTGCTCACGAACCCGAGCCGAAGCTCATCTGGGAGAGATTCCAGCCCCGCGAGGTTTGCTGGCCCTCGGGTAACGGCGTGGAAGGAGGCGACTTCCCCCACGAATTTCACAAGACCTTCGAGTTCCGCCTGCCGTGTGGTTGCTGACCCGAACCCGAAAGGAGCTCAGACATGTCCCAGAAACGTCCTCTGGCCGAACTCGATCCTCTCGAGCGATCCCGCTTTTTCCCGCGGCAGATCGTGAGCCCTGCTGACCTGTCCCGGGATCAGAAGTACCTGCTTCAGAAAACTCGTCGCCACAACCGCCTCCTGCATACCTGGGGAATTCGACTCGGCTTCGTGGCCAAACCGATCCTAAAATCGGAAGCCGAAGACTGGATCAAGTTCGGAGTTCTCGCCAAGGGCATCTGGGCAGAGGACTACGTGAACTACTGGCTGATGGTCACCCCGGGCTATGCCCTCACTCCGCTTGGCGACGAACTCTTTTTGCCCCAACGGTTGTTCCTTGACACTCACCAGGAGCTGGACGGTGCCCTGGTCGTTCAGCCCGGCTCGAGCTCGGCCTCGATCAATCCCAGGACCACGCCCACCGGAGAGAATACGCTCTTCTTGGTCGTCGAAGCCTGGGAATCTGAGGTACACCCTGTCCGGGCCGCGTCCAACCGCTACGGCGATCACCCCGATCAGTTCGAATACTCGGCTATCAGGGATATCTTGCGTTTTCGCCTCGTCGACAAGACCGAGCCGGCACCTTACGGCAAGCCTTCGGACGACGAAGCGGAGGAGAAGCGACTGACAGGCAAGGATGTTCGGAACTATCTCTTCCTCGGTTCGATCGTGTTTCAGGACAACAAGATTGACCAAGTGTTGTCGGGCGGCCGCGACCCGCAGCTCACACCCACGTAGATTTCAACATCGGTTCCTGAAGGCCCGCAGCCCCGCTCGGGAATTTCCGCCGTTCACGACCCCCCGATGCTTGTCCCCTTGACCCCGGAACAGCGGAAAAGTCTTGAGCCTTGCACCTGCGTGGGAGCTTTCATCGTCTTTCCGTTCGAGAGAGGCTTACGTGGAAGCCATCAACGATCTCTGCCGGATAGCAAACACACCGGTCATCGACGCCGGGGAGCTTCGCCGCGTCTGGGAATCGCGACTCCAATTCTGAGAAAAATCGGCGCCAAGCCGTAAAGGACCATTCCATGCCTGACCAGACAATTCCGACAGATGAAAGTATCCTCGTCAGTGCACGAGGCTTTTGGAATTCGGGTAGTCTGGAGAAAGCCAAACTCTTGATACTCGGCCTCCTCGCAGGTCAGACCGTTCCTTCGGCTGCAGTACAGCCGCCGACCGGTGGAGATGCGACAACTGCGTCGAGTCCCCCGGTGACTGAAACGCCCGACGCTTCAAACGGTAAAGCGAACCAGTGTTTAGGGTCCGCTGCGCTCCTGACAGCCTTCGCCGCGCTTTGGTTTGCACTTGCGGACTTGTCATCGAGTGCACCTCATCCTATCCGCGAGCCTGAGGCCCAGTCCACCTCTGACCAAGGGGCCGTAAAGTCTCCCTTCGCACCAACGCGCATCAAGACACCGTTGGCAGACTCTCAACCGCTGCTACGAGTTGCCGGATCGTCGTTAATTGCATTCGGAAATACCCAGAAAGTTCACGTCGTTCACGCGGTTAATCCCCCGACTCTGAACGGGGTGCTGGATGTCAAGAAATGGGACCAAGCCACAAAGTTTCATGGCTCCCTGCCGGCACCGTATAGTGATCGGTATTACATAGACGGCTATATGCAGATGGATGATACATTTCTTTGGTGCCCACGTTCGTGATCCCATTCCCTTGATGAACCCCGTTGGTCCAAGTTCCATCGCCGATGCCAATGCCCCCAAGGACAGTATCGCGAACCAAGTCAACCAAGGAGGCGTCGTGTCCGTCCATCTCTCGCCAGTGAAAAGCCCTCAGCCAAATTCCGACGATACACGAAGCATGACCATGTGGGAGTTCCACGATGCTTCAAAGAATATAACAGATCCACAACTAGTGATCTATAAAGGAACGAGCGGGAACAATCCCGAGATACTGAAGGACGTCAACCAGAATGAACAAGCTAACCGGGGTGCTTTCAAGCTGGACGAGGACAATCTGGGGTATGGGCTGGAGTATCGGGTCAAGTGGAGCTGGAGTATCGGGTCAAGTGGAGTGGCCTGTGGCAAGGCGCCGGTCCTCCCGACGATGGAGCCACTCGAGCCATTTGTTGGGATGCTCAATTGGTCGGACCGAACCGGCAGAATTCTCATGGCCAAGCTTTCGGATGTCCTAAATCCTGAGCAGGCCCGGATTGCCGATCCGGGGACTTTTTTCTCGTGGAAACACCCCGAACTCTGGGGGCGGGCAGTCTTCCACCGCAAGTGAATCAGCGACTCTGCCCGCGGTGGGTGACGAAGAACAGCACCCGTCCATCTCAGGGTGATCTGTCCCAGGTCCTCAACTCGAACCATACCGAGGCCGGCCATGGCTTCCAAGGAACTGCCGAAACCTCAGAAAGTCGAGGGAACCGTCGTTCGGTCCCCGGCTAAAGCACCCCTTACGGCTCCCACGCCCAGGCTTGGCCCCAGCAACCAGGCCATGATCCAGTTGTTTCGAATGGTGAGGGAGAACGATCCCCCTCGCGAACCCCAGCCACCCGTTGTCCAACCCCTGGCCCCTCCCCGTCTGCAAGCCAAGCTCACCATCAACCAGCCCGACGACGAGTACGAGCGCGAGGCCGACCGCATGGCCGACCTGCACTTGCAGCACACACTTGGAAATGAAGAAGTGCTGCCGCTGCTACATGCTGATCGTGGAGGTCGCGAGATTAGCTCCGGTACCGCTCGCTTCGGCTATGACTTCAGCCGAATACCGGTGGACGCTAAAGCGTTGCCAAGGCTTCAGACGAAGCTGACAGTCAACACACCGGGAGACAAATACGAGCAGGAAGCAGACCACCTCGCTGAACGGGTGACGAGCATGCCTGAGCCTGAGCTGCGACTTCAGCCCGCTTGTTCTTGCGGCGGATCGTGCCCTAAGTGTCAGATAGAGCGAGCGCACACGGCACACGAGCGCCTGCAGACTCAGCGCGTCAGATCCAGTGATGTGGGACAAGTTGCTATACCACCCGTCGTCCACGAATCCCTTCAATCCCCCGGCCAGCCTCTCGACCCCGGCACCCGTGCCTTCATGGAGCCTCGCTTTGGCCGCGACTTCAGCGGGGTTCGCATTCATGCGGATGCAAAGGCTACGGAGTCGGCGCGTGCGCTGGACGCTCGCGCATATACGGCAGCGCATCATGTGGTATTCGATACTGCACACTATTCACCCGGCACCTACGCTGGAAACAAGCTGCTTGCGCATGAGCTAACACACGTGTTGCAGCAGGAAAGCGTGGGGCCCTGCGTGATGCGACAGGCGAAATCAGGTGAATCCACGGAACCTATCCGACAAGGGTTGCCTGAGCCAGTATTAAGATATCTTGACAAGCCCACATTCTTCGGGGGCAACCCATCGATAACTGCGACCATTCGAGTTAATGGAATAGACGTTGAATTCCAGGACGGAGGTAAGCTTTACATCGACCGGCCAATAACACCATTGGATACTACTCTTATCAGGCAGAAGCTCGAGAAGGTGGAAGCGAGCTTGAAATGGTACATTAGGATCCTTGGCCCGTCGTTAGCTACTAAAGGAAAAGTATCGGCGCTGGCTGAGAGTGAACTGGCAGATCGTCTATTTATCATAAAGCGGCTAACTGAGGGCAAGAAGCTAAAGGACATCCTGTCGGAACTCACTTCTCTGGATATCGCCAACTTTCAGTTCATCGCTGTCAGCGCGTCGGTGGTAGCACTTCTTGCTGGTAGTGGTATCACGCCTGCTAGCGGGGCTGCTGCCGGCCGGACAGGAATGGGAAAACTCGCGGTAAGGGAATCAGGAAGGAAGGCCTTGGGTGAGGCAGAAAAGGAGGCGGTAACCGAGGCAGAAAAGAAGGCCTTGGCTGAGGCAGAAAAGAAGGCGGGGACCGAGGCGGAAAAGAAGGCCTTGGGTGAAGCAGAAAAGGAGGCGGTAACCGAGGCAGAAAAGAAGGCCTTGGCTGAGGCAGAAAAGAAGGCGGGGACCGAGGCGGAAAAGAAGGCCTTGGGTGAAGCAGAAAAGAAGGCGGTAACCGAGGCAGAAGCTGCCCCGAAACCGCCCGAGGGTGGGCTTGCGGCCACGCCAAGGTGGATTCCTGGCTATGGTTGGACGAATCCAAGATGGCGCCAATGGATTAAGAATCTTCGAAGCCAACGGCCACGGGACATAGACGTCCCGTCGGAAAACGTCGGTGAGGAAGTTATTCGGGATGCATTCCCGACATATAAGAGAGCTCGATTCGAGGGACCCTTGGGGCAATTAGACAAAAGCAAATTGAGGGGTACTTATGACCTGCACCAAGCACACGGTCCTGATAACCCGCACGATTATCCTCACTTTCAGATCTGGCGAGAGGATGGCTCAATCGTGCGAATCCAGATAAAACCCAAATAGGAGGTAAGAGATGAATGTCAAATACTTTCTCCGGTGGGATTGGGAGTATGACCGAGGCATTGATTCTATTACTCCCGAGGCGGGGCTTCCCGCAAACTACGCAATCGCATTGTTGGATTTCTGGGGGAGACTTTACCGGGTAGTGGAGGTCGAGGGTGAAGCAAAATATATTTATGATTATTTTTGCAATGACCATGGGCAAGTTATCGAAAAAAGGGCTGTCTCTTTCGAAGACCCTGCCGAGATATCTCTACTGGTTCGCTATAAGTACGAGGAATCGGGGGTGGTAAACGAGCAGGCATGGTACCCAGATGACCCCGAACAGGTAAAGGTGCACAATCGCTCACAATATACTAATAATGATTAAGGATTTTTGTCTTTTGAAGACCGAAATCTCGGTGGCGTTTTAATGGCGCTAAACACCTGGCATCGTGATCCACTCTTGTATCGTCCAGATATAGTCAGTCAGTCCCGCTGCTATCGCCGGTGTCCTTCGCCGTAACCGCCCCTCTCCTTCCCGTTCGTTGAGCCAAAGCTTGTAGGGTGCGGGGGAAATTGGTGTCGGTTCGAATGCCATTAAGTTTAGGATGTAGCCTATTTCTGGCAAAGAACTTACGTCAATCGAGAGACCTAGCAACCTGGAAGCAGTGTGGATATTTAGTTTGGTTTATATGGCCTAAATTGCGGCGGTTTCCGCAATGAAAATCAGTTGAGAACATCTATAATAACCACGATAATTCACGGGAATCCCGGCGCAAGGGCAAAGCAGAACTCACTTTACGCTTAACTTAATGGCATTCGGTGTCGGTTCATTTTTTGGGGGGAAATTGGTGTCGGCTCTGACCAACGACATCTGGCGTCGGCTCCTCGCGGAGAGCATCGACCGGGCCCTGCGCGGCCACAGGTCGAGGGAGGGGATTCGGACGATCCTGAAAGGCGTCCTCAAGCTCAAGTGAGCCCGACGTATGCCGGGGACCTGACGACCGATGGAGACCATGGACCTCCAGCCCATCCGTTCGGAGCACGACGCCCACCGGCCCGAGGACGCCCGCGCCGGCGCAATGGACCCGCCACTTCGCGATCGCCACAGCGGCCGCGTCTGCCGCCGCCCCGCGGCTGGCGACGGACGACGCGCCCGCGACGCCGTTCACCCTCGGTCCGTCCCGTGACGTCGAAGAGGTGACCCGTTCGATTGTCAACCTTTCGCAACCGCCGCGTCGGACTACCGGGCCTGGCTCTGGGCGGACGCCCTCAAGGTCGTCAGGAGGGCCAGCTTACCGCCGGGCGCGGAGGACCTCGCCGACGTCGGGCTGGCCGACCTCCGCGCCGCTGCCTTCGACCCGACCCAGGCCGAGGCTGATGTGGATTTCACCTGGCGGCGGTACGAGCCGTCCAACGACGTGCGCGGCCTGGCCGCCGCCCGATAGGGGTCCGGCCGTGATGACCGGTTCCCTGGCTGCTGAAAATACACTCCTCTAGCCTCTGCCCCTACAATTTCTCTGCGCCGTGCGCGTCTTCTAGAAATTTTCGGGCCATTCGAGTAGAGGCGTGGATGTTGCCAGAGCCCTGTTTCCGATCGCGCCTGTAACCTGCGACTGAACGATCTTCACGGGACTGACGGCGAGATAAGTCCTGATTTCCGAATGGCTTTCACGCTCTGGTCAGGCCGAGGCCTGCGCCCTAACTACCGCTGAAGTGAACCAGCGGCCTGCTCAAATGAGCCTTGAACGCCTGGTGAACGCAACGACAAATGACATGAGTACTCTTGAATCTTAGAGCGTTCGTTGTGCGCGGGTAGTGTCCCTTCTTGATTACGGCTTTGCCGCGTTAGGGCTAACGGAAACAATGAGCCGGGAACACCCGGGGACGCCTTCCTGATCGGGCGAACGCCCCCGTGACCACACGCCGGGTGCCGCAGGGCGGTATAGCGACCGACACCGATCTCCCTGCACTCTTGCGCCGCCATTCCTCGGATGAAACCGATTGCCATAGAGTAGAATATTATTATGGACTGTGTCTGCCCCGTGTGACCAGAAGAGTCGGTCGCGGGTTTCGATCTGCGCGCCGAGAGTCCAAGACCTCCCCCTGGAACACCATGACGATCAGCCGATGTCACAAAATGTCACACTTTCTGCCATATCGCGTCGGCTGCCGATCTGGCAGGCGAAGCCGAGGTGGCGGCTGCGCCGCTCTGAACCGCCGGCTCACGCCGGTGGTCACGGACCTGCTGTGGGTCTCATTGTTTCCGTGAGCTCTTAGGGTCCCCAATCCAGGAACCGACCGCTGCTCAAAGGAGCTTAGTCGCGTTCGATTTCTAAAAGATGGTGTATTAGCGCCTTCTGGTTTGACAAGCGAATGTACTCGCATATTGGGTGAAGCCCGAAAAGCAAGGGCTCTCCTGGCGTTACATGAGTAACAAAGTTTTTATCATTAATGTATAGAGATAACTGCAACGTGCACGCCGGCACGACCAAGGCTGGCAAGCCCGAGTATTGGTTCTCCAGGAGCGCCGGGGGCGAACGCGGGACTGAGCGGGGAGCGCACCTGTTGCTCCAGGTCCGAACACAGGTCCTGAACGACGACCTCCGGGCCACGTTCGAGCGATGGTATCCCAGCCTGAAGGCCGAATCCATGTGACGGTCGGTGAGAAAACGTAGCGCGGGCCGGCCGAAAAGCGTAGCGCCCGGGACCTTCAGGTTACACTTCGCCCGATCCTGCGCCGACAGCCAGATGGGATCGGCCCACTCCAGCAGCCGCAGCACCTTGATGAACTGTCGCGTCCCCGGCCCGCCGAACTCGGCCTCCAGCCGGCGGCGCAACACGCCGAAGCAGACGGGCAGCTGCCAGCCCTCCAGGGGCGCCGCGAAGTCCAACGCCCCGGGCTTGCGCTCCAGCACCGCCAGGTAGTGCACCGGGTCGTAGAAGACCTGCTCGCGGCCCCAGCACCGCGAGTAGACCGCGGCCACGTGATCGCCGGCGACGATCCGCACCGTGTCCACCGAGGCGACAACCATTACCGGGTGGTGGGCCAGCTCGGTGGGAACCGAGTACTGGTTGGCGTCGAAGCTGACCAAAGACAGCGAGTCGACACACCTATGCTCGACCCGGGCAGCGACGAAGGATTCATCCGGCAAGGGCAGCAGCACCGGCCGCTCCTCGCTCAGAAGCTCGGCCTTGGAGGCGGGCTTGCCCCAGAGCCGGCGTGCCAGGTCCTCGCGGCACCGCCGCTGAAGGTCGCCGTTGAGCGCTTCGAGCCCGCCGTGGACGACGGGGACTGGCACCAGAAAGCTGCGGCGTGCGAAGCCGATGGCGGCCGCGTGAGTAGGGGATAGAATTCGCCACCAGTGTCACTGTTGGGTCTACCCCTATATAACTCTATAGAGGCGGGATTGTCCTGATGAACTCGGTGAAATACGACAAGAAACGATCAGGAGCCTCGATGATCATGCCATGGTCAACACCGGGCATAATCACGCGAAGGGCAGCGAGGGCCATAGCTGCCTTCTCCACGATCACCGCGTTGACCAGGGGATCGTTCTCGCCGCCGATCACGAGCTTGGGACAGGGGATGCCCCTCAGTCGCTCGCCCGGCTTCCAGTTGGCCAGCGCTTCGACGTTGGCTTTCGTAGCTTCCCACCGCTGTTCGTGGCCCTCGATGAGGAGACGGTTCCAAAAACTTCCGACGGGCATGGACGGGCACAGCGAGGACATGGCGTCAAAGAACGCCGCCCCATTGTCTTGCAGCTTCCACTGCCTTTCCAGAGTGCCGGTCGGGTTCGGCATGCCGTCGACCCAGGCCGGGGCGACGACCGTTAGCGAGCGGACCTTCGCCGGGTGCTCGAGCGCGTACTGCATCACGATGGCGCTACCGAACGAGTGCCCGACCAGGTGGGGCGAGTTGAGCCCCAACGCCGCGATGAAGGACCCCAGATCGGCGGCGAGCGACGGGATGCTGTAGTCGGAATCGGGGCCGGTGGTCCGGCCACGCCCGCGCACATCGTAGGCGATGCCGCGCCAGGAGTTGTCCGGGAGGCGCGCCAGCACAGGCTCCCACCACGAGCAGGTGGCCCAGTTGCCGTGGACAAAGATGATCGAGCCGAGCGCACCCTGCGTGCCATTCTCGATGTAATGGACATCCAGATCGCCTGCGTGAATTGAGGGCATCGTCACCTCCTGGGGAAAAGCTGAGCATCCTGATCCGGGATTTCCCAGATGAGCGTTGACTTCACCTTCCGCGGCCTCGCCTGGGTCTCCTAAACACGTATTGGACCCGGGCCGAATGCCCGCGTCCAGGGGGTAATCGGAGTTGAAGCGTTGATGGAATTTGTCGACGTGGAATCAGGACCGGCAGAGGAATGGTTGTCCTGGGTCAACGCTGTGCGAACCGCCCAAACGCCCTCCAATCAACCGGACCGAAGGCGGAGGAGGGGCCAGGCCGTGGCTCAGTTCAACGCCCTCCGCCACGGGCTTCGAGCGGTCCCAACCAGCGCCCCTCCCACCGGCCAATCGGCATAATCGGCCCAAAATTCGCTCAAGCGAACATAAAACCGACCTTATCGGACCCAGTGGCGGAAGCGGTCAGCGAGGCGGTCGGCTAGAGCAGGATGGTAAATCCTTCCTGCGTGAAATGATTGTCATGCGTCAGGATATCGGTGATCCCCTGCTGCCGCATCGTCTCCATGGAGATGCAGTCGGTCAGGCTGTATTGCTTGTC